>Ga0157380_10003434_pt1 | contig 10880 bp, 8 predicted proteins | sample S35metaG_FD_119757 | JGI IMG/M metagenome (GOLD analysis project Ga0157380, IMG submission 119757) | Switchgrass rhizosphere microbial communities from Kellogg Biological Station, Michigan, USA - S3-5 metaG | ecosystem: Host-associated > Plants > Roots > Rhizosphere > Soil | place: USA: Michigan...
ACGTCCGCTACGTCGGCGTCTCGAACTGGGCCGCGTGGCAGATCATGAAGGCGCTCGGCATCTCGGAGCGGCTCGGCCTCGCGCGGTTCCAGAGCCTGCAGGCCTACTACACGATCGCCGGCCGCGACCTCGAGCGCGAGCTGGTGCCGATGCTGCAGAGCGAAGGCGTCGGCCTGATGGTCTGGAGCCCGCTCGCCGGTGGCTTCCTGAGCGGCAAGTACGGGCGCGACCAGGCCGGCGAAGCCGGCAGCCGGCGCACCGCCTTCGATTTCCCGCCGCTCGACAAGGCGCGCGCCTACGACGCGATCGACGTCATGCGCGAGATCGCGACCGCGCGCGGAGTTTCGGTGGCGCAGATCGCGCTCGCCTGGCTGCTGCACCAACCGGCCGTGACGAGCATCATCATCGGCGCGAAGAAGCCTGAGCAGCTCGCCGACAACATCGGCGCGACCCGGCTCGCGCTCGACGCCGGCGAGCTTGCCAGGCTCGACGAGGTGAGCAAGCTGCCGGCCGAGTACCCGGGCTGGATGTTCACGCGCCAGGGCGAGATCCGGCGCAAGCAGATCGCCGAAGCGCGCCGCGCCGGCGCCGGCTGATCGCCGGCGCCGCCGCGCGCACATCGCAACAACGGCGGCCGCGGTGCCGCGAGGAGCAAGTCGTGGTCGAACAGCGCAAGGTCTGCATCGTCACCGGCTCGTCGTCGGGAATCGGCGCCGCGACGGTGAAGCTGTACGCGAAGCAAGGCTGGAACGTCGTCGTCAACTATTCGCGCGAGGCCGCGCCCGCCGAAACCGTTGCCGCCGAGTGCCGCAAGCTCGGTGCCGACGTGCTCGTCGCGCGCGCCGACATCGCTTCCGACGCCGACTGCCGTCGCCTCGCCGGCCTCGTCGAGGCGCGCTTCGGCCGCGCCGACGTGCTCGTCAACAACGCCGGAACGACCAAGTTCGTCGCCGCCAAGGACCTCGACGGCCTCGACGCCGACGACTTCCAGCGCATCTACGCGGTCAACGTCATCGGCGCCTTCCAGATGGTGCGCGCGTTCGCGCCGCTGCTCGGCCGCCAGCCCGGCGCCGCGATCGTCAACGTCTCGTCGATCGCCGCGCTGATGGGAACCGGCTCGTCGCTCGCCTACATGGCGAGCAAGGGCGCGCTCAACGCGCTCACGATCGGCCTGGCGCGCTCGCTCGGGCCGGCGATCCGCGTCAACGCGATCGCGCCCGGGCTGGTCGAGACGCCGTGGCTCCAGAAAGGGCACGGCGCGGAAAAATACGCGGCCATGGTCGACGCGTATCGCGCCCGCTCGGCGCTCGACGCCGTGATCGCGCCCGAAGACGTCGCCGAGGCGGCCTGGTTCCTCGGCGTCACGGCGGCCAAGACGACCGGCGAGGTGCTGCTCGTCGACGCCGGCGTGCGCTTGACGCGGGGCTAGTCGCGGGCCGCTTCGATCGGCGGGCGACGCGTCGCCCGCTGATCGCGTCGCCGCGCCCGGGCCAAAGCCATCAGAATGCCGATCGTGCAGATCGCTCCTCGGACCCGCGCCCGCTCGCGCCGACGCGGCGTCGCCTGCTGATTGCGCGAATGCCGACGCGTCCGGTTCCCCTCCGCCACCGCCTGTTGCTGCTCGCCGCGGTGGCGATCCTGCCGCTGGCGCTGATGTCGGGAATCGCGCTGCAGGCGCTCCTCGAGCAGCAGCGCCGCCAGACCGAGCAATCCTCGCTCGACCTGGCGCGCGCGCTGGCGACGGCGGTCGACACCGAGCTGCGCCTGACGATCTCGGCGCTGCAGTCGCTCGCGCTCACCGAGCCGCTCGCGTCGGCGAACGAAGTCGACCTCGTCCACGCGCGCGAGTCGGCGCTGCGCGTCCTCGCCGAACGGCCCGAATGGCGCGCCGTGCTGCTCGCCGCGCCTTCGGGCGAGCCGCTCTTCAGCACCGCCACAGCGGTCGGAACGCTGCCGCCGAAGGTCACCGAGCCCGGCAGCATCGAGGAGGTCGTGCGGGCTCGCGCGCCGGTCGTCGGGCCGCTCACGCGCGGCCCGCTCGGCAACTGGGGCATCCCGGTGCGGGTTCCGGTCGAGCGCGCCGGGCAGCTGCGCTACGTGCTCTCGGCGGTCGTGCGGCCGGAGGCGATCCTGCGCGTCGTCAGCGAGCAGCGCGTGCCCGACGACTGGATCGTTTCGGTGTTCGATTCCAAAGGCGCCCGCATCGCCCGCTCGCGCGAGCACGCGCGCTTTCTCGGCACGGCGCCGTCGCCGTCGTTGCAAGCGCTGATGGCGTCGCTCGGACCGCGCAACGAGCTGGTCGGCGCTTCGTCGACGATCGAAGGGACGCAGGTCCACACTGCGCTGGCCCGGGTCCGCTCGGCGCACTGGGTGGTCGCGCTCGGCGTGCCTTCGGCCGTCGAGGCGGCCGCGCTGCACGGCTCCGCGCTTGCCTACGGCGGCGGCATCCTGCTCTCGCTCGGCCTCGGCAGCGTCGCCGCCTGGCTCCTCTCGGGCAGCATCGCCGCGCCGATCGCGCGCCTGCGCGACGCCGCCGCCGCGCTCGGCCGCGGCGCGCCGGTCGAGGACGCCGAAGCCGGCCTCGTCGAGATCGAGGCGGTCTCGCGGGCGCTCGTCACCGCCGCTGCCTTGCGCACCCGGGGCGAAGCCGAGCGCGAGCTGCTGCTCGATGCCGAGCGCGAGGCGCGCGCGACCGCCGAGCGCGCGCAGGCGCGCCTGCAGCAGCTCGTCAGCGCAGGCGCGCTGCTCTCGCGCTCGCTCGAGGAAGAGACGACGCTGGCGGCGATCGCCTCGGTGATCGTCCCGAGGATCGCCGACATCTGCCGTATCGACCTGCTCGACAGGAACGGCGTGCTGCAGAGAAAGCTCACCCATCACGTCGATCCGAAGCGCGAGGCGGAGATGCTTGCCTTCGTGAGCGAGCACGTGTCGGCGCCCGACTCGCCAGGGTCGTTCGCCTGGGCGGTCGCGACCGGCAAGACCTTCTTCGCCAACGTCGAGCCGAGCGACGTCGAGAAATTCACCGACCCGGACTTTCGCGCCTTCGTGGAGGGCTTCGGCATCGTCGCCGCGTGCGTCGTGCCGCTGGTCGCGCGCGGCCGCACGATCGGCGCCATGTGCGCGCTGCAGGCCGATTCCGGACGGCGCTTCGGCGCCGAAGACGGCGCGCTGATCGGCGAGCTGGCGCAGCGAGCCGCGCTCGCGCTCGACAACGTGCGGCTGTTCGGCGAATCGCGCGATGCGCTGCACGACGCCAAGGTCGCGAATCGCGCCAAGGACGAATTCCTCGCCATGCTCGGCCACGAGCTGCGCAATCCGCTCGCGCCTATCGTCACCTCGCTCGACGTCATGGCGCGCCGCGACGGCCCGGCCGAAGGCCGCGAGCGCCGCATCATCGAGCGCCAGGTCGCGCATCTGTCGCGCATGGTCGACGACCTGCTCGACGTCTCGCGCATCACGTCGGGCAAGATCGAGCTGCGGCGCGAGCGCGTCGACCTGCGCGAGGTCGTCGCGCGCGCCCTCGAGCTCACCGAGCCCGTGCTGCAGGGCCGGCGCCGGCCGCCCGAGGTGAGCGGGCCGACGACGCCGGTCTGGGTCAGCGGCGATCCGGTTCGCCTGACCCAGGTGATCTGCAACCTGCTCACCAACGCCGCCAAGTTTTCGACGCCCGACCAGCGAATCGCCATCGCCCTGACCCGGAACGGCGACAGCGCGTCGCTGTGCGTCGAGAACGACGGCGTCGGCATCCCGGCCGAGCTTGTGCCGCGCATCTTCGAGCGTTTCGTGCAGGGCGAGCAGGCGATGCAGCGGGCGAGCGGCGGTCTCGGCCTCGGCCTGGCGATCGCCAAGAACCTGGTCGAGCTGCATGGCGGGACGATCGCGGTCGAGAGCGCCGGCGTCGGCCAGGGCGCGCGCTTCACGGTCACCTTGCCGACGGTCGAGGCGGGGGCGCCGGCACCGGCGCCGGCGATCGGCACCGGGACGGCGCCTTCGCCGACGCGGCTGCTCGTTGTCGACGACAACGACGATGCCGCGCAGTCGCTCGCGCTCGCCCTGCGCCTCGAGGGCCACGAGGTCGAGACGGCGACCGACGGCGACGCGGCGCTGCGCCTGCTCGACCGCTTCCGGCCGGCGGCGGCGATCCTCGACATCGGCCTGCCGACGATGAACGGCTACGAGCTCGCGCGCGCCTTGCGCGACGATCCGCGCACGCGCGCGATCGTCCTGATCGCGCTGACCGGCTACGGCCGCGACCCGGATCGCCGGCGCGCGCTCGATGCCGGCTTCGACGAGCACCTCGTCAAGCCGGTCGAGTTCGGCAAGCTGCTGAAGAGGCTGGACGAGCTGCTGGCCGGCGACGCGACGATCGCCCGCTGAGCCGAACGGTCGCGCGCGCGCCTTCAGATCGCGTCCGCCCCCTCGCTTCCAGCTCCGCGTGCGTCTTGCCGGCGCGGTGGGTCGCGTAGCCGTCGACGATCCAGCCGAAGATGATCGGGTCGACCAGCGCCAGCACCTGGCTGATCGCGGCGAGCACGAGGGCGAGGGCGACGAGGGCGCGATGCGGTCGAAGGTACTCCCAGAGGAGGCGCATCAGCGGGCCGGCCGCAGCAGCGGCGCGAGATCGAAGCGGCCCGACGTGGCGAGCAGCGGCGCCCACAGGTCGCCGACGGCGGCGATCCGCGCCGGCATGTTGAAGAGATCGAAGTCCTCGATCCGCGCCCCGGCGTCGAGCTCGTCCCAGGTGATCGGCGCCGACACGGTGGCGAGCGGCCGCGGCCGCGGCGAGTAGGCCGAGGCGAGGGTGCGGCCCCAGGCGTTCTGGTTGTAGTCGACGAGGACGCGGCCGGCGGGCCGCTTGGCGATCCGGTATTCGGCCGTGACGACGTCGGGCCGCAACGCGGCGAGGTCGAACGCGAAGCGCTTGGCGAAGCTCCAGACCTGCTTCTGCGTCGGCCCACGGACGATCGCCACGTAGACGTGCAGCCCCTTCGATCCGGTGGTCTTGACGATGGGCTGCATGCCGAGGCCTTGCAGGCCGGCGCGAACGAGCTGCGCCGTCTCGACGACACCGGCGTAGGTCGCCTCGGGCACCGGGTCGAGGTCGAAGTGCAGGTAGTCGGGGCGGTCGACGTCGTCGCAGCGCGCGTACCACGGGTTGAGGTCGATGCAGCCGAGGTTGACGACCCACAGCAGCGACGCGAGGTCCTGGATCATCGGGAAGTCGATCACGCTGCCCGAGCCGTGCGTGATCGCGCACGTCTCGATCCACGCCGGCCGCGGCGACGGCGCCCGCTTCATGAAGAACGGCTCGCCGTCGGCGCCGTCGGGGTAGCGCTTCATCACCATCGCGCGGTCGGCGAGGTGAGGCAGGAGGACGGGCGAGACGTCGGCGTAGTACTGGAGCAGGTCGCGCTTGGCGATGCCGAGCGCGGGCCAGAACGGCTTGTCGAGGTTGGTGAGCTTGACTTCGCGCTCGCCGACCGCCACCAGCGCCTCCCTGCCGGCGGGAATCCGCAACCCCGCGAAGAGCGGGCTTGCCGCGGGCTTCCCGCCTGTGGCGGGGCGCGGTCGCCTCGGCTCGCTCGTCGCCACGCGCCTCACTCGCCGACGAAATGGAGCGCGATCTCGCGCCGATGCGGCTTGAGCCGGTGCTCCCAGACGTAGATGCCCTGCCAGGTGCCGAGCACCAGGCGGCCGTCGGCGACCGGAATCGACAGCTGCACGGCGCTCAGCGCCGAGCGCACGTGCGCCGGCATGTCGTCGAAGCCCTCGTCGCGATGGCGAAAGATCGGGTCGCCGTCGGGAACGAGGCGGGCGAAGAAACGATCGAGATCGGCGCGCACCTCGGGCGCCGCGTTCTCCTGGATCAGCAGGCTCGCCGAGGTGTGGCGGATGAAGAGTGTCACCACGCCGCTTTGCGCGCCGAGCTCGACGATCCAGGCGGCGACCGGCTTGGTGATCTCGAAGAGGCCGCGGCCGAGGGTGTCGATCGCGAAGGCGGTGGCGGACTGGCGCAGCACGAGTCAAGGATAGGCGCAAGCGCACGGCTTCGGTGGCGACCCGTTCCGACGTTAAGCTCGCGCAGCGGGCGCAGAACCGCTTTACGGAGACTCCCATGCCCCACCTGCCCGGCCTCGCCTTCGACCTCGGCGAGACGATCGACATGCTGCGCGACACCGTGCAGCAGTTCGCCGCCGCCGAGATCGCGCCGCGCGCCGCCGCGATCGACCGCGACAACGTCTTCCCCGCCGACCTCTGGAAGAAGCTCGGCGCGCTCGGCCTGCACGGCATGACGGTGAAGGACGAGTACGGCGGCAGCGACCTCGGCTACCTCGCCCACATCGTCGCCATGGAGGAGGTCTCGCGCGCGTCGGCGTCGGTCGGCCTGTCGTACGGCGCGCACTCGAACCTCGCCGTCAACCAGCTGCACAGGAACGGCAACGCGGCGCAGAAGAAGAAGTACCTGCCCAAGCTCGTCTCGGGCGAGTATGTCGGCGCGCTGGCGATGAGCGAGCCGAACGCCGGCTCGGACGTGGTCAGCATGAAGCTGCGTGCCGAGGCCAAGGGCGATCGCTACGTCCTCAACGGCTCGAAGATGTGGATCACCAACGGCGGCGACGCCGACACGATGATCGTCTACGCCAAGACCGACATCAACGCCGGCCCGAGCGGGATCACCGCCTTCATCATCGAGAAGGGGATGAAGGGACTGTCGTTCGGCGCCAAGCTCGACAAGCTCGGCATGCGCGGCTCGAACACCTGGCCGGTGTTCTTCCAGGATTGCGAGGTGCCGGCCGAGAACGTCCTGGGCCAGGAGGGTGGCGGCGTCAAGGTGCTGATGAGCGGCCTCGACTACGAGCGCGCCGTGCTCTCGGGCGGGCCGCTCGGCATCATGGCGGCGTGCATGGACGCGGTGCTGCCGTTCGTGCACGAGAGGAAGCAGTTCGGCCAGTCGATCGGCGAGTTCCAGCTCATGCAGGGCAAGATCGCCGACCTCTACACCACCTGGTCGGCGTCGCGCGCCTACGTGTATGCGGTCGGCCAGGCGTGCGACCGCGGCGACCACTCGCGAACGCTGCGCAAGGACGCCGCCGGCGCGATCCTCTACTCGGCCGAGAAGGCGACCTGGATGGCGGGCGAGGCGATCCAGGCGCTCGGCGGCGTCGGCTACACCAACGAGTACCCGGTCGGGCGCCTGTGGCGCGACGCCAAGCTGTACGAGATCGGCGCCGGCACGAGCGAGATCCGGCGCATGCTGATCGGGCGCGAGCTGTACGCGGAGAGCATGTGAGCGCGGCGCGCCGCTACCAAGACATTCCCGGGCCGCGCGGCGTTCCCTTCTTCGGCAACGCCTTCCAGTTCGACAAGCGCCGCGTCCACGAGCAGTTTGCCGAGTGGGTGCAGGAATTCGGGCCCTATGTCCGCGTTCGCATCGGCCCGCGCGACCTCCTTCTCGTCGCCGACCATGCGGTCATCGGTTCGGTGCTTCGCGACCGTCCCGAGCGGTTCCGGCGGCCGAGCAACCAGGCCAAGATCGCCCGCGAGATGGGCTTCGACGACGGGCTCTTCTTCGCCAACGACGCGGTCTGGAAGCGGCAGCGGCGCATGGTCATGGCGGCGCTCGACCCCGGGCACGTCAAGGCCTTCTTTCCGTCGCTGAAGACCGTCGTCGGGCGGCTCGAGGGCCGTTGGCGCAAGGCAGCGTCGGCCGGGACGGTCATCGAACTGCAGGCCGACCTGATGCGCTACACGGTCGACGCCATCGCCGGTCTCGCCTTCGGCGCCGACGTCAACACGCTCGAGTCGGATGAGGACGTCATCCAGCGCCACCTCAACCAGATCTTCCCCGCGCTGGCGCGGCGCTCGCTGGCCTCGTTTCCGTACTGGCGCTACTTGCCGTTGCCGGCCGACCGCCGCCTCGAGCGCAGCGTTCGCGAAGTCCAGGCGGCGATCGCGCGCTTCATCGCCGAGGCGCGGCAGCGCCTGCACGACGACCCCGAGCTGCGCAGCCGCCCGCGCAATCTCCTCGAGGCGATGATCGTCGCGGCGGACGCGCCGGGCAGCGAGGTCGATGACCGCGACATCGCCGGCAACGTCTTCATCGCCCTCATCGCCGGCGAGGACACGACGGCCAACACGCTCGCCTGGCTGCTCGACTTCCTGCATCGCCATCCCGAGGCGATGCGGCGCGCGCAGGAGGAGGTCCGACGCGTCGCGCCCCGAACGGCGTCGTTCACGCTCGAACAGATGGCGGATCTCCCGTTCATCGACGCCTGCATCAACGAAACGATGCGCCTGAAGCCCGTGGCGCCACTGCTGCCGTCGCAGGCGAACCAGGACACCGTGGTTGGCGACGTGGCGATCCCGGCGAATACCTTCGTCGTCGGCGTCATGCGGCCCGATGCCCTCGAGGAGCGCTACTTCCCGGACGCGAAGGCGTTCGCGCCCGAGCGCTGGCTCGCTGCCACCCCGGACGCGCCGAGCGCGCGTTCCACCACTCGGGTGTCGATGCCGTTCGGCGCCGGGCCGCGGCTCTGCCCCGGGCGCTATCTGGCGCTGCTCGAGATGAAGATGGCGATCGCGATGCTGCTCGGCGGCTTCACGATCGATCGCGTCGGCACCCGCGACGGCGCACCGGCGCGCGAGCTGTTCGCGTTCGCGATGGGCCCGGTCGGGCTGGAGATGAAGCTGGCGGCGCCGACCTAGCCGGCGCGGCGGCTGCGGGATGACCGAGGTCGAGATCGGCGAAGGCTTCGGCCTTTCCGATCGCGGCGTGCAAGTTTCGCGGGAAAGGCGCGCGTCCTCCTCAGGGCCGCGCTGGACTGACCGGGCGTTCGTGCAGGCGCGACCGGCGCAGCCCGAGCCAGACGACGGTGGCGACGACCACCAGCGCGCCGGCGACCTGCGACGGCGCGATCGACTGGCCGAGGACGAGCCAGGCCAGGCCGAGCGCGAACACCGGCTCGACGTTCATGATCGCCGAGTTGCCGACGACGCCGAGTCTCGGCAGCACGGTGAACATGATCGTGAACGCCGTGCCGTAGAGAAAGGTCAGCGCTGCCAGGCCCCACCAGCCGGGCGCCGCGTCGGGCAGGTGCAAGCCGCCGTGCGCCGTCGTCGCGACCGTCGCGATCACGGCGACGATCGCCATCGTCGTCGTCGTTCGCAGGCGCCCGTCGAGGTCGCCGGCCTCGTGCTGCGTGAACACGAGGGCCAGGCCGAACGTCGCCGCCGCGGCGAGCGCAAAGGCGACTCCGGCGCCGATCTGGCGCCACTGCGCCGTCGCGCCGAGGCCCGACGCGGCGCCGAGCACGTCGAGCGCGAGGGCCAGGCCGGCGAGCATCACCGGCATCGCGACGACGACGCGACGCTCCGGCCGGTTCCCGTAGAGGAGGCGTGCCCAGAGCGCCGTCCAGAGCGGGTAGGTGTTGAAGGCGAGCAGGGCCAGCGCGACCGGGAGTCGTGCCACCGCCGAGTAGAGGCACAGGCTCTGCACGCCGACGAGCAGGCCGATCGCGGGCAGCGCGCGCCGATGGCGCCGCGTCAGCGCCACCGGGACGCGCTGGACGACGAGGAGCGCGCCGACGACGAGCGCGGTGATCGCGCTGCGAACGCTGACGGCGGTGGCGACGTCGACGCCGTGATCGAAGGCGACGCGCGCGGCAACGTGGTTCGCGCCCATCATGAACGCGATCAGGAGCAGCGTCGCGAACGCGGCGCCGGACAGCGCGGTCGCGCCGGACGGGCGGCCCGTCATTGGCGACCGCCGTGCCGCATCTAGGGCTTCGGCTGCGGCTGCGGCGGGTTCGGCGCCGGCGCGTTCGCCGCGAACGCCGCCATCTGCGCCGCCAGCGCCTTCTGGAACGCAGGCCGCGCCTCGCCGCGCTGCTTGTAGGCGTCGAGGGTCGGCCGCTGGGCGACCAGGTCAGTGTTGCGCAGGTTGCGCAGCACCGTCGTCATCATCAGGTCGGCGGCGGTGAAGCGGCCGGCGACGAGGTGCTCGCGGTCGCCGAGGAACTTGGCGAGATCGTCGAGGCGCATGCCGGTCCGGCCGGCGACCGTCTCGCGCAGCGGCTTGGCGCCTTCGCGGACGCCGCCCGGCTGCAGGTCGATGAAGTTGAGCATCGAGATCGGCGGCTCGACCGAGTTGAGCGCGGCGAAGGTCCAGGTGCGAACGAGCTCGCGCTCCTTCGCGTCGCCGGGCAGGAGCGCGGGCGAGCGCTCGGCGATGTGCAGGACGATCGCGCCCGACTCGAACAGCGTCAGCTCGCCGTCCTCGAGCGCCGGCACCTGGCCGAACGGCTGCAGCGCGCGGTAGGCGTCGCTCTTCTGGTCGTCGAAGCCGATCAGGCGCACCTCGTACGGCAGGCCCGCCTCTTCGAGTGCCCAGCGCGCGCGCAGGTCGCGCACCAGGCCCTGCGCGAACGGCGGCACCCAGCGGAATGCGGTGACCCGGATCATGGTGGGGGCGCCGCGAAGGTCGGGGCGAGCACTGCCGGCGCTGCCGCTTCCGGTGCGGGCTCGAGGACGGTGACGCGCCACAGCGTGCGCGCGTCGGCGGGGTCGGTGAGGGTCGCCGAGTGGAGCAGCGCCGCGTTGTCCCAGACGACGATGTCGCCGACGCCGTAGCGAAAGCGCATCTGGTAGCGCGGCGCGGTCGAGTGCGCCGCCAGCTCGTCGAGCAGGTCGCGCGCTTCGTCGTCGGGAAGGCCGACGATGCCGAACGAGCTGCCCGAGACGGCGTAGAGCGCCTTCTTGCCGGTGACCGGGTGCGGCCGGGCGATCCGGTGCGTGATCACCGGCATCTTTGCCTTCTGCTCGTCGCTGAGCACCGAGGCGGCGGTGCGGCTCGTCTCGTCGACGTCGTGGCGGTTGCCGTA
>Ga0157380_10003435_pt1 | contig 10878 bp, 5 predicted proteins | sample S35metaG_FD_119757 | JGI IMG/M metagenome (GOLD analysis project Ga0157380, IMG submission 119757) | Switchgrass rhizosphere microbial communities from Kellogg Biological Station, Michigan, USA - S3-5 metaG | ecosystem: Host-associated > Plants > Roots > Rhizosphere > Soil | place: USA: Michigan...
CGACGAAGTAGTTGCTATAGGTTGATTGAGTTGGGGGCAATTACAATTAGGTGCTGTGATCTGGAATGTATCCGCACACAAACCTGTTGGATTGAGAACCTCAATCGAGATATTTACATTATTAGGAATACCTGTGACGGCATCTTGTCCCGTTGGATTATTTGTCACAACACCCGCACTTGCATGGATCGAATCAGCAGAGCTTGTAAACAGCACTGAATACGTACCTGCCAACAAATCACATGGTGTGGCTTGCAATACAAAATCAGGAAAGTCTTCTACATTAATGATGATTGGTAACGTATCAAAACAAATACCGGCAGATGCAAGAACATAGATCGTTGTTGAGTCTGCAGGAACATACACCATCGGATCAAGCATATTACTAGAATCCGGAGGAAGGCCTGCATGGAAAGTGTATGTTGCCATACTATTTCCTGCATCAACTAGTACGATGTTTTGCAATACAATCACATCGCCCTGGCAAATATTAATTGGGGGAACTGAATCTAATTCGGGTAATGGGAATATCGTAAAAGGAACGTGAATCTGGTTTTGACAATAATCATCTGTAACCTGCGCCCATAGTTGAACCACATTATGCAGGTTAGCTCCGGTTGGTGAATTAATTTCTTCTCCACCTTGGATAGGATTTCCGTCCCACCAAGAGACTTCATAAAAAGGATTGATTAAAACATCTAATTCGGTAAGATCAATATTGCTCGCTTCATCCCAACAAAGGAAGAGTGCTGTGGAATCTATTTCTGGTTGTGGGTGAATATTAAAATTAAGTTCGTCATTTCCTATAGAACCATGGCAACCATAGAAATCATACATCTGATCAAGTGTAAAACTTATATAGGAATCTGCAAGGGATTGAGGAATGGTTAACTGGCCAGTTGTTTCATTATAAGTTGGGGCACTGACATTGTCTACACAAATTGCAATTTCGCCAGTGGCAGGAATGTCTGCAAGGAGAAATGTCCAGGGAGGATTATTAGGGGAGTATAAAGTAAAATCCATTTGGAAAGGTGATGTACCTCCGCTGATATCAACCAACATCTGATAAGGTTCAACCATGCAATTCTGAACGCAAAGTTCTTCTGGCCCTGAGATGGTGGTTTCCATATCCGGGTCACAAGGATCCGAACAAAATCCAGGTGAAGGAATTTCAACCCAGAAGTCGCACCAAAGTGGGTTGACTGATTCGAAATGGAGACTTATGATCGGTGCAGTTGCGGTACCGGGATCCAAGGTAAAAGTTGTAGGTACTCCTACGACTCCACTTGTTGGGGTCACATCACCGAAAAGCGCTTCAACATTATAGTCAGGGCCAAATCCTCCATTACCAATTCCTCCATTGTTTAATATCGTTACGGTAACCGTCATTCGGTCATCCGTGATATCATTGGGAGTACCATTCTGGTCACAGCCCACTTCATAAATACTATCATCAATATTTACCCAATACACACTGACCGTCGCCGTATCGGGTGGACAACCATGTGGAGGATTGTAGATCTGGACATACGTGTATGTGTTGGGCCCCCAGTATGACCAATAGTATAGTCCTTGATCTAGTGGAGGAGCCCAGACACCCCCTGGTTCAGGAGTGCCTTCCAGGAAATAAAAGAGGTTGTAATACCATTCATTTGGGCAGACAAACAATTCACCATGCAAACCTGGATCGCGGTACTGCGCAGTCAGATTGGCTGGACCCCCAAAATTTCCATAAAGGGTACACCCACCAACTTGCTCAACAGAAACAAGCCAAAAACTAATATCTTCTGTTACAAAAACTTCATATCCTGTTGTGCCGTGGATACCAAGCACTTCAAACGTGTCCACTCCATTAGTGTAGACTACATTGTAATCACCCTCCCATGGTACATTGATCACGAGGGCATCTTCGAAGCCGGAGCATCCTGTACATACCCAGCATCCCATTGACATATTTTCTTCAATAGGCAAGACAACACCGTGGTAGGGATTAGGGAGCATGGTATAATCGGTACAATTGGCAACGAAATGCCAATCCGGCCACCATTTTACTCTCTCGATCCATTCAAAATGATCAGCGGGGGTTGTTGGACCATAAAAGCGTATAAAACCTGCAGGCCCATCGCAACAACTCATTTCATTTGAATAACAACCTGCTAATTGAGGAGGTAGATTAGAGGTGAAATCATTATTGCCGGAAACCCAATCTCCTCTGCTATTCGTCGCCCAAATTAATCTTCCGCTATATGTTGCCCTATTAGCTCCTCCACCCTGGTTGTCCCAGTTTCCGCCCTGCATAAAAATTACCTGCTCACCCCCCGTTTGCAAATTAAAATTTCCTCCAGGTATATTAATGTTAGTAAAAGCCCAGCCATTATCAGGAAAGAGTGTGCGATAAATCCAATTGCCACCGATTAATTGAGCTTGCAACGTAATCACTGTGCCCTTAGCAATCGTGCCTCCAGTTCGTGTCATCCGAAGTGTGCCTTCGCTATCGCCAAAGTAATTAGCGTACTGTCGTTCCCAGGCATTATCCGTGAGATCAATCTCAGTTCCGGTAAGTATGTCCTTGAAACACATGAAGCTAAGTTCATCTGCATCAGGAGTCACCCCGCAACCAGCCATATTTGCGCCCCATGCGAGCACGATGATATCCCCCGGGTTGAGTACGGTTTGAGAAGAAATACTAAAAGAGGAGAGTAATAGTACCAACGGAAGGATCCCTTTCCAATGGTTCGATCTGGGCATACGCTTACAATTCTAGGTTAAATCCTGGATGTAGAGGGGCTCTAAAATAAACAATAAATGCGCTTGTACTGCGTTGCCTGACCCTATTTTACAATTGATTAATGGCTGTAATGGTAATTATCGATGTTCAAACATGCGCCTTCTCAATGTTTACGGCATATTGATCCACATTTCAATGCATACCTTAGTCACGCTTTCAACTAAAACAAAACGACCCAAATGGAGAAGCCAAACCACGACCCTGCTGGGAAACTAAAGCGATTGTACCGGGGCTGGTGTATGTATGACTGGGCCAATTCAGCCTACAACCTCGTCATCACATCAACAATATTTCCTATCTATTATATGGCGGTGACCAGTGACAAGAACGATTCCACCCCTGATGTGGTCTCCTTCTTTGGATTCGAAGCGATTAACAGCGCGATGCTCAATTATGCCCTTGCCTTCGCTTATCTGGCAATTGCTTTCATTTCTCCGATTCTATCCTCCATTGCAGATTACAGGGGCACCAAGAAACGGTTCATGAAAATCTTTACCTACCTGGGCGCCGTTGCTTGTTGCGGCTTATTTTTCTTTGATGCGCAACATATTGAACTGGCCCTTATCCTCGCCATTGTCGCAGCTATTGGCTATAGTGGAGGTATTGTTTTTAATAATGCCTACTTACCTGAAATAGCACCTGAATCTTATCATGACCGATTGAGTGCAAAAGGATTTGCATACGGGTACATTGGTAGCGTTATACTCCAGGTGATTTGTTTTTCCATGATCATGTACTTCCCTGATGATTCCACTATTGCAGTAAGGTTGTCTTTCCTATTGGTTGGATTGTGGTGGATCGGTTTTTCGCAATTCCCTTTCAAGTTTCTTCCTGCAGGCACAGCTAATGGAGGGGATTTGAAACACAACATATTGTACAATGGATTTCACGAATTAAAAGCAGTCTATGACCAGCTTAAACATCACAAATTGTTGAAAGTGTATTTGATTGCATTCTTCTTCTATAGCATGGGTGTTCAAACTGTAATGCTTGCAGCAGCAGAATTTGCTGTAAAAGAAATCAAGAAGGAAGTGAATGGAGTTTGGGTTAATCTTGATCAATTAGAACTCATAACGATCATTGTTATCATTCAGCTCGTAGCCATAGCTGGTGCCATGCTCATGGCTAGCCTGTCAAAGTTGATTGGAAACATCAAAGTCCTTATGTTAACAGTTGTTTTATGGATTGGCATTTGTGCAGCAGCCTATTATACGCGTACGGCTTTGCAGTTTTACTTTCTAGCTGCATTAGTCGGTTTGGTCATGGGAGGAATTCAATCCATGAGTCGATCGACTTTTTCCAAAATCATGCCCAAGACAAAAGACACGGCATCCTACTTCAGCTTTTATAACGTAGCTGAAAAACTAGCATTGGCTATTGGCCTTTTTTCTTTTGGATTAATCGAACATCTTACCGGTAATATGCGCAACTCCATTTTCGCCCTGGCAGGGTTTTTCGTACTCGGCTTCTTTCTGCTTCTGGCGACTGAATGGATGAGGAAAAAAGAAGGAATGGATATTCATTTATCCGTTAAGACCTCTACGCAAGGTTGAATCTGTACCTTTGTCCTGCCAGGTATCATTCTCCTGGTCCTTTAATTTTTAGAATACCGATCCAATGATCACTTTTACTTACCTGCTGTATTATTGTTTTATCATTCCTATATCCCTATTGCCATTCAGGGTCCTATATGCCTTTTCTGATTTCCTTTATTTAGTCCTTTACCGGATAGGTGGTTATCGCAGGAAGGTGGTACAGATGAATTTGAAGAATTCGTTTCCTGCTAAAACAGCGGAGGAATTACAAACCATTGAAAAATTATTTTACAAACATCTCTGCGATGTCATCGTCGAAACGTTTAAGTCGTTTACAATCTCAAAGGAAGAAATCCTTAAACGGATGGTCCTGCGGAATCCTGAACTGACCAATCAATATTTTGAGCAGGGACGCAGTGTATTATTAGGTGGAGGCCATTTTAACAACTGGGAATGGTTTGGTGTAGCGGTTGACATGCAGATCAAACATAAATCGTATGCGCTATATGCTCCGCTGAGAAATAAGTTTTTCGACAAGAAAATGCGATTCACGAGGGGGAAGTATGGATTAGGTATGATTAGTGTCAAGGAAACAGCAAAATTTTTTGAAGAAAAGAAAGATGAGCTGACCTTTACTGTTTTCGGAATTGATCAATCTCCACGAAATTCCAAAAAAGCGCATTGGATGAATTTCCTCAACCAGGATACCGGGGTGATGTACGGTCTTGAAAAATATGCAAAGGAACTTGACTATCCCGTGGTTTTTGGCAACATTGAAAAAGTGAAAAGGGGGTATTATAGTTTTTACTTTGAACCCATCACCGAACATCCAAGGCAAGAACCGGAGCATTTTATCATCGAGGCCACTACAAAACGTCTTGAGGTGGAAATTGTCCATGAGCCGCAATACTGGCTATGGACACATAAACGATGGAAACGCAAACGTGAGACTGCTACTGCGTAAAATTTGTTTTTGATTTATCTTTCTCTTGTAAATCACCCCTTATCTAGTGCAACAGCTCCCGGATTCTTTTGTCGAAGAACTTGATGCCATCAGGCAAAAACTGAAGCGGGAAGCTGGTGATGATGATTTGCGACACTTGCGGAAAATACGGCTGTGGGGAATGTTTAGTGGAATTGTTGGTCTAGCTACAGCATGGATTATTCCAAATCTTTTCACAGCATTTCTGCTCAGCACATATCGTTTTACCAACTGGACAATGTTAGCACATCATGTGTTGCACAAAGGGTATGATAATGTTACAGGCATTCCATCACATCTTACAAGTAAAAAGTTTGCAGTAGGATGGCGGCGGTGGATCGACTGGCCTGATTGGATTTGGCCTCAGGCTTGGACGCTTGAACACAATGTCCTGCATCATTACCATCTCGGAGAAAACTGTGACCCAGATCTTGTTGAACTGAATCTTCAATGGCTGAGAGAAAAACAATGGCCCGTATTTTTGAAATACATTTTCATTTTCTTCATGGCAGGTATTTGGAAGTATATTTACTATGCTCCTAATACCATGCATGCGTGGGTTGAAAAAAATCATCCGGATAAAAAGATTCCTTCTTATGGATCTTTTCAATTCTGGCAACCATTCTCTCCGACAGGAAGAAAATTATGGTGGAATTGTTTTCTCCCTTACATCACGCTCAATTTTATTTTGATACCAGCTCCATTCCTGCTGATTTCTCCGAGAGCAGCATTGTTTGTTTTCTTAAATATGGTGATCGCAGAGTGGCTTACCAATTTTCACACTTTCCTCGTCATCGTTACCAATCATGCTGGAGATGATCTTCCTCGATTTGATAGCGGTATGACAGGAAAAAATGATTTTTATGTTCGCCAGATCTCCGGCTCTGTCAATTACCCTGCAGGTTCCGACTTAAATGATTTTATGCATGGCTTTCTCAATTACCAGATCGAGCATCATCTCTGGCCCGACATGACGATGCTGCAATACAAAAAAGCTCATCCCTTAGTAAAAGCAGTTGCATTGAAATATGGTATACCTTATGTGCAGGATTCGGTGTGGAAGAGGTTGGGGAAAACTGTATCCATTATGGTCGGAAGGTCCGACATGCGTCAAGTAACAACGGTAATACCAATCGGTCCCTGAGCTTTTTGTCTGAATCACGGATTACCCCGATTACACGAATTTCACGGATTAAATTTTCATGTATCACAGATTCGCAATATTAATCCGAGCAATCTTTCAATCCGTGTAATCCGTGATTCAGACAATTTTTGCACTGAAGTCAATTCGATAATGTAGAATCAAGCTGGAAGCTGGTAGCTGGAAGCTGGAAGCCCAATCCTGCTATCTCAATTTCTCTCGCAGAGACGCAGAGGCGCAGTTTTGGATTCCCATTACCAACTGCTCACTGCTAACTGCTCACTGCTCACTCTTTTCCCGACCATTCCGACACATTCCTATTATCATCATAAGGTATCTCCGGTGGATAACCGAAAAGACGATAAGAGAAAATACGTGCCTTGCGAGCTACCTCTGAGTGTGAGCGCATGTAGTTGAGCGAATTATAATCGTAGATGGATTTCGCAGGAATGATGCCTAGTGACTTTGGCATATTGTTGAGGGAAAAACTGGTCATGAGAGTGTCTTTCCAACTCAATACTTCATCGATCTCTACTACCGCAAGATCCTGCCATGGAAATATTTTTTCGTCCCATGGAATTTGGTTGTTGAATATTTCGGGACTGTCATCATCTGCAGAGATACGCGTCTGAATTTGCATCAGGTATTTTGCACCTTCACGTTTTACGCGTTCCTTGTATTCATCTTTTAGATAATTGCGGGTACGGGTTTCATTTGGAAAAACGCGTTGATTGCAAGTATCCCAATCACTGAGGTTTGTGGTAATGCCTGTTTCTGGTTCTTTATCAAACGGCATTGAACGATATTTACAATAGCGTTTGATACCATCCTTTCCGATAAAGAGATATGGCGTGAGTCCTTGGTAACGGAGATTGTGAAACGAAGTAGGATTACGGCGAAGTGATAATTTAGCCCCTTCTAATCCTTGTGGGTATTTGCGGTAATAATCATGATACTCAACTCCCCATTTTTGAGCACGTAATTTTGCAAACTGGAGAAAACTTTCGGCTGACCAGAATAAATTGATCACCCCGGTATTCATCTCAATGTCGAAAGGGCTTTCCATATGATGTTCTGAAAACTTGATCGAACAACTACGGATACAATTCATCGCATCGTCCAGGAAAGTGGCTGAGGCATGACGCATCCTTGCAGGAAATTCTCTGCCTGGTTCAAAAAAATCATGCGGAGGAAATTCTGGATTGTCAACGATGCGTGCTTTCCCCTTCCCCGCTATGCCATTGTTGTGACTCATCCGGTATCGATGAGGAATGCTGAGTGTGATGACTAATGCCCAGGCAAATATTTTAGAAATAAACCAGAGTACCACTTTGTCATAGGCTGCACCGAGCATATGCCAGATGAATGATCCAAACGAATGTTTCTTTGTCATGGATAATGTATTGATACAGTCTGGTTAAATATTGGTTCTTGATTCGATATTTTCTACAATAACACCTAAGGCTGCAAACTCTTCCTTCTTCGCCATCAACAAGGAGCAGAAATGCGGATTGATGTCTGAGTCTTCATTCCTGGTGATAAAACCATACTCAGTACGAGATAGTAAGTTGCTAAACCACATCATCTGAGTGCTACGCGTAAGGTCGGGCGCAATGCTTAGATCATGCTCAGGAGCTAAGACACCTGATTCTTTATCGCCGAAACGCAGCCCTAGACAATTGTACAAGACCTCCCCTATGTCTTCATACTGATGTTCATTAGCCCAAGTGTGCAAGAAAGTTGCTACAAAAATCATATACGTGCATGCCTTCTTCAAACAAGCAATCTCTTCTTTTTCCTGTTCAGGTTTTAGAACAGTTGTAAGGGTCAGAGGAGATACTGTCCTGAGATGTCCGTCACGAAACTGACGGGGCATGTCATAATCAAAACAAAATTGGGCAGACAGATATTCCTTCATCTCTTCGTATCTCGCCTTTTCTCTTGGGTCGAGATTTGAAAAATCCATATCAGAAAGATATACCGGAACACTATGATTGACGAGATCTTCTGAGAAGCAGAAGACTTCATGCCAGTGCTTAATGATATCAGCTTTGTTTTGATCTATAAAGGAATCAACAAATTGAGAAGTGATGTCCCAGAAGAGTTGTTCGGCTCGTGCATAGGTATGTGCCTCGCTGAGCGGTGTCATCGTTTCAAAACTTTTCCAATCCATGACGCCCATCACATCAGCTATCCGTGCCACCAACCCATCGAAGGTGTAGGCAGTCGCATGAGGGATATATTTATGAAGCAGGATATCATCAGCCGTATGGTTGATCAACACCACTTCTTTCAAATGTGGGAAAAGTAATGTTGTCAACGGATTCAATCTGAGATTCCTATAAGCTGCAATCGCATATTGCTCAATATTGGCATGTGCCCCTGCAAAATGCTCATCGACTTCTGTGCACAATCCTCCATTCACTCGAGCTACTCTTTTGGCTTGCTGCCACGTTTCACCATCTGCAGGTGTGAAGTCCCTTACTTGCCATGGGTCCTTGTTGATGGCATTGAGCGGTCCTCTCAACCGGATCATCACGGGCGTAGGCAATCCATCCGGTTTTATTTTGAACTTCATTAGCGCATCCGGAAATGCATATTCTTCATTGTGACCATAATTGTGTTTTCCAAAATATTTCATCCAGTAAGCACCGTCTTCTGCCGGGTCAGGTAAAAAAATACCACGGTTCATTCCATTCATCATGCGCTCACCAAACCAAGAATCACCGCGGGTATAGCCAGGAAGCTTTTTCTCGATACAAACCGTAAGATTCTCCGGGTAGTCCGCCTGGATTTCAGCGAGGGTGATGGAATCAGCGTCAAGCTTGATCTGTTCCAGGTGCTTGACCTTGGTGAGTTCTACCGGAATCATTTGTTCGTTGATTGCCTCTACACGTGCTTCAGTATATTGTTGCGGTGCATCCTTTCCATGTTTTTCAATCACAACTCTCGCCATCGGGACATCATCACGATATTCCCAAAAGCAAAGTGGAATTGTCCGAAGATTAAATTCCATCCCAATCAGGTCGCCTTTGGAAATTTTTACTTTATGAAAAAGTGAGTGAACTGTTTTTGCTTCACCACCTTTATAATAGACATGAGATATCTGGCAAACTTCAAATCGCAAAGAGCTCACCCAAAAACGGTTTGCCCAACGCAAATCAAATGGCAAACGAAAAGTACCATCAGGTTCAGTGTGGCCTTCACTCAATTTACGCCATTGTCCAATTTTAGTCCGGCTCCAGAACTCTAAAGGAAGATGGTGGATAGGAACTTCATCCGTGCCTTTTGTCTGAAAGATGATCTTGCCTACCAGCCAACTATCGATTTGCTTGCCATAAATCTCTGGCCGCCTGGGAAATAATCGTTTTGCGAGTGCAATGAGTCCGTCTTTAAATTTGTAAAATTTCGCCAACAACCATTCTAATGCAATGGTGATGGGATTGGAAATGATTTTAGAATACCCTACTTCAATATGGTTGATGCTCTTGAAGTGAGGCATAAAAAATCTTCCTTTGTCATCATACCCGATTTTGGTTTTTCGGAGGCATTCCTCACAGACATTGTGAGCAATCGGTTGGGGTGTTGGTTCAACGGTATTGGACATCAGCAGTACTGATTATGATTTTAAGGATTCTACAAAGTACATATCGATTTCTCCCTTGTTTTTCGCAGGCATTTTTCCGCGGTACACGCAATTGACTTTGTGGGAGACAAGCTTATAGGTATCACCTGAAATATTGATCTTTCCTCCATCACTTCCTGTTTCCATCCGGCTGGCGGTGTTGACCGTATCTCCCCAGATGTCATAGGCAAATTTTTTGCTCCCCACCACTCCTGCAACAACCGGGCCGGAGTGAAGGCCGATGCGGATCATAAATTCCGGTTTGTTTGCCAACCGACGTTCCTGATTATGATGGTCGACCCAATCCAGGATATCTAAGGCAGCCAATACAGTATCTGTAGCATGCGTAGAGGTAGGTATCGGTAATCCACCCACACACATATAAGCGTCTCCGATGGTTTTAATTTTTTCGACCTTATACTTATTGACGATATTATCGAATGCGCTGAAATACGCATCCACCGTAGAAACGATTTCTTCCGGACTCATGCTGGAGGAGGTTGCAGTAAAACCAACAAAGTCAGTGAACATTACTGTGACACCTTCAAATTTTTGCGGTCTTGTACGTCCGACACGTTTTAACTCCTCCGCTGTTTCCGCAGGAAGAATATTAAAGAGCAGGTCATCCGATTTCTTTTTCTCTTCTGCCAATTCAGCTGTTCTTTCTTCCACTTTCCGCTCCAGGCTATTATAGAGCATTGCGTTTTCGATAGAAGTCGCAATCTGGCCAGATAACAACGTCATCAGATTAATACGTTCCTGCGTGAAAGCACCAGTGGTCAGATTGTTTTCGAGATAGAGTAACCC
>Ga0157380_10003436_pt1 | contig 10876 bp, 7 predicted proteins | sample S35metaG_FD_119757 | JGI IMG/M metagenome (GOLD analysis project Ga0157380, IMG submission 119757) | Switchgrass rhizosphere microbial communities from Kellogg Biological Station, Michigan, USA - S3-5 metaG | ecosystem: Host-associated > Plants > Roots > Rhizosphere > Soil | place: USA: Michigan...
AAGGGTAAGGAGCCGCGCGAGTCTTAGCATTGCATAACGGCTAGCCGCGCTCGGGACTCGGGATCCGGGACTCGGGATCCGGGGTCCGGGATCCGGGATCCGGACGAGAGCTCAGAGTCCAAAGCCCAAAGCCCAAAGCCCAGATCGCGCCGCTCCGTGCAGAATCGAGAAAGGACTCAAGACCGGTTCATCGGGCACCGATAACGACAGGTGACCCGCTCCCCGGCGAGGAGTCCCCATGGCCACAGCAATTCGAACCGGTGATGCGGTCGCGCAGGCGACTCCGAGCGCTACGACCCGCCATGCGGGATACCTGTTTCATCCCCTCATCGATTTCCTGCTCGCCGGTGGCGGCTCGATGCTGCTGGCGCTCCCGATCATCCTGCTGATCCAGGACAAGAAGGCCATCGAGGCCACGGCGCTCGCGTGGGGGTTCGCGCTCTCGAACGTGCTCAACTTCCCGCACTTCGCGAACTCGTATCAATTGCTCTATACCGGCATCGGAGGACGCATCTTCGGGACCGGGTCGTCTCGCAAGGTCCGACTGCGCTACGTCTGGGCCGGCTTCGTCGCGCCGGTGCTGATCGGCGGCTTCATGTTCGCGGCATACGCCCTGGGCGATGTTCGCATGCTGAGTTACGCCGCCAATGCAATGGCGTTCACGACGGGCTGGCACTACGTCAAGCAGGGCTACGGCGTGATTGCGGTGCTCTCGGCGATTCGCCGCATCTACTACTCGGAGATCGAGAAGCGGCTCCTGCTCGTCAACGGCTACGTCGTCTGGATCTACTCGTGGATGGTGCTCAACCAGACACTGCACGAGGACACGCTCTACGGCGTCAGGTTCTTCACGTTCGAAGTGCCGTCGACGCTGCTGACCATCGGTGCAGGGGCCGCCGTGTCGACGACGGCAGCGGTCGTCGTGGCGTTCGCGGTGCGCGTCCTCGTCAGGAAGCAGTCTGTGTCCTGGAACGGCGTGGTCGGCTACGCATCCGCGCTCTACCTCTGGCTGCTCGCCTTTCACTACGACCTGATCTTTGCGATCTTCATCCCCGCGTTTCACTCGCTGCAGTACCTGCTATTCACCTGGCGCTACCAACTGAACAAGGTATCGTCGGAATTCGAGACAACGGCGGGGCCGACGCCGGCACATTCGCGGCCCGTCCTTCAGCGCTTTGCGAAGTTCGTTGTCGGCGGCATGGTGCTCGGATGGATCGGTTTCGTCGCGCTGCCGATCCTCTTCGACATCAGCCTGACGCCGGACCAGACGATGTGGGGCCCGTCGGTCTTCGTCTTCATCTTCGTGATGTGGATCAACATCCACCACTACTTCATCGACAACGTGATCTGGCGGCGGGACAACGACGACGTCCGAAAGTACCTATTCGCTCCTCGGTAGATCCTTGTCCTCGTAGACAGATCCGGGATTAACTCCCAATTCCCAACTTCCAATTCCCAAGGGCCTGGTTTGCTTGGGAGTTTTCATTGGAATTTGGAGTTTGGGAGTCGGGAGTTGAGGCTGGGGCGGCTAGACTTCCCCCGCGCCCTCGTGTACAAGGTCCGACATGCCGTTTCGAGCTCTTTTGCTCGCGTCTGTCGGGTTGGCCCTCCTCGCAGCACCCGCCAGCGCGCAACTCCTGACCATCGATCATCCCGGGCAATACACCCAGGAAGACATCGGGCGGGGCAGCCTGTTCTACAACGCAAACTGCTACGCGTGTCACGGCCGCGACGGTGACCAGATCTCGGGGGTCGATCTTCGGCGCGGTCAATTTCGACGCTCGCAATCCGACGAGGACCTGGCGCAGACGATCACGCGTGGCACACCGGGCGGCATGCCGCCATTCAAGTTGGATGCGGCGGAGCTCACCGCCATCGTCGCTTACATTCGCGCGGGGTTTGACACGAGCGCGTCAGTGAGAGTGGGTGACGCGGCGAAGGGACGCGCGGTGTTTCAAGGCAAGGGCGAATGCATGATGTGCCACCGCGTGGCCGGCAAGGGCCCGCGATCGGCGCCCGACCTGAGCGACATCGGGATCGCGCGCGCACCCGCCGTACTGGAGCGCTCGATCCGTGAACCATCGGCCGGGCTGCTTCCAATCAACCGTCCGGTCCGGATCGTGATGCGCGACGGCAAGACGATACGTGGCCGCCGCCTGAACGAGGACACGCACACCGTGCAGATCATCGACGAGAAGGAACGACTCGTCTCGGTGGTGAAGAAAGATGTACGGTCCATGGACGTCGCGAAGGAGTCGGCGATGCCGGCGTATGCAGGCAAGCTGAGCGACAGCGAGATCTCTGATGTCGTCGCGTATCTGCTCACACTGCGCAGGCAGTAGGCAGTAGGCAGTTCACAGTTCACAGTTCGCGGTTCACAGTTTGGAGATCGGGATGAAAAGGCGCTTCGTGTTCTTCGTGATCGTCGCGGCCATCGTGGCGAGTGCGCTGAGTGTACGAACGCTCGCGCAAGTGACCTCCGATCGCCTGCTCAAGGCGTCAGAAGAACCGCAGAACTGGATCACGTACTCCGGCGGGTACGCAGGCCAGCGTTATAGCCTGCTGACGCAAATCACACCTGCCAACGTCAAGAACCTCGAGCTGAAATGGATTCTGCCGAACCAGGTGTTCGGTGCGTGGCAGTCGTCGCCGATCGTCGTCGACGGGATGATGTACATCACACAGCGTCCCAACGACGTCCTCGCTGTGGACGCGAAGACGGGTCGCGTGTTCTGGCAGTACCGTTACACCGTGTCTCCCGACGCGCGTGTGTGCTGCGGCGCGAACAATCGCGGTGTCGCCATTCTCGGCGACAGCCTCTTCATGGGCACGCTCGACGGACATCTCGTCGCGATCGATCGGACCACGGGCCGCTCCCTCTGGGACACGCCCGTTGGTGATCCAAAGCTCGGATACTCGATCACGATGTCTCCGCTCGTCGTCAAGGACAAGGTGCTTGTCGGGTCCGGCGGCGGCGAGTACGGCATTCGCGGCTTCATCGCGGCGTTCGACACGAAGACCGGCAAGGAGCTCTGGCGCGTCCACACGGTTCCCGGCCCGGGCGAGAAGGGAAATGACACGTGGGGCGGCGACTCGTGGAAGACCGGTGGCGGATCGGTGTGGGTGACGCCCTCGTACGATCCGGCACTCAACCTGACGTACTGGGGTACCGGCAATCCCGGACCCGACTGGAATCCCGATCAGCGTCCCGGTGACAACCTCTACACCGACTCAGTCATGGCGCTCGACCCCGACACCGGCGCCATGAAGTGGCACTTCCAGTTCTCGCCCAACGACCCGTACGACTACGACTCCGTCCAAGTCGGTGTGCTCGCTGACATCAACTTCAAGGGCACGCCCACGAAGGCAATCCTCTGGGCGAATCGCAACGGATTTTTCTACGTGCTCGATCGGACGAACGGAAAGTTTCTCCTGGGCGCTCCCTTCGTGAAGGTCAATTGGGCGAGCGGGCTGGACGCGAATGGACGGCCGATTCCCACGCCGCAGCCTGAAGGGCAGCCGACATGGCCGGGCGTTCAGGGGGGGACCAACTGGTACTCGCCGTCGTTCAGCCCGCGAACGGGGCTGATGTACGTCTCCGCGTGGGAGGGCTACGCCTCGGTCTTCAAGAAGGAGAAAGCCGAGTACGTGCCGGGACGAAACTTTCTCGGCGGAGGCGGGACGCCTTTCACGGGTGTGCAGGGCGCACCGGGCGTGCGCGTCGGACGCGCCACGCCGGTCAACACCTGGACGGATGCTGCAGGCAACGGCGCCGTCATGGCGATCGATCCGCTGACGGGTCAGAAGAAGTGGACCTTCAAGCAGTTCGATGTGACCGATAGCGGCAACCTCACGACCGCCACGGACCTGCTCTTCACCGGTGGACGCGAGGGATACTTCTATGCACTCGACGCGCGGACCGGGGCCGAGCTGTGGAAGGCCAGCCTTGGCGGTCAGATCGCAAACGGTCCGATGACCTACGCAGTTGACGGCAAGCAGTATGTCGCGGTGATCTCGGGCAACTCGCTCGTCACCTTCGCACTGCGCGAATAGCAAAACACGGATGGCGCTCGCTCCCGGCACGCGCGTCGGTTCGTACGAGATTCTCTCGTCGGTCGGTGCCGGAGGTATGGGCGAGGTGTACCGCGCGCGCGACACACAGTTGAAGCGCGATGTCGCGGTGAAGGTGCTGGCAGCGTCGGTTGCCAGCGATGCCGATCGGCTGGCACGATTCCGGCGCGAAGCGCAGGTCCTCGCGTCACTCAATCATCCCAACATTGCCGCGATTTACGGGTTCGAGGATGGAGCGCTCATCCTTGAGTTCGTCGACGGGACGACGCTTGCCGAACTCGTCGCATCAGGGCCGCTGCCCATTCCCGAAGCGCTCTCGATCGCGAAGCAGATCTGCGAGGCGCTCGACGCCGCTCATGAGCAGGGCATCGTGCATCGCGACCTCAAGCCCGCCAACGTCAAGGTTCGACCTGATGGATCGGTGAAAGTGCTCGACTTCGGCTTGGCAAAGGCCGTGGAAGCGTCGCCAGCGGCAGTCGTCCTCGCAGACTCGCCAACGATCACCAGTCCTGCGCTCCTCAGCGGCGTCGGCGTCATTCTCGGAACGGCTGCATACATGAGCCCGGAGCAGGCTCGTGGTAAGCCGGTCGACAAGCGTTCGGATATCTGGTCGTTCGGGTGCGTCCTCTACGAAATGCTCGTGGGCCGACGTGCGTTCGAAGGCGAGGACGTAACCGAGACGCTCGCGCGTGTGCTGCAGAGCGAGCCCAACTTCGCCGCGCTGCCTCAGGCGACGCCTCCGAGCGTGCGCAGGCTGCTCGTGCGCTGTCTCGAGAAAGACCGGAACCGTCGTCTGCCGCATATCGCCGTCGCGTCGTTCCAGATTCAGGAAACCACGGCTGGCGCGGCGTCTGGCGTCGAAGGCGCCGTTGACGGTTTGTCGGCTCGACGGGCGCGGGGCCTGGGGCCTGTGCTCTACGCGGCCGCGTTGATCGCGAGTGCTGCCGCCGGCGCGGCAATCTGGATGTTCTCATCGAGCCGCGCCGCTGTCGCGCCGCTCGTGACACGTCTTCAAATGAACGTGTCACCCGCGGATCAATTCGGCGGAAACGACGGTCGTCCGGTACGGCAGGCATTCGCTCTGTCGCCAGATGGACGAACGCTCGTGTTCTCCGCCGTGCAGAAGAATGCGCGAGCCCTTTACCTTCGTCGGCTGGATCGCGTGAGTGCTGAGCTCATTCCTGGCACCGACGGTGCCATGCATCCGTTCTTTTCACCCGACGGTAGCTGGATCGGTTACTGGGCGGCAGGTCAGATCCGGAAGGTACCCCTTGCCGGTGGCCCGTCGGTGTTGGTCACAGCTGTGCCGCCGATCTTCGGTGCGAGCTGGGGAAGCGACGGTCGCATTGTCCTGGCGCGCGGGGCTGGTGGACTGCTCGAGGTGTCGGCCGACGGAGGAAAGGCGACCGAGGTCACCACGCTGAGCAGCGCTAGGAACGAAGTCAGCCATCGCCTCCCACACGTGCTGCCAGGCGGCGATGCCGTACTGTTCACGGTCACGCACGATCGATTTCCGCGCTGGGACGAGAGTGAGGTCTGGATCCATTCGCGCCGATCGAACATGTCGAAGCTTCTCATCGAAGGCGGAGCCGATGCTCGCTACGTCGCGAGCGGACATTTGTTGTACGCGCGCGAAGGGGCGCTCCTCGCAGTGCCATTCGACCCCGGGCGACTCGAGATCACCGGTGGGGCGGTGGGTGTCATTCCCGATGTAATGCAAGCGGCCTACGTGACCGGGCAGAACGGCGATACCGGCGCTATGCAGGTCAGCGTCTCGAACACCGGAACGCTGGTGTATATCGGCGGTGGCGTCCATGTGCCGGCGACCTACACGGTCGCGAGCGTCGATCGTACGGGACGTGAAGAACAACTACCGATCGACCCGCGAGAGTTCCGCACGGTACGCCGCTCGCCGGATGGCACTCGCCTCGCATTCAGCACGGCGGGACGAGAACGTGGAATCTGGTTATACGACTTCGCCCGCGGGACATTCGCGAGGCTGACTGCAGCTGGCCGCAGCACCGTACCGGTCTGGACGCCGGACGGCGAGCAGATCACTTACGCCGCTGCTGCCAATGGTCCCGACGGTGTGTACTCGATCCGCTCGGATGGTGGCGGCACGCCCGAACTGCTCTTCACGAATCCGCGCAACCTCGTTCCCGGTGGGTGGACGCCTGACGGTCGGCGGCTCTTGTATTACACGATTCCGGGCGACGCTCCGACGCCTGCACAGCAGGAAATCGCGATTCTGGCTCAGGGCCGCGCGGAAGAGACCCCCGTGAGCATCGGTTCGGAATCAGGGATGCGAGGTGGTGGAGGCGCCGACATCTCCCCCGACGGGCGATGGGTGGCGTACCAGTCGATGGAGTCGGGTGACTTTCAGGTCTACGTCGATGCCTTCCCCGGTCCGGGTCCGCGCTTTCAAATATCCACAAAGGGCGGCGGGTCACCCGTCTGGAGTGCCGACGGCCGTGAGCTTTTCTATGTCGAATCTGCCGCTTCGAAACCAGGGCAGCCGCAGCCGGGCTCGCAGGACGTTCGCCTGATGGCTGTATCCGTGACGATGAAGCCAGCTCTTTCGTTCGGTGCACCTCGGCCGCTCTTTTCAGGACGCTACAGCATGAACGCGCCGGGTCGCGGATACGATGTAACCCGCGATGGTCACTTCCTCTTCCTGAAGGAACGCGAACGAGTCCCCGATGTCATCTCTGAGATGACCGTGGTACAAAACTGGATCGCTGAGCTCAAGTAGTCGGCGGACGAGAAGCAACGGCGGCCGATCGATCGTATAGAGGATGGTGTCATGAAACGTCTGCTCATGTTGTCGGGACTGGTGGTCGTTGGTTTCGCATCGGTCGTGTGGAGCCAGGCCACTCAGCCGGCGCCGGCCCCCGCGGCGGTGGCCCAACCCAATCCGGAAAACTTCGTCGGCAAAGTCACCGGCCATCCGACGACCGACATCCGCATGCTGCGATACAGCTTCGAGCCCGGAGCACGCACCAACTGGCACAGCCATGAAGGCGGGCAGGTGATCCTGATCGAGAAAGGTCACGCCCGCGTGCAGGAAGCTGGCGGCGCGATGCGTGAGATGGGCCCGCGCGAGTCGGTCGTGACTGCAGCCGGTGTGAAGCACTGGCATGGCGCGATGCCGAACGAGCCGCTGACGCAGGTGTCCCTGAGTTTCGGCGCGACGAACTGGATGGAGAAGGTCAGCGACGAGCAGTACACAGGCAAAGGAAAGTGACGATCATGCGCGTGCTGGTCGTCGTATCCCTCGTCTATGCGCTGGCGCCGATCTCCGCTTTCGCGCAGGACGTCTCTGGCGAAGCGATTTACAAGCGGCGCTGCGCGGCATGTCACGAGCGCCCTGCCGATGGCAGGACGCCGAGCGTCGACACGCTGCGGAACATGCCGAGCTCGCGCATCGTGCGCACGCTCGACTTCGGCGCGATGATGACCATCGCGTACCAGTTGAATCGGGTCGAGCGCGACGCGGTCGCACGATTCCTGGGTAAGCCAGGCGGCGATCCACAGCCCCGCCCGGAGGCCTTCTGCAGCGATCGCACGGTCTCGATCAACACGAGTGGCTCACCAATCTGGAACGGCTGGAGTCCTTCGCCCAGTAACTCGCGCTTCGCTCCGGCGGCCCTCTCGAACCTGACCCCCGAGCAGGTGTCGAAGCTCAAACTGAAATGGGCCTTCGGGTTCGAGGGCGACATCTCCGCGTTCGCGCAGCCCACAGTCATCGGCAATCAGGTCTTCATCGGCAGCGCGGGTGGCGTCGTGCACGCGTTGCGCGCGGACACCGGCTGCCTGCAATGGACATTTCAGGCCGCGGGATCGATTCGGTCTGCGCTGGTAGCCGCGCCGATCGACGGCCGGAACGTCCTGCTCTTCGGCGATCTCACCGGCTGGTTCTACGCACTCGATGCGGCGACCGGAAAAGAGATCTGGCGCAAACGCCCCGAGGAACATGAGGCGGTTCGCCTGAGTGCGCCGCCTCTCGTGGTCGACGGCATCGCCTACATCGGCGCATCGTCATGGGAAGAGTCACGGGCGCTCAATCCCGAGTACCCGTGCTGCACGTTCCGTGGGAGCGTCACGGCGCTGCGCGTGCGCGACGGCAGCGTCGTGTGGAAGACGCACACGATTGCGCAAGCGCCCGCGCGTACAGGGAAGACGCCGTCGGGTGTCGAGACATGGGGTCCATCGGGAGTCGGCATCTGGTCGACGCCGACACTCGACGTGAAACGGCGACGGCTCTACGTCACGACCGGGAACAACTATTCATCGCCAGTCACGACCACGAGCGACTCGATCATGGCGCTCGACCTCGACTCGGGCCGCATGATCTGGTCGAAGCAGTTGCACCCGGATGACGTCTACAACTCTGCGTGCTCGACGGAGCCGAAGGGCCCAACGTGTCCCGAAGGTAGCGGGCCAGACTACGACTTCGGTTCGCCGGCCATCCTCGTCTCGACGACTGGTGGACGCGAGCTGCTGCTCGCCGGGCAGAAGTCGGGCATCGTGTGGGCGGTCGATCCCGAGAAGAACGGCGAGATCATGTGGGAGACGCGCGTCGCGCAAGGCGGTATCAACGGCGGCGTGCAGTGGGGCATGGCTGCCGATGGCGAGCAGGTCTACGCCGCGACGTCCGACGTCGTCGTCATTCGCACGCCTACTGCACGGCAGCTCGACCCGCGGCAGGGTGGCGGGCTGACCGCGCTGAAGATCGCGGATGGCAGCAAGGCGTGGCAGGCTCCGCCACCGGTGTGTGGCACGAGACCCAACTGCAGTCCGGCGCAACTGGCTGCGCTCACGGCGATCCCGGGTGTCGTCTTCTCAGGATCGCAGGACGGTCACTTGCGGGCGCACTCGACGCGCGACGGATCGATCCTCTGGGACTTCGACACCGTGCAGGACTACAAGACGGTGAACGGCGTGAAAGGAAGCGGAGGCGCCATCGACGGCCCAGGCGCGGTCGTCGTCAATGGCATGGTGTTCATCAACTCCGGCTACATGCGGTTCGGCGGCGCGCCGGGAAACGTGCTGCTCGCTTTTGGGATCGACTAGTAGGCAGTAGGCGGTATGCACTGAAGGCGGGTCTGAAGACCCGCCGACGTGATCGCGAGGATTTCATGCGTTGGCTGTTCGCACTGATGCTTGTGGCATTGATGGTGTCGTCGTTGAACGCTCAGCGCACGCCGTTCTCGAAGAACGACACAATTCGCGCGGCCTATCTCGCGTCGAATCCGGCGCAGGCGATGAAGGATCCCGCGACGGGTGAGGTGCGTGGTGTTGTTCCGGATCTGGTACGGGAGCTTGAACGCACGCGAGGCGTCAAGGTCTCGCTCATCGGTCGGCCGAATCCGCAAGGCGTGATCGATGCGGTTCGAAATGGCGAGGCGGAGATCGGCTTCGTCGCGTACAACCCCGAACGCGCCGGGCCGGTGGAGTTTACCAAGCCGTACCTGCTCGTGAACCAGACGTTCATGGTGATGAACGATTCCCAGATCAAATCGATCGCCGACATCGATCGCCAGGGGCGGAAGCTCGGCGCGACGCGAGCGGACTCGATCGCGCTCTATCTTCGCCGCACCTTGAAGGTCGGGACACTGATCGAGCTCGACGACACCAGCCAGGAAACGATCCAACGACTGTTGCGTGACGGAGCGATCGATGCGTACGGCTCCAACCGGCAGCGACTGACTGACTGGACGAAAGACGCGAAAGGCGTGCGTCTGCTCTCCGACGACCTCTACGGTGTCGAACAGGCGATCATCGTCCCCGGTGGCCGTCGTGATGCGCTCGATGCCGCGAATTAGTTCATCGACGAAGTCCGCCGCTCAGGTTTCCTGAAAACATCGATTGAACGGAGCGGGGTAGTCGGGATTACAGTCGCGCCCGAGCGTTAGAACCAACTCGAATCCCGCCCCCGGATCCCGGATCCCGAGCCCCGGATCCCGGTTGACCGTTTCCGCCCCCGGTGCCACACTGCAGCCGGATTCTCAGGGAGTTATAAGCATGCAGCGAACGGCTTACTTTCTATCGGCTCTCGCCATCATCTGTCTCTGGCCGGCCGTCCACGCTTCCGCGGCATCATGCGAAAACGTGACGACGCTGAATCTCGCAAATACGAAGGTCACCATGGCGACCGAAGTCGCGCCTGGAGCTTTCGCGCCTCCGGGTGCGGGCGCCCGCGGCGGTGGGGGTGGTGCGGCGTTCGCCGGCCTGCCCGCGTTCTGCCGCGTCGCCGCGACGCTGACACCCTCGAGTGACTCGGACATCAAGATCGAAGTATGGCTGCCCATGTCCGGCTGGAACGGAAAGTTCCAGGCAGTCGGCAATGGCGCGTGGCAGGGCTCGATTGGCTACGCCGCGATGGCCGAAGCGCTCCGGCGCGGGTACGCGACGAGCTCGACCGACACGGGTCACGTCGGCGGAAGCGCGAGCTTCGGCATGGGCCATCCTGAGAAGGTGACCGACTTCGCCTACCGCTCCGAGCACGAGATGACGGTGACCGCGAAGGCGATCGTCAACACGTTCTACGGCAGCGCGCCGAAGTTCTCCTATTGGAACGGCTGCTCGGCGGGCGGCCGCCAGGCGATGAAGCAGGCGCAGATGTTCCCGGCAGACTTCGACGGCATCATCGCCGGCTCGCCGGGGCTCGATTGGTCGGGGCGCACGGCGCAAGCGGTCCGCATCGCGCAGGCGCTGCAGAAGGAAGAGGCGCGCTTCACTCCCGCGAAGGCGCAAGTGCTCCACACGGCCGTCGTCAACGCCTGCGACCAACTCGATGGTCTCA
>Ga0157380_10003437_pt1 | contig 10875 bp, 5 predicted proteins | sample S35metaG_FD_119757 | JGI IMG/M metagenome (GOLD analysis project Ga0157380, IMG submission 119757) | Switchgrass rhizosphere microbial communities from Kellogg Biological Station, Michigan, USA - S3-5 metaG | ecosystem: Host-associated > Plants > Roots > Rhizosphere > Soil | place: USA: Michigan...
ATGACCGGATACACCGAGACTTTGACCGACCCTTCCTACGCGGGACAGATACTGGTAGCGACATATCCATTGATTGGAAATTACGGTGTGCCGGCTCCCCGACCACCGCGATCGGTTGCCGGACCGTACGAGTCGCACAAGATTCAGGTTCAGGGGCTAATCGTTCAGACTTACGTCGATGACTTTAGCCACCACGAAGCCGCGAGATCACTGGGGCAATGGCTGCTGGAGGAGGACGTCCCGGCTGTATCGGGCATCGATACGCGCGCGTTGACTCGCCATCTGCGGGAAAAGGGGACGATGCACGCGTGGGTGTTTCCGGCCGACATTACACTCGAACAAGCGAAAACCTGCGCATCAACGGTTGATATGCGGCACGAGGTGTTCAGCCGGGTGGCGCCGGCCGAGGTGGTCACGTATGGAGACGGCGATGTGACGGTGCTGCTAGTCGACGCCGGGGCGAAGGACAACCTGGTGCGGTCGCTTGTGGAACGTCGGGTCCGTGTGATTCGTGCGCCCTGGCATGCGTCATTGCTGCCGCTCGCAGAGCGTTCGGACGGGATCCTGATAGGCAACGGACCTGGGGATCCGCGCGACTTGGGATCGCTCGTAGGCCAGGTTCGTGGCCTCCTGGCGAGTGGGACGCCCGTTTTCGGTGTCTGTCTCGGCAACCAGATCCTTGCGCTGGCGGCCGGCGGAGATACCTACAAACTTCCCTATGGGCACCGCAGTGTCAACCAGCCCGTGCAGGATCTGCTCACGGGCAGATGCCACGTCACTAGCCAAAATCATGGCTTCGCCGTCAAGGAGGACTCCCTTCCATCCGATTGGGAACCGTGGTTCGTAAATACGAACGACGGAACGAATGAGGGAATCCGGTCGCGCAGCATGCCGTTTGCCAGCGTGCAGTTTCATCCCGAAGCACATCCTGGCCCGGCGGATACTGGGTATCTATTTGATGACTTTCTGCGGCTCGCGGGCGCCATGAGGAAGCGATGAGCGGCATGTACCTTCCCAGGAAGCCACGCCGAGTACTGGTACTCGGTTCCGGCGCACTCCAGATCGGTCAAGCTGGCGAGTTTGACTACTCGGGCTCGCAGGCCCTGAAAGCACTGCGGGAGGAGGGGATTGCGACGGTGCTTGTGAATCCGAACATTGCGACGGTACAGACAGGCGAAGACCTTGCCGACCGGGTGTACTTCGTAGCCGTGACCCCCGAATTCGTCGAGCGCATCATTGTCCACGAGGAGGTCGACGCGATCTTACTGGCATTCGGAGGTCAAACCGCGCTCAGCTGCGGCCTGTCCTTGCACGATTCAGGTGTCCTCGATCGGTACGGGGTGCGCGTGCTTGGCACGCCAATAGAGACCATACGCGACACCGAGGATCGGGACCTGTTCGTGAAGCGTCTGTCGGAGATCGGCGTCAAGACCGCCCATGGCCGAGCTTGCAGTTCTCCGAAGGAGGCCATCGAGGCGGCGATCACAATCGGCCTCCCGGTAATGCTGCGGGGTGGTTACTCGCTGGGTGGCAGGGGCAGCGGAATAGTCGAGTCGGTCGAGGCGCTCGAAGCATCTGTCAAGCGTGCGTTCGCGGGCGGAGCCAGTCAGGTTCTGGTCGAGGAGTGCCTGCGAGGATGGAAGGAGATTGAGTACGAGGTTGTGCGCGACGGGCGGGACAACTGCATCACCGTCTGCAACATGGAGAATCTGGATCCCATGGGAATCCACACCGGAGAGTCCATTGTGGTTGCCCCGTCGCAGACGCTCAATGACCGGGAGTATCAGCTGCTCCGTACGCTCGCGATCCGCACGATTCGACACCTGGGGGTGATCGGCGAATGCAACATCCAGTACGCGCTGGAGCCGGATACCTCGGACTATCGCGTTATCGAAGTCAATGCGCGCCTGTCGCGATCAAGCGCGCTCGCGAGCAAGGCAACCGGATACCCGCTTGCGTACGTGGCGGCCAAGCTGGCGCTCGGCCGGTCGTTGCTCGACGTGCCAAACAGCATCACCCGGCGGACGACCGCATTCTTCGAGCCCGCGCTGGACTATATCGTGTGCAAGGTGCCCCGTTGGGACTTTGGGAAATTTCAAGGTGCTTCGGTCCGAATCGGCAGCGAGATGAAGAGCGTTGGGGAGGTCATGGCCATCGGGCGCAGCTTTCCTGAGGTGATTCAAAAGGCGCTCCGCATGCTGGATATCGGAGTGCGGGGTTTGGATCCGGAAGTCTTTCGATTCGATGATCTGAACGATGCACTGGTGAATGCAACCCCATTGCGCATCTTCGCAATTGCGCGGGCGTTACAGAATGGAATGTCGATTGACGAGGTTCACGCGCTGACGCGCATTGATCGCTGGTTTCTCAAGTCAATCGCCGCAGTGGCCGTGATGCACCGTCAGCTGGCGAAAGAGACCTGGCCATTGTCGCCGCAAGCCCTGCGTGAAGCCAAAGAGATGGGATTCTCGGACAGCGCCATCGGAGCACTCACAGGGACTGACCGAGAAGCCGTACGGGAAGCGCGACGTGTCGCCGGCATCGACCGTCAAGTCGTGCAAATCGACACCCTGGCCGCGGAGTTCCCTGCTGAGACGAACTACGTCTACTCGACCTTCCGGGCGTCGCGAAGCGACGTGTCTCCATCCTGGCGCAAGAGAATCATGGTGCTCGGTTCCGGCGCCTATCGTATCGGCTCCAGTGTGGAATTTGACTGGTGCTGCGTAAATGCGGTGCAGGCGGCCGCATCGCTCGGCTATGAGACGCTCATGGTCAACTACAATCCAGAGACCGTCAGCACCGACTACGACGTATGTGATCTATTGGTGTTTGACGAGGTGAGCCTCGAAACGGTCCTCGACCTCTACGAGCGGGAGCGGCCGGAGGGAGTGGTCGTGAGTATGGGCGGCCAGATTCCGAACAATCTCGCGATGCAGTTGCATCGTGCAGGCGTGCCGTTGCTCGGCACGAGCGCGGAGAACATCGATCGGGCGGAGGACCGCAGCAAGTTCAGTGCGTTGCTGGACACGCTCGGGATCGACCAACCGCGATGGTTCCATATCACGGATGTCTCGAATGCGGACACGATTGTCGAGCGGCTCGGGGGGTTCCCGGTACTTGTTCGCCCCAGCTATGTGCTGAGCGGAGCCGCGATGAGCGTCGCGCATGAACAGAACGAGCTCGGGCGCATCCTCGCGAGGGCGCTGGATGTGTCACCCGAGCACCCGGTGGTGATCTCGGCGTTCGAAACACATGCTCGTGAGATAGAAATCGATGCGGTGGCGGATCGAGGGAAGGTCGTTCTCTGGGCGATCAGCGAACACATCGAGGACGCGGGCGTCCACAGCGGCGACGCGACGCTTGTGACCCCTCCGCAGACGCTTTACATTGCGACCATTCGCCGCATCCGTCGAATCGCTGCGGAGCTAGCGAAAGCGCTGGACATCACCGGCCCGTTCAACGTGCAGTTTCTTGCCAAGCACAACGCCGTAAAGGTGATCGAGTGCAACCTGCGCGCGTCGCGCAGCTTCCCGTTTGTATCCAAGGTGACAGGTGTCAACTTCGCTCGGGAAGCAATGCGCCGCATGCTGGGCGCCGGCGGTCCTGTCATGAGCGATAGCCTCAACCTCGATCATGTCGGGGTCAAGGTACCGATGTTCTCCTTCTCCAGGCTGGTGGGTGCCGATCCTATGCTCGGAGTGGAGATGATGAGCACTGGAGAGGTCGGATGTTTCGGTGATGATCTGCATGAAGCACTGCTGCACGGTCTGCTAGCCACCGGTTTCCGCTTCCCTACCCGGGGGGTTCTTCTGTCGCTCGGGCCAATTGCGGGCAAGTACTGGTTCTCCGATGAGGCGAGGGTGATAGCTGAGGAACTCAGGCTGCCAATCTATGCCACCCAGGGCACGGCGAGAATGCTGCGCGAGATCGGCATCGATTGCACTGAGGTCGAGAAGCGGGCCGGGGAGCAGCTCAACGCGATCGACCTCATCGATCAAGGCATCGTGGATCTCGTCATCAATGTTCCGCGCGAGTATGACGCGTTCGGACGTCCCGACGGCGTGCTTATCCGACGCGCTGCGGTGGACGCGGACGTTCCACTGATCACTGACCTTAATCTTGCTCGCGCCGTAGTCGAAGCGCTCCGGCGGCGGAAGCCGTCTGATCTCCAGGTGCTGGCTTGGCAGGACTACGTGAGACGTGACCCGAAGCTTCTTCTCAGGGCACATGACTGAACGGGCGCCTGCGGTAGGCGTGGCGCATCGCTGATACGCGTCTGAGCATGCATCGAGCCTACTTCGACAACACCACCTCGAGTGAGGGCCTTCACCGCCGTTCCCTCCGGAGCGGCGCGGTCTCCATGATGGCTCAAGCGACCAGCATGGTAATCCAGGTTGTTTCGACCATCGTCCTGGCACGACTACTGCTGCCGGAGGACTTCGGGCTGATAGCAATGGTCGCGGCAATCACCGGTTTTGCAACGATTTTCGTGGACCTTGGTACTCGAGATGCCCTGGCGCAGCGCGACACGGTCACGGAAGGCGAGGTGAGCGCGCTCTTCTGGATCACTGTCGGCGTGGGGCTCGCGCTGACGACAGCTACGATTCTAGGCAGTCGTTTGATTGCACGATTTTATGCTGAACCACGACTCGAGCATGTTGCAGTCGCTCTGTCCCTGACGTTTGTGCTGCCGTCGCTTTACTATCAGCAGTACGCGCTCATGCGTCGGGCACTGCTGTTTCAGAAGCTTGCCGCGATCGACGTCGGGGCCAATGTGCTTGCAACAGCGGTCGCGATTTTCGTCGCGTACCGCGGCTACGGTTACTGGGCGTTGGTAGCGAAACTGGTGCTGACACCATTCTTTGCCGGCATTGGGGTATGGGTCACCTGCGGTTGGTATCCTGGGCGCCCGACGTTTACAACTGGCGTCACGAACATGCTCAAGTTCGGCCTCAACATAACTGGTTTCACCATGGCCGACTATGTCTCTCGATCCGTCGATCGCGTCGCCTTAGGGTATACGACTGGTCCGAAGGATCTTGGTTATTACCAGAACGCATTCGTGGTCTACGACAATCCACTGACGCTCTTTACGGTGCCGCTGCATGGTGTCGCTGTCTCGACCTTGACCAAACTCCGGGACAATCTGCCCGAGCTCAGGCGTGCGTGGGCAATGGCGCTTTCTTCGCTGGTTTTCTTCGCTGCCCCGTCGTTTGCACTCCTTGCGGTCACAGGGCAGGATCTCGTCGTCCTTTTGCTCGGTAGCAAGTGGGCGGAAGCTGGGGTAATTGTCAGCATACTTGCGCTGCGTGGGCCCGCCCATGTTGTCGAGCGCACCCTCGGATGGCTGCATGTTGCCGCGGGCCGGGCGGACCGCTGGCGCCACTGGGGGCTCGTGAGCTGTGCGGTGCTACTTGTTGCACTCTTCTGTGGTCTGCCCTACGGGCCAATCGGTGTCGCCGCCTCCTATACGGCGTTCATGTATCTACTCTTCGCACCTGCAATTCTTTATGCCGGGCGACCGCTGGGAATTGGAGCAAGGGACCTGATACAAGCCGTTGGACCGCAACTCACGGTGGCCCTTGGCATCGCGGGCCTGGGACTTTTCCTTCGTCACACGATCTTTGTCGATCTGTCACCACTTGTCAGGCTGCTTGTACTGACAGCATTGTGCGGCGGGATGTACATGACAATCATGATCCTGGGGTTTCGCATGACCAAGCCGATAGTGCTCGCCGTTTCCCTCCTGAGACGACGTCATGGCTCCGGTGCTTGATGCAGCTGCGCGGGGTGACCGCGCTCTGAGCGGCACTTAGGTGAGTCGCACTTGAGGAACCAACAAGATGGTGGCCCGCGCCCCCGCATATGCATGCCGACCGCACGGCTCTTCAAACGGATGGTATTTCAGTCCGCCCTCTACGAGGCGCAGGACGTGCTGGCGGAAGTGGACGAGGTTGAGCTCCTTGATCTCGTGGCGACCGACCGGTTCCGGCGTTTTCAACCGCTGCAAAGGAAGCTTCTGTGGCATGACGTTACAGATCGGCTCGCCCTTCTAAATCCCGGGCTTGCGCCCGTTCGCCTGACCGAGTCGTACGATGCGCTGATTCTCGTCTGCCAGAACTGGTGGGACTTGCTTCACCTCAATGCGATCTCCGGCTGGCAGTCGAAGTGCGGCACGACGTTGTGCTACGTGGATGAGCTCTACGCGGCCGACCTTGCCGCCTATCGTCACTGGCTTCCAGCTCTCGCGCGCTTCGACCACGTCGTGCTCGGGATGCGTGGCAGCTTGGCAGCGGTCGAAAGAGCGATCGGCAAGCGTTGCCATTACGTACCCGTTGGCATCGATGCACTCCGGTTCACGCCACATCCAAACCCGCCTCCGCGCGTGGTAGACGTCTACAGCATCGGTCGGCGGTGGCCTCGCATGCATGAATCCTTGCTGAGCTATGCCTCTACGACTGGGTCCTTCTACGTCTTCGACGCGATGGTCGGCGTCGCGGATGTCTCAACGACGTGCCACGTCGAGTATCGCCGTGCCCTCGCCAATGTGGCCAAGCGCAGCCGGCATTTCGTTGTCGGTCCGGCCAAATTGGCCGTCGATGAGACGTGCGGTCAGCAGGAACTTGGTTACCGGTTTTTTGAGGGGGCGGCTGCCGGTGCGGTGATGATTGGCCAAGCGCCCGATTGCGCGGCTTTTAAAGAGCTGTTTGGTTGGCCGGACTCCGTTGTGCCCCTCAAACCGGACGGCTCGGATGTGGTCGAGACTCTCGAATCCCTGCGCGCACAACCTGATCGGCTGGAGGAGATGAGCAGACGTAACGCACGCGAGGCGCTGCTGCGTCATGATTGGGTCTATCGCTGGATGCAGATCCTGGCGATCGCCGGTTTGGAGCCAACTCCGCGGATGAGCGCGCGCGTTGACCGGTTACGAGCGCTCGCAGGCCTCATTCCGGGTGCCGATTGATAGGCCGGAGGACGCACGATCACGATTGCTGGTTTCTCCGTGATAGGCGCCGCGCGACTCGTCATTGACCATGCAAACGTAGAGTTGGCAGAGCGCCTTGTACATGGTTGCCTGTCCCCAGTGCAGCATCGGCGTCTTGGCGGTAATGAGCGGGTACTTGCGATAGTAGAAGTGCCCGTCCCGGCTACGCATGTGCTCGAAGGTCCAGCTGGCCACCTTGTTCGCCAGCGCGAGGCAGTTCGGTGACGCCGCGCCAAAGGTCGCCAACGTTTCGATGGACTGGGCAGCGCACTGAATGTCGATCGGGTAGGTGCGGTCGTGGTAGTACTTCGGGCAGCCACTGTCCTCGAAAAAGTGTTCAATGTAGTAATTGAGTCCCTTTTCAAGGTGGGGGCGAAACTCGATGTCTCCAGTTGCGTCGAGGTAGTGCTTGAGGCTATCGAGGTTGTACCCCGTGTGGAAGTTGTCGATCCAGTGGAACATCTCTTCTTCGGCGTACCACCAGGAGCCGTCGTCGCGCTGACGCGAACAGCTATATTCGATGGCAGAACGTGCCACGACTTGATAGTCCTTGCTGCTGCAATGCTGGGCAGTCCTGGCCAGAATTCCGGCGCCAAGCATGTTCGCGTTGTGGATCGATACCTGCCGGTCGCTGAGGTAGCTCAAGCACGTACCAGTGTTCGTGCGCTCCCGGGGTAACTCCATGATCCAGTCGCACACGCTGCGAGCAATTTCGAAATACCACGCGTCACCGGTGATCTCGAAGGCGTCGACGTACGCATGGCCGATCAACGCCGTCCAGACGATAATCGGATCGTCGCTCGTATACATTCCCCCTCGGCTGACAAAGTCGAAATGGTTGCTCCAGCTGTGATGCTTGAATCGGGGCACCTTGTGGCGGTCCAACCATTTGAGGCAACCGCTTGCCTTGTCCAGCAAGTCTGGGGTTGGGTCCGCTCGGTAAAGCGTGAGGTATCCCCATGCCATGTAGCCGCGTCCCTTGGTGGAATCCTTCGGTCGCACACCGAGTAGCGGACGGACGTTGACGGGTGACTGACGGACCACCTGCTGCAGCAGTCGCAGTGGCAACTGGCGGCCGCAAGCCAGGGGACGCAACCAGGAGGACAGTCCATCGAATGGTTCGTAACCGCGGTAGCCGCGCTGCTCGACCCAGTTCTGCAAAGTGCGGGTAATTTCCAGGAGGGCATGGGGAGTCAAGTTCGTCAAACTGTTCGTCCTATGGGATCGGAGGTTCCGGTTTGGTTCGGAAGAGACAAGTTGAAGCGCGGGAAGCGTCGCAAGACGCAAGGTATGGTATATGGCGGGACATCGATCTGTTGGACGGCGCTGCACCCGGCTATAGCAAGTCGTGAAGGCCTTGGATCTGCATAGGCCATTAAATGCGTGAGGGCGATCACAGAATCGTTCGGATGGCCGTGTTCAGACCTTGCTGTCGTTCAGCGACGACAGATACTTGTATCCGGACAAGTGGGTCTGAGTGCAACAATAGGAAGAATTCGTCGTATCGAGCGAAGCTTAAGGAACTCTCCCGATGAAGGTATCAAACATTCCGTATCCTCTGTTGGCCGCGGCAGCGATGTTCGCATGGGCCGGAACCTCTCACGCCGCGTGCACCGGATCCAGTCCGACGTGGACGGCGAGCGCGGATCAGGCATCGGTTTCATCCTGTATCTCGTCGGCGTCGTCGGGCGACACGATCAAGGTGTCGTCGGGGTCGGCAACGTGGAATGGTATTACCCTGCCGTCCACCAAGGATCTGACGATAACGGGCGCCGGCAAGACCAGCACGATCATCACGTGTTCATCGGGAATCTGTCTGACAGTCCCGCCTAGCCGGACCTACGTCGTCTCCGGTTTCGAGTTCAGGGGCAACGGTGGCCTCTTGCTGCATCGTTTGGATGCAGCGGTGCCGGGTAAGAGCCATCGCATCCATCACAACAGGCTCACGCATACCGGCGGCGGCTACGGGTCGATCGACATCGTGGGCGAGCCGGCCGTGAGTTGCAACGAGACCAACCCGGTGGTACCGACGGTTCTCTATGACAATAACGAAGTAACCGACCTGCGCTTCTTAGCCGATGGTACCGCTTGCAGCTTCGGGGATGGCACCGCACAGCATCGCATTTGGGCCAAGGAGCCGCGGCCGAATGCGCCCGTCGGTATTTCGACCGAAGTGTTGTACGTCGAGGACAACGCGATTCACTCGACGGGCGGGCTGATCAACTTTATCGACGCCAACTATGCGGGTCGATACGTGGTCCGGTTCAACACGATCACGGCGGCGGCGGGCGCGCCCCGGCCATACGCCGAAGTGCATGGTGTGCAAGGCGGGAACCGCGCCGTGCAGTGGAAGGAACTTTACGGCAACGTGGTGTCGGATACGCCCGACAGCCAGGATAATTTCTTTGGGCTCCTGTTTATGCGTTCCGGGTCAGGCGTTGTATTTAAGAACCGCGTACCCACCTCCTCGCAGACGATGCGGATCAATATCCAGCGCGCTTGCGAGTCGGTAAGCACAGCAGGGCAATGCAACGGCTCAAGCAACTGGGACCAGAACACGAGCGGCCAGGCCGGCTACGCCTGCCGGGATCAGATCGGGCGGATGAAGGACAGGACCTTCTGGACGCCGGGCAGTGCCTACGCGCAGGACTTGATGCCGTTCTACTTCTGGAATAACTACAAGGGGACCGGTACGACGCAGGATGCGCCCGAGCTGCATTCAGATCCATCATGCCCGGCGATTGCAAACCTTGCGCGGCAGAATCGCGATTGGTACACGGAAAACACGTCTTTCAACGGGACGACGGGCGTTGGCTCCGGTAGCTTTGCCAACCGTCCGGACACCTGCACGACAGGAGTCGCCTACTGGGCAACCGATCAGGGGGAGTGGAACAGCAAGGTCAGCGGTCCAGACGGACAACTCTACAAGTGCACCGCCACAAACACGTGGACGCTGTACTACATTCCACTCCGCTATCCCCATCCCTTGCAATCGAATTTGCCAGTTCCAGAGGCTCCTTCAGACCTCACTGCCGATTGATTGCATCTCTCCTACGCGCGGGGTGCGCGTAGGAGAGATGCATCGTGCTCGACTTGGATCGAGCCACTTCTCGCAACCCTGTGTGCGGGAAGACCGCTGTTCGGGGTATCCTCGGTCGACAGGCTGAAGGGGCAACGTTTACCGCCCCGGGCCAATCCGTAGACATCCCCGGAACGGTGGGCGCAATGAACATTGTCGTTGTTGGTGGCGGACGGATGGGACTGCCACTTGCCTGCATGTTCGGCAAACGGGGTGCGTCCCTGACGGTATGTGATATCAACCCATCGCTGGTCGCAACGATCGACGCCGGTCTTTGCCCGTACGAAGAGCCGGGCCTGCCGGAGCTGATGGCGGAGTTGCATCGCGAAGGTCGCCTGCATGCGACGACCGACACCGCGGCGGCGGTGTCCGCTGCCGAGGCGATCGTCGTAATCGTGCCGGCGCACTTGACCGCCGAACGCGATATCGACTTCAGCATCCTGCAGTCGGCGTCGGTGGATATAGGAAGGGGCCTCCGCAGCGGTGCGCTCGTCGTATACGAGACCACCGTGACGGTGGGGGGGACACGGCGCAACCTGATCCCGGTGCTGGAGCGGCACAGCGGGCTCAAGGCGGGCGACGACTTCCATGTGTCCTACAGTCCCGAGCGCGTCAAGGCAAACTTCGTTCTGGCGCGCCTCGAAACGACGCCGAAGGTCGTCGGCGGCCTGAATCAGGCGTCGCGCACCAGAGCGATCGAGCTGTACTCGCGCTTCCTCGGGGCACCGGTGGACGACGTCGGCACGATCGAGGCAGCCGAAATGACCAAGCTGGTCGGCATGCTCTATCGCGACGTCAACATCGCGTTGGC
>Ga0157380_10003440_pt1 | contig 10869 bp, 10 predicted proteins | sample S35metaG_FD_119757 | JGI IMG/M metagenome (GOLD analysis project Ga0157380, IMG submission 119757) | Switchgrass rhizosphere microbial communities from Kellogg Biological Station, Michigan, USA - S3-5 metaG | ecosystem: Host-associated > Plants > Roots > Rhizosphere > Soil | place: USA...
ACCTGAGGGACCAAACAATGGGGCTCCGGAACCGCCTTCAGCGGTGCGCGCGTCGTAAGCAATGCGTCGCGTGTTAAGGTCGGTAATGTTTCCTTGCGTGGTCAGCGGCTGGATTCGCTTACTCTCGGCCAGATAATTGAGCAGGGAATCGAGCGACGCGTAGCGTTGTTGAATGCCTCGGGACTCGCTATCGTCGAGTAAGGCCAGCAGACGATCAGGGCCGGACGGGTAACCCATCATCACAACCATTTTGCCAACGGCTACGGCGCCTGGTTCAGTTTCAAGCGGCATTGCGGGAATATCAGTGGGCAAGTCTTTCACATCAAGAGAGCAGACGGCGAGATCATCACGCTGCGACGCTTGTTTGAACTTGAGCGGGTAAGCTTGAGGATGGTCCGGGAAATAGGCCATTAGTTTCTTGACACGCGGCTGTCCACGTACGACGCTGCTAAGACTTTGTGCGCGCTCGTCAGCCTGCCATGGCATCGCAATGTGACGGTTGGTCATCACGAAACCACCACCCACGTAGAAGCCGCTGCCGACGAACTCGTACTCCGCAATCAGCCCTTTTCCTTCCGGCGTCAGTGCTACTTGTTCGCTACCGCTTTGAACTGGAGCACCACTTTCAGTTGTTTGTGATTCCGGGTATCGAAGCGGACGGCCGGTACCGGATTCGACAAAATAGAAGGAGCCCGCGATTAAGCACACCCCGTTTCCATAATCGGAGCGCAACTTGACCGCCAGGGAAAGGCTGTCTCGTATTTCCTTGTTCGCTTTGGTGATGTCGGTAAGCTGCTTGTTATTTTCCGCGGCCGCAGCTTTCAGAGCTTGCATTTGAGCTCGCTGATCATCGTTAATGCGTCGGCTGGTCTGAATCTCTTTGAATAGTGCAAAGCCGATATAGAGTATGCCGCCAACCAGCAAGAGGGCCATTGCCAGGGCAATCAGCTTTGTGCTCGGATTGATCTCACGTACCAGTTCGCGAGTGAACTCGCGCAAAAAGACTTTGGCATCGTCGCGTCGAGCGGTAGCGGCGGATTCAATCGCAGCCTGCTCGATGAAAGGAGCTACCTGAGTCTGATGCTGCCCGGGTGCGACCACTGCCGGTAATGAACGCAAAGGAAAGAACTGCAGGGCGAGAGTCGAAGGCTCAATCCTTACCTCGTCGCCCGCGACAATCTCTGCGGCGGACTTGAGCGGCTTGCCGTTATGAATGAGCGCCAGTGAAGGGTCAAAATCGGTGACGCGGTAGTGGCCGTTTGTCCGGGCCAATTCCAGGACCACTCCGTTAGAGTCTTCGCGTTTGGGAAGGTCAGACATGCGGAGGCGCAGATCGCAATCGTCGCAGCTTCCGATGCGAATGCGGTCCTCGGTCAGCACTTCGGTATGCTTGTCTTCCCCGGAGGAGATGTGAATTACGAGGCCGGTTGCCATAACTGCTTAGGCTGAAACGCTCCGCTAATACTGGATCGGGCGCCCGCTTCAAAACCGCCCTTCAACTTTCGACGCGGTTTCTGAGCGGTCGCCCCAGGGTTTGTATTCTACATGTATTCCACGGACGAGCAAAAGAGATATAGTTGACGTGGTAGTGGATCAGTTGGGTTCTTAGCGTTCTCATTCTCACCCGGTTTCAACCGGGTGAGAAGCTACACTCTCAGATCTTCTGGCAACCGTTTCGTCGGTTTTGCTGTCGGCCTGCATGAGAAACCGTTGAAACGGCAATAACATACTTGATTCCGCAAACGTTGACTGAGCGGTGAACGATGTAGGTTTTTGAGCCACAGATGAACACGGATATAAAGGATCTGAATAAAATTGGAATTTAGATCCGTGTTACTCCGTGTTCACCGGTGGCCGACTATGAACTAAGTACGGGCGGTGGTCTTTGCGGAGTCAAGTATGTCAATACCGTTGAAACGGTTGATGGAGTTTGTGAACTGGCCCCTGCTCACCCGCTTGAAACCGGGTCAGAATGAGAAAGGCCAAAACGTTTCTCCCAAAAGTTCATGATGAATCTTTTTTCCTTTCCGAAAGGCGGTCCGGAAATCTCAGACGAGATTGTCGCGTTCGATCCGGAGACCCTGCAGCGCAAGCCGGTAAAGAAAGCAGATGTAATTGCGACGTTTCTCGCGCTTGATAATCGACGCGCGGCAGCGATAGTTGAAGAGATGGCTGAAGATTCCGACGGCACGCTCAATGAATCGGCGGCGGACAAGTTGTTAGTCAAAGTCCACTGTGAAATGCAGCGCATGTCGGAAGAGTTTCAGCATGGAGAACGCGCCGCTCAATTACTCGAACCAATTATTGAAGCGATTGTTGAGGCTGGACACGAAGGGCCAGTTCGCATCGTTGACATTGGTTGTGGTACTGGCTTCGTCATCCGTTGGCTCGCCGCGCGTGCGAAGTTTTCCAAAGTGGTTGAGTTAATGGGAGTCGATTTCAACACCGCTCTCGTTGCGCAGGCGAATACGTTAGCTGGTAAGGAAAAGCTGAACTGTCGATTTGTAGTCGCGAATGCCTTTCGATTGAAAGAACCGGCAACTATCTTTATCTCAACGGGCGTGCTCCACCATTTTCGCGGTGACCATCTGACTGAATTGTTCCGGTTGCACGAGTCTGCTCGCGTTCGCGCGTTTGTGCACTTTGATTTTCATCCTTCGTTTTTTGCGCCGTTTGGTTCCTGGCTATTTCATGAGGCGCGCATGCGCGAACCATTAGCGAAGCACGACGGAGTATTGTCAGCAGTCCGCGCCTACCCAAGCGTCGACTTGCTGGCGGCAGCACGAGTCGGCGCGCCAGCCTATTCATCGGCAATTTATGGAACTCAATTGTGGGGCTTGCCGATACCCCGTGCCTTTCATTCGCTGGTTGGAATGTTGCCGCAACTTAGAGAAGGTTTCATCTCACGGATGGGAAATAAGATTCGTTCTCTCGGAGTCATCGAGTGATCTTCATCTTGCTATGGGTATTGGCGACACTTGACTCGGCCTTTACCGGTTATCGCGAAGCTGCCGGCCGGAGCGCCCTCATCAACAAGCGTAGTTATTATCGGCGTGCAATGATCAAGGGTGCGCTTCTTGGCCAGACGGCCGTAGTAAGTACGGGATTGATTGGTTTGATGGCGGTTGCAACCTCAAGTAGGCCGCAATCGATGATTACTGACTTCGAATCTGCCGGGGAGAGGATGCTGTATGTGTACGTACCGTACGCGGTCATCATCCTGATAGCTTTTTTAGTTCGAATAATTCCCTCAGTAGATCTGCGCAGCATCACCAGCACTGTGATTTTCGGACCTTTTACGTTGCTTCGACCCCTGGTAGCATTTGCCGGAGTTTCCTGGGCGATACTAGCCTCTTCTAAAGCAGCCACCAGAATCCTTTGCGTGCTCGTGTTGTGCTTGATGCTGAGTCTTGGTCAGGTTCTGCGTTGGACTAATTCTAAGTAACGCAAACTGTTAGTTTGCGCCGATTCGCAGGGGCATTCAACATTACCGCAAGCTAACAGCTTGCGTTACCTTTTGGCAGAGCCCGCGTGGTAGCATCTCAATGATGTCAGAGGAATCAATAATCACCGACTGTGACGAGTTAGAAAAGCTGGCGCCGATAACACTCGCTCCAATTCGCCGCCACGTTTTTGTTTGCACAGGAAAATCGTGCTCGGCAGTAGGCAGCGCTGAAGTTAAAGAAGCTTTTGAGACTGACTTAAAGGCACGCGGGATTCTTTTCGGCAAAGAGAAGAAAGGCAAGAATCCGCAGGGAAGCGTAGTCCTTACAGAGTGCGCGTCAGTTGGGTTCTGCGCGATCGGAGCTGCTGTGCTGGTCTATCCCGACGGTGTTTGGTACGCGCAGGTTCGCGCCGAAGACGTTCCCGAGCTCGTCGAACAACATATCATCAACGGGCGCGTTGTTGAACGCTTAGCCTTGTTAAGGGTACCCTCACCGATCAGCTCGCGAGAATAACGGTGCGCGAAGCTCACACTTCAATGGGGACGATTCCTTCAGAAACCATTGATTAAGATTAGGCTGGTTAGCTAAGACGCTTAACGGTTTGACGGAACGCATTGATGGAAGTTGCGTGGCTGGGCGGACGGGGGCGTTCGTCAATGCGAAAATACGTTACTCGGCAGCGACGTCTTCCGGTGGTCCCGGGTTAAATGTGTGATGGTTTATGTTAGAAGGTATGTATTCAACAGCGACGATTTAAGTTAACGCTGGAATGAAGTTGTTAGGGGCGTAATTCTCTATCTTCCGGAGTTCTCACCAAAAACCTCGAATTTTTGCCATGGCGGAAAATCACCTGAACCGCTGACTTCACCGATAAACTTAATCACGCCTTCCCGACTCAAATTACGTAATGCAGATTCAACGATTGCAGGTGGATAAGATGCCATTTCTTCCATAAGGCGACTAACTTTTATTGTAGTTCCTCTTGGAATGCGTGATAAGACCTGTCGGATTACGTCTTCCGTATTCTTCTCAATTCCTTCCTTCTCAATGTTTCTGGATTCACCTATCGCTTTGTCGACAACTTTTTCAAGCTCTTTGTGAACGGAGACTTTTTTGCCATCGGCTTCACTTACCTTAGCCATCAATTCCCTTAGTTCCGAGAAAACTTCTTTCCTTAACTGATTGATTTTTTCCTCGGCCTGTATTTGAGCAGAAGCGTTGTCTTCATTGGATCCAGCACCTTCAAGGAGGCGTCGGCGAAAATCCGAATACGTATCACGAACCATTGAGAAAGTATCCGAGTATTGCATTTTGAATACCTCCTCCAGTTTATCTACGCTCGCGTGAATAGATCTATTGGCTTCCTCAATCTTTTCAGAACTCCGCTCAGACCTGTCATAGAACTTAAAAGAGAGCCAGATCGCAACTATAGCCAAGGCTAATGAGGCCATGGATGCGAACAGAGAAACTACCTGAATTGTGGTCTCCCAAGTATTCATTTTCAACCTAAACTCCTGCAGTTTGACAACTGCCACTATTGCCGCACTGGACAGAAACGCGCATTCTTACCAGCAGGCTGAAACACCATTTATATCAGCGGCTAATTGCTGTTGTTGGTTCGACGTGCAAGGCCCCACTATGGAACTCTGAGAAGTTTGCGTCTATGGTGGCTGCCGCTTGTGAGGCCTTGCCTTAGATGCTTCACCACGCATTCACTGTTCACGAGTTGTCAGCTTATAGTCGAGTTCAAGCACATTGAGTGTAGCGTCGACGTTAGGTAATTTCGATGCCGGAATTTGAAGTACCGCCGTCAGAACGTAGCGGAGCTCTCCAGTGTGTGGTGTATGCCGGATTCGACTATCGAGGTCCCGGATGTTCACATCGTATGTGAGCAAGACGCGAGTCAGTTCATCGATGATACCCATGCGTTCAATTGCATCCACTCTCAAATCGTAAAGCAGAGCATCAGGCGATGGCGTGTACTCGGGTAGGTCCTCATAGAGGCTGATATCAAGTCCGTGGTTTCTGCCCCACTCGCTCGCTTCGCTCCTAACTTTGGCCACAGCTTGGTTCGTTCCGCAGAATCGGAGCAGAATGGCAAAGTATGCGCGCAACGTTTCCATGTCAGCATCATCAATGGTGCAGTTGCAACCGTGAACAAATGAGGCAACTGCATTCGCAAGGCCAGGTCGATCTCTGCCGATCGCAACGAGAATGCCACTCGCATCTGAAGTATTGGTCATGAGGTCACGTCCTTCTGTTTAGGATTCGCAAGATTGCCCTGTATCATAGTGCCATAAGGATATAATTAGTACATGTATTTACTTAGTCTTTTCGGTCTGTTCTTCTTCTTCCATGAGATCGCCTAGCTTCGCACGCTTAACGGCTGGGTTGACGCAGCGCGCGAATCAATGCACTCTTCGCCGCATAAATTAGTTACAAAACCAGGCTTCCACGCCCTCGCGTCCAACGAATTATTCGACCCGGACTTCACGCACGATCGGGTTGAACCGCATGTTCAGGTTCAATGTCCTGTCCGAAGATTATTCCGATGCCATTAATGTCGCGGACCGAAAGCTCACGCAGACCATATGGTCGGTTTGAGGGAGCGCCGGTGATCTCGGCGCCTCGATTCACAATTTCTTTGTGGTATGCATCGATATCGCGAACCCACTGAAATAGGTGGACCCCGGAAGGCGCGCGATCATCCTTCACGAAATGAATGGCCGAGTTATCTCGCCAAACGACAGCATATGAGTCGTCACCAAAATCCCAGGTGAATCCCAACACATCTCGATAGTAGCGGGCCGTCGCCTCGACGTTGGGCACATGGAGCACTGGGGCGCCCTGAATAAATTGCTTCGGATTCGCATTAGGCTGCTCAGGCATTTCATTCCTCCCTGCTGCTCATGGACACCGAACTTCCGATAAAGGATAGCAAGGTGGCCTCAATTCAGAGCCGGAAGCGATAGCGACTGGGTTACGGCTACGATAAGGTCGGGTTTGTTCGCAACTGAGACCCGATCGCTACAGCTCCCGGTTTTGACCGTAAATTAATTCAAAAGCTCACGCGGAGTCAGCCATCGCCTTGGGCTTCCAGCGCAAGACCGGCTTTCGAGCAGCGGCAGCCTCGTCGAGACGACCGATGCGCGTGGAATGCGGAGCATTTAATAACAAGTTGGGATCTTCCATCGCCTCTTTAGCAATCGAGCGCATCGCATCGATAAACTGGTCCAGCTCGTGATGGCCGACTGATTCGGTCGGCTCGATTAACATCGCTCCGGAAACAATCAGAGGAAAATAAATTGTCATCGGATGAAAGCCGTAATCGATGAGCCGCTTGGCAATGTCGAGCGTGTGGGCGCCTTTGCGTGATTGTCGCTTATCAGTAAATACCACTTCGTGCATTGGCGGTGCGTCGAACGGCTTATCATAGGCGCTCACCAACCCATGGGCTATGTAGCGAGCGTTGAGGACCGCAGCTTCTGTCGCTTCTCGTAGGCCATCGTTACCATGGGTTTGGATGTACGAGAGCGCTCGCAACATCATCCCGTAATTTCCATAGAACGCTTTGACTCGCCCGATGGATTTGGGCTCATTGAAATCCAATTTGAAAGCTGCGCCGGACTTCACAATTCGCGGAACTGGAAGAAAGGGTTCCAACTCTTTAATGCAGCAGCACGGTCCACAGCCAGGCCCACCTCCTCCATGAGGTGTCGAAAAAGTCTTATGGAGATTCAAATGGATGACGTCTACGCCCATGTCTCCCGGACGCGAGACGCCGACTAACGCATTCATGTTGGCGCCGTCCATGTATACCAACCCGCCCGCGTCATGAACAATCGTGCAGATCTCCCTGATGTTCTTTTCAAACAGTCCGAGCGTGTTTGGGTTCGTGAGCATCAATCCCGCGACGTGGCCGCCGCTACAAAGCTCGCGCAAGTGATCGAGATCGGTGAAACCATCGGCTGTTGATCGAATGGTCTTCACTGAAAAGCCGGACAAGTGAGCTGAGGCAGGATTGGTTCCATGCGCTGAGTCCGGAATCAACATTGTGCGCCGGTTAGCAGAAGCGCCTTCACCGTCTCGGGCATCAATGAAGGCCCTGATAATCATGACTCCTGTCATCTCACCATGGGCGCCGGCCGCCGGCTGTAGCGACACGCCGGGAAGTCCGGTGATCTCAGCCAGGTGTTCCTGCAACTCGTAAATGACTTGAAGAGCGCCTTGAGAATCAGCTTCGGTCGCAAGTGGATGCAGGTTCGCGAAGCCCCCAATGCGCGCCACCTTCTCATTCAACCTTGAGTTGTATTTCATCGTGCAAGAGCCGAGCGGATACATCCCCAGATCAATCGAATAATTCCAGGTAGACATTCTGACGAAGTGCCTGATGACATCGACTTCACTCACTTCGGGCACACCGGCTAAATCATCGTCGCGCTGAAAGGCACGCGGAACGATGTCGTCCAGCGGCTGTTCATCGACATCGAGCGGCGGTAAGCGATAGCCGACACGGCCGGTCTGCGATCGTTCAAAGATCAACCCTTCGTTGTGACTGATGTGGTTAGTTACTTTGGTGATGTTGGTTGTGTCTGGCATTGAAATTCTAGTTTGGTTTCTTTCCGCTGCGTGTCGAGGGCTTAGGAACAGGCGTGGTTGACTTAAGGTCGCTTGGATCAATTGTTGGAGACGCTGTTGGTCTGAGCGCACCCGCGGGCACTATCCAAAGTTCAGTGCTGACATCCTCTTTGTATCCGCCATCGACGGTCACCAAAGAGTTCGCGTCCATCTGGCGCTCGTTCACCAGGTATTTCTTCGCCGACTCAGCAGTCTTTTGACCGGCTTCGGGACTGCTTCGCCGGCCGCCATACGCGATGATGTATCCCTGAGTTCCGGGATTATTCTGTAATTCGATAGCAAAGTTATCGAGCTGATCGTTCGTAGCTTTCACTGGCAGCGCGCCAAACTCCTTAAATTTTTTTGCCGCTGGTCGTGGAACTACATACGCTGAAGCTGAGTAAGTGCTCGCGCAGGTGCGAACAAAACCTCCGATCTCAACCGTGGCTGTTATGGTTTGTGTTCCGAGACCATTCGTCGCCACTTCAATAGTTGAGGTCCCCTGGCCTTTGCTGATGGTCCCGGCCGAGATCAGCCAGTTGTAAGTCGGAGTAACTTTAGGATCGCCGCCCGCAACATTAGCCGTGACGAAGAATGACGATCCTTCGTTCACGTTGTCTGGAGCATTCACACTTAAGGTTGGACAGACTTGCTCAGGAGTGCTGCTCGCGGTTTGGGCTGACAGGCCAGTTGAAATCAGCGACGCCACCACAAACATTCTGATAATAAGAAGAATACGTTTCATCTTCACAGCTTGGCGCTTACCTACTCAAGCTCACTTGAAATAGCTCAACCGAAATAGTCTCAAGGTCAGGAAGGGCAGTTTACTCCCGCACAAGTTTCACTGGCCTTCAATTAGAAAGATCGAATGCGATTTAATCACTGTTGAATGCTTATTCGAGTTGAGCAGGAGTAAACGACCCTTCCTGACCCAGAGCTACTCTCGCTTGAACAGTTTCCATAACATCTCACAACTCTTACCGACCACTCGTTTTCAAAGCCTCAACTAACCGATCAATCTCTTCGCGAGAGTTGATTTCAGTTACGCAGACCAGAAAATCATTAGGCCGATCCGCAAAGTATCGCGACAGGGCTAGTCCAGCATTGATGTTGTGATCAGCAGCAACCTGTGCCAGAAGCTCAGCGGCCGGGCCAGGGCCACGAACCACGAACTCATTGAACCGAGCCGCCGAGAAGGGAAGCGAAAAGTCATTCAGTTCAGCAATCCTGCGCGCGGCGTACGCAGCCTTTTGCGCGCACTGCGTAGCGACTTCCTGCAAACCTCGCCGGCCCATGGTTTCGAGATACACCGTTGCAGCCAGAGCAATTAGGCCTTCGTTAGTGCAGATATTCGAAGTTGCCTTCTCACGCCGGATGTGTTGCTCACGAGTCGCGAGCGTAAGTACGAATCCTCGCCGGCCTTCTTTGTCAAAAGCTTCCCCAACCAGACGGCCAGGAATTTGACGAGCGTACTTATCTCTGGTGGCAAACAGTCCAACATAAGGACCACCAAACGACAGCGGCACTCCGAAGGACTGGCCTTCGGCAATAACGATGTCCGCACCGCACGCGCCGGGTGATTTCAGCAAGCCGAGTGATGCAGCCTCAGTGATTCCAGCTATCAGCAACGCACCCGAAGCGTGGGCCTTTTCAGCGAGCGCAGAAACGTCTTCGACGCAACCAAAGAAGTTAGGTGACTGCACCGCAATGGCAGCGGTCTTGTCGTCCAGCATCTCGTCAAGCTTTTGAGACGTAAGACCGGTCGCAGGATCGTAATCAACGTGCTCGAAATCTATTCCGGCATGCTGGACGTAAGTCCTGACGACCTCGAGATACTCGGGATGAATTGCTCCGCACGCAATTACTTTTGAACGTCGAGTCACGCGTTCCGCCATCAACACAGCTTCAGCCAGCGCTGTGGAGCCGTCGTACATCGAAGCGTTCGCGACATCCATCCCCGTCAATTGGCAGATCAAAGTCTGAAATTCGAAAATAACCTGCAAGGTGCCTTGAGAAATCTCAGGCTGATAGGGCGTGTAGGCCGTGAAGAATTCCGACCGTGAAAGGATATGATCGACAACCGTCGGTATGTAATGAGAGTAAGCTCCAGCACCCAGAAAACTCGAGCGAGTCGCGGCAGCGTTATGAGCCGCCATGCGCTCGAATCCACTCAGCAGCTCCATTTCTGATAGAGCGGCCGGTGTGTTGAGCGGCCTTTTCAGCCGCAAGTCTTCAGGAATTGAAAAGAAGAGCTCTTCAGCGGAATTGAGGCCGATCTGCTTTAGCATCTCGGCCCGTTCTTCAGACGAATTAGGAATGTAGCGCAAGTTTAGTCAGTCTCTTTCGTGAAATCTTCGTACTCCTCAGCACTTAACAAGCTGTCGACTTCGCCGGCGCTCGACATCTTTACCTTGATCATCCACGCCGAACCGTATGGATCGGTGTTCACTTTTTCAGGTTCGTCCTGCAAGCTCGAGTTCTGCTCGGTAACCTGACCGGAGACCGGAGTGAAAAGTTCTGACACCGCCTTTACTGATTCAACCGAGCCGAATGATTCATTAGCGGCCAATTCGTCACCGGGCTTTGATAGTTCGACGTACACCACATCGCCGAGAGAGTTCTGAGCATAGTCGGTAATGCCAATGGTCGCGATATTGCCATCGACTCTGACCCACTCGTGATCTTTGCTGTAATGCAGATCCTCTGGAACATTTGCCATGAGTTGTTATCTCTCTCCTCTTTCAGTCAGACTCAGTTTCATTGGTGAGCTAGGTGGTGCGCTCACGTTTATAAAATGGCGTCTTTA
>Ga0157380_10003441_pt1 | contig 10869 bp, 7 predicted proteins | sample S35metaG_FD_119757 | JGI IMG/M metagenome (GOLD analysis project Ga0157380, IMG submission 119757) | Switchgrass rhizosphere microbial communities from Kellogg Biological Station, Michigan, USA - S3-5 metaG | ecosystem: Host-associated > Plants > Roots > Rhizosphere > Soil | place: USA: Michigan...
CGCAATCAATCTCGAGCTCGCAAAACCTCCGAGCGCGGCGGTTCAAACTGAAGAAAGCCTTCCGCAGATTTGGGCCGAGCTAAAAGATTGCACTCGGTGCACTCTTCATGAAGGTCGAACGCACGTTGTGAACACCGAGGGAAATCCACGAGCCCGACTGATGTTCGTCGGTGAGGCGCCTGGGGCTGATGAGGATGCGCAAGCAAGACCCTTCGTCGGAAGAGCAGGCCAACTACTAACGAAGATTATCGAGGCGATCGGTTTCAAGCGGGAGGATGTGCTGATAGGAAACGTTAACCGGTGCCGCCCTCCAGGGAATCGGGCTCCGATGCCGGATGAGGCAGCAACGTGCAAGCCGTTTCTGCTCCGGGAAATTGCCTCCGTTAAGCCCGAAGTAATTGTGGTCCTCGGAAACACGGCGATGAAGAATCTCCTGGATACCAAGATTGGAATCACCCGTCTCCGCGGTGAGTTTCAGGACTTCAATGGGATCAAGGTAATGCCGACATTTCATCCTGCCTATCTCCTGCGCGATCCTTCCAAAAAACGGGAAACCTGGGAAGACTTGAAGCGGGTTCGCGACTATCTGGATTCCACTGCAAAAAGAGAAGGATAGGAAACCGCCTACGGTCCACCCACTCGCGCTTTCGCATTTAAGAGTTTCGCGCTAACGTCTCCATCGTGCACGACAAGTCTGGCTTTCCTTTAGAAACAGCGGCCGCTTCCCTCTCCTCGAATACTCACGAACACGAGCCGCACCGTTACGTGGAAGTAGCGGTTCCGCTGCACGTCTCTCAGACCTTCACTTACCGTCTGCCATCATCTTCGCGTGAGATCGCGCGAGTTGGGTCTAGAGTCCTCGTTCAACTCGGACGCAGTTTGGTAACTGGATTTGTAGTGGCGGTGAAAGACGAGCTGCACCCGGGATCAAGTCTTTCCGATTCGGACGTGAAAGAGGTTGTCCAGGTCCTGGATACGACACCGCTCATAACCCCAGAAGTGCTAGAAGTCACGCGATGGGTGTCTGATTATTATGGTTCCCCCTGGGGCGAGGTCATCAAAGGCGCACTCCCGCCCGGAATCAGCCCGGGCATTTCTCAGTTCCTCAAACTCACTGCAACCGGTGATGCGCGGCTCAAGGAGTCGGACGACTCCGACCTCTCAACCCCGAGGTTTCGCGTCCTACGCGCAATCGCTGACGCTGGGGAGATCAATCTGGACTCTTTGTCGCAGATGTTGCCGAAAGCTGAAACCGTTCGAGCAGTCAAGGAACTCCAAAAAGACAGGTTGGTTGAGACACTGCAAAGACCCATGCTTTCGTCTGCAAAGGCCAGGACCCAGCGAGTGGTCAAGCTCTTAACAACAACCAGTCCCAGCGACGCTGCGGAAAAGAAACCCACTGCTGCACAGTTGCGCATTCTTGAAGCGCTTTCACCAAATGAAGCCGTTCCCATTGCGGATCTGCTCGCTTCTGCTTCCGTGAGCATTTCTGCGGTAAACACTCTCGTGAGGCGGGGCATCATCGAAATAGCAGAGCAAAACGTGAGGCGGGATCCGCTCGCGAAGGTTACCTTGCCGACACTTCAGGAATTCGAACTAACCGACGCTCAAGCTCGTGTTCTTGGCGAAATTGAGCAACCACTCCGAAGCAGCGACTACGCTGCGTTCCTCCTTCACGGCGTCACCGGCAGCGGCAAGACGGAAGTTTATATGCGTGCAATGCGCATCTGCCTGGAACTCGGTCGTGCGGCAATGATGCTTGTACCAGAAATCGTCCTAACTCCAGTTTTCTCCCGACGACTACGTGCCTACTTCGGCGACCAGGTCGCAATTTTTCACTCCTCGCTATCCAAGGGTGAGCGGTTTGATGAATGGATGCGAGTCACGAATGGTGAGGCACGAATTGTGATTGGTACGCGCTCCGCCGTCTTCGCGCCGGCGGCAAAGCTTGGCCTCGTGATTGTCGATGAAGAGCACGAATCGACCTATCGGCAACAGGATTCCCCACGTTACAACGGTCGTGACACGGCAATTGTCCGCGCGCAGAAAGAAAACGCTGTCGTGATCCTGGGTTCTGCAACGCCTTCGCTCGAATCCTTTCATAACGCGCAGACTGGTAAGTACCGCTATCAGCAACTCCCCGCGAGGATTGGGAACCGACCGATGGCGAGCGCGCGGATTGTGGATATGCGTGAGGTCTTCGATCAACATAAGAAACCGCAGGTCTTTTCAGCTGATCTGCTTGATGCGATTGAAAGCACTCAACGCAAAAAAGAGCAGTCGATTATCTTACTCAACCGACGGGGTTACTCGAGTTTTGTACTCTGTCGCAGCTGCGGCGAAACGATTCAGTGTCCCAACTGCGACGTCACGCTCACTTACCATCGCGGCGAAAAAGTCATCGTCTGTCACTACTGCAACCACCGTCAGGTGGCGCCGCAACTGTGTCCTAACTGTAGCGGGAAATACATCTATTACGTTGGCGAAGGTACCGAACAGATTGAGTCGTTACTGAAAGAACGTTTTCCTGATCTGCGCATCGCCAGGATTGACCGCGACACGGCAACGAGACGAGGTGCCTTTGAAAAGTCGTTGCTCGACTTCAGTGCCGGAAAAATCGACATGCTGGTTGGCACACAGATGCTCGCAAAGGGTCATGACTTTCCTAACGTCACCCTCGTTGGGGTTGTGTCTGTCGATGCAGGGCTTGCGCTACCGGACTTTCGCGCTGCAGAACGAACCTTCCAATTGATTACGCAGGTTGCCGGTCGTGCAGGACGCGGTGAAAGACCTGGCCAGGTCCTGATTCAAACCTATCATCCGGACCACTACGCGCTCAGGCACGCCTGCGCCCAGGACTACGCGGGCTTCTATGCCGAGGAGATTCGTCACCGGCAGAATCACGGCTACCCACCGTTCGTTGCGCTTGCTTCTCTTCTCGTCCACGGTCCGGATCCGCAGCGAACGCGATCAGACGCGCTCGAACTGCGAAAGGAGATGGATCTCGCTAACAAAGACCGGGCATGTCGGATTCTGGGGCCTGCTCCGGCTCCCCTTGCCCGGCTCAAGGGCGAGCATCGGATTCAACTGCTGGTGAAAAGTCGGAGCCGGCGCCAATTGCGAAGTGTCATTGATACAGGGTTGGCCGCAGTTCTTAGTCGCGGCCAGAACCTACGCTCCATCAATCTCGAAATCGATCCTGTTTCAATAATGTAGCGCCGCCTTCTGGATTTGTAGGCGAGACTGAGTGCGCGGCATCCGCTTCATGCGATAAACTCCCGCTCATGAAACTCTCCGAACTTGCAGCTCTAACAGGCACGCGTGTCGAAGGTGATCCAGATGTTGCAATAGACGGCGCCGCAGGTCTCGACGACGCGAAACCTGGTCATGTCACTTTTCTCGCTAACCCGCGCTACACACCGAGAGTCAATCAAACCCAGGCCTCGGCAATTTTCGCGTCTGAAGAAGCTACGATTGAAAAAGGGATTTCCATCCTACGGGCGAAAGACCCCTACCTCGCCTATACCCGCGCGCTCCGACTGTTTCATCCGGAACCTGCGATCGAGCCGGAAATTCATCCAAGCGCGGTAATCGATCCCACAGCGTCTGTTGCTAACAATGTTTGGATTGGAGCGTGCTCAGTAATTGGCCGCGAAGTTCGAATCGAAGCCGGCGTTCGCATTTATCCCAACGTCACCATCTACGAACACGTAACCATCGGCAGCGAATCCGTGATTCACTCCGGGGCAGTAATTCGCGAACGCTCGCAGATCGGCTCGCATGTCATTATCCATAACAACGTCGTCGTAGGGTGCGACGGTTTTGGTTACGCCAAAGACGAGGAGCGGCACTGGCTCAAGATTCCTCAGACCGGACGCGTGGTGATTGAAGATGACGTCGAGATTGGAGCGGGCACAACTATCGACCGGGCATCAGTCGGAGAATCAAGAATCGGACGCGGGACCAAAATCGACAACCTGGTCCAGATAGGCCACTCATGCACGGTCGGCGAAGACACACTGTTGTGTGCGCAAGTGGGACTTGCCGGCAGTTCGCATATCGGCAATCGCGTGATCCTGGCGGGTCAGGCCGGTGTGGCAGGCCATCTGAAGATTGGTGACGATGTTGTGATCACCGCGAAGAGCGCAACAAGTCACGATGTTCCGGACGGAAAAGTGATTTCAGGAATACCTGCGTTTGATAACAAGGACTGGCTTCGCTCGACGGCTGCGTTCCGGAGGCTGGGTGAGATGCAGCGTACGCTACGAGATTTAGGGAAGAGATTAACCGCGATCGAGAGTTCTAAAACTGGACCTGAGACTTGAGACTTGAGACTTGAGACCTGGAACTTCTAGGTCACCGTTCCGCCATCAACGATCACAACTTCGCCGTTCATGAAGCTGTTACGATCGCTCACCATGAACGCAGCATACTCCGCTAATTCCTCAGGGCGACCCATGCGTCCCGCTGAGACCCAAAGATCGTGCATCTGTAACAGACGATCTGGAAGCTGCTGCGCCAGGTCGGTGTCAAAAATGCCGGCAGCTATTGCGTTGACCTTCACGCCAAACGTCCCAGCTTCCCGAGACAAGCATTTCGTAAACCCGATCATTGCCGCTTTCGACGTCGCATAGTGAACCGCCGTGGGAAGCGCGCGCAGCGCTCCGATTGAAGTGATGTTGAGAATGCTCCCCTTCCGCTGCCGGATCATCTGTTTGTAAATCGGCTTGGTAACTGCGAAGAGACTTCCCACGTTCGTATTGATCACCTCGTCCCACGCGCGGTCAGTCGTCGTGGCAAAGTTGTCCCCGCGATTGATGGCGGCGTTGTTGACCAGGATATCAATGCCACTCCACTTCTCTACCAGCTCGCGGGCGAGTTTCTTGAGGCCCAAACGATCGGTGACCGAAATCTTAAAACTCAGCGCTTTGCGCCCATGCGTTTCGATCTTGTGGCGAATCTCCTCAGCAAGATCGTCGCGGTTGCTGTAATTGAACGCCACGTCAGCACCTTCGCGCGCAAACACTTCGCATATCGCGGCGCCGATTCCCCGCGTGCCACCAGTCACGAACGCACGCTTTCCTTCGAGCAGCAAACTCACCAGTTTTCAGTCTCCTAAAAAGCCCGCTTCGACGAGCGTAAGCGGGCAAAACTCATTGTGTTATTTCGTTGGTAGGGATTAAAGCCTGAAAAGCAGCAGCAGTCAACGCGGTAGTCAATGTCTGATCGCGGGGTCGGTTATGGTTAACGTGGCTTTCTTTAGGCGGACACAACCTCGGGGAGAATCTCTTCGTCTGCCGAACCTACAGAAGCGGGAATCAGAGCAACGATCTCTTCGACGATGTATTTGGTTGCGTTTGGAATCGCGAGTCCGACGGTGGCGGCGCGCATGGCTGAGTAGTGGGCTGTATCTTCCACCATGCGACGAATCACCGGAACGATGTCCGAAGCGCGCTCCAGCAGGATACCTGCGCCTCGCTTGGCAATCATGCTTGCTGTTCCAGCTTCTTGAGGCATCGGCGCCGTAATGGTGTCGGCGATAATCGGCAAACGGCACGCAAGCGCCTCAAAAGTTGTGAGGCCACCCAGCTTGGATATCATCACATTGGCGGCCCCCATGAGCTCTTCGACATGTTCTGAGTAGCCGATAACTCTTACGGGAAACGCTGCCTGAGTCGCGAGGGACTCAACCTCGTTCTTCAACTCGTCGTTGCGACCGGCAAGAAAGATCGCCTGTACGTCCAGCTTTCCTCTAACCAGCTCGCGGAAAATCTGCGGCACGTTGCCGCCACCTTCCCAACCGGCGTTCACAAAGACAGTAAATTTTTCGGGGTCCAAATCCAGGGCGCGACGCGCCGCACGGGCTGCCTCTTCTCCCGGATAAGCAAACTTTGGATGCACCGGCATTCCGGAGATCTTGATCCGTTCGCTGGGAATTCCATAGTCGATCAGTTGCTGCCTCGCGCCGTCGCTCGCTACAAGATAAAGCGAGACGTCGTCGCACGCCCAACCTTTCCAGAATCCATACGATGGATCCGTCACGACCGACACGAGCGGAATCCGATCCGACAGTTTTAGTTCTTTTAGAACGCGGGCAAAAATGTGTTGCGTGAGAGGATGGACGCTGACCACAACGTGCGGACACAGACGCTCAAATTGCTCGGAACAAAAACCAATGCAGCGGCGATGAAAGAACTCGCGCGTCTCTGGACGAACTCGATTCACTACCCAATAAAAATACTTCATCCAGTTCTGCCGATTTCGCAGCAGCCAGTTGTAGGCGCACCAGTTTTTCCGTGATCGAGTGTGAGTCCTCAATCGCGCGCACTACACGAACCGCGTACGACTCGCCTTCAAAGAACTTTTGCAGGCCGGCAACGATCGCAGCAGCGGCCGAACGATGGCCACCGCCTGTGTCGGATGAGATGATCAGAATTTTTGGGACGCGGCCGTTCGTCATTTTATATTTGGCTTTTGGTCTTTAGGTCTTTGGATTTCGCTTATTCTCTCGGTTGTGACTAGCTGGTACGGATTTGGCCTTCAATGTCAGCGAAACACAAAGACCAAAGTCCAAAAACCAAAGACCAGCCCGCTAGGCTCTGACTGTAACTCCGTCCACTTCCCCGCCCGCGCGATCCATTTCTTTCCGCGCCTTCTTCATCTCGCGCTCGAGTTTCTTGATCTGAATGAGATGGCCTGGATTAAACGGCAACGATGGGTAGTAACTGTTCGATTCGTGCGTGCAGAAGCAACCGTCCGCCGCTTTCTTGCGACGCTCTTTCATCGCAGGCGACAGCCAGAGCTTCTGGAAATCCCAGTCGAATTCCCGCAGGTTGCCAATGGGCGCCAGGTTCTCGCACGACGACACAGTCCCTTCGTCGTAGATCACGCCGCCTGCGGTTCCCGCGTAACATGTCATTTGCGCCTGTTGCGTCTCCTGAGTCTTTGCAATCAACCCGTGCATGTAGATATCAATTGCCGCTTTAAAGAACCCGGCGTTGCCGCCGTAGTTGTTCTTCAACGCAGCGTGACGAGAGTCGTCGTCAATCATGGTCGCCAGTTTGGCATAGCGCGAGTGATCGATATCAAGCTCGACGGGGTCTGCTGAAGGTGGCCGAATATAGTTGAAGTTGACTTTGTCCGGCTTGAGGTCGTACTTCAAAAAGTCATACCAATCAAAGATCGTATCCTGATTGGAATTCATGAAACAGGTGCAAGTCTGCACATCCAGCCTTGGATAGTCTTTCTTAATTACCTGAAGCTCACGCGCCGTTTCGATCGCTATGTCCCAGGAGCCGGTCTTCTGACGGATCTTCTCGTGCTGGTCCTTAAGACCGTCGATGCCCAACGCCACCGTCACATTGAGGTTCGGACACTCTTCGAGGATTCGTGTCACATCCGGGAAGATACGTTTCTGAATCTGCCCGTTTGACATGATGTAGATCGATTCGAGTTTATTGTTCGTGTAGAACGCCTTCGCAATTTCCGGAAGATCCTTACGGGTAAACGGTTCGCCTCCAGCCAGGATCAATACACCAAGATTGCCGCCGAGCGTCTCGGAAATTTTCTCAATCTCGTGAGTTTTCATCTGCAACTTCTTGCGGGGACGATCGTCGAGCTCATCAGTAAAGAAACAATGCGTGCATCGCATGTCGCAAACAGACGTCACCAGAATGTTGAGCAGGATCGGGGCGAAAGGCTGTCCGACAGCGAGTTTTGCGTAGCGCTTCAATAATTCTTTAGTCGTAAAATCCATAATTCCCTCAAATATTGGCACCAACGAGTCGTGCCTATCGTCTCCTCTCGAGACTAACTAACTTATTTGATACGGCATCCGGGTCTTTAAGTCAACGCGACTGTTTGTAAAGTTTACCTGCCAGCGAACGCTTAGATGCACGTTGCGACAGACCGGTGCCTGGAAAACAAATCGTAAGCAGAAGACACCGGAATTTCATATCGAAGACTTACGCTCGGGGCTGTCCCTGTCCGTTGCCCCCACGAACCTGAATCCCAAGCGTACGCATTCTTCTATAAAGGTGACTGCGGTCAACACCCATCATCTCCGCCGCGCGCGAGACGTTTCCCTCAGCTTCCTCAAGCTTTCGTTGAATGAATTCGCGGTGATACGCATCAGTTGCCTCTTTGAACGAGGGAAATCGGAACGAAGCGACAGGTGCCTCCTCTTTCCCGCGTACCGGCAGATCGCTTGCCGCCACTTTCACACCTGGATGCATAATCACAACCCGCTCGATGGTGTTTCGCAGTTCGCGAACGTTGCCGGGCCAGGAATGGATTTGCAACTCCTCAATCGCTTCCGCCGAAAACTCTTTCGGAGGCTTACCATAAGGGGCCGAAAAGTGGCGGTTGAAGTGTTCGACCAACAGCGGGACGTCTTCCGGACGATCTCGCAGGGGCGGCAACTCAAAAGGAATCACATTCAGGCGGTAGAAGAGATCAGCGCGAAACTTTCCTTGTTCTATTTCCATATCAAGTCGCTTGTTCGTTGCGGCGATCACCCTGACATCCACATTGATGGCCGTTCCGCTGCCCACCGCCTCAAAGCGTTGCTCTTCGAGAACGCGTAAAACCTTCGCCTGCACCTTCGCGCTCATGTCGCCAACTTCATCGAGGAAGAGTGTCGCTCCGTCTGCCAATTCAAACTTCCCTTTCTTAGCGGTTGTCGCTCCGGTGAATGCACCTTTCACGTGTCCGAACAATTCGGACTCAATTAGCTCTTCGGGAATAGCTGCTGAGTTGACCTCAACAAATGGCGCCGCCGCCCGCGCGGACTGCGAGTGGATCGAGTGGGCAACAAGTTCCTTGCCCGTTCCTGATTCGCCGTAGATGAGCACACGACCGTCAGTTGGTGCGACGATTGAGATTTGCTTTCGCAAAGCGCGCATCGCCACTGAGTCGCCGACCATCGTGTATTCTTTCGCCAATTCGGCAGCCATTTCGGCATTCATGAATTCGAGCCGGCGCTGGCGCAAGGCGTTGCGAACCGTCAAAACGGTCTTCTCGATCGAGAGCGGTTTTTCAATGAAATCAAACGCTCCCAACTTCGTGGCACGTACCGCTGTTTCAACGTTCCCGTGACCGGAGATGATGACTACAGCAGGATCGGCTCCCGCGTGACGTAGTTGCTTCAGCGTTTCAAGCCCATCGATTCCCGGCAACCAAACATCGAGGAGTATGCAGTCGTAGGCGCGACGCTCGACGGCCTTCAGACATTCCTCGCCACTTGCGACTGCTTCGACGACAAAACCTTCGTCAGCCATCACGGCGCGCAACGTATCGCGTATGCCCCGCTCATCATCAACTATCAGGATCGATTCCATTACTTCGCTTTGGACTTTGGTTTTTGGCCTTGGTTCTTGGTTCTTTGCTTTCCTGCCGCCTGCCCCGCCTACTACTCCTCCTCTGCCGCTGCCTACTGCCTACTGCCTACTATTCACTGCTACGGGGAGTTCAATCACAAATCTCGCTCCGCGGGGATTGTTTGCTTCGGCGCGGATTCGTCCGTGATGCTCCAGAATGATTCGCTGCACGATCGCCAGCCCCAGGCCTGTTCCGCTGCCCCGGGTCGAAAAGTATGGTTGAAACAATCGCTTGAAATCGGCCACACGAATTCCGTGTCCGGTATCAACCACCTCCGCAATCAATACACCGCGCCCGACGTCGTGCCGTGTCACGATTGTTATTCTTCTCTCTCCCGCAATCTCAGTCATAGCTGCGATGGCGTTGTCGATGAGATTCACAAACACACGACGCATTTGTTCCGAATCAAGAGAAGCGACGGGCATCTGTGAATCGAGGTTCGTCCGTAGTTCGATGCCGTTCAAGCGGTCCTCATACAACGCAACCGCGTTGAGTACTACCTGATTCAGGTCCGCCGACTCCAGGCGCGTGAGCGGCAGGCGAGCGAAGCGGGAAAACTCGTCGACCATCGCCTTCAATCCCGCAACCTCACGCGTGATTGTCTCGGTGCATTCGTCGATTACTGCACCGATTCGGCTCTCCTCAGTCGCATTCGCAGAGCTCAGATTCACGTGACCATTCACACCGCCTTGATTTCCGCCGTTCTGATTGGTGACGACGCCGATGCGGTGATAACTCTTTGCGATGCGTTCTGCTGAGAGCTGGATCGGAGTAAGCGGATTCTTGATCTCATGCGCCATTCGTCTGGCCACCTCGCTCCACGCCGCTGCACGCTGCGCCGCCAGAAGCTCCGACAAGTCTTCAATCACAAACACAACGCCATGGCTGGACTCTTCGCCAGCGCTTGACGCGCCGTTGTCTCCATTAGAATTTCGCAGTGCAGTGGCAGTCAGCGCTACAGGAAGCGGACCAGTCTCATTCGCTCCGGCGCCAGTTAACTGTGCCTGTTCAGTTGAGTGTCCCGTTCGGCGTGCGCGATGCAGCAGGCGATTAAGGACTACGCGATCATCGGCTCCGATCAACTGTTCGAGCTTCATCAAGCCGACGGATTTATCAATTTCCGCATTACTGAGTCGCAGCATGCGAGCAGCGGCGGCGTTAATGGTGGTCACGCGATCCGCTTCATCAAGTGAAACCACACCAGTAGTCAGCGACTCCAACACAGTCTCAATGTAGTTTCGCCGTTCTTCCAGCGCGAGGTTCTTGTCGCGAAGCTCTGCGGAGCCGGCATCGATCCGCCTACGGTTCTCCTCGAGTTGGGCGGTCATCTGATTGAACGAGTGGGCCAGGAGGGCTAATTCATCCTCAGCTCCTGGTACGACGCGATGAGTCAGATTCCCGCGCGCGATTTCGTTTGACGCTTCCGCGAGGCTCTTAATCGGCGTCGCAATTCCTCGCGCCAGATAGATCGCCACCCAACTCGAAACAAAC
>Ga0157380_10003442_pt1 | contig 10869 bp, 7 predicted proteins | sample S35metaG_FD_119757 | JGI IMG/M metagenome (GOLD analysis project Ga0157380, IMG submission 119757) | Switchgrass rhizosphere microbial communities from Kellogg Biological Station, Michigan, USA - S3-5 metaG | ecosystem: Host-associated > Plants > Roots > Rhizosphere > Soil | place: USA: Michigan...
ATCCGCCCCAATCGTTCGTTGGTGAGCTGCTCGCCAATCGCGAAATGCTCTGACAGCAGGCGCTCGCTGTCCTCGACATCGCGGCGCTGAACCGCCCGGAACAGTTTGTCGTGGTGATCGAGGATGTATTCGCGCATCCGTCCCGACGCAGCAATGCGCCGGCGGCGCACGACGTGATTGCTCCGCAGGATACGGGAGATGATCGTGTAGACCTTGATCAGCGCTGCCGAATGCGACGCTTCGACCAGCCGGGTATGGAAGTCGAAGTCGGCTTGGCCGCCCCGTTCGGGATCGTCGATCGTCGCGTAAATATCCTCGAGCGCAGTCCCGATCTTCTCGAAATCATTGGTGCGGGCTCGCAGGCAAGCCAGGCGGATGGCCTGACGCTCGATCCCCTCACGCAGCTCCATGATGTCGTCGAGTTCGTCGCCATCCTGGACGAACATGAACGTGAAGACGTCGCTCAGCGTGGAGAAGTCCGGCGAGCGGACGAAAGTTCCACGCCCCTGCTGAACTTCCAGGACGCCGATCATCGCCAAGGCGCGGACGGCCTCGCGCACCAGCGGGCGGCTGATGTTCAGCCGCAGCGCGAGTTCCCGTTCGGGCAGCAAGCGGTCGCCGACCTGCAAGACACCGGCGCGGAGTTGATCGCTCAAGAAATTGAGCACCTGGTCATAACCCTTGGGCTCGACCGACTGGGAAAGCGCGATCTTGGGTGTTTGGGCGCTCTTTGGCATCGAGTTCGATCAAACCCCTGTTTGTGCCGCGAGGGCAGCTGAAGCTATCTGCGATCGCGGCGGTATCGAGCCGGCCGCACCCAGCGATTGGACCGCAACCGAGGCTGCGACATTAGCTTCCACGACTGCCGTTTCAAGTGCGTCACCTCGCGCCAAGGCGGCGGCCATGTAGCCGCAAAAGCAGTCTCCGGCGCCGGTCGTATCGACCACCGTCGCAGGAATGCCTCTCACTCGCCACAGTTCCTGTTCGCGAATGACGGCAACCCCCGCCGCGCCGAGGGTCACTATTACCGTGCAAACGGCCGACAACCGCTGGCTTGCGCACGCCGCAAGAAGAGCGGTGTCATCGGGCTCGGAACAAATCGCGTCGCCGCTCAGCAATTCCAGTTCGCTTTCGTTCACGATGAGAATGTCGGTCAGCGGGAGCAGGACGCATACCGATTCGCTCGCAGGAGCCGCATTGAGGATGGTTCTCGCACCGCTGCCCCGCGCCCGTTCGAAAAGCGCAGCAGCTGCGCCGATCGGGGTCTCCAACTGGGTCAGGGCGACATCGTTTGGGGACCATCTGGCGAGCGAGGCGAGGCGAGAGTCGACCAGCGCGTTCGCTCCGGGCACCACCACGATCTGATTGTCGCAGGGTGAAGTAACGACGAGCGCGTGCCCGGTCTCGCGCGGAACTCGCTCAATCGCGGTGACGTCCACCCCGAAGTCCGCAAGAGTTTCAATCATTGCCGCGCCGTCGCCGTCGTTTCCGACTGCCGCGAGCAGCACGGACGTCACTCCGGCTCGCGCTGCCGCGACGGCCTGGTTGGCGCCCTTGCCCCCCAGTTGCCGTACGAGGCGGTGCCCAGAGACGGTTTCTCCTGCAACGGGGAGGCGATCGACGCTTGCCATGAGATCGACGTTGACGCTTCCCAGGACGACGACCCGCCCGCTCATCATCGCACCGCGCTTGCCGAGCCGGTGTTTTCTAGTGCGGCAAGCTTCGCCACGCGTCGGCGAAAGTTCTCGTCGTCGCTAAAGCGGGCTGCGAGGAAATGGCGGATGATGTCGAGCGCAATCTGCGGTCCGGTGATCCAGGCACCGAGACAGAGCACGTTCACGTCGTCGTGCACCACGGACTGACGCGCGACGTAAGTGTCGTGAGCAACCGCGGCGCGGATTCCCCTGAACTTGTTTGCGGCGATGCACGCCCCGACGCCCGTGCCGCAAAGCAGGATCACGCGGTCGGTCTGCCCCGACTGGATGAGCCGGATCGCGCTCGCGGTCACGTCGGGAAAATCGACAGGGTCCTCCGTTCCGACGCCGACATCGATGATCCGGTCTGCGTGGAGTGCGAGCTCGGCGAGCACAGGGGCACGCAGGCTCACGCCGGCGTGGTCGTTCGCCAGCCCTATTGCCGGGCGACGCACCAGGCCGCTACGATCAGCCTCCAGAAGTTCCCCCTCGGCCATTTCCGCTTTCCCGCTTCAATCTGCTTGCAGAAAATCTGCAATCATGTGTAGTGACCATGGTAAGACCAATTTCGCGGTTGATCAATCCGGCGATTTCGCGGAGAGGAAAATGATGGCCGAAAATGCGCGCGTGCCCAACTTCACGTTGGGGTCGTTCTGCGTCACGGCGCTCGCCATCCAGGCTCTGGCGACGTTGCTGATCACCTTCCTTCCCGAATTCTATGCGAATGCGGTAGGACTGCCGGTCGGTGCGGTCGGGACGGCTTTCATGACTGTGCGGATCGTCGACCTCTTCATCGACGTGTTCCTCGGCGGTGCGATCGATGCGACCCGGACCCGGTGGGGCCGCTATCGTCCTTGGCTCGTGGCGAGCGCGCCGATCCTCATGATCGCCATCGCCATGCTGTTCGGCGCCCAGCGCGGTGTCACCATGGTTTATCTGTGGGGGTGGCTGGCTTTCGCCTTCGTCGGCTTTTCCATGATCGTCCTCGCCCATCTCGCATGGACCGCAACCCTTTCGACGTCACCGGCCGAGCGCACCCGGGTGTTTGCGTGGTGGCAGATCTTCGCGACGGTCGGACAGTTCTCCATTCTCGCGCTGCTTCCCGTGGTCGCAAAGATGTACCCCGACGATCCGGGCGCCGGCGTTCGCGCGGCAGGCTGGGTCATGGCGATTTTAATTCCCGCGGCGATTGGGCTGGCTGTAGTCACCACACCGGAGCGAGCGTTGGGCGCTGCACCGGACCGTCGCACGAATCTGCGCGATTACCTCGACATCTTGAAGCAGAACGCGGTTCTGCGCCTTTTTTTGGCCGATCTCTTCATTGCGACCTCAACGGGGATTGCCAACGCCGTCGCCCTGTTCTTTTACATGGGCCAGCTGGGCTTCGATCGTGCAACTGCGAGCACGTTGATCCTTATCTCCTATGCATTCGCCTTCGCTGGTACTCCGCTATTCGCGCGCTTGGCTCGCAAGGTCGGGAAGTCGAAGGCGCTGATGTTGGGCGCCCTTCTACAGGCCGTACTGCAAATTCTGGTCGCGCTGCAGCCCGCGAACAATTTCGCCCTCACCGCTGCGACCGTTGGTGCGCTCGGGCTATGCATCCCGATTGCGTGGTTTTTGCCCAGAGCGATGATGGCCGATGTCGCCGAGGCCAGCCGAGGTCTGACCGGCGTGGATCGAACCGGGCTGCTTTATGCGCTGCTCAACGGGTCGATGAAGCTGGCCCTCGGGCTCGCCGTCGGCTTCGCCTTCATCGTGCTGTCGTGGCTGAATTTCGATCCAGCAGATGCGGCAGATCCAGCCAGCGCCTTTCCGCTTCGCCTGCTGAGTGGCGGAATTCCGGCGTTGCTGTCGCTCGCGGTTGCGGCGTGCATGTATGGATATCCGGAGTCGCAAACCACGGCCGCCGCCGCGCGAGTCCGGGAGGCAGAGGCCGCCGGCGTCCTTGCCGCATAAACAGCCGAACATCCCATTTCGAATTCCATGATCGGAGTTTGCCCGGCCGGCTGGCCCTATGCCGAAAGTGGCATGATGACTTGCGGAGGGTTGGCTCAAATGAAATGCTTCGCTGGCTGGGCCAAGACCGGGCAGGGGACCTAGGCTCAGGAATCATGATCACAACCAGTAGCAGATGGTTGCGGCGATGGAGATGGCCGACAGGAAGGTGTGGGCGCATCGATCGTAGCGTGTTGCGATGCGGCGCCAGTCCTTGATGCGGCCGAAGACGTTCTCGATCTTGTGACGCTGCTTCTAGAGGGCCTTGTGGTAGTCGACCGCGATCTTGCGGTTCGAGCGCGGCGGGATGCACGCGTGATCCCGCGTCGGCCAGGGCGGCGCGGAACCAGTTGCTGTCGTAGCCCTGGTCGCCGAACAGTTCCCTGGCTTTGGGCAGGCTTGAAAGGAGCAGGAAAGCGCCCTTGTGGTCGCTCATCTGGCCTTCGGTGAGGAGCAGTGAGGAGGGGCGTGCAACAGGGCCCCGTTAGCGGGATGATCGGTACGGAAGAGGGACCCCTCATTCCGATGGTTTAGGCGCGAGCGTTTGGTTTTCCAGACGGCGGGATCGGGATGTTGATAGTGGAGACGGTGGTCGGATTCGGCGTGAGTATGCCGGTGGCAAGGCGATCAAGGCGATCGCACGGGATTTACGGTTGTCGCGTAAGGTGGTGCGCAAGGCGATCCGCGCGCCGGAAGGTGCGTTCAACTATGAGCGAGGGGTTCAACCGCTTCCGAAGATAGGGCCGTTCCGCGAGCGGCTGGATGCGCTGCTGGCGGAGAACGAGGGGCGCAGTCGGCGCGATCGGTTGCGGATGACGCGGATCCATGACCCGTTGCTGCGGGAGGGGTTCGAGGGCTCCTACGATGCGGTCCGGCGCTATGCGGCACGGTGGATGACGAGCGCCGCAAGGATGCCGGCGACGGGGCCGCTGCGTTCATCCCGATGATGTTCAAGCCCGGCGAGGCTTATCAGTTCGACTGGAGCCATGAGGACGTCGAGATGGCCGGCAAGTCACCACGACCGCAAGAGATGTGCACTCGTTCATTTCCATCATGCGGGACAGCAAATGCAACGCAGCGGTGCCTTTCACTAAAGCATCATCCGACAAGCCAAGTCGGCTCAATACTGCAATAATCAATGGGAGGGGTTTGAGCGTGAGAAAGTCTCTGCATACCATGCTTTGCAGTACCACCTTGCTGAGCGCGGTGGGGATGCCGGCAAGCGCCCTGTTGCTCATTGCTTCTTCGAGCGCGACCGCGCAGGAGACCGGGGCGACGGTGGCGGCTGCGGCGACTGAAACTACGGGCGCTGATCAGGCGTCCGCGCGAGGGGGCTCGGAAACCAACGGCGCAGACATCGTGGTGACTGGCTCACGCGTAACGCGCGCAGGTTTCGAAGCACCCACTCCGCTCACCGTACTCAGCGCCGACAGTCTGGCGCAGAAGTCTCCCGCCAGCATTCCGGAGGGACTGGTTCAGTTGCCGCAGTTTCAGGCGGGCATCAGCGGTTCGCAGACCCGCAATACGTCGAATTCGAACGTGCGGAGCGGCAACTACCTCAACCTGCGCGCGCTTGGCACCCAGCGGGTCCTCGTGCTCCACGACGGCCACCGTCTGACGCCGACGGGATCGGTCGGCGGCACGGATGCCAACCTGATTCCGCAGATGCTGGTCGATCGTGTGGAGATCGTGACCGGCGGTGCCTCCGCGGCCTATGGTTCCGACGCAGTCTCCGGTGTTGTCAACTTCGTCCTCAACAAGCGCTTCGACGGGGTGAAGGTTCTCATGCAATCCGGTATCTCTACCCGAGGGGACAACGGGAATTATCGCGTCGGGGTCGCCGGCGGGATTTCGCTGGCGGATGACCGCTTGCACCTGATCGCAAGCGCGGAGCATTTTCACTCAAACGGCATTCCGCACAAATATAGTCGGCCGGGAGGGGATGATCTTATCACCGTGACGGGCGCGGGCACGGCGGCCGACCCCCTCCGGTACGTCCCGAATACCCACTATAGCAATGTTTCGTTTGGTGGTTACATCCACAACGGTCCGCTTGCTGGCCGTCAATTCCTGCCGAATGGGCAGACCGGTCCCTTCGTGGCCGGGCCGCCAACTGGGCGCGCCAATCTGAGCATCGGCGGCGACGGTGCGTATTTCGATCCGAGCCTGTCGCTGCTCTCTGAGATCGATACGTACCAGACTTACGGGCGGGCGAGTTTCGACGTTAGCGACAATCTGACGCTCTTTGCGGAAGGATCCTACAATCTAGGCCAGAATGCGGATCGGCCGGTCCCCGACGCCAAGTTTGGGTTCACCGTTTTCCGCGACAATGCGTACCTCAATCAGAATCTGAGCGCCGCCGAACTCACCCAACTCGGAAACACGCCTTCGTTTTCGATATCCCGCTTCTTCAACGAATGGGGCGTCGGCCTTTTGAAGCAACGCGCGGACAGCGTCGATGCGCGCGTCGGTCTGGAAGGCAAATTCGGCGACGGAAAGTTTCGCTACGATCTGTCCTACAGTTACGGGCATTCCAATTTCCGCGGAACGTCCAACGAAGTCGAAAACAGGTTGTTCTATGCGGCTGCAGACGCGGTCCGGAACTCGGCCGGTCAGATCGTCTGTCGCATCACGATCACGAATCCCGGGTTGCTGGACAACTGCGTCCCGCTGAACGTCATGGGCGTTGGAACCGCTTCAAAGCAGGCCATCGACTACGTTCACAGCCTTGCCGTTCTTGAAGCCGTCAACAAGCAGCGGGTTGTGTCCGCGAACATCTCGGGTGAGCCCTTCAGCACCTGGGCCGGTCCTGTCTCGATCGCGATCGGCGGCGAGTATCGGAAACAGTCGCTCAATCAGACCAGCAACAGCAATCCGCTCATCCCAATCGATTTCACCGGTATTCGCGGTGTCCCTTCAGGCACTTTGAAGTACTTCTTCAATAATCTCGGCGTCGGCGGCGGAAGCTACAATATTAAGGAGGCATATGCCGAGACTGTGATTCCGCTGGCGAAGGACTCCTTTATCGGTCAATCGTTGGAGCTCAACGGAGCGGTTCGACTCACCGATTACAGCACGAGCGGTACCGTCACGACCTGGAAAGTCGGCGCGACCTACCAGCCGATCGAGGCTATCCGGTTCCGCGGCACGGTGTCTCGCGATATTCGGGCGCCCACCCTCTTCGAGCTATATGCGAAGCAGAGCTCGCGCTCGTTCGGATTGTCCGACCCGCTGACGAATACCTTTGGGAACGTCCAGGTGATCACTGGCGGCAATCCCCACCTCAAGCCCGAGGTCGCCAAGACCTATACATTTGGCGTGGTGCTCAAGCCGCCGTTCATCGAGGGGCTGACAGCGTCAGTTGACTATTACAACATCCAGATCAACGATGCGATCGGCTCGCCTTTCACCTCGGCTTTCCAGCTCATCGACATCTGTCGCGCCAACCCGACATTCGTATTCTGTTCGGCGATCGACCGACCGCTTGGGCAGACAGATACGTCGCCGGCGAACTTCCCGACATCTGTGACGCTCAACAGCATCAATGCGGCAAAATTCAAGACGGAAGGCCTCGACTTCGAAGTCAGCTATCGCCACGCCCTCGGCATCGGCGCCATCGGCGTGCGAGCGCTTGCAACTCGCTTGCTGACCTTTGCTTCGACGCCATCCCCCGTCTCGCAGACCTTCAACTATGTCGGGAATGCGGACTTCCAGGACAACGGCGCGAACCCGTATCCTTTGCCTAAGTGGCGCGGCAACCTGGAGGTGAACTACACCTCCTCAGGGCTCGGGCTCAGCATCCAGGAGCGATATCTAGGTGGGTTCAATCGCTCGGAGATTCTTGTCTACGCGCACAAGCGCGTTAAACCTTATTTCTATACCGATGCGACGGTTACATATGACGTCAAGGATTGGGCGGGCGTGCAGTTCTTCCTGACGGTCAATAATCTTTTTGACCGCAAACCGCCGCTGTTTACGGTCAGCAACTCACCCGGCCTGGCACTCCCGACGTTGCGCTCGGCGTATGACATCATCGGTCGTCAGTTCACCTTCGGCATGAGGATGAAATTTTGATCATGCGTATCATACTTGCGATCGCCGCCGCTCTCGCAGGGTCGACGCCCGCGCCGGCCCAGTCGGGCGCCGGCCCGGCTGTCGGCTCTCCTTTGGGGCCCGTGGACCCTGCGACCCAAGTGAACCCGATGAGCGATGTCGCCGTGGGTAGCCGCAAGGAGGACGTGCTCCTCAACCTTCCTCCGAACATCGAGGTCATCAGCCCATTCGGTGAGCGCGCCATTTTCTCCCCCGACGACCGCAAGGTCCTGTTCGTGGGTGAAAGCTATGGCGACGTCTTCGAACTCGACATGAAGACGCGGGAAGTTCGGAACCTGACCGACCATGTGCCCAATCGCGGTTTTCTTCGGGCGCAGTACCTCAGTGATGGAAATTATATCCTACTGGGGCCGCGCTCGCGCGTCGTCGACCAGAATTATGCACGGCGCAACCAGATCGAGCTCTGGTTTCTCAGCAAGGACGGCAAGACTGGCCTCGTTCCCCTCGGGCACCAGATTTTCGAGGGTATTGCGACTTCGCGCCTTTCCAACAGGATCGCCTGGACGCAGTACGGGCCCAACTTCACGCCGTTCAAGAGCGCCAACCCTGGCTATGTTTCATTGGGAGGCGAGCCAGGACCCAACGAGTATGCGTCGCTCTGGATCGGAGACGTCGTCATCAAGGGCAATGTTGCATCGATTGAAAACGCGAAGGAAGTCCTCCGCAAGCCTCGAACGGATTGCATGCCGGAGCCCCAAGACTTTCATGATCAGGACAGAGAGCTGACCTTCTCCTGTTACCGTTTGAGCGGGCCGATTTCTGCACCCGGCGGCGCTCGCGTGACCACCGGGATCTGGGGCCTCCGGCTCGATACAGGCAAGGTCATCAGGTATCGCGGAGACAATTGGGCGCATTATTCGGAGCCTGAAGGGATCTTCCCGGACGGAAAGTCGACGCTCTTTGAATGCGCCGACCTCAAGGGCGGCATGGACCTCTGCCAGCTCGAGTTGGAACCGGACAGCCGCAAGGTCACACGGGTGACGCATTTTGCCGAGTTCGAGGGCGCGCGCGCCAGCAACCCAACACTCAGCTCGGATGGCAAGCAGATCGTTTTTCAATACGCACGCAGCGGTGACCCGTCCGGGGTCGGTCATGGCCTGCTTCTCATGCATCTGCCGTGAGACGCTGCTTCGAAGCGTTTGGTCGGTCGCGCCTGGCGCGTCGGGGAGCAAGGAGACGCGTTCTTCACCCTGTGAGTGGGCGTCTGTATCTCCTTGGCCGGGCCGACCGGACCGCCCGCCAGGGCGATGTGTTCGAAAGATCGTAGGGTTGAGCCTATTTGCCGGCCTGCCGGATTGCGACGCTCAAGCGGTGATCAATTCGCCGACTTCGTGGGACATCCGCTTGGCAGCAGAGGCCAATGTGCCGCCAAGTGCCGCGATGCGCGCTTCGGAGATACGCGCGACGTTGCCAGAGATGGAAAGCGAGGCCCGAACACACCCGCGCTTGTCAAAGACCGGCGCGGCAACGCAGCGCGTACCGATCTCGTGTTCCTGGTCGTCGATGGCGTAGCCCCGCTCGCGAATCTTCTCGAGTTGCGCGAGAAGCAACTGCTTCGCAACGATCGTAAGCGAGGTCAGTTGCCGCAGTTCATGCGAGCTGAGATAGGATTCAACCGTCGATTCATCCCAGTGCGCGAGCAAGACCTTGCCAGACGCGCTCGCGTAAAGTGGCAACGCGCGATTGGAAGCGCGCACGTAACCGCTGGCGCTCACGGGCCGCAACTGATCGATATGTTCGATCGCCTCGTCACGTGCGACCGACACGTAAACCGCTTCCCCTGCATCCAGCATAAGCGATCGCATGATAGGCCGCATCAGCCGCCCGAGATCGCGCTTCTGCACGAAGGCTGCTCCGAGCGTATAGGCCTGCCTGCCAATCAGCCACTTGTTCGCGCTCGCGCCGAACTCGACATAGTGGAGTGAGTTCATCGTGGTCAGGAGGCGATGTACCGTTGACCGCGGAAGCCTTACCGCTTTGGCAACATCGGTGAGACTGAGACCCTCTGGAAAAGCAGCTAATTCGTCGAGAATCGCGAACGCACGCACAAGCGACTGCACCCGCTCAAGACGTGAACTCTCATCCAATCCCGTCCGCATCCCCTCGCCCTTATTTTTGTGTCGATCGAGCGCAACTGGTCAACTTACTTTTCCAAATACCACACTTTATGCCTCTGTCCACAACCTGCCTGCATGTCCGACAAATATTCGGCGATAAGAGATTCTTTGCCGGACATCGAGGCTCCATCCGGTCGCGGCACGTGACTGCCAGAGCCCGGGCCGATCACAGGCAGAGTGGGGAGACTTGAGAGGCAATTATTGTTTTATTGGGCCCTTGCAGTGTCGGACAAACGTCGGAGCTTCTGCCGGAGCCAGTATCCAAGCCGGCGACGCATCTTTGCCACAACAGGGCTGCGGCGCATCGTTCCTCCCCCTTGAGGACATGGCCCATGACAGCGCGCCGCTGCACATCGCGGCGCTTTGGTCAGATTATTTGGCTGTGAGCCCGAGCCCTAGGATCGATCGCCAATCAGAGCGGGAGGGCATTCCGGGAGGCATGATGTCCCTGGCTGTCAGTCCGCGAGATTAATGAATCTCGAAACGTAAGTAGGCCGCCCCAAGGTCCCGGCCCATGAGTCTCTTGTCGCGTGTTCTTTGCCTATCGGCGAGCGACACTGTGGACGGCGCAGCGCGACTTCCTACCGCCGACCGACAGGGTGTCGCAGCCGGCGCGCCAATGATCTCATCTCGACGCGCGATCGTCGTCCTGTCTGGCTCCGGCATCACTAAAGACATCGAGGATCGCCGTGCGATTTCTGGGTAGCATCGCTGACGTTTGTGTTCGGGCGTCAACCCGCGCGGGGTGAGCGGATGTTGGTGCGGCCGTGCATGAACACGGCCGGTCGGTCAGACAAGGTCGATTGCGACCACCTCATGAACCTCGATTTTGGGCACCGAAACGGTAATTCGCCTGCCGTCCTGGTGCCAGACGGGCGACTGCCCGCTCTCGAGGAGTGCGACCGATCGACTTCAGCACCAGCGGGCAGTTCGAGCGATACAGCGTACGG
>Ga0157380_10003444_pt1 | contig 10867 bp, 10 predicted proteins | sample S35metaG_FD_119757 | JGI IMG/M metagenome (GOLD analysis project Ga0157380, IMG submission 119757) | Switchgrass rhizosphere microbial communities from Kellogg Biological Station, Michigan, USA - S3-5 metaG | ecosystem: Host-associated > Plants > Roots > Rhizosphere > Soil | place: USA...
CATTCTTGGTACTGCCGCCTGCTTTCTTGTGTGCCATTTCTTGACCCCTCAGGCCGCCTTGATGCCGGTCACCTTGATTTCGGTGTACGGCTGGCGATGACCTTTCTGCCGCAGGTAGTGCTTGCGGCGCCGGAATTTCACGATGCTGACCTTGTCGGCCTTGCCGTGCGCCTGCACGGTCGCGGTGACCCGCGCGCCGGTCACGTAGGGCGCGCCGATGGAAACGTCCGCGCCCTCGCCGATCAGGAGGACCTGGTTGAACTCCACGGTGGCGCCTGCGTCCGCGTCGAGTTTCTCGACCCGCACGACGGTGCCCTCGCTCACCCGGTACTGCTTGCCCCCGGTGGCAATGACGGCGTACATGATTGACTGGACTCCGAAAAGAGCCGGCAATTGTAGTGACGCGACCCCCCGGGGTCAAACCGTCCCGCCGATCCCGCATTTCCCGCCGGCCGGATTGCCGCTAGGATGCCCGAGCCCAGCGGGGCTGCCAGGAACCCATGCAACTCAAGGACCTACGGGCCCTCGTCGCCAGCGACCTCGCGGCGGTCGACGCCGAGATCCGGCGCCAGCTCGCAAGCGACGTCACGCTCGTGAACCAGGTGGGGGACTACATCGTCGGCGGGGGCGGCAAACGCCTTCGGCCGCTCCTGGTCGTGCTCGCTGCCCGGGCGGCCGGGGCGACGGATTCGGCCCATGTCCCGGCTGCGGCCCTCATCGAATTCATCCACACCGCAACCCTCCTGCACGATGACGTCGTGGACGACTCCGCCCGGCGCCGGGGCCGTGAGACGGCCAACGAGGCCTTCGGCAACCCCGCCTCGGTGCTGGTCGGCGACTTCCTCTACTCCCGCGCCTTCCAGATGATGGCGACACTCGGCTCCCAGGCGGTCATCCGCGTGATGGCGGACGCGACCAACACCATCGCCGCCGGCGAGGTCATGCAGCTCATGAACTCCGGCGACCCGGACACGACCGAGATCCGGTACCTGGACGTGATCTACCGCAAGACGGCGCGCCTCTTCGAGGCCGGCGCGCAGATCGCGGCGATCGTTGCCCGGGCGCCGCCGCCCGTCGAGGCGGCTCTCGCGCGCTATGGCAGGCACCTCGGCATCGCCTTCCAGCTCATCGACGACGCGCTCGACTACCAGGGCGATTCCGGCGAGCTCGGGAAGAATGTCGGCGACGACCTCGCGGAAGGCAAGCCGACGCTGCCCCTGATCCATGCGCTCGTGCATGCCGACGCGGACTCGGCCGCGATGATCCGCGGTGCCATCGAGCAAGGCGGCACCGAGCTGCAGGAGCCGATCCTCGCCGCCGTCGAGCGCTCGGGCGGGCTCGAATACACCGCGACGCTCGCCGGGCGCGAGGCCGGAAAAGCCGAGGAGGCGCTCGCCGCGCTCCCCGCCTCCCGTTATCGCGACGCGCTGGCGGGCCTCGCCCGCTTCGCCGTCAGCCGGACGAGCTAGAGCCCGAGGCCCTCGACGAGGATCTTTCCGTCGCTCACGACGAGCCGCGGCTCGAACAGCGTGCGCCCGTCCGCGAGCGGGTCTCCGTCATAGGCGACCAGGTCGGCTTCCAGTCCCACGCGGATCGTGCCGGTCCGCAACTCGATGCCGGCCACGCGAGCGCCATTCTGAGTCGCGGCGGTGATCGACTCGAGCGGCGAAAGCCCGCCGAATTCCCGCAAGAGCGCGATGTCGTGCGCCACGCGCAGGCCCCCGATGTCGTCATCGGCATAGCTGCCATCCGTCGAGGCGGCGATCGTGACGCCGAGCGCGTGCGCCTTGCGCACCGCCGCGCGCAGCGGCCCCATCATCGCCTGCGTGCGCAGGCGGAGCGTCACGTCGTCCGCGGAATTTCCCTTCGGGTCGGCGAGCGGGCTCATCGCCGCGAGCGTCGGGACGAAGAAAGTGCCGCGCCGCTTCATTTCCGCAAGCGTCTCGTCGTCCACCCAGGTGCCGTGCTCGATGCTGCGCACTCCCGCGCGCACCGCGTTCGCGCAGCCCTCGCGCGCATGTGCGTGCGCCGCGACGAAGAGTCCCTTCTTCGCCGCCTCGGTCACCGCCGCGTGGATCTCGGCTTCCGTCAGCTCGGGCCGGCGCGGGTCGGTGTGCGCGAGGCCGGCGCGCTCGCTGGCGCCGACCTTGATGACGTCCGCGCTTTTTGCGATCAGCGCGCGCGTCGCGGCGGCGATCCGGTCGGGCCCGCGGAGCTCGCCGTCGATCGCGTCGGCAAATTCCGGATACACCATGAAGAAGGCGATGCCGGGCTTCGGGCGGATGTGGCCCGGCGAGACCAGCATCTCGGGTCCGGGCACCTTGCCCTGCCGCACGAGGTCCCGCGTGTAGACGGCCTCGAGGAAGTTGTCACCGAGCACCCGCGCGGTGGTCACGCCCGACTGCAGCGCGCGCAGCGCCGCCGCCGGCGACTCGATGTGCGCGTGCGCATCGATGAGCCCCGGGAGCAAAAAGCGCCCGTTCATGTCGATGCGCCGGATGCCGGCGGCGGCTGCGGGCGCGCTTTCGGTGATGGCCGCGATCCTGCCATCGCGGATGCTGACCGAGACGCCCGTGCGCGGCTCCGCGCCCGTGCCGTCCACGAGGGTGACGTTGACGAGGTCGAAGCCTTCGGCCGAGGCCGCCAGGGCGGCGGCCGAGAGGGCGAGCGCGGCGATGGAACGAATGATCATGCGAGAGGCTCCGGGGATGGCTTTCCCGCGGAGAATACGCGGTCTCATTGAAAGCGTGGGGGCCCTTGATTACACTGCCCGGCCTTCATTCGGGGTGTAGCTCAGCCTGGTAGAGCACTACGTTCGGGACGTAGGAGTCGCAGGTTCAAATCCTGTCACCCCGACCAGAAATTCCGCCCGTGCGCCGGCAGCGCTGCCGGCAGTTTTCGCCTCGATCCGGGCGTCATTCGGTACAGTGAGACGTGCTTTCCGCACCAGGGGCGATGCCGTAAACGCGCAGCTGCAATGGCCGCTGGTCTCCGTCGTGATCCCGGCACGCAACGAAGCGGAGCTCATCGGCGTCGTCGTGCGGTCCGTCACCGCCCAGTCGTCGCGCGCCGAGGCCATCGAGGTCATCGTCGTCGACGACGGTTCCACCGACGACACCGTGAGGCTGGCGCGGGACGCGGGCGCCCGGATCATCGAGGCCACCCAGGCCGGCCAGAAGGGCAATGCTGCGGCAGCCCGCAACCTCGGGGCCGCGCAGAGCCGCGGCGATCCGCTCATTTTTCTCGATGCCGACTGCGTCGCCGCACCAGGCTGGCTGGAGCAATTGCTCCGCGGCCATGAGCTCGGCGCGACGGTGGTCGGCGGTTCTCTCGACCTGCCGCCCGGCCTGCCCGTCACCGCCCGCTGCGATTTCTACTGCAGCTGGTACCTGATCCATCCGCGGGCCCGCGCCGGCAGGATTCCCCATCATCCGCCCGCCAACATCAGCGTCCGGCGCGAACCGTTCCAGTCCACCGCCGGCTACGCGACGCACGCGCCCTTCTACTTCACGAACGAGGAACGATTCTGGCAGGGCGAGCTGATGTCGCGCGGCCATTGGTTCTATTTCCAGCCGGAAGCGCGCGTAACTCATCACCACCACGCCGGCTTCGTCCCGCTGCTGCGGCGGAACTATCGCTGGGGTTACACGGCCGTGGAGGCCAAATCCACGACCGGGGTCGCACGAATGGCCTGGTTGTATCGTTATCCTTGGCTGGTGATCCTCGCCAGCCCCCTGCTCGTGATTGCGCACACGGTGTTCATCGTGGCTTGCTGGTTGCGGGCGCGGGTATTCGAGCCGCTCGCCCTGCTGCCGCTGATATTCGCCTCGCGCCTCGCCTACGTGGCGGGCATGTGCGCGGGCGCCGTGCGCTGGATGCAGTTCAAGAGGAACCCGGCGGCCGGTGTTCAAGTGCGCCGCCGCTGGGACTGAGGCATGCACGTGCAAGACCCGCCTGCCGTCACCGTCTCTGTCGCCGTCTGCACGAAAGATCGCCCGGAGCAGCTCGAACGCCTCCTGCATTCGCTGTTGCGGCAATCGCCTCCACCCTATGAAGTCATCGTGGTCGACAATGCCCCGTCGACGGAACGAACCCGACAGCTCGTTGCCGGGTCGTTTCCCGCCTTCCGCTATGTTCGTGAGCCGGTGGCGGGCCTGGACTTCGCGCGCAATCGCGCCCTGCGCGAATCCCGCGGGACCGTCGTCGCGTACATCGACGACGACGCGGTCGCAGCGCCGGATTGGGCGGAGGCCACGCGGCAGGTCTTTGCGGAGAGCCCACGGATCGCCGTGTGCATGGGCAAGGTGGAGGCGCTGACGCTCGACAGCGAGGGCGCGCGCCTGTTCGAGGCAGCCGGGGGATTCGGGCGCGGGAATCGGAGGATTCACCTGCCACCGGGCGCGGGGCCAATACCACCGGGGTTTCCCGTGCCTTTCATCGGCTGGTGCATCCGCGTCGGAACCGGTGCCAGCATGGCCGTGCGCCGGTCCGTCCTCCTGGAGCTCGGCGGATTCGATGAAGCGCTCGACATGGGAGCCGTGCTGCCGGGCGGCGGAGACCTGGACATCCTGTGGCGCGTGCTCGAAGCGCACCATGAGTTGATCTACGAGCCGCGCGTGCAGGTGTGGCACGAGCATCGCCCCAGCGTCGAGGAGGTCGGTCGCCAGCTAGCCGGGTACGGCCGCGCATTCACGGCCATGCTGACGAAAGCCCTGCGGGTCGCTCCCTGGCCGCGCAAGGCGCCGGTCTTTGCCTTTCTCGTGTGGAGACTGGTGAAGCCGATGGTCAAGCTGGTCAAGCGCGCATTCGGCAAGGATCCCGTGCCGGCCGCAATCCTGTGGAGCGTCCTCTTCAACACCTGGGCCGGCCTGATGGCCTATCCGGCAGCCCAACGCCTGGCCGCCCAGCGCGTCGCAGCCGTCCGAGGCGGATGAGATGGCCGACGTGTCACTGGTCGTAACCTGCCACAACCACGGCCGCTTCCTGGCCGAGGCGCTGGCCAGCGCGCTCGCGCAGACCCACGCATTCAAGGAAATCATCGTCGTCGACGACGGCTCGACGGACGATACCGCCGCGGTGGCTGCCGGCTTTTCGCAGGTGAAGTACCTGCACCAGGACCGGCGCGGACTGGGCGCGGCTCGCAACAGCGGTATGCGGCAATCCAGCAGTGAATTCCTGGTGTTCCTGGATGCCGATGATCGCCTGCATCCCAACGCCGTCGAGGCCGGCCTCCGCTGCCTGCAGGCCAACCCCACCGCGAAATTCGTCTATGGCGCGCATCGCTACCTTCGGCACCCGGGTGGAGAGTCGTCTCCGGCGCCGCTCAAGGACTGCGGTGCGGATGCCTACCTGGCACTGCTGCGCGACAACTGCGTTGCGATGCATGCCACCGTCATGTACAGGCGGGAGGCGCTGCTGGCCGTGGGCGGATTCAACGAGGAACTGGCTGCGTGCGAAGACTACGACCTCTACCTGCGTATCGCGCGCGATGGACGGGTCGTGTGCCACGGCGAGGCGGTGGCCGACTACCGGCAGCACGGCGGCAACATGTCTCGCGACGCCCGGCTCATGCTGTTCACCTCGGTCGGCGTGCTCAAGGGCCAATGGCCCAACGTCCGGGGCGACCGGGTGCGCGAGCAGGCCTACCGGCAGGGCATGCGCAATTGGCAGGTCCTGTATGGGACGAAATGGGCGGGCCAGATCGCGGAACGTCGTCGGAACGGCGAGTCGCTGGGCGCGCTGGCCGGGGAAGCCTGCAGCTTCGTCACCCGGGCGCCGCACGCACTGGCCGCGAACCAGCATCGCGTGTATGGCGCTGTCGCGCGCAGGGCGCTTGCGATGCTGCCCTTTCGCCTGGGCTCACGCCCGTCCGGGCGGGGGCAGTCGCCCGCTGGGCCGCTTCCCGGCAACGTCTCGATGGGCGACCTGCGCCGGCTCGAGCCCGTCAGCCGTGAATACGGCTTCGACCGCGGCACGCCGGTCGATCGTTACTACATCGAGCGCTTCCTCGCCGAGCGGTCCGGCGACATCCGCGGCCGCGTGCTCGAGATCGGCGACAACACGTACACGCGCCGCTTCGGCGGCGGACGCGTCAGCGCGTCGGACGTGCTGAACGTATACCCGGCCGGCGGCAGCACGACGATCGTGTCCGACCTCGCGAGCGGCGGCAACATTCCCGACGACGCCTTCGACTGCATGATCGTGACCCAGACTCTGCACCTGCTCTGGGACGTGGCGGCCGGCCTGCGCACGATGCGACGCGTCCTGAAACCCGGCGGGGTGCTGCTGCTCACGGTTCCCGGCACGATCTCGCAGCTCGAGCAGGGGCAATGGCGCGCGACCTGGTACTGGGGTTTCGGCCCGCTCGCGGTGCAACGCCTGTTCGGCGAGACCTTCGGTGCCGCCAACGTCGAAATGACGGTGCACGGCAACGTGCTGGCGAGCACGGCCTTCCTGCAAGGCCTTGCGGCCGAAGAGCTCGAGCCTGCGGAGCTGGACACGCGGGATCCGCTCTATCCCCTCCTCATCACGGTGCGGGCGGTGAAAGCGGGTGACGCGAACGGCACTGGAGCACGCTCGTGAAGCTCCTGCGGCGCCTGCAAGCGGCTCTGCGCCGGCGTCCGCGCGGACCGGCCGTCATCCTGATGTATCACCGCATCGCGGTCGAGCCGCTGGACCCGTGGCGGTTGTGCGTGACGCCCGAGAGCTTCGCCGGGCACCTCGACTGGCTGCGGGCGCATTGCCGGGTCGTCCCGTTGCGCCAGCTTGCGGGTGAGCTTCGGGAGGGCCGCCTCGTTCGCCGGAGCGTCGCGATCAGCTTCGACGACGGCTACGCCGACAACCTGCTCGCCGCCGAACCGCTGCTGCGCGAGCGCGGATTGCCCGCCACCTTTTTCCTGACCACCGCGACGCTCGGGGCGCAACGCGAATTCTGGTGGGACGAGCTGGAGCGCCTGTTAATGCGGCCGGAAGCCCTGCCTGCGACGCTCCGGATCCGGGTCGACGGCGAGGAAAGATCCTTTGTCGCGGGCCGCGCCGCCGCGCCCTGCGATCCGCAGCAGGAATGCCGCGGCGTGCCGCCCTGGGAAGCGGTGGCCGGAACCCGCCTGGCGTTCTACTACCAGGTCTGGGACAGCCTGCGCCCGCTCGAGGAGCCCGCGCGCCAGCAGGCGCTCGCGCAGCTTCGCGCGGGACTCGACCTGCCTGAGGCAGCCGGCAACGCGCGCCGCACCCTGACGCACCAGGAGGTCGGCCAGCTCGCCGGCTCGGCGATCGCGGACATCGGCGCACACTCCGTCACGCACGCGGCGTTCTCGCGCCGCACGCCGGAACAGCAGCGTTGGGAAATGCAGCATTCCCGGCAGGAGCTCGCAGCGCTGCTGGGCCGCGAGATTCCGGGGTTTGCCTATCCGTACGGCGACCTTGCCCAGGATTCCGCCGAGCTCGCCCGCGAAGCGGGCTACGAGTTCGCGTGCACCACGCAGGAGGCGCCGGTTACGCCAGCCGCTTCCGCGCACCTGCTGCCGCGGGTCGCGGTGGAGGAATGCGGCGCGCGGGCCTTCGCCGCGCGGGTGAGCGGGCTGCTGGCGTGAGCGCCGGGCCGCGCGTCTCGGCGATCGTCATCTTCCTAGACGAGGCGCGCTTCATTGCAGAGGCCGTCGAGAGCGTGCGCGCGCAGACGTACGCCGACTGGGAGCTGATCCTGGTCGACGACGGCTCGACCGATGCCAGCACCGCCATCGCGCGCGAGTACGCGGCACGCGAGCCGCAGCGCATCCGCTACGCGGAGCATCCAGGCCACGCGAACCGCGGCATGAGCGCGGCGCGGAACCTCGGCGTGTCGCTTGCGCGCGGTGAGTTCGTCGGCTTCCTGGACGCGGACGACGTCTGGCTCCCGGCCAAGCTGCAGGAGCAGGTCGCGATTTTCGACGCACATCCCGAGGTGCAGATGGTCTACGGCCGCACCCAGCTCTGGAACAGCTGGCGCGACGACGGCGCGACGGACGGTTTCTGCGACCTGGGATTCCCGCCGGACTCGGTCGTCATGCCGCCGGGACTCCTCGTCAGCCTGATCGAGAACCGGGCCCAGACTCCGACCACCTGCAATGCGCTCATGCGCCGCGGCGCCGTCGAGCGTGCCGGCGGATTCGAGGCGTCATTCCGCGGGATGTTCGAGGACCAGGTGTTCTTCCTGAAGCTCGCCGCAGCGGCCCCGGTCTACGTCGCCGCGCAGGCGTGGGCGCGCTATCGCCAGCGCGACGACAGTTCCTCGGCGCGCGAGGAGCGATCCGGCCAGGTGCGCGCGTCCCGGCGCACGATGCTCGGGTGGCTGGAGCGTTACCTGCGCGAACAGGACCTGCAGTCGCCGGCTGCATGGCGCGCATTGCGCCGCGAGCAGCGCGCCGCGCGCTGGCCCCGGCTGCACGCGCTGCTGGCGCGGGCCGGCAAGGCTCGCAAGGCGTTCGGCTCCGATGCGGCAGTCTGACGAGAACCGGGCAGGCGCGGTCATGCCCCGGGTCACGGTGATCACGCCGTTCCTGGACGCACGGGACTTCCTGGCCGATGCCGTCGAGAGCCTCCGCGGCCAGACCTTCCGCGACTGGGAACTGCTGCTGGTCGACGACGGCTCGACGGACGGGAGCAGCGACATCGCGCGCGGCTACGCGGAGCGATATCCCCGGCAGATCCGCTGCCTCGAGCATGCGGGTCGCCGCAATCTCGGCAAGAGCACCTCGCGAAACCTCGGCATTTCCGAGGCGCGCGGCGAGTTCGTCGTCTTCCTCGACGCGGACGACGTGCTCCTGCCGCACAAGCTCGAGCACCAGGTGGGCGTCATGGCGAGTCATCCGCACGCGGCCATGGTGTATGGAACCACGGAGTACTGGCAGAGCTGGAACGGCAGCCCGCGCCGCAGGGATCGCGTCGCAAAGCTGGGCGTGGCGCCGGATCGGCTTTACTCGCCGCCCATGCTGGTCGCCGCCTGGCTGCGCAATCCGGGCACGGTGCCCTGCCTGTGCGCCGCGCTCGCCCGGACCGAGGCAGTGCGCGGCGTCGCGGGCTTCGACGAGTCGATCCAGGACCTGTACGAGGACCAGATCTTCCTGGTGAGGATGGCCATGGCCGCGGGCGTGTACGTCGAGAGCGACTGCGGCGAAAGGTACCGCCAACATCCCGCCTCGACCTCGGCGCGGGCCATTGCCGCGGGCGCGTACCATCCGCTGCGCCCCAATCCCGCACGGCTGGCGTTCCTGCAGTGGCTGCAGGCCCACCTCGACTCGCTCGGCGCCTTGAACGGAGAGGCGGCACGCGCGCTGCATGCCGCGCTGCGTCCCTATCGCCACCCGGGGCTGTACCGGGTTCTCTACCCGTTCGTGAAGCTCGCGGCGCGCTTCAAGTAGGCGGCATCGACCGGAAACCCGGCGAAGGCCAGCCACTCGAGCGTGCGCCGGCAGCCCTCCTCGAAGCTCACGACGGGACGGTACCCGAGGACGGCTGCCGCCTTCGCATGCGGCAACCGGGTCGCGCATCGATAGAGCAGCGCCATCTCCCCGCTCACCGTCGGGCCCGGTGCGGGAGCACGGGCCAGCGGATGCCACCAGGGCGAAGGCGAAGCGGCCGGCGGAGGCGTCAGTGCCGTTTCGAGCGTGCGCCGAAGGCGCATCGGGAGCAGTGCCAGCTTCGACTTCACGGTCGGACGGGCGCGGAACTGGTGCAGCCGGTCGATCCATCGCGGCGGCGGTTCGACCGCCGACGCATTCGGGATCTGCCGCACGTCGATTCCCAGCGCCGCCGCGAGCGGGCGGTACAGGTCGGCCCAGGTGACGGCCTCCGCGTCGCCCACGATGAAGGCCTGGCCGTCCGCGCCGCCGGCCGTCGCTGCCAGGCACACGGCATGCACGAGGTTGTCCACGTAAATGCTGTTGCAGATGCCGCGGCCATCATCGAGCCAGCAGGCGTTGCCAGCCAGCAGCTGCCGCGCGAAGCCGGCCTGCCAGGCCGAGCGCGGCCCCGTCACGATGCCGGGCCGCAGGATCACGGCTTCGGTCCTGCCGCTCGCGCGCAATGACAGCAGGAGCTGCTCGGCCTTCACCTTGGCATTGTTGTAGGCCAGCGGCTGGCGGCCGCTGAGCGGAGAATTCTCGTCGGTGCCCGCAGCCGGCGCCTGTCCGTGCACCGCGGAGCTGCTCAGGTAGACGAGGCGCTTCACGCCCGCCTGCTCGGCGGCACGGTATGCAGGCGCGACCGACTCGACGATCGTGACCGGATCGCCCGCGATCGCGTGCACGGCCACCTCGCAGCCGTCCAGCGCGGAGCGAAGCGCGGTCGCGTCGAGCGCATCGGCAACGCGTCCGTCGAGGGCAAATCTCGATGCCCCGGCAAGACCGTAGGCGTGCCGTACGACGGGCCGCACTTCCGCGGCACCGCCGAGGTGCAGCATCTCGACCAGGCGGCTGCCGATGAAGCCGCCGGCGCCGATGACAGCGATCTTCGGGGTCATTCGGCCCCCGCATTGAGTTGCGCGGCCCGCGCGGCCTCGCGCGCATCGAGCCAACCCATGGGCATGAGCGACCGGCCGGCATAGCAATGCTCGATCACCCGCAGGCTCGCCAGGGCATCGGCCGCCGGCACGACCAACGGCTCCTCGCCGCGTGTCGCCGCGAGCACGTTCACGATCTGGCCGATGAAACTCTGCTCGAAATGCGCGGCCGGCTGCCGCGCGACCTCGAGCTGCGCATTCAGGACATGTCGCGCGCCGCCGAGGCATAGCGCGAGCCGGTCCGTCTCGTTGACCGTCCAGCTCACCGAGCCGCGCGTGCCGCGGAGGACGTAGCGGTTGGAGAGCTCGCAATCGCGGCTCAGGCGCAAC
>Ga0157380_10003445_pt1 | contig 10867 bp, 9 predicted proteins | sample S35metaG_FD_119757 | JGI IMG/M metagenome (GOLD analysis project Ga0157380, IMG submission 119757) | Switchgrass rhizosphere microbial communities from Kellogg Biological Station, Michigan, USA - S3-5 metaG | ecosystem: Host-associated > Plants > Roots > Rhizosphere > Soil | place: USA: Michigan...
ATGTCGACGCTCACAGTGTCTTCAGGTACTCGACCAGGTCCGCCTTCTCCTTGGTCGTGAGCCGCAGCGTCAGGTGCTTGTCGTAGTGGTCCACCACGTCATTCAGCGTCTTGGCGCTGCCGTCGTGGAAATACGGCGGGTGCTGCCACAGGCCCCGTAGTGGCGTGGTGCGGTAGGAGGCGTTCTTGGTGCGCTTGGCATAGGCGCCATCCTGGCCGGTCTCGTTGGCGGTGTGCAGCTTGCCGATGTTGTTGTCGGTGCCGTTGCCGCCGACATGACAGGTCGCGCAGGCCTTGTTGAACACCGTGCGGCCCTGCGACGCGGCGGCGTCGTCCACGCTGCCCGCCGGTGGCTCGGGCGCCTTCAGGCTGTGCTGGTACGCCCGCAACGCCGGTAGCTTGGACGTCACCAGGTCCGGCGAATGCTTGATGTTGATATTGAGCTTGGCGTCCGAGAAGTTGCCCTGCCCGCCCATCTGGGTCACCGCCACGTAGGCATTCCAATACGAGATCGGCCCTTCGGCGGTATAGGTCTCATTCTTCACGTTCTCGAGGCCGTACGCCGGCGGCAGCACCAGCGGCGTGTTCTTGCCGTCCTGGTTGTAGCGCGGGTCATATTTGCCCGGACCCCAGGAGGTGTACACCTTCTTCTGTTCCTCGGTGAGCGCGGGCGACAGGGAAATGATCTTGCCCACGTCGAGATCGCGGTTGGGCCAGCCATCCATGCGTTTGCCGATGCCGGGCTTCACGGAGTCATCCACGTTCGAATGACACAGGGCGCACGTGACGCCCAGCCTCGTGATCCGGTTATTCGCGTCGACCTCGGCCTTCAGGCCCACGACGGCATTCAGCTTGAGCAAGGCCACGGTGGTCGCCGGGCTGTTGAGGTCGGCTTTCTCGAGTGTTCCGGGCGGCAGCGCGTCGGAGTCGACCTTGAGGCCGACTTTCAATGCCGTCACCGGGTCCACCTTCTGCTCGACCACCTTGTGCAGTCCGAGCTTGTCGGTCCAGAGCTGTTCATCGCCGAAGGTGTCGAAGCGGAAGATCTTCTGGCCTTCGCTCACGAGGCCGTCGTCCGCGGCCGAGGCCAGCAGCGGCAAACCCACCGCGGCGAAGGCAACCACGGTTCCCATGACTGAAAACTTCCTGGTACCCACAGAACCCCCTAACTGTTGTGCACGATAGATGGAAACAAGTTAGACGCCCGGCGGGGGGCGCACTGTAGGCAGGCGGGTCAACTCCATGCAGGGGCGCGCCGCGGGTGCTCGCGTCCGACGTCGCAGGATGACGACCCGGGAACGCGGAACGGCGGGCGATGCCGCCGCGCAATGCAGCCGGCGGCGGATTTGTTCCCGGCCTGTGTTAGCATCTGCCCGCCATCAGGGAGGGAATCCGATGAAGAAAAATCCCGCTGCCAAGCAGGTCAAGCCCATCAGCAAGCCAATCAGGCAGTCCCGGCCGGACGACAAGACCATCTTCGGCACGTGGGTCGACGGCTATACGACGGGCGACGTCGCCAGGCTCATGTCGATCTTCAGCGCTGATCTGCGTTACATCGCGCCGTGTGAACCCGAGCAGACCTTCGAGTCGCTGACCAACTGGTACAAGTACGACGTCGCGCGCAAGAGCCCACGGCCGACGTGGACGTTCCGCACCGAGTCGGTCGACTGGAGCGGCGACCTTGCGGTCATCGTGTCGAACTGGAGTGCGGTCACCGACTTCGGCGGCTTCCAGGCGGAAGTACATCGCCTGCGTAGCATCGACTTCCTGCGTTTCGGCGAAGACGGTTGGAAAATTTTCCGAACGCTGAATGATCCGTTGCCCTGCTGCGACTCACCGCGAGTCCCGCGAGGCAAGAGTCCGCGCAAGAAGAAGTGACACGTCTCCATAGATCGTTGGATCTAGGCGCAAGCACTGTCTGCGATTGGCTGCATTCGATTTAAAAGCAGTTTCGACCATCTCTCATTGACATGGACGGCCACGCGTCCGAATGTCAGCGCGCACCACGAGGGAGCAAGCGCGGCCTTAAGGCCATGGAGATGCGCGATGGTGATCAGGGTACTGGTTGCGACAGGAGTGCGCGCCTACCGGCACGGGCTGCAGCGCGTATTGCAGGGCGCGGAAGGAATCGCGCTGGTGGGCATTGCTTCCACCGCCGAACAGGTGGTCGAGCAATCCTGCAAGCTCATGCCTACCGTGATCCTGCTCGACAACGCCATGGCCAAGTGCCTGGCACTTGCCAAGCCATTTGCAGGCGCTCCCAAGATCAGTGGCATGGTGATGCTGGGCACGCCGGAATCCTATGCAGACCTCATCGTCTGCCTCCCCGCGGAGACGCTGGCCTTCGTGGCCCGCGACGCCACGGTCGCAGATCTGCTGGAAGCCATCCGGGCAGCGGGGCACGCCGAATATCCGCTGCAGCGCGCCGCGGCACCCGCGGTAAGGCACCCTTCCGCGATTGCCCATCTCACCGAGCGCGAGATCCAGATCCTCAAGCTCATGCAGCAGGGCCTGCCTAACAAGATGATCTCGCGCGAGCTCGGTATCGAGCTGTCGACCGTCAAGAACCACGTGCACAGCATCCTGGCAAAACTCGGCGCGCACAATCGCGGCGAGGCAATCTCGCTGCTGTACCGCTACGAGGGTTCCGGCCGGGCGAATCATCCCTCCCAGCCCGAACCGGACGGCGAAATACCGCTGGACCAGCCCGCGGTGGCTTGATCCCGAGGAGCCTCTGGTAGGATCGGCCGTCATTTCGGCGGACGGTCCCATGCGTTATCTATTCTGCGCTTCGCTGCTCCTCGTCCTGGCCGCACAGGCGGCCGATCGCCCCACTCCGCCGACCCGACCGCCCGACGCCGAAGGCGCACCCAGGTTCACGCAAGTGCCGAGCGGCGGCAATGCGCCCGTCGATGCCAACGGTGACTTCCTGATCGGGCCGGCCTACGCGCCCGCCAGCGAACTCATCGCAGTGGACGGCGTGCCGAAGGGCGACGTCCGGCAGTTCCTCATGAAGTCCGAGGACAGCAAGTTCTATCCGGGCATTGCGCGCGAGGTGTTCGGCACCGTCGATCCGGACAATCCGAAGACCCTGATCGTCGAGACCCACGCCAAGCCGTGGGAGCGCGCCATCACCGTCTATGTACCGGCACAGTACAAGAAGGGAAAACCTGCGCCGTTCATCGTCACACACGATGGGCCCAGGCTGAATGAGATCGACACCACGCTGCCGCGCGCGCTGGACAATCTCATCGCGCAGAAACGTGTGCCGGCGATGATCGCCATCATGATCCAGAACGGCGGCGGCGACGCCCAGGGCAGCGAACGCGGCCTCGAATACGACACCCTGTCGGGCAAGTTCGCCGAGTTCATCGAGCAGGAAGTGCTGCCGCGCGTCGAGAAGGAATACCAGGTAAAGCTCACGCGCGACCCGGATGGACGCGCTGCCATGGGTTGCAGCTCCGGTGCCGCCGCGGCCTTCACCATGGCCTGGTTCCACCCCGAGTGGTACCACCGGATCATCAGTTACTCCGGCACGTACGTGAACCAGCAGTGGCCCTTCGATCCCGCGACGCCCGGGGGCGCCTGGGACTACCACGAGAACCTGGTACCAAACAGCCCGAAGAAACCCATCCGCATCTGGATGCACGTCGGCGACACGGATCTCTTCAACCCGAACGTGATGCGCGACGGAATGCACGACTGGGTCGTGGCCAATCACCGCATGGCCGCGGTACTGAAAGCCAAGGGCTACGACTACCAGTACGTCTACGCGCTCAACTCTACCCACTGCGACCGCAAGGTACGCGAGCACACGTTGCCCCAGGCGCTGGAGTGGACCTGGCGCGGGTACAAACCCGTCAAGCGCTGAGAGGCCCTTCGTGGCTCACATGCGACCTTGATGGGGTAACCGCCGGTAATTATTGCCGCCGCTGAAGCGTAAGTTTTTCAGCGCTTCCTGCGCCGCGCGAACTCTTTCCCGGCCTCGGCGGTGAGCGCACGGATCTGGTCCACCTCCGCCTGGCGATACGGCTTGCCGTCGTCGCGGAACACGTCGTGGTGCCAGGCGGCGGGCTGGCTTTGCGTGTACGGCTTCTGCCAGGAATCCCACGGGTAACGCGTCTGGGTTTTACCGTCGACGAAACCCCAGTTGATCATGCCGACGTTGAACTTGCGCGCCAGCGGCAGCGTGGTGTCGAAGGTCGATCCGGCGCCGCGCGCGAGATACTCGGTGCAGATCAGCGGCCGGCCATACGTCTGTAGCTGCTTCACGCGCCGCTCGAAGACTTCCGGCCAGTCGTACACGTGGAAAGTGATCACGTCGGATTGCCCGAGCTGCACCTGCTCGATGGCGTTGAGTTTGCCCTGGAGGCTCCAGTCATCGTGCGTCCACACACCCGACGTCAGCGGCTGCGAGGGATTGGCCTCGCGTGCCCAGGCGAACACCTGCGGCAGCAACGTCGCCACGTGCGTGAATTTCTCGCGCGCCGCAGCCGAGTCTCCCTCGGCGCCGTTGTCGGGTTCGTTCCACAGGTCCCAGGCCAGGATGCGCCCGTCGTTGGCGAAGCTGCGCACGATATCCTGCACGTAGGCCTTGAGCCTGGGGTAGTTAGCGGTGTCGGCCAGCCCCGCGCGGCCGGGGCTCTGCACCCAGCCCGAGTTGTGCACGCCCGGGATGGGCGGGCGCTGCGGACCCAGTTTCGGGTCCGGATCCCAGCAGGAATCGAAGAACACCAGCATGGGCCGGATGCCGTGTTTCTCCGCGATGACGAGGAACTGTTCGAGACGCTTCTTGAAACCCTCGGCATCCTGCTCCCAGAGTTTGTCGTGCAGGAACACGCGCATGGTGTTCATGCCGATTGCCTGCGCCCAGCCGAGCTCCTTGTCGATCTGCGCCGGGTTGAAGGTGTCGGCCTGCCACATCTCGAGCTGGTTGATGGCGTCGGCAGGAATGTAGTCGCTGCCCACGAGCCAGCGCTGATTTGCGTACCAGCCGTTGGCCTTCTCCACCGACCACTGCTGCGTATCGGCGAGCGCCGGCGTACCTAACATCACGACGACGGCAGCCGCGAAGACTTTGCTGATGTGCACGGAGGTCACTCCCGCCAGAAAAGAAAATAAACGCTGCGCCAAGACTACCTGTGCCAGCGTAGACTTGTCCCGCAGTCAGGGGAGGATGGATGCTTCGCTGGACGATGATGATGGCGCTGGGCCTGGCCGGCATGGCGCAGGCGGCAAACGTCTTCGAGTCACCCTCCGGAGTCGATGAATTCAGCGGCAAGCCGCGAGTCTTCGTGCTCAGCGACATCGGCAACGAGCCCGACGACCAGATGTCCTTCGTGCGGCTGCTGCTGTACTCGAACGAATTCGACATCGAAGGTCTGGTCGCCACCACGTCCACCTGGATGAAGGACTACACGCAGCCCGAGCACATGTGGGCGGCGCTCGAAGCCTATGGCGAGGTGCAGCCCAACCTGCTCAAACATGCCGCCGGTTATCCCACCGCGCAGGCGCTGCGTGCGCTGGTCACCCAGGGACCCGAAGGTTACGGACGCGCGGCCATCAAGCCGGGCGAGCTCACCACCGGCGCCGCGGCGCTGCTCGCCGCCGCACAACGCAACGATACGCGGCCGCTGTGGGTGACGGTATGGGGTGGCGCGAACACGCTGGCCGAGATGCTCATGCATGCGCGCACGACGCTCTCGCCCGAAGCCCTGGATGCACTGGTCTCGCGGTTACGCGTCTATTCCATTTCCGACCAGGACGATGCGGGCCCGTGGATCCGGCGTGAATTCCCGCGCCTCTTCTATATCGTGAAGCCCAGCAACCCGAACGGCGAGGAATACGGCTCGGCCACCTGGACCGGCATCAGCGGCGATGTGTACTACCGCAACTGCGCCGGCGCCGACGCCTCGACGGTCACCAACGAGTGGCTGGAGACCCATATCCGCAAGAAGGGCCCGCTGGGCGCGATGTATCCCCGGTTCGAATTCATCATGGAAGGTGATACGCCCTCCTTCCTCGGTCTCGTCGACAACGGCCTCGCGAGCTACCGCAATCCGAGCTGGGGTGGTTGGGGCGGCCGCTATGTCTTTCGGCAGCCCTACGGCGAAGCCCACGCCATCTGGACGCAGGGCGGCGATGCCTTCGCGCGCGTCACCTCGCAGGATGCGGTCTTCGGCAGCGACGGCAAGTTGTACCTTTCCGACCAGGCCACCATCTGGCGCTGGCGCACCGCGTTCCAGCACGACTTCGCCGCGCGCATGGACTGGACCGTCAAGGAATTCGCCGATGCCAACCACGCACCGAGCGTGGTGGTGAACGGCATCGCGGGCACGGCGCCGTTGAAGATAGACGCCAAGGTGGGCGAAACGGTGACGCTCGATGCCGCCGGCACCGTCGACCGCGACGGCCAGAAGCTCAACTACCGCTGGTTTCATTACGCCGAGGCGGGCTTCGTGCCCGGAGAGGCGCTGGCCAAGGTGACGATTGGCGCGGGAAACACGTCGCGCGCCACGATCACGGTGACCGAAGCCTGCCGGCCCGCATGGTTGCCGTCGAAGGATCCCTGCCCGGAGAGCCGGGCTCACATCATCCTGGAAGTCACCGATTCGGGGACGCCCGCGCTCACGTCCTATCGGCGCGTGATCCTGAACGTTCGTCCTGCCGGCGGTTGATTACCTCGGCCGGCGCAATGCCGAAACGCCGGCCCGGCACCGCCTTGCGCAGCAGTGAGAACAGCGCGCCTTCGATGCGTTCGCCCAGCGTGCGCGGATAGGCCAGCGCGGTCTCGGCCTGGAAGCTGCGGCTCACGTCGTGCAGGCACCACTCGACGAAGTGTTCGCAGTTGTTGCTGAACAGCCGGTAACGCTTCTCACCGAGCCGCGAGCGCGCGCGGCGGATGACTTCCTCGGCCTCGAAGGTGCACTCGGCATGCATCACCAGGAATACCGGCCGGCCACCGCAGAACTCCTGCAGCGACACTTCCTCGACGGGCTTGCGGATGATGTCGTACATCAGTGCGCCGTAGTGGATGACCCGGCCCTCGCCGATGTACAGGCCGTGATGCGCGAAACCCAGCCACGGCGTGACCAGGTGCGCGCCGGGTGCCGGCCAGGTGCCGTCGGGAAGTTGCAGGATCTGTCGGTTCTCGACGTGGCAGTACGCCACGGGGCCGGAAGGATTGTTTTCGTGAGGGCTCATTCGAATTCGCGGCGTCGACAGTAGTTGGGCTGAGTCCAGTACACCGTGTTGCCCGGATGCAAACCGTCAGCCTGGTTCGATCGACGATCGAAACTGCGTCGCCGCAATCCTCGGCCTGCGCCGACATTGCGCCGCGCAGCTTGTTAGTGTGTCGGACGGGCGGCGGAGCTGTCCCCGCGTGGCGACTAGAAATCGAATGCCCGGGTCACTGCCCAGGTAAACCCCGAGGAAAACACGATGCCAATGACCAGGCGCAACAGCGAGGCGTTTTGCACCGGCGGCAGCTCCTGCGGATAGGCGCGCGTGCCATGGATCATGGCCTCGACCAGCTTCTCTTTCCGGATGAAGCGATACCAGGCAATGGCCAGGATGTGCAGCGCCATCAGTCCCAGCAACACATTGAAGATGGCTTCGTGCCACTCCGCGGCGACACGTCCCGCTTCGAAGCTCACGTACAGCGACAGTGGGCCGGACTCGATGCCATCCACGTCGACCGCGAACAGCCCGAGCGTGATCTGTACCAGCAGCAGCGCGATCAGCGCCAGCACGCTGAGCGCACCGAGCGGATTGTGTCCCGCGGCCACGTTCCAGCCGCCGCGCAGGTAATCCGCGATCGCGGCCGGGCCGCGCACGAACTGCCGGAAGCGCGCAGTCGAGCTGCCGAAGAATCCCCAGTAGATGCGGAAGGTCACCAGGCCGAGCAGCACGTAGCCGCTCCAGCGATGCCACTCGAGGCGGCCGGTCTCGCCGGTCCACCAGCAGAAGGCCACGGCCAGCACCGTGGCCCAATGCACCAGCCGCACGGGAACGTCCCAGACCCGCACCGCGGGCCGGGACGGCAGCGTCTCACCGGGCATGAGGAACTATTCGGGTGCGCGGAAGGTGTCGTGGCAGTTCTTGCAGGCGCCGCCGACTTCCTTGAACGCAGCCTGCACGGCCGCCGCGTCCTTCGACTTGACGGCGGCTAACAACTTGGGCGCGCGCTCCTCGAACATTTTCTGCGCCGCGGTGAAATCCGCGGGCTTGGTCCAGACCTCCGGCAGCGCGCGTGTCTTGCCGGCCTCGGGACCGGTGCCCGCCGGGAACCACTGCTGCTGGTTCACCGAGGCCTCGGACACGACGTTCGCGGCCGTTTCGAGGGCCGCCCAATCCGGGCTGTCGCCGCGCGAGTTGTCCCGGACAGCCTTGAAGGCATCTCCGAGTTTCTCGTAGTGCTCGTGCCGCACTTTCTGCGCTTCCTGCGGCGTGGCTGCCTGTACGGCAAGCGCCACCAGCGCGGGAACGAAAACGGCCGAACAGAATCTGATCAGGGGTCTGCGTGACATGTGTTGAATCCTGCAAGAGTGTGACGCGGGCAACATATAAACGATTTCGGGCAATTCTGGCGAGTGTCACCTGAACGGTGGCTGTAGGACTGCGAAATTGCCCGTGACCGCGCCGCGCAAAACCCGCAGAATGCGCAGCGTTTTCAGGCCGATGTTCGAGGGCACGAGCCGGTGAATTCGACAATTCGCGCGATCCGCAAGGCTCCGTTGGCCGGGGCGTCATTCATCGCGCTGGGCCTCATCACCGCAGCATTGCTGCCGGCCACGAATTCCGATGGCGCAGTAACGGATAATTCTCCGGTCGGCGTCTATCACTCTTCCGTGCTGCCGATTCTCGAGGACCATTGTTTCGAATGTCATGGCGACGGCTATGACAAGGGCAAGGTCGCCTTCGATCGCCTCGAGACCGACGAACAGGTCCTGAAGCCGGACCTGTGGCTGCGCGTGTTGCTCAACACCCGCGCCGGGCTCATGCCGGCCGAACGCAAGCCGCGGCTCTCGGAGAAGGAGCAGGCCACGCTCGAGCGCTGGATCAAGTACGACGTCTTCAAGATCGACCCGGCAAACCCTGACCCCGGCCGCGTGACGGTGCGTCGCCTCAACCGCGTCGAGTACCGCAATACCGTCAAGGACCTGCTCGGCGTCGACTACAACACCGACCACGAATTCCCGCCCGACGACTCGGGCTTCGGCTTCGACAACATCGGCGATGCCCTCACCGTTTCACCCATGCTCATGGAGAAGTACGTGGCCGCCGCACAGGCGGTGGTCGCCGAGGCCGTGCCGCTGCAGGCGCGCAAGCCGGCGCAGGGTTTCGTCCCGGGCAGCAACTTCAACGGCACCAACGCGCGCACCAAGTGGGAACAGCGCCAGCTGGTGTTCAACGAACCGGCCAGCATCGCGGCGAAGTACCGCAATGAATTGCCCGGCACCTATCGCGTGACGCTCGAACTGCAGGTCAACGGCAGCTACTTCCCCGATCCGGGCCGCGCCAGGATCGTCTCGAAAGTCGATGGCAAGGAGTTCCTGGACCAGGAGTTCGGTTACTACGACGAGAAGCGATTCTCCTTCGAGACCACGCAGACCTGGACGCCCGGCGAGCACACCTTCTCCATCGAGCTCGCGCCCACGGTCCCGGAGGGCAAGAAGGAAACCATCATCGATCTGTTCGTGAAGGGTGTGACCGTGGAAGGTCCGCTCGAGAAGGAACACTGGGTCGCCACCGAGAAGTACGACCACTTCTTCCCGCGCGCCGTACCCAAAGGTCGCAAGGAACAGCGTGCCTACGCGACGGAAATCCTCACCGCGTTCGCCGAGAAGGCCTATCGCCGGCCGCTGCGCGACGAGGACACCGGTGCGCGCCTCGCCGCGCTGGCGGAAGCCACGTATACCCAGAAGGGCAAGACTTTCGAACAGGGCATCGCACATGCCATGTCCGCGGTGCTGGCCTCGCCGCGTTTCCTGTTCCGGCTGGAAGCGCCGGCGACGAGTGCGCTCAGCGCGCCCAATGCACGATTCGCCGAGGTGGACGAATACTCCCTCGCCTCGCGGCTCTCCTATTTCCTCTGGTCGACCATGCCGGACGCGGAACTCATGAGCCTGGCCTCACGCGGCCAGCTGCGCGCCAACCTCGACGCGCAGGTGAAGCGCATGCTGGCCGATCCACGCGCCGACAACCTGGCGCGCAACTTCACCGGCCAGTGGCTGCAGGCGCGTGACGTCGAAGGCATTGCCAGCAATCCGCGCGACATCATCCTGCGTGACGCCGGCGAAGAAGGCCTGCTCGGCGAGCTGTTCATGGCGTGGCGCGCGCAGGATGAAAAGAAGGCCAAGGAACTCGCCGCCAGGGTCGACTCCATCGTCGATGCCAAGCCGGACCTGTCGAACAAGGTGCGCGCCGCGATGCGCCAGGAAACCGAGCAGTACTTCGCGTACGTGATGCGCGAGAACCGCCCGATCACCGAATTCATCCAGAGCGACTACACCTTCGTGAACGAGTTGCTCGCCAACTTCTATGGCATTCCGCAGGTGACCGGCGACGAGATGCGCAAGGTGACCCTGCCCGCCGGCAGCCCGCGCGGCGGCATGCTGACCCAGGGCAGCGCCCTCCTCGTCACGTCGAACCCGGATCGAACGTCCCCCGTGAAGCGCGGCCTGTTCGTGCTCGCGAACTTCCTCGGCACGCCGCCGCCACCACCGCCCGCCAACGTGCCGGCCCTCGAGGCCAGCGACGCGCCCATCAACGGCAAGCAGCCACTGCTGCGCGACGTGCTCAAGGTGCATCGCGAAAGCCCGATGTGTGCGTCCTGCCATAACCGCATGGACCCCATTGGACTGGCC
>Ga0157380_10003449_pt1 | contig 10860 bp, 11 predicted proteins | sample S35metaG_FD_119757 | JGI IMG/M metagenome (GOLD analysis project Ga0157380, IMG submission 119757) | Switchgrass rhizosphere microbial communities from Kellogg Biological Station, Michigan, USA - S3-5 metaG | ecosystem: Host-associated > Plants > Roots > Rhizosphere > Soil | place: USA...
ATGCGCGCGACATGCGCCGACTGGAGGGAGAACAGCGCGTCGGCGCCGACACCCCCCGGCCGGAGGTCGCACTCGAGCCTGTCGAGGTAGGCGAGCGCGAGATCGTCGGGGAGGCGCTCCACGGCATCAACGACGCACGCGCCGGACGACGACGAGACAGGCGACCAGCCACGCCAGGCCGAGGAACGCACCGGCCAGGACGTCGGTCACGTAGTGGACGCCGAGCACGACGCGACTCGCTCCTACGAGAGCTCCGACCGCAAACCCGGCGCAGATCGCCGCAACACGCTCTGCACGCGTGCGTGCAAGGGTTGCCGCGAGCAGGCCGAGCAGGCCGAACACGGCCATCCCGGTCGCGGCATGTCCGCTCGGGAACGAGAACGACGACGGGAGCCGGATGGCGCTCCCCAGATCGGGTCGCGCCCTCGCATACCCAGCCTTCGCCGAGAAGACGAGGATCTGGATGCCGACGGCGACGACCACGAGGAGTGCGGCCTCCACGCGTGCGCGTCGTCTGAGCAGCCAGATCGTCACACCGGTGACGACAGCGGTGCAGCCGACGGCGCCTCCGAGCCATGTGAACGGCCGTGCGAGCCACTCCGCCCAGGACGGCATCGAGCGCGCGACCCAGGTGGCCACGTCGACGTCGAACTCGCTCATGCGTCCCGAGTTGACGACGTCCGCGGCAACCGCCGCGTAGGCGAGCAGCGCCGCGCCGAGAACGAGGAGCAGGAGCCGCATCGAGAGGTCGAGCCGATCGAGGCTCGGCGACGTCTCGCCGGCCGTCCCGGCCTCCGCGTCCCCACGCGCCCCCAGGGGGGCGGGATCGCCCCCTGGAGTCACGGTATCGAGCGAATCGTCACGCAACGGTGCCGACACTGTGCCGCCTTCGTGACGGGAACTCGCGCGACGGCCGGCACGCGGCCCGATGGTGCAGTGCCGTACGGCCGTTACGCGCCGTGGCAGCGCTTGTACTTCTTGCCCGACCCGCACCAGCACGGGTCGTTGCGGCCGATGTCGCGGTGCTCGTTGACGACCGGCTTCGGCGAGCCCATGGCGGTCGTCTCCGCCGGGGCCGCGAGCGTTGCCAGGCCGCCGCCCGCCGCGGCGATCGCGTCCGCGCCGTGGAGCTGCTCGTGCTCGTAGGCGAGCGCCTGCGGCGCGGCGACGGGCTGGAGCTGCTGCTCGGCCTCGTCCCGCTCCACCTCGACGTGGAACAGCGTGAGCACGACCTCCTCGCGGATCACGCGGCCGAGCTCCTCGAACATCACATGCCCTTCGCCGCGATACTCGACGAGCGGATCCTTCTGCGCCATCGCGCGGAGATGCACGCCCTCGCGGAGGTAGTCCATCGACTCGAGGTGCTCGCGCCAGCGCGTGTCGACGATCTGCAGGATCACGTACCGCTCGATCTCGCGCGTGAGCTCCGGCCCGAACGACTCCTCCCGCTCGGCGTACGTGTCGAGCGCGTCACCGACGAACTCGTCGATGAGGGCCTCGCGGCTCTCGACGTCGATCTCCTCGCCGAGCTCCGCGACCGTGACGTCGGTGCCGTAGAGCGACTGCATCTGCGCGACGAGTCCGGCGATGTCCCACTCCTCGGACGCCTCGGCGTCCGTGAACTGGCTCACGTTCGCCGCGACGACCTCCTCGATCCAGCCCCGGATCTCGTCCGACAGGTCGTCTCCCTCGAGCACGCGGCGGCGCTGCTCGTAGATGACCATGCGCTGCGTGTTCATCACGTCGTCGTACTTGAGGACGTTCTTGCGCGAGACGAAGTTCTGCTCCTCGACCTTCTTCTGCGCGTTCTCGATCTGGCGCGAGAGGATCGACGCCTCCATCGGCTGGTCGTCCGGGATCTTGAAGCGCTCCATGATCCCGTGGATCCGGTCGCCGGCGAACAGGCGCACCAGATCGTCCTGGGCGGAAAGGTAGAAGCGTGTCTCGCCCGGGTCGCCCTGCCGGCCGGAACGGCCGCGCAGCTGGTTGTCGATGCGCCGCGACTCGTGGCGCTCCGTCCCGAGCACGTACAGCCCGCCGAGGTCGAGCACGCCCTCGCCGAGCTTGATGTCGACGCCGCGCCCGGCCATGTTCGTCGCGATCGTGACCGCGCCGGGCTGGCCGGCGTCCATGATGATCTGGCCCTCGCGCTCGTGCTCCTTCGCGTTCAGGACGTTGTGCGGGATGCCGCGCCGCGTGAGCAGCTCGGAGAGATATTCGGACGTCTCGACGGCGATCGTGCCGACGAGCACCGGCTGCCCCTTCTCGTGGCGCTCGACGATGTCCTCGGCGACGGCTCCCCACTTCGCTTCCTTCGACTTGAAGATGAAGTCGTTCTCGTCCGCGCGCGCGACCGGCACATTCGTGGGGATCTCGACGACGTGGAGGTTGTAGATCTCGACGAACTCCTTCTCCTCCGTCTTCGCCGTCCCCGTCATCCCGGCGAGCTTCTCGTAGAGGCGGAAGTAGTTCTGGAGCGTGATCGTCGCGAGCGTGACGTTCTCCTCGCGGATCGCGACGCCCTCCTTCGCCTCGATCGCCTGGTGCAGGCCCTCGCTCCAGCGACGCCCCTCCATGATGCGGCCCGTGAACTCGTCGACGATCTTCACCTCGCCGTCCTGCACGACGTAGTCGACGTCGCGCTTGTAGAGCGACTCCGCCTTGAGGGCCTGCGACAGGTGGTTGACGAGCTGGACATGCCGGGGGTCGTAGAGGTTGTCGATCCCGAGCGCGCGCTCGACCTTGTCGAGCGCCGTCTGCGCGGGGGACACCGTCTTGAACTTCTCGTCGTAGAGGTAGTCGGCGCCCGAGAGCTCCGTCTCGTCCTCGCCCTTCATCACCTTGCGCGTCAGGGGGGCGCCTTCGAGGTCGCGAACCACGCGCGCGAAGTCGTAGTACGTCTTCGCCGCCGTCTCGGGCTCGCCGGAGATGATGAGCGGCGTCCGCGCCTCGTCGATGAGGATCGAGTCGACCTCGTCGACGATCGCGAACGTGTGGCCGCGCTGCACCGTTCCGTCGAGCGAGACGGCCATGTTGTCGCGCAGGTAGTCGAATCCGAACTCCGAGTTCGTCCCGTAGGTGATGTCGGCCGCGTAGGCCTCGCGCCGGCTCGCGAACGGCATCATGTTCTCGATCGCGGCAACGGAGACGCCCAGCCGCTCGAACACGGGCTTGTTCCACTCGGCGTCGCGCTTCGCGAGGTAGTCGTTGACCGTCACGAGATGGACGTTCTCGCCGGAGAGCGCGTTCAGGTAGAGCGGCGCGCTCGCCACGAAGGTCTTTCCCTCGCCGGTCTTCATCTCGGCGATACCGCCCTCGTGGAGCGCGATCCCACCCATCAGCTGGACGTCGAAGAGGCGTTGCCCGGATTCACGCTTGCGCGCCTCGCGCGCGGCAGCAAACGCCTCGTAGAGAACGTCGTCGAGCGACTCGCCGTTCGCGATCCGCTCCTTGAACTCGGCGGTCTTTGCGAGCAGCTCGGCGTCGGTGAGATCCTCGAAATCGGGCTCGAGCGAGGTGATGTACGCCGCCTGCTCCGCAAGGCGCTTGAGGCGGCGACCTTCGCCGAGACGCAGGACCTTCTCGAACCGGCCGAAGCTCGCGGTTGGCATGGACAGAGGGTACCGGGTTCGCGTGGCGCCACTCGGGAGGCACACGTTTCCGAACGGATTCGTCATGCGCCCTTCACGTGCTCGCGCGCATGATGCGCGCGTGAAGAGGGTCGTCCTTGCTCTCGCCGCGCTCGGCGCCGTCGTGCTGACCGGCACCGCCGCTGCGCTGCTCACGCCGGGCCGGAGCGTCGCGAACGCCGCGCCGGTCTCCGCGCTGTCCGTCACCGGCAGGTCGGTCGCCTACGCCGTCGGCCGGACGAAGGCGAACTGCGGGACGGTCAGGCTCTGGGACACCGGCGGCCGCGGTCTCTGGACGTTCGGGTCGAGGACGATCGTCGGCTGCGACGAGGGGTTCAGCGGCGGCTTCGGGATCGCGCAGGTCGCGGCCTCGGGGCGGCGCGTCTTCTGGGTGACGAACGTCGGCGGCAACATCACGGACTACCAGCTCTGGACGGCAACTCCGACACGCCCGGCACCGCTCAGGCTCGCATTCGCGTCGGCCGAGACCGGCGGGCCGCCTGCGATCGTGCTCGGGAACGGCACACGCGACGGCGTCCCGTACGCCGTCGGCGGCACCGTCACCTTCGTCGCCGAGAACGGCTCCCGTCGCTTTCGCACCGATCTCGGTAGCCCCGTGCGGCTGCTGACCGCGGGGACGGGGCCGGGACAGGCACGTGTCGCGGCCGCGCTCGCGGACGGACGCGTCGTGACTCTCTCCCTCGCCGGCGACGTCCTCGCCACGGATCAGCGGAAGCCCGCGACCGTCGCCGCGATCGCCCTCGGGCTGCCCGGGCCGGTCGTGCAGGTCGGGCGCACGGTGACGGTCGGCACGAGCTCCGTCACCCTCCCGACAGGCGCGCTCGTGCTCGACTACCGGCAGGCGACCATCGTCTACCGCGAGGGCAGCCAGGTGCGCGCGCGGGTCGTCCCGAGCGGCGCCGACTCGTTGCTGCAGGTGATCTCGGTCAAGCCCTGGCAGACGCTGCCGTTCTCCACCGACAGCCTCGGGGCCGCGTGGGCGAAGGGCGCGACCGTCAGCTGGCGGTCGGGCCCGCTCTCATAGCGGCGCGACGAACACCTCCCAGATCGAGCCGTCGAGGCGCGCCGCGGTCACGACGTACGTCGCGTGGCGCTCCGCGCCGAGGCGCTCGAGCTCGGGCACCCCGGCGAGCGTCGGCTCGCCGTCGATCCGCACGCTGCGCTCCCGGCCGTCCCAGGCGAGCTCCACCGAGCTGCCGCCCGGGTCGTCGACGAGCGCCGTCGTCCGGATCCTCGAGGCTCCGACCACCCAGATCCCTGCGTCGCGCCGGACCGCATGCGCGCGAAACGGCGCCGCGAGAGCGACAGACGAGACGAGACGGGCATCGACGCTGCCTTCCTCGGCGACGACGTCCCCCGAGTCGAGCACGACGAACCACACGTCCTCGCCCACGAGATCTGGCGCAGCGACCGTCGCGACGGCGTCCCACACGCGGTGGCGGTGGAGCCCGTGGATCCCGACCTCGCCCCAGTGCGGCCCGGGATCGTGTGGCAGCCGCACCTCAGTCGCCGGTGCGGAGCGCCTGCTCGATCTCCTCGACCGGCACCGGCGCAGGGGGCTCTGCGGCCTGCGCGCGGCGCCGCGGCTCCTGCACCTTCTTGTCCCGCTCCCGCTCGATCGACCGTTCGAGTCGATCGACGAGCCGGTCGGTCGCGGCCTCGAACGTCTGGGCCGCCTCGCGGCCGTGAAGGTTCGGGCCCTTCACGTGGAGCTCCGCCTCGACGACGTGGTCGTCGGCGATCCGCGGGTTCCGCTCACGGTCGAGGACGACCTCGACGAGCGTCGACTCGTGGAGGCGCTTGCCGAGCTTCGCGAACTTCGCCTCCACGTAGCTCCGGACATCGTCGTTGACGTGTCCACGCCGCACGGTGACCTGGAGTCGCATGGCACCTCCTCGTCGTCTGTCCTGTACGCCAACGCTAGCGCACCGCCCGCGCGAGGCAAACGACCTCGACCGACCTCGCTCCGGCCCGTCGCAGGGTCGCCGCGCAGGCGGCTGCGGTCGCGCCCGTCGTGTACACGTCGTCGACGAGCACGAGCCGTCCGTGGGCCTCGCTGCGGGAAACGAACAGGTTGCGGACGTTCGCACGGCGGTCCGCCCGCGAGAGCCCGGCCTGCCGCGACGACGGGCCGCTGCGGGCGAGCAGGAGAGCCAGCGGCAGGTCCCAGCGGCCGGCGAGCGCCTGGGCGAGCCGGGCCACCGGGACGTGTCCGCGGTCGCGGCCGCGCTCCCGGTCTCCGGGCACGAACGTCACCGCGTCGACGAGTGGCCGGGCGACGACCTCCTCGACGAGCGCGGCGAACGGCTCGACCAGGTCGCGCCGCCCTCGCTCCTTCCACGCCGAGACGAGCGGCCTCGTCCGTCCGTCGTAGACGATCGCGGCCCGCGCCCTCGTGAAGCCGAGCCTCCGCCCGGTGCACTCGACGCACCGGCGCACCGGCCACGCCCCGGGGCAGCCGCACCGCTCGCACACCGGCGGGCCGATTCGGACGACCGACGCAAGGCACCTCTCGCACAGCGCGTCTCCCGGGACACGGCAACCCGCGCAGCGTGTCGGCAGCACCAGCCCGAGCAGGCCCATGATCCGACGCTAGGTCGAAAGGTGTGACGGCTCTGCGCCGTCTTCGTGCCGAATCCGTCACTCGAGCACGGAGGCGGCGAGCATCGTGCGCAGTGCGGGTTGCGCGCGGCCGAGGTCCTCGGGCTCCTTGATCGGGAAGAAGCGGCCGCGATCCCCCGAGCGCGGCACCTCGAGGAAGGTCGCGTCGAGCTCCCACGCGACTTGGTGGTACAGCCGCTCGAGCTGCACCGCCGCCCGGCCGTCGACGGACTTCCGGACGTAGAGCCACTCGAGGTCGAACTCGCGGTCGATCGCGTCGAGGACGAACGTCGTCGTGTTGGTGTTGAAGACGGTGATGCGGTCCTGGTCGAAGGCCGCAGGGAACTGTGGGCCCTCGAGCAGGCCGAGCCGGCCGTCGACGCGGGCCGGGGCGCCGCCCATGTCGCCCACTTTGCGGGCGACCTCGGCGGTCATCGGCCGTCCGGCGAGCACGTGCGCGCCGAGGACGACCGGGTCGAGGCGCGCGCCGAGGTTGTCGACATTCGACACCGCCACGTGCTCGACACCCTGCTCGCGCAGCGACGCGAGGGTGCCCGAGCGGCGGATCGCATCGAGCAGGTCACCGTGGCCCGGTGCGTAGAGCGAGGGGTGCCCCTCCTCCAGAAAGAGCTCGCCGTCCTCGGTGAGGCGCAGCGAGACGGACTGCGAGAACCAGAGCGGCCCCGGGACACCGAGCCCGCCGACGTGGACACGCGTCTCGTCCTCGGTCTGGAAGCTCGTCATCAGCGCAACCGGGATCTCGACGCCGAGCGCCTCGGCGAGGCGCGCGGTCTCGCCGAGCTTCCAGGAGAGGAAGCTGCGACCGTCCAGCGCCTCGACCGCGCCCTTGACGACACCGCCGAAGCGCGTCGCCATCCCGCCGGCGAGCACGACCTGCGCAACGCGGCCGGCCCGGAGCAGCTCGATCCCGGCTGCGCGCGCATCCCGCCAGCGGTCGGAGCCGCGCTCGGGAAGAGGGACCACGTCGTCTGCGCGGGGCGGCTCGACCGAGCCGCGCGCGACGTTCGCTGCAGCGGACAGCTCGCCCGACGCGACCCTTCCCCGCAGCAGCTCGAACATCTCCGGGTCGAACCCAAAGCGGTCGAGCACCGTTCGCGTGCCCGCGTCGACCTCGTCGAGGGTCATCTAGCGGCGGCCGTCTCGCGCGGGAGAGACGCCGCGTACGGCGCTCGATGCACGCCCCGCTCGGTCACGATCGCGGAGACGAGCTCGGCGGGTGTGACGTCGAAGGCGGGGTTCCGAGCCGGGAAGCGACCGCTCACCTCGCTCGGATCGCGCTCCTCGATCGGGATCTCGTCACCGGTCGCGGCGGCAGGATCGAGAGTCGAGGTCGGAGCGACGACCACGAGCGGGAGACCGTGATGCCGTGCGAGAACGGCGAGCGAGTACGTGCCGATCTTGTTCGCGGTGTCGCCGTTCGCGGCGATGCGGTCGGCGCCGGTCACGACGACGTCGACCTGGTCGCGCGCCATCAGCGACGCGGCCGCGCCGTCCACGATCACCGCGTGCGGGATCCCGAGCTGCTCGAGCTCCCAGGCCGTGAGCCTCGCACCCTGGAGAAGCGGGCGCGTCTCGTCGACCCAGACGTGCGTGACGAGCCCGGCGTCGTGTGCGGCCCGGATCGCACCGACCGCGGTTCCGTAGCCACCCGTCGCGAGGCCGCCGGCGTTGCAGTGCGTCAGCACGCGCGAGCCAGCCGCGAACAGCTCGACGGCGTGCTCGCCCATCCTGCGGCACCGGTCGACCTCGTCGGCGTGGATGCGCTCCGCGCGCTCGCGCGTCGGGTCGTCGCGCATCGCGTCGAGCGCCCAGCGGAGGTTGACCGCCGTCGGCCGCGACGCCGCGAGCGTCTCGAACGCGGCCTCGACGTCCGCGCCGCGCTCGGCCGCGAGCGCCATACCGTAGGCGGCCGCGACGCCGATGGCCGGGGCTCCGCGCACGGCGAGCACCCGGATCGCCTCGGCGAGCTCGCCCGCCGTCCCACAGCGGAGCTCGACCTCCTCACCGGGCAGCCGCCGCTGGTCGAGGACGACGACGGCGTCGTCCTCGAGCCTGACGATCCGGTGCGGTTCGAGCTCCACTGGCGCGGCCCTACCGAGTTACCCGTGCACCACGCGTTGCGGCCGGAGCCGGGTTCCCCCTCCTCAAGTGCCTTCGTCCCAGCTTGCGAGGTACGTCGCCTGCTCCTCCGTCAGCTGGTCGATCGCGACGCCCATCGTCGCGAGCTTGAGCCGCGCGATCTCGTCGTCGATCTCCTTCGGCACGTCGTACACGGTCCGCTCGAGCGAGGCGGCGTTCTGGATCACGAACTCGGCCGCGAGCGCCTGGTTCGCGAACGACATGTCCATCACCTGCGCGGGGTGCCCCTCTGCGGCGGCGAGGTTGACGAGCCGGCCCTCGGCGAGGAGGTACACCTTGCGGCCGTCGGCCAGGGTGAACTCCTCGACGAACGCGCGTGCCTCGCGCGTGTCGGTCGCGAGCGAGCGGAGCGCGGGGATGTCGATCTCGACGTTGAAGTGGCCCGTGTTGGCGAGGATCGCACCGTCCTTCAGGCGATCGATGTGCTCGCGGGCGATGACGTGCTTGTCGCCCGTGGCCGTGACGAAGACGTCTCCGATCTCCGCGGCCTCCGCCATCGGCATCACCTGGAACCCGTCCATCACGGCCTCGAGCGCCTTCATCGCGTCGACCTCGGTGACGACGACGTGCGCGCCGTGACCCTTCGCCCGCATCGCGACGCCGCGCCCGCACCAGCCGTACCCGGCGATGACGAACGTGCGACCTGCGAGCAGGATGTTCGTCGCGCGGATGATCCCGTCGATCGTCGACTGGCCCGTCCCGTAGCGGTTGTCGAACAGATGCTTGGTCTTCGCCTCGTTGACGGCGATCACCGGGAAGCCCAGCTTGCCGTCGCGCTCGAGCGCGCGGAGCCGGATCACGCCCGTGGTCGTCTCCTCCGTGCCGGCGATCACGTCTCCGAGCTGCTCGCGCCGGGCCGAGTGGAGGATCCCGATCACGTCGGCGCCGTCGTCCATCGTCACGTGAGGGCGATGGTCGATCGCGGCCTCGAGGTGCGCGTAGTACGTGTCGTGGTCCTCGCCCTTGATCGCGAAGGTCCCGATCCCGTACTCCGCGACGAGCGCCGCCGCGACGTCGTCCTGGGTCGAGAGCGGGTTCGACGCGCAGAGGACGACATCCGCCCCGCCCGCCTTCAGCGTCCGCATCAGGTTCGCGGTCTCGGTCGTGACGTGGAGGCATGCCGACACGCGGTAGCCGCCGAGCGGCTGCTCGCGCTCGAAGCGCTCGCGGATCGCGGCGAGCACCGGCATCTGCCGGTCGGCCCACTCGATCCGACGCACGCCTTCCGGCGCGAGCGCGAGGTCCTTGACGTCGTGCTTGGTGGTCGTGGCCATCGTTCCTCTCTCTGTTGTCGTATCAGGCTACGAGAAGCTGTTCGTGCTTGCGCTGCTCCCAGGCAATCCAGTCGGCCTCGCTCGCTCCCTCGGCCGGGACGGTCGCACCGTCTAGCCAGGCTTCGACCGCGGTCCGCAACTTCGGGTCGCGCCGCAGCCGGACGACGAACGCCACGTCGTCGAGCTCGACGTCGTAGCGCCGCCGCAGCTCGGCGAGCCCGCGGAGGAGCTCCAGGTCGGTGTCGCCGTAGCGCCGGTAGCCCGACGCGCTTCGCTCCGGGACGACGAGCCCGGTGGACTCGAGGTAGCGGAGCATCCGCGGCGACCAGCCGGTGCGGTCGGCGGCCTGGCTGACGGTGAAGGTCGGCAACGCGGCCGAACCTTACCACAGTCTTGTCAAGGTACGGCGTGGATCAGGTCGCGTGGCGCATCCAGACGTTCGGCTCGACGTAGATGCCGCGGCCGTCTTCGACGCGCACCGGGACGAGCCCGCCCGGGACGAGATAGTCCCCGTCGTCGGGGAAGGCGAGCCCCGTCCAGTCCTCCCACTCCCCGACGCCGCCCTCGATCCGCATCGACGCCGGGCAGACCTCGAGGAGCTCGGCGCCCAGCTTCGCGTGCACCCGCAGCCAGGGATCGAAGGGGAGGCCGTCGTCCCGCGTCCACCTGGCGTACCGCTCCATCGGGATGAGCGGGTAGCGCTCCTTCCACGTCGGGCGGACCGGCGCGACGAGCGCCGCATAGCCGTGCGCGCGGGCGAGGCCGCGCATCGCCTCGACGAGCTTCGTCGAGAGACCCTCGCCCTGGCGGCCACGGTCGACCACGGCGACCATCGCGGAGAGCACGTCGGGCTCCGGCCGTCGGCCCTCGCCGAACCACGCCTCCAGTATGTCGTCGACCCCGCCCGGCAGGCCCTCGGCCGCCCGCGCCGGCATCGTGCGCGCATGGCCGACGACGGCGTCGCGCTCCTCGTCCCACAGCACGAGCTGCAACTCGGGCAGCTCGGGGCGCAGGAGGTGCCAGTAGCGCAGGGCGACCTCGCCGTGGCCCATGAACGACGCCATCGTGTCCTCGACCTCGCCCGTGCGCGCGGCGAGATCGGGGCGTTCGGCGTACGTGAAGGTGTGGACGGCCTGCCGGCTCAGGGTGCCGACGTTCCTTCACGCCCGTACCGG
>Ga0157380_10003451_pt1 | contig 10860 bp, 7 predicted proteins | sample S35metaG_FD_119757 | JGI IMG/M metagenome (GOLD analysis project Ga0157380, IMG submission 119757) | Switchgrass rhizosphere microbial communities from Kellogg Biological Station, Michigan, USA - S3-5 metaG | ecosystem: Host-associated > Plants > Roots > Rhizosphere > Soil | place: USA: Michigan...
CCCGGTCCGGCGGCCGCCTGCGACAGCGTGCGTGTGAGCACGCGACGACTCGCCACATCATAGATGCCGAGCTCGATCTTCCCCGCGTCACCCGCCACAAACTGCACCTGGAAGGCTCCCGTGGCCGGATTCGGATACACGCTCACGATGTCGGAACGAATCGCCAGCGGTCCCGCGCCGGTGCCGATCGGATCGCACGGCCCGTTCGGAATCGGATCCGCGCGCAGGATGGCCTTGTTGGGGTCCACTTCGACCGAGGTGGGCTGATTGGGCACGAAGAACACGAACGTCTGATCGCGCTGGTCGTTCAACACCGACTGGCTCACGTCGCCGCCGGCGGTATGAATGACGATCGGAACCGGCATCACGAACACATTCACGTTGGAAGTCGGCAGGGCCTGGATCTGGTGCAATGTCACCTGCACCCGCCAGTCGCCGTTGCCCGTCGGGACCCACTGGCTGCACTTGGTGTAGCTCGGATATCCGGTTCCGTTCTCGGCCCACTGCGAAAAGAACGTATCCCAGTCCGTTCCCGTGACCGTTTCCACCACGCGTTTGAAGTCACTCGTGCGCGCACAGTTGTACTGCAGCGCCGGATCCGTCGCGTAGGACTTCATGATGTTCTTGAACACATTGTCGCCCACGATGCTGCGAATCATGTGCAGCACCATGCCGCCCTTGTTGTACACGCGCGACGAGGCGAACATGTTGGCGACGTCCGTTGTGTCCTGCAGCACGAGAGTGCCGGTTGCCGTCAGCGCGCCGTTGTACGTGCTCGTGAACTGCGACTCGTACGCACCGGGATAGAGGTTCGCGCGCTGCTGGAAATAGAGCAGTGCGCAATACGTCGCAAAACCCTCGTTGAGCCACAGGTGCTGCCACGTCTTGGTGGTCACCTTGTCGCCATACCACTGGTGGCCAAGCTCGTGGCTCACCAGCGAGATCGACGAACCGTTGAGCGATGTCATGGTCTGGTGTTCCATGCCGCCGCTGAACGTCGTCTCGGAATGCCCGTACTTCTCATTGGCGAATCCGTACGGCCCGAACCATTCCTCGTACACGCTGATCATGTCGCCCGCCTGCGACCATCCGGTCGGAAGGGCGGAGCTGCCGTCGTTGTACATGAGGTTGTCGATGGGCATGGCCAGCGCACCGTAGAGCGCGGCCAGCGGTGCGGGACGGTTGTACGTGTACACGCTGCGCGTGTAATCGCTGATCGATACCGACACCAGGTAGTTGGAAATCGGATAGTGTGTCACCCAGTCGTAGATCTTGTTGGGACCGACCGTGGTTTCGCTCTTCAAGAGCCCATTGGAACCCACGCGATTCGCGGCGGGTACCGTGCACCTCACGCGCACCGAGTCAGCCTTGTCGGAGGGATGGTCCTTGCACGGCCACCACTCGCGCGCGCCGTAAGGCTCCGACAAACTCCACGCAAACGGCTTGCCGCTGCGCGTTCCAAAAACGAAATAACCGAATCCACCCTGCTGCGGGATGCCGTTGTAGGTGACGTCGACTTTCACATCGCCACCCGGCGCCACCGGTGCCGGCAGCGTGATATTCAGAACGGCACCCGGATGCGAGAAGGTAAGCGGCGTGCCGTTGGGAAGCTTCACGGCTGTTACCGTCATCGTGTTTTGAAGATCCAGCACGAGGGTCGACATGGTCGAGCCGACAACGGTTCCTTCCACGCGAACCACACCCGAGATCGAGTTGAGGGAAGTCGGGAAGGTGAGGTCCAGATAGTAATAATGAATGTCGATGTTGGTGCTGGCCGCGGAAAGCTGCGGATGGTGCGGAGCTGCCGCGAGCGCCATCTTGGCCGTGGCGCACTCCGTGGCGCCGTCGCCGATCACTGCCGCCGGGGGCGTACCGACCGCGGCGGAAGCCGCGGTCCCGTCTCCGGAGCCTCCCCAGGCTCCGCTAACTCCCAGACAGACCAACAAGATGCCAACTGTAAGAATAAGCGCGTGATGCAGACGAAGCATGTGTCGGGCTCCCCGGTTAGGTTTCTCTCTCATTATAGTAGGAAGGGCGTCCGTACGGCAACGTCGGCGCGTTTGACAGTCTCGCGCGGCGTGCCGATAATTCGAAAGCTTCAACCAAACAGGTGTTCATCATGGCAAACACGGCAGTTTCCACGGCTCTCGCCGCAGCAGTTTTCGCGGGTGGTTGTTTCTGGTGTGTCGAGGCGGTCTTTGAAGAGCTCGACGGCGTTCAGGATGCGGTTTCCGGCTATGCCGGCGGCTCGGCGGAAACGGCCAATTACGAAGCTGTCTGCTCCGGCACCACCGGGCACGCCGAGTCGGTGAAGATTCTCTACGATCCGAAGAAGATCACCTTTCGCAAGCTGCTCGAGGTCCACTTCGCGACGCACGATCCGACGTCGCTCAACCGCCAGGGCAACGACGTGGGCACGCAGTATCGCAGCACCATCTTCTACGCCAACGAAGAGGAAAAGAAGATCGCGCAGGACTACATTGCCGAGCTGAACAACAAGCACGTCTACGACAAGCCCATTGTGACGACGCTCGAGCCGCTCAAGGCCTTCTACCCGGCGGAGACGTATCATCAGAACTACGTGTGCCAGAATCCCAACCAGGGTTACGTGCGCGCGGTCGCTCTGCCCAAGGTGGACAAGGTGCGGCATAAGTTCGCGGATGATTTGAAGGCGACGTCGCCACTCGAGAAGAAGTGACATGACACGCGCCCCGTGCGCGTGTCGGGCCGCGTCTCGACACGCGCACGCATGATCGTGTAGCATGCTCGGGCGCGGCATTTGCCGCGCCAACCCGGGAGCATGATTTCAATGGCAACTTACACATGTGACAAGTGCGGCATGAGCGTGAACATCACCTGCGCCAAATGCGACGAGCATCTCGTGGCCAATGCAATCGAGAAGCAGGACGGCACCAAGGTCCACGTCTCGGAGTGTCCCGGCGGTCACGGCAAGGTGAAATCGCCGATGTGCTGCGGGCAGGATATGACCTGCGAAATCTAACCACGCACTCGTGATGCGAATGCCCCTCCACACGCGCGTCCTGATCGGCGCGCTCACGGGTGCCGCCGCCGGCGCACTCGCGTTTGCTTTCTTCCGGGATTCCCCCGGCCTCGACGCGTTCATCAAATACGTGGCCCAGCCGCTGGGCCAGATCTTCCTGCGCCTGCTCTTCATGCTGGTGGTGCCGCTTTTGTTCTCGGCGCTGGCGCTCGGCGTGGCGGGGCTCAACGATGTGCGCGCGCTGGGACGCATCGGCATCCGCACGCTGCTGTACACGATCGTAGTTTCAACGATTGCGGTGCTGCTCGGGATTGCCCTTGTGAACATCATCGGACCCGGGCGCGGCATCGATCCGGAGCTGCGCACGCGTCTGCTCGCGGAAACTGCCGAGCGCGCGTCCGCGATCACCGCGGCCAAACCGAACGCAACCGGCGTGAATCTCTTCGTTCAGATCATTCCCGACAACCCGCTCAAGGCGGCCGCCAATGGCGACATGCTGGGCTGGATGTTCTTTTCGCTGATGATCGGCGTGGGGCTGTGCCTCACACGCACGCCCATGGCGCAGAAATTCCAGGACGCTCTGGAAGGTCTCTATGATGTGAGCATGAAGCTGATTGATATTGTCATTCGCTTCTCTCCCATCGGAGTCGCCGCCTTGCTCTTCACGCTCACTTCCACGCTCGGCTACCAGATCCTGGCCCAGTTGGGGCGCTATGTGTTCGTGGTCGTGCTCGCACTCGCCATCCACCAGTTCGTGGTGTACTCAATCATGCTGGCGACGCTCGGACGCATGTCCCCGTGGAAATTCTTCAAGGGTGTGGAAGAGGCGATGCTTGTCGCATTTTCGACAGCCTCGTCAAACGCAACACTTCCGACGGCTCTAAAGGTGGCGGAAGAGAATCTCAAGCTGCCTTCCCAGGTCAGCCGTTTTGTACTGACGATCGGCTCGACGGCCAATCAAAACGGCACGGCCCTCTTCGAAGGCGTGACGGTGTTGTTCCTGGCGCAGTTCTATGACATTCCACTCACGTTTGCGCAGCAAATCATGGTGGTTTCCATCTGCGTGTTGGGCGGCATCGGCACGGCCGGGGTCCCGGCGGGCTCGATTCCGGTGGTGGCGATGATCCTGGGAATGGTTGGCGTTCCGCTGGAAGGACTCGGCCTGATCCTCGGCGTGGACCGCTTCCTCGACATGTGCCGCACGACGCTCAACGTGACCGGTGATCTGGTGGCGGCGGTGGTGGTATCACGCGGCGAGAAGCCGGCCACATCACCGCATGTGACATAAGCCACCGTTCCTTCCCTGACCACATCCGGACCACGCTTCCCCATCAATCGCTCGCTTTCCAGACGATTGTGATACGCGCACAAGACCCTCAGGTTGTCGATCGTACTCGCGCCGCCGCGCGCGACCGGTCTGATGTGATCAATCTGAAGCACGTGCATTGAACCGCATTGCTGTCCGTCGGGACCCACAAACGTACACTGGCTGTCGCGCACGAATACCTGGTCGCGGACCTGAGCCGGTATGTATCGCGCATTGGCCGCAGTGGTTGCGGGTGGCGTCGGCATCGTCGCTTCTGACTTCTCCTCGTTAATTGCACGTGCTTCACGGCGCGCCTGACGCCGGGCGGGATCCTCTTTGTCGAGAAAATACTCTGTCACGAAGGCGAGCAATTGCTCGAGCGGGGCGTTCGCGGGCAACCGGTGCGACGCGATCGAGCGCACACGTTCCAATTCCTGCATGAGCTCTTCGTGCACCGTGAACTCAACTCTGACAAGCCGTTCGAACTGAATCGGCTCGCTCTCCCTCGCTTCTACCTCGGGCGCGCTATCGCCCATCGCTGCCTCGGGGGCGCTCTCGCTCACCTCTGCCTTCGGCGTATTGACCGTGGGGTCCGTCTGCACGGCCTCAAGGGTTTCGCACGCCGCTTGATGGTTGGGTGATTTTTCACTGTCACCGGTGACAGTGAAATTTGCCCCAACGGTCGAATCGCAAGTCTCGTGTTCCTCGACAACGAGCGCGCGGAACGATTCCTTCGGCGCGTGCGTTGAAGTGACCACCGTCGACGGAGAAGTTGCGACGCGACGCGCGACCGGCACAATCATGACGCGGGCACGATCCACCGGCACCGCCGCTCTTGGCTCATACTCGGCGATGATCCGCTCGACCTCCCGCTTCGACCTTCCTCTGATCCGCTTGATGACCTCATCCGCGTTCCCGGGCTTCATGCACCTGGACACCATTGCCACGACGGTAAGGTTGAGCTCGCCGGACTCGAGCAGCGGATATAGCTGCGGGTAGCGCGCCACGCAGCGAGCCGTGCGGATGCGCCGCGCTGCAGATGGCTCGGCGAGTTTCAGATGCCTGGTACAGTAATCGAAGAGCGAAGCAAAGCCGCACTCCAGGTAAAGCTTGCGGCGATCGATCTCGTGCAAATGCTCGAGCAATCGCAGCGTCAGCTTGCGATCCTGCGCGACGATTGAATCGGTGTTCTTGAGAATCTGCTGAGGAGAAACAGAACGGAGAGAATCAAACATGTGCGCACCTCCATTGGCATTGTGTGAACAACCCAGCGCGGGAGGATGCGCTGTAAAAACAATATAGCAATGTTCGTTGATCAATCAACGACAACAGACAAATATCTGCAACGAATCTTTGAGAAGATTAATGTGAGTCAACAATTGTGCGCGAGATCGTCAGATATCTCGCGAACAATTGTCGAATGAATAAACGGAGAGCCGTGATCACGCGTCGTGTGACGAATTGTAAGAACACCGGGTTGTTCTTGCGAGGCTGCGCAAAGGCGCACGATCTGCGCAATCGGGGCATCTCGGGAACAATGCTTTGGGATAACGAGAAGCGCCCGCCGTGGCGGGTCGTTGAAACAAGAACGCTCGCTTGCGCTCGCGTTAGTTCACGTTGTTCCGTGATTCGGCAAACTTCTGCTTCAGCTGCTCCGTGGCTTCGTGGATGACCTCTTCCGAGTACTGCGTGCCGTCGGCCGCTGCCTGGCGGCGAACTTCTTCCTTCGTTACTCCGCCGCGGCGCGCGCGCCAGTCCATGTCGTCAGCATAGGCCTGCTCGAACCTGGCTTTGAAATTCTCCGCCGTATAGTCGTCGTACGGACCCTCCGGCTTGTGTGACTTCGTCATCTCGAACAGCGCCGGAATCCCGAGTGTCTTGTCGTAGTGCTTCTCCTGCCCGTCGCGATGATCGAGCGCACCGCCCGCGGGAGCGTTGGTGGCGGTGAAGCTCTTCCCCGAGGTGCTCTTGCACACCACGTCGGAAAAGCAGCCCACCATGGGATGGTGGTACACCACGGCACATATGTGTTCTTCAGGATTGGCAAATGCAGTTGCGATGACGTTGAGCGGGTCGATGCGATACGTGCCGATGCGCTTGAGGCCGCACTGATCGAGGTCGTGCTTGCGTGCAATCAGATCCTTCGCGTGCTGCCCGCCCGCGGTGGCAGCAAAGAGCGTGATGCGGGGCGGTGCGTTGAACCTGGGCGCTTTCTTTTTCAGCGCGCGAATGACCAGCGAAACGGCAAACAGTCCGACGATATACACGATCGCATTCATGGCGAACCCCTCCCGGGGAAAACTCACCATGAAAAGAGCAGAATGTATGCCAGCGAATTAACTGCTCGAGAGCGCCGTCAGGCGGGCAAATCTTGCATCGCTGCGAATATTGTCCCATTCCGGCTCGATACGCGCGCGGGCCAGCACGAACTCCGCCGGGCCTTCCAGAGCGCTCTGCAGGAGATCCAACGCCGGGTCAATTTCGCCGCGCAGCGAATGTATGGCGGCGGCGTAGTAACGCGTGAGCGGCTCATCCGCGCCGAGGGCACGGCGACTTGCAAATGCGTCAAGGCCCACATCAAAGGCGGACTGGGCGCGTGATGCGTCCCCCAGCGCCTGCCACGCCGCCCCCAACCGCATGTGCAGCTCGATGCGGATGCGCGAGCGCAGCGCATGCTCCAGCCGCTCGATGAACCCAAGCTCACTCGAATAGGCATCGGCGGATTCGCGGAACTTCTTTTTCAAGAACAGCGCATGACCGAGACGCATGTACGATCCCACCACGTGCACACCCTGCTGCCCGGAAAGGAAACCTTCCTGCAGCTGGATGGCGCGCCGGGCGGTTTTCTCGGCCGCGTCGAGCTCGCGCATGAGCGCCAAACAATGCGACAACTGGAGCCAGTACCATCCGGCCTGCGGATCGCGTTCCACCGCGCGCCGGTAGAACGCAGCCGCGGTGGCAAAATCGCCGCGGCCGATGAAATGCACGCGTCCCATGCCGCCCAGAACGCGCGGATCCTCCGGGTGCGTCGTCAGCGCGCGCTCGAGGCACTCTTGCGCTTCATCCACACGGCCGAGCGCAAGATAGGTAATGCCCAGCTCGCGCCATGCGCGTCCCGACTGCGGGCGCACGTCGAGCACCCGGCGCAGCGTCGCGCGCGCCTGCTCGAGCACATCGTTGGAAGCCAGGTACTCGCCCTTCTGCTCGTAGGCAGCGCCCAGCTCGATCTGGGCGCGCACATAATGCGGATCGAGCGTCAGTGCCTTTTCAAAGAGCAGAATTGCGCGCTCCATCGCTTCGTAGCTGTCGGCGCGCATGTTGAGCAGCCCTTTGGACAATGCTTCGTATGCCGCCACCACCTGCGTGTCGGATCCTTCGCGCGTCTGCAGGGCGGTGACGCGCAGCGCTTCGGTGAGCTCGGCCACGGTGCGATCCTGCAGCTCGAAAATACGGTTCAAGTCGCCGTCATTTTTCAGAACCCGGATCACACGCTCTCCCGGCACATCGAGCACGCGCGCGGTGACGCGCACCTGTTCGCCCAGGCGTTGAAATGCGCCCGATACCACCCAGCGCGCGCCCAGCATGCGTCCGAGCTGCGTTGCATCCTCCACCGCGAGCTCTCCCGATTCGACGCCGAGCTTGCGCAAGCTCTCGCGCAAACGCTCGCGCCCCCACACGTCGAAGCCGTCCACTTCCTGGAGCGCCGCGGTAACGGTTTCGGCGAGCCCGGTGCCCAGCCATTCGTCCTCGCCGTGCCCGGTCAGGTTGGCGAAACCCGCAATCGCCACGCGCTCTCCCGCGTCCCCGGCCGGCGCCACGAACACGCCGCTGCGCAGGCGATTCATCAACGTGGACACGTCGTGGAGATCTTTCACGCGCTCATCGCGCGAGCGCGCGAGCATGCGCTGAACCAGCCGTTCCATTTCCGGAAAGCGCGGGTCTGAAAAGCGAACCGGAAGCGGCGGCGGATCGCGGTGCAGAATCGAATCCGCCACCTGCACCAGATTGTTGCCGTCGAAAGGCCGGCGGCCGGCGAGCATTTCGTAGAACACCACGCCGAGGGAAAAGACGTCGGAGCGCGCGTCGAGCGGGTGACCGAGCGCCTGCTCGGGCGACATATAATAGAGCGTTCCGGAAAAACCTGCCGGGTGCTCGTCGTCGCGCGTCCAGGTGGGCGCGTCGGGTGCGACCACCGGATGCAAACGCGCGAGACCGAAATCGAGAATCTTGACGCGCCCCTGCGCCACCATCAGATTGGTGGGCTTGATGTCACGGTGCACCACCCCGCGCTCGTGCGCATCGGCGAGTCCGTCCGCCGCCTGCGCGCCGATGTCGAGAATCTCGTCGAAGGAAAGCGCCGACGATGCAATCAGGTCGGCCAGGGTACGGCCCGGGACATACTCCATTGCCAGCAGGTACACGCGTCCCTCGGGCAGATCGCACACTTCGACGTCATAGATCACCGCGATATTGGGATGATTGAGCACCGACGCCGCGCGCGCTTCGTTGAAAAGCCGCGCCTCGGAGTCACCGTCGGCCTGCTGGCGCAGGAGTTTGAGCGCCACCTGGCGGTGCAGACGCACATCTTCCGCCAGATAGACTTCTCCCATGCCGCCCTGCCCGAGCCGCTCGATGATGCGGTAATGGGAAATGGTGGTACCGATCATGCCGCCATCATATGACGCGAAAACCGTCGCGTCAAAGTGCCTACCGCAATCGCATGCAACATGTTAGCTTTTTGGATACGGTGTACCAAGGAGGCCAGGCAGTCTTATGAAAACGAAATGGTTCGTCCCCCTGTTAATGGTCGTTCTCGCGTGCGGATCTTCGGGGCTCAATCGCGCCGAAATCAGCAAGCAGGCCACCGTCGACGCCGACGGCGTGCAGCGTATCGACGTCGACATGCACAGCTATTATTTCGAGCCCAACCGGATCATTGTGAAGGCCGGAACGCCGGTCGAGATCAAGCTGCACAACTGCTCGCACGTCGTGCCGCACAATTTTACGATTTCATCCGGGGATATCGTGGCCAGCGATGACAAGTGGGGCTGGGGCACCGGCCATGTGCGCTTCACGCCCACCAAGCCGGGTGAGTATCACTTCTTCTGCAAGAAGGACAGTCACGAGAAAAAAGGAATGACCGGAACGCTGATCGTCGAAGAGTAGCGATCAATCGTTCAGTTCGACGATGCCGTTCTGGATGGCGTAGCGCACCAGTCCGGCCTTCTCGTGAATGTCGAGCTTCTGCATCAGATTGGCGCGGTGCGTGTTGACCGTGCGGATACTGAGCAAGAGCTCGTCGGCGATGGTGCGGCTGGTCTTTCCCTGGGCGATGCGGCGCAGCACTTCGTGCTCCCGCGGCGTGAGCGTGCGCGTGGGCTGCGAGCGCGAACGCTCGTCGCGCAGGCGGTTGGTGAACTGCGACACGATGATATTGGAGATTCCGGGGCTGAAGAAACGTCCGCCCTCGACCACCGATTTTACCGCCATCCACAGCTCTTTCTTTTCCGCGGTCTTCAACACGTAGCCGTCGGCTCCGGCGCGCACCACCTGGTACACGTATTCTTCGGTCTCGTGGACGGTGAGCATGAGCACGGGGATTTCCGGATGCTGGCGCTTCAGGAGACGCACCACTTCGATACCGTTGAGCTTCGGCATGGAGATGTCGAGCATCACGACATCGGGCTGGGACTTCGCCACCTGCTGCAGCACCTGGTCGCCGTCCGTACACTCACCCACCACTGCAAACCCCTGCGATGTTTCCAGCATGGTGCGCAAACCACGTCGAACAATCTGGTGATCGTCAGCGATCAGAATTCGTATTTTCCTGGCTGTGGTTTTCATGGGATGACCCCGTGATCGGAATCTGGACCTGGATTCGGGTGCCGTGGTCCGGTTTCGACGCGATCAGGAAGCTCCCGCCCAGGATTTCGGAGCGCTCGCGCATTCCAATCAGACCCAGGCCGGAGTAGAGGTCGCGCCGCTTCGGGAGCGACGCCATGTCGAAACCGCGCCCGTCGTCCTCCACGGACAGAACGACGGTGTGATCACTGCGCGCCATCAGGATGCTGACCTGGTTGGCCGCGGCATGTTTCGCGACGTTGGAGAGTGCGCCCTGCGCAATGCGGTAGAGCGCGATGTCCAGCTGCTCGTCGTGAAGATCCCCGGCCGACCCCTCGACCCGCAGGTGCGTGGATACGTTGTAAACCCGTTCGAACTCCTTGCACAACATCTCCAGCGCGACGGACAGTCCGAAATCATCGAGCGCCAACGGGCGCAAGTTGTATGAGAGCCGGCGCACTTCCGCGATCATGCGGTCGACATCGCCCACCAGGTTGCTCACGCGCGCAGTCCGCGGCGGGAGGGTGCCGTTCAGTTCCTGCTCGAACATCTGCATGTTCAGCTTGAGAGCGGCGAGGCGCTGGCCCAGGTCGTCGTGGAGCTCCCGGGACACGCGCAGACGTTCGTCTTCCTGCGCTTGCTGCACGGAGGCGGCAAAGGCGCGCAGGTTGTCGCCGCGTTCTCTCTCGGCGGCCATGAGCCGCCCCTCGAG
>Ga0157380_10003452_pt1 | contig 10853 bp, 8 predicted proteins | sample S35metaG_FD_119757 | JGI IMG/M metagenome (GOLD analysis project Ga0157380, IMG submission 119757) | Switchgrass rhizosphere microbial communities from Kellogg Biological Station, Michigan, USA - S3-5 metaG | ecosystem: Host-associated > Plants > Roots > Rhizosphere > Soil | place: USA: Michigan...
CCGACGGGACCTGGGGCGTCTATCCGTTCCTGCCGTCCGGCAATCTGCTCGTCAGCGACATCGAGAACGGGCTGTTCGTGCTGCGCGATCACACGCAGACGCTGAGTCAGAACGTGGGGCGGGTCGGTTTCGGCGGGCTCGCGGCGAGCGGCACCGAAGGAGCGCCGAGCGGCGTACGCGTCCCCGTGCAACGCGTCGGCGGTCTCGCCGGCAACGTCAGCGTGCAGTACAGCGTGACGGCGGGCTCCGCCACCGAAGGCGCCGACTATGTGGCGAGCTCCGGCACGCTGTCATGGGGCGCCGGCAACAACGGCGACAAGGAGATCGTCATCGCGTTGCCCGACGACACCGCCACCGAAGGAGCCGAGACGCTCACGGTGACGCTGTCGTCGCCGACGAACGGCGCCACGCTCGACGGCTCGAGCATCTTGACGGTCACGATCGCCGACAACGATTCGAACACGCCGCCGCGCGGCAACAGTGGCGGAGGCGGCGGTTCCTCGAGTCTAGCCTGGCTCGTAGCGTTGGCTTGTACGTTGCTGATCTCGCGCGCGCGGCGCCGCTGTTGAAAGACTGCTGAGTCCTCAGGCGAGCGCCTGCAACGGCGCGCGGTCGACGCTCGAGCGCACGTGCAAGTCGCGTTGCGGATACGGCACGCGGACGCCCTGCTGCTTGAAACGCTGCCAGATCTCGATCAGCACGTCGCTCTTGACGTTCTGCACGCCGTTCTGCGCATCGCCGATCCAAAAGCGGAGCTGCAGCTTGAGCGCGCTATCGCCGAATTCGATGAACAAGCACTTGGGCTCGGGATCCGGCAACACGCGCTCCGTCGCACGCGCTGCATCCTCGCACAAGGCTATAACCGCCTTCAGATCCGACTCGTGGTGGACCCCGACGTCGAGCTTGAGCCGCGTGCGCCGCTGTGTGTGGGTCCAGTTTTCCACGCGCTCGGAGATCAAGATCTCGTTCGGGATCAGGTGCTCGACGCCGTCGCGCGTCACGACGGAGACGTAGCGGCCACCGAGTGCCGTGACCCAGCCGTAAGTACCGGAAACGGAGATGATGTCGCCGGGCTTGATCGACTTGTCGACGAGCAGGATGACGCCGCTGATCAAGTTGCTGACGATCTTCTGCAAGCCGAAGCCGACGCCCAAGCCGAGTGCGCCGCTCAACACGGTGAGGGCTGTGAGATCGATGCCGACGCTGCGCATCGCGACGAGCACGGCCAACGAGACCAGCACGATCTTCAGCGACTTCGTGAGCAGCACCTGCACCGAAGGCGACAGCGTTTGGCTCGTGCGGATGCGTGACTCGATCAGGCTCGTCAGGTAGATGGCCACCGACAGCAGCACCGCCAGCGACACCGTAGAGCGCAGGACCGTGTAGATCGAGATCCGGAGGTCGCCCGCCTGGAAAGCCGCCGAATCGAGGGCGGCGATGACGGGCTCGAGCAAACCGATAATGCTCAGAGCGGCGATCGACCAGACAGCCCACGTAATGAGTCTCGCCATTGTGCGGTGGCGCACGAACTGCGAGCCGAAGTGAATGACTATCCACGCGGCGAGCAACGTGAACGCGGTGCTGAGCAGCGCATTCGGTCGGCTGCTCGCACCCATTACGGTCATTGCGAGCCAGATCAAGCCGAGCCAGATAACGGATGGCGCCGACGACTCGGCCATCGCGACGCCGCGGCCCACGCTGCGGTGGTCGCGATAGCGCGCTAGCCAGGGCTTGACGCGTTTGGCGAACAACATCGCAAGCAGCAACGTGAGCCCGACGACGACGACTTGCACCGCAGTGTCGAGCACGAGCACGTTCGTGAGCAGCCAGCCGTAAACGGTGTCCCAAAGAGCCCGCAGGCGGTCTGCCGAGAGTAGCCCTTCCATCAGCGTGGTCTCCGCAAATTGAAAGCATGAGTCTAAGCCCGGCCGTGCCGAAAGCAGTCGTGGTCGCAGCACCCACGCCGATATAATCCCGGCCCCATGACCAAGGGCCGAGTGCTGTTTGCGAGCTTGATCGGCACGACGATCGAGTTCTTCGATTTCTACATCTACGGCACGGCCGCCGTCCTGGTGTTTCCGCAGCTGTTCTTCCCGCCGGGCGACGCCGCCACGGCGACGCTCCAGTCGCTCGCGACCTTCGCGCTGGCCTTCTTCGCCCGCCCACTGGGGTCGGCGCTGTTCGGCCACTTCGGCGACCGCTTGGGGCGCAAGACGACGCTCGTCGCGGCGCTGCTCACGATGGGCTTGTCGACGGTCGCGATCGGCCTGCTGCCGACGTACGCCACGATCGGCCTGGCGGCGCCCGCGCTCCTCGCGCTGTGCCGGTTCGGCCAAGGCGTCGGGCTCGGCGGCGAATGGGGTGGCGCCGTGCTGCTCGCGACCGAGAACGCGCCGCGCGGCAAGGAGAGCTGGTACGGCATGTTCCCCCAGCTCGGCGCGCCGCTCGGGTTCTTCTGCTCGACGGGCGTCTTCCTCGTGCTCGGTGCAAGCTTGAGTGAAACCGACTTTCTGGCCTGGGGCTGGCGGATACCGTTCCTCGCGAGCGCCGTGCTCGTCGGCGTCGGGCTGTGGGTGCGGCTTACGCTCGCGGAGACGCCGGCATTCGAGCGCGCCATCGAGCGCCAGGAGCGCGTGCGCGTGCCGATCCTCGTCGTGCTTCACGAGCACGGGGCTACGCTCGTGCTCGCAACGCTCGCGGCCATCACCACGTTCGTCGTGTTCTACCTCATGACGGTCTTCACGTTGAGCTGGGGCACGAGCGAGCTCGGTTTCCTACGGCAAGAATTCCTGGTGCTGCAAATGGTGGGCGTGCTGTTCTTCGCGCTGACGATTCCGCTCACGGCGCTCGCCGCCGATCGCGTCGGCCGGTGGCCCATCCTCATCGCCTCGAGCGTCGCGGTGATTGTTTTCGGCCTGACTTTCGCTGCGTTGTTCTCGAGCCGCGATGCCCTGACGGTCACCGTGTTCCTATCGCTCGGCCTCGCGCTGATGGGCTGCACCTACGGCGCACTCGGCTCGGCGCTCGCGGAGCTGTTCCCCACCGCCGTGCGCTACACCGGCGCGTCGTTGACCTTCAATCTCGCGGGGATACTGGGCGGCTCGCTCGCGCCTTACATCGCGGCCCAGCTCGCGTCGACGCGCGGCATCGCTTACGTGGGCTATTACCTGTCGGCGGCGGCCGCCGTGACGCTCGCGGCGCAGCTCATGCTGCATCGCAGACCGCGGGCTACGCCCGCCACTGCGCGCAGCGCCGCCTGAGCTCCGCCCGTTCAGCCTCGCCAAGCACGCGCGGCTCGGCGACCAGCTTGCCCGTCGCTGCGTCGCGCAGCGCCGAGCGCTTGTGATCGCCGCGCAGGCGCCAGCGCAGCACCTTCGCGAGCACACGTGCGATCATCACGATCTCCGGCAAGCCGTCCCGCGGAACCGCGGCGGCGCCGCCTTTCGCGCTCTTCGCGAAGCCGCGGCCGCGAATCGGGCCGAGCGCGGCGGACGGGGCATCGATGAACGCTTTGATTACGCCGATGAACGGCATCGCGCTCGTGGCCATGGTGTTGCCGATCGGCGTGCGGCAGCAGCTCGCGTACCAGCGAATCATTCCTGTTGCACTGAGCCGCATCGCGGCGACCTTGTCGGCGCCGGCCGTGAAACCGACATTCGCTTGCGACATCTGCGTGATCTCCGTGCCGCCGTAGGAGTCGAGCACCTCGTCCGCGCGGCCGAGGAAATGCGCGAACGCTTGGCAGTCGTCGCAATAGCAAAAGCAGTGGTTGACGGTGGTCGGTGCCACGTCGCGCGCGACGCCGCGCACGGTGCCGCAGCGGCAACGCAGCGGTAGCTCGGTGCCCGTCGCCACGGCCCGTCTCTTCAGTCTTCGAGCGCCGCGAACGGCGCCGCCGCGTAGACGACTTCGCCGCCGAGCAGCGTCAATACCGACTCGATCTCGCCGACCTCATCGACCGGCACGGTGAGGTAGTCCTCCGACAGCACGGCGAGATCGGCGAGCTTGCCGACCTCGAGCGAGCCGCGCACGTCGTCGTCGAACGAGAACCAAGCGCTGCCGAGCGTGTAGAACTCGAGCGCCGTGAGCCGATCGGGCGTCTCCTCCGGGCCGCGAATCGGCGTGCCGGCCACCGTCTTACCGTCGAGGAACCACTTGAGCGACGTGAACGGGTTGTACGACGCGACGCGATGCGCGTCCGTGCCCCCGCCGATGTGGACGCCGAGCCGGTGGCCCGTCACGACCGGCGGAACGCGGCGCGCAGCGTCGGCGCCTTGCCGGCGCACGAGATCCTCGCCGCCGAAATACATCGCGTCCTGCACCGTCCAACCGATGCCGAGCGCGCTCATGCGCTTCAGTGTCGCCTCGGACGCATCGTTCAAGTGTGCGATCGACCAGCGCAGCGGCGCGATGGGCACCTCGCGGTTCACGCGCTCGAAGATGCCGAGCAAGTGCTCGATCGTGCCATCCGGGCCCCAGTGCATCGTGATCGCCATCCCTTGCTCCGCGGCCCACCGCACGATCTCGTAGTAACGCTCCTTGTGCTCGGCCGTCGGCTCGGGGTTGTTGTTCATCGCATAGGTGATGCGCTCGCCGAGCCCATTGAAGTGCAGCCGGTCGTCGCCGAAGCCCATCGGCAGGAGCGCCGTGAGGTTCGTGAGCTCGGCGAGCTCCGCGCCCGCCGTTTGGCCGTTCAAGGTGTACGCCACGCGCACCGTGAGCTCGCCGCGACGCCAGACGTCGAACAACGCCTGGTAGTCGGGCGGAAAGAGATTGTTGCCGCCGGGGTCGACGACGCCCGTGAGCCCGAGCCGATTGAGCTCGCGGAAAAACTCGCGCGTGCCCTGCACTTGCTCCGCGAACGTCGGCTTCGGCAGCCGATCGAACAGTGCAATGATCGCGGCCTGCCCGCCGCTGACGGCGCCCGTGAGCCGTTCGCCATCGCGCTCGAGCATGCCGCCCGCGGGCAAATCGGCGTCGCCATGGATTCCGAGCTTCGCCAGACCGTCGTCCGTCAGAACGGCCCAGCCGTAGCCGAGCTGCACATAAACGGGGTTGTCGGGCGCGGCGGCTTCGAGCTCGGCCTGCGTCGGCCGGCGCCGCTCGGCGAACTGCAGCTCGTTCCAGCCGCCGGCCACGATGAGCCAACTGCCGGGCGGTCGGCTCGCGGCGGCAGCGCGGATCCGCGCTGTTGCCTCGGGCAGCGATCGCGCGCCGATCCAGTTGACCTCGGTGCTGAACGACAGCGCAGCGCGCACGGCATGCAGATGCGAGTCGATGAGCCCCGGGATGACGGTGCGGCCGTCGAGCTCGACGACGCGCGTGTCCGGACCCGCGAGGCGGCGAATCTCCGCCGTGCTGCCGAGGGCCGCGATCTTGCCATCGCGAAGCGCGAGCGCTTCGTGCAGCGACGCTTGCGCGTCCACCGTCACCACCTTGCCGTCGAGCAGCACGAGGTCGGGCGGCTGGCCGGCCGCCTCTGCGCAGGTGAGGAGCCATGCCGCGACCAGCACGCAGAGCGACACGGCGTGCGGCTCCGGTGCGCGGTGCCTCGGGCTCATGAGCGTTCTCCGGCGGGGCCGTGGATGCCGTGACGCGCGAGCCGCTGCGTCAGATGCACCTTCACCTCGGGCCACTCGCTCGCGATGATGCTGTAGATGACGACGTCGCGAGCCGAGCCGTCGCGGCGCGTCGAGAAATGCCGCATGAGGCCGTCGCGCTTCGCGCCGAGCGCCTCGATGGCTCGCTGCGAGGCAAAGTTGAACTTGTCGGTCCGCAAGCCGACGACCTTGCAGCCGAGCGTCTCGAACGCGTGGGTCATCAGCAGCAGCTTACAACTCGTGTTGACGTGGCTGCGCTGCCAGCGCTTCGCATACCAGGTGTAGCCGATCTCGACGCGGTCGATCTCGGGCACGATGTCGTGAAAGCGCGTGCTGCCGACGATCGCTCCACTGCCAAGATTGCGGACGGCCCACGGCAACATCCGGCCTTCGCGCTGGCGTGTCAGCGCATGCTCGATGTAGGACTTCGTTTCCGCGGGCGCCGGCACGGCCGTGAACCAGAGCTCCCACAGCGCACCGTCGGCGGCGGCCGCTGCGAGATCCTGCTCGTGACCCGGCTCGAGCGGCTCGAGCCGCACGCCGTGGCCCTCGAGCTCGACGGGACGAATCGTGATCATGAGCGCGTGCCGGAGGTCACGGCCAGAGCCAACCGAACGCGCCGCCCGTCAATAGTGCGTAGATGAGGCCGTCGATCGTCGTTCGAATCGTGTAGCCCAAGCTGCGCGAATACCAGATCCAGTTCTGCCAAATCGCGAGCGCAAAACCCGCGAACGCGACCGTGCTCGTCACGCGGAACACCGTCATGTAAGCCGCGTCGGCCGACAGCGACAGCACGGCGACGTAAGCGGCGAAGGTCGCGACGACGAGGGAATAGATGAACCAGGTGACGAGGTTGCGCGGCATCGAATTCTCGGCGCCCAAGATCGTCAACGAGAAGCGCGGCCCACGCGCCAGCTTCGCTTTGAACTCGGGAGAGCTCATCTGCGCCATGCTCTGGGGCAGCGGGGCGACGTAGTCGCCGTGCCCGAGATTGAACGGCCGCAGCGCGTCCATGACAGCGTCCTCGGCTGCGAACCTCTTGAAGTCGTGGCGGTGCCACCCGAGCACCATGTGGATCAACGAGCTCGCGACGAACACGAGCACCGCGGACAGCAGGATCGGCAACCACAAGTCGGTAAGCGAGACCATGGCGACCTCCGAACTGTTATTGGAGTTTTTCGGACCGGCAAGATGCTAGCACGGGCGGAATCAGCGCGATCCCGCGCGCCGCTAGGCGAGCCTCGCAGCACACGAACCGTGCGGTCTCTTGACGTCCGACAAGTTCGGGTAGGATCGCTACCAGGGACAACGGCGGGGTAATTGTTGTCCTGACAAAAGAATTAATTGGCTTGTATCTGGGGGGATCATGCCGAACACACGCACTTCGAAATTGGCCGTGGCCGTACGTTCTCTTTGCACGGGACGCCGTCACGCATCCATCAACGACTTCGGCATGGCGGCTTTGGCGGCCGTTTCGCTGTGGGGAGCGACGGCCGAGGCGCAGGCTCCGGTTCCCGCACAAGCCGAAGCCGAGGAGATCACGGTTACCGGCTCGCGGTTGCGCCGAGACGGCATGTCTACACCCACGCCCGTGACCGCGCTCGACATCCAAGAGATGCGGCAAATGGCGCCGACGTTGCTCATGGACTCGCTCGACCAGCTGCCGCAGTTCCGCGACAACGCGCTGTCGCAGTCGGGCAGCATCTTCACGAGCGGCGGCGGCTCGCAAGCCGTCAACTTGCGCGGCATCGGCACGAACCGGACGCTGACGCTGCTCAACGGCCGGCGGTTGGTCCCGGGACAGCAAGCCGGCACCCCCGACGTCGCCATCCTGCCGACGGCACTGATCCAGCGCGTCGAAGTCGTGACCGGCGGCGGTTCGGCCGCCTACGGCTCGGACGCCATCAGCGGCGTCGTGAACTTCATCCTCGACACCGAGTTCGAGGGCGCCAAAGCCAACATCCAAACCGGCATGTCGGACCGGCACGATCACAACCACTATCAGGTGGAGTTCGCGGCCGGAGCGCCCATCGGCGAACGTGGCCACCTCATCGGCTCGGTCGACTACTACGATGCGGACGGCGTCATCGGCTATGAAGGGCGCGACTGGGGCGCCGACGGCTGGGCGCTGTTCACGCAAACCAGAACCAACGCTCCGTCGTGGCGCTTCTATGCGCCGGACGGGCGCTCGCGAGTCATCACGCCGGGTGGGTTGATCCCGTCGGGTCCGCTCTCGCCGGGAGGCGCGGGCGGCATCACGCATTTCGTAGACGGGGTGCCTCAGCGACTCGGCGATGGCAACCCGATCGTCGGCACGGCGCAGGTCGGCGGCGGCGGCGTCGATTTGAACCAGGAATGGGCGGGACTGCGCCCCACCGACAAGCGCCACAGCACGTTCCTGCACTACAAGCACGACTTTGCCGACGACAAGACGGGGTACATCCAGGTCATGCAGGGCGTGCACGAGAACACGACCTTGCCCTCGCCGACGGGCATGGCGCCGGGCTGGGGAATGACGATCTTTGCCGAGAATCCGTACATCCCGGCCTCGCTGCGGCAGCGCATGGATGACGTGGTGGCCGGGCCGGGAGTCCTCGCGAGCTTCCCGTACAACAGGGTGTTCGAGGATCTCTCGCCGTCGCGGCTCATCGAGGACACGGCGACGACGATCACGTTCGGCTTCGACGGCGAGATCGGCAACGACTTGTTCCTGAGCGCCTATTACCAGCAGGGCACGAACGACGAGCTGGCCGATTACTCCGAGAACGGCCTGTTGGTACGCACGGATCGCCTCTACCGCGCCCTCGACTCGGTCGTCGATCCCGCGAGCGGCCGCATCGTCTGCCGCGCGAACCTGCCCGCGTTCGGCGGCCTCACGCCGGAACAAGAAGCGCAGGTCTCGAAGATCAACGTCCAGGGGCGGCAGGTCTTCGCAGACCCCGAGAGCAACCGCGGCTGCATACCCTTCGATCCGTTTGCGACGCACCTGCCCCCGGAGGTCATCGACTACGTTACGGGCGGCATCCATCACGACCAGGAGCTCACGCAGGACATCTTCGATCTCACCCTGCAAACCAACATCGGCGAGGACCGGGCGCAGGGCCCGATCTCCGTGGGCGGCGGCGTCAGCTACCGCGACGAGGAGGTCTACCAAGACGCGTTGGGCAATGCCGGCGATCCACGCCGGCTGCAGGACTTCGGAGTGTTCAGCAGCTTTCTCAACCCCGCGGATCAGATCCCGATTCGCGGCTTGCCGGGATTCGTGCGCGATCGCGGTGTTTTCGTCACGGGCAATCCGAACAGTCAGGGCCCGCTGCAGGGCGCATTCGACGTCTGGGAAGTGTTCGGCGAATCGATCATCCCGGTACTCGGCGACGCCGACAGCGGCGTCGAGCTGCACCTGGCAGCGCGGTATGCGGAATACGAGGGCAGCGGCGGCGTTTGGGCCGGCAAGTTGGGCGGCGATTGGCGCATCAATCCGCAGGTCAGGCTGCGCGCGACGTTATCGCAGGACACGCGCGCCGGCACGTTGTCGGAGCGGTTCGACACGCAGGGCGCCGGCGCCAACATCGCGCTCGGTCAGGACCCCCTGCTGCCGAACGAGACCTACATCGCCGGCTTGACGACCGGCGGCAATCCGAACATCAAGCCGGAGATCGCGAATACCACGACGGTCGGCGTCGTCTATCAACCGGACTGGGCCGAGAGCTTCAGCCTCTCGGTCGATCTTTACGACATCAAGATCGAAGACGCGATCTCGCAGCTCGGCACGCAAGAGATTCTCGATCGCTGCTATCTGCAGGGCGCGCAAGAGATCTGCGCGTTGATCTCGCGCAATGACACGGGAACGCCGTTCATTCGCCAGATCTTGAACGTCTTCATCAATATCTCGGAGACGAAGACGAGCGGCATCGACCTCGAGACGATCTGGCGCAAGGACATGCGCATCTTCGGCAGTGGCGACGAGACGATCGCGGTTCGCTTCTTCGCGAATTATCTCGACGAGGTGTCATCGCAGTTCGTCGGCGTCGCACCGCTCAACGAGGCCGGCGAGCTCGGCTATCCCCAGTGGCTCGCGACGGGCTCGTTCACCTACACGAACGGCCCATTCAACTTCAATTGGCAGACGCGCTATCGCGACGCAACGATTCGCGAAATGCTGTGGACCGAAGGAATCGACATCGAGGACAACGACGTCTCCGGCCGCACGTACACGAACGTGAACCTGTCCTACGATTTCGAATGGAGCAGCGCGACGGGACAGGCGTACTTTTACGTGGGCAACCTCTTCGACAAGGAACCGCCGCTCGTGCCGAGCGCCGTCGGCGCCACGTCGGGCACGGCCACCTTCACGGACAACAACCGTTTCGACACGCTCGGCAGGGTCTACTCGCTCGGCGTGCAGTTCGAGTTCTAACGGCAGCGGCCAAACGGGACGTCGCCGGCGTCTTAGGATAACCGCGCAGGTTCGCTCCGCCACGCGTAGCGGACCTGCGCCAGCATCTGGCCGGCAAAGAGCTCGAGTTTGGCGGCGCCGTCGCGGACCCACCCGCAGCGCTCGTAGAACGCGCGCGCACCCGCGTTGCCCTCGATCGTCCACAACGTCATCGCCGTCCAGCCGCACGCGGGCGCAGCGGTTGTCGCCCAGCTCACGAGAGCGGTGCCGACACCGCGCCGCCACGCGGCCGGTTCGACATAGATCGTAAGCAGCTCGCCGGTTGCGGCGCTCGCCCCCGCGTCGCGCGACGGGCCGATGCTCGCGAAGCCGATGATGCCGGCAGGCGTCTCGTAGACCGCGGTTGGCCGAGCAACGTCCGCGAGCCACACGCCCCAACGTTCGGCGCGCTCTGCAACGCTCAAACCATCGAGAAAGGTGTCGGGAAAATAGCCTCGGTAAGCGGCTTGCCAACCCCGTATGTGCACCGCCGCGATCGCGGCTGCGTCGTCGGAGTTGGCGAGGCGAATCATCGCGACAGCCGAGGCTGGCGCGCTCGTTGGCTCAGGGAACGATCGGGCTCGTGCGGTCGATGCTCGAGCGCTCGCCGCCGACCATGAGCTCGACGGCATAGTTCGCCTGCTGGCACTGATACTCGAACAGCTCCACGCCGCGCTCGAACTGCAGGTCGAACGCACCCTTCCAGTCCGCGGTGTAGGCGCCGGGATCGTGGACCTTGATCTCGTAAGTGACCGTCTCGGAGTCCTTGCGCGTGAAACGCTCGACTGTGTGCAACTGCGTCGTGTGCGGCATGCCGC
>Ga0157380_10003453_pt1 | contig 10852 bp, 9 predicted proteins | sample S35metaG_FD_119757 | JGI IMG/M metagenome (GOLD analysis project Ga0157380, IMG submission 119757) | Switchgrass rhizosphere microbial communities from Kellogg Biological Station, Michigan, USA - S3-5 metaG | ecosystem: Host-associated > Plants > Roots > Rhizosphere > Soil | place: USA: Michigan...
AGTCTCCCAATGCGCCGGCGGCGAACGCGCGAACCGGCGGCTCAGGATCATACACGCCCTGGCTCAGGACCGACAGACTCGATGGGCGTTTCAGTCTCCCCAATACTCCCAAGGCTGCCATGCGGACATCTGGATCTGGAAGTGTCGCGGCTCCGGTGATGTCGGTCAGCATATCCAATTTGCCGAGTCTGTACAGCGCGGCACAGGCGAATACGGCTTCAGGTCCGTCATCCGTTCTTGCGACTTCGATAAGGTAGGACTTGATGTCGGTGACATTAGCCTCGCTGAGCGCGTTCATTGCGGCAATGCGCACGGCCGGCATCGCGTCGGTCAGGGCTCGTCGCAAGGGGCCGGACTTCCCTGCGAGTCCGGCTTTACCGATGGCGTCCGCAGCGCGAGCCCGCACCAAAACGGATGCATCGAGCAGGCCGTCCTCCAGGACGGCCTGTGTTTCTGCGAGGCCGAGCTCAGCCAGGATCGTGTAGGCCGTGATTCGGACATGCTCTTGCGTGTCGCGAACATGACTGGTCAGAAAGCTGAGCGCCAAGGGTCGCAAGAGGCTTGGGTCGTCTGGTTGCTCTGCAGGGACAAGCCGTTGATAGAGCGTGAGGGCTTCTTCTGGTCGTCCAAGCTTGAGGGAGCTCTGGAAGGCGAGCCGGATGAGCGGTTTCGACGCTGTGGTCTCGGGGGGAAGCGAGTACCACAGCTTTAAAACCTGGTCGTATTCGGCGTGGTTGAATGCGTTCGTGGCCTCACGTTCGAGAGCGGCGTCGGTCGGCGACGTCGGCGTGGCTGTATTTGCAAGGGGCGGGCTTACGAGAATTGAGACAAGTGTGAGCAGCAGGAGCACTTGTATGTGTGTTGTGGCAATGCAGCAACTCTCTTTGAAACTTTTCACGTCTAACGTTTCACGTTTCACGAATCGCCGAACGGCCCGTTACCATGTCGAAGGCGCGAGAACCATGGCGGGCGCATACATTGTATCGACGTATTCTTTGACCATTCGTTTGGTGCAGAAGCGAGGGGCATTGGTCCGAAGACTTTCCTTCATGAGCTGCGACCAGCCACGGGGTATTCCGTCCAGGTCTCGTTGATAGTAGAGGGGAATGGCTTCTTGTTCCAGCATGCGGTAGAGCTGTTGTGCGTCATGCTCGTCCTGGGCCTGAACGTCCTGGTTTCCGGCTAAGGGCTCAATGCCCCATCCATTGGCTCCGTTGTAGCCCTCCTTCCACCAACCATCGAGGACGCTCAGGTTGATGACGCCGTTGAGCGCGGCCTTTTGCCCGCTCGTGCCGCTCGCTTCCAAGGGAAACCGCGGGGTGTTGAGCCATATGTCGACTCCTTGAACAAGGAACTTCGCCATGTGCATATCATAGTTTTCCAGGAACGCGATGTGGCCGCCAAGTTTATGGTCGTTGCAAAAGCTCAGCACTTCATGAATGAAATAGCGGCCAGGCTCATCAGCCGGGTGGGCCTTGCCTGCAAAGATCAATTGGACGGGCCGCCACTGGTTATGGAGCAACCGCTTCAGCCGTTCGAGGTCGCGGAACAACAGAGTTGCCCGCTTGTAGGTGGCAAAGCGCCTGGCGAAGCCGATGGTGAGTGCTTCGGGGTCGAGCAGCGTGCCGCGCGTTAAGACCTGGGAGGCTTGGAGCTGTCCCTGCATCCAGCCGCTCCTGGCGCGTTCTCGGATGAAGCTCATGAGCTTGCGCTTCATGGTTTGGTGTACGGCCCAGAGTTCCTGGTCGGGAATATCCAGGACTCGTTGCCACATCGCCGTGTCGTCGCATTTTTCCGCCCATTCCGGGCCGAGGTACTTGCCGTAGAGCTGGTTGAGTTCCGGTGCGATCCAGGTCGGCGCATGGATACCGTTGGTCACGCTGCGGATCGGGATTTGCTCGATCGGTAGGCCGGGCCACAGATGGCGCCACATCTCTCGCGAGACCTGCCCGTGTTCACGACTGACCCCGTTCACATGGGCAGCCAGCCGGATGGCGAGTGCCGTCATGTTGAAGCCTTGCCCCTGGGATTCCGGGGTATCTCCCAGGCGGAGGAAGTCTTCCCGCGTGAGGCCCAACTGCTCCCAATAACCGGCAAAATATCGGTCCATCAAATGATGGGGGAATACGTCGTGACCAGCCGGCACGGGTGTATGGGTTGTAAACACCGTGCTTTGGCGTACCGTCTCAGAGGCGTCCGCGTGAGTCGATCCCTTCTGGACCAATTCGCGAACGCGTTCTAACGTGAGGAAGGCGGAGTGTCCCTCATTGGCATGCCAGACCGTCGGCGCGATGCCCAATGCGCGAAGCATGCGGACACCGCCGATACCCAAGAGGAACTCTTGACAGAGGCGCATTTCTTGATCGCCACCATACAATCGAGCTGAAAGGGCCCGATTCTCCGGACTGTTCTCGGGGACATCTGTATCGATGAGATAGAGGGTCACCCGTCCGACGAGCACTTTCCAGACCGCTGCAGCCACGACCCGGCTGCCGATCTCGACGGTAATTCTGCAGGCATCCCCTGATGGAGTGAGGGCGGGATGGATCGGCGATTCTGCTTGGTTGAACGGGGCGTAGGCCGCTTCCTGCCACCCCTCCGATGTGATCCGTTGCCGAAAGTATCCCTGCGGGTACATGAATCCCACTCCCACCAGAGGCACACCGAGATCGCTGGCCTCCTTGCAATGGTCTCCGGCAAGAATGCCCAGACCACCGCTGTAGATAGGAATAGATCTATGCAAGCCAAATTCCGCAGAGAAGTAGGCGATGGTGGGAGCTTTCAAATCGCCGTGCCGCGCGCGAAACCAACTGTGTCCGTTCTGACGATACTCGTCGAATGTCTTGAGGGCGGCAGAATACAAACGCATATACGAGGGATCCTCGGCGAGATGCATGAGTCGGTCAGGCCTGACATCGGCCAATAATTTGACGGGATTGTGTTTGGTCAGCACCCACAGGGTTGGATCAATGTGTTCAAAGAGCCGACGGGTTTCCGGGGTCCAGCTCCACCAAATATTCTGCGCCAATTCCTTGAGACGTGAGAGACCGGATGGAATGGCGTGTGATGCGGTGTCTGCTGTCTGTGGAATATCCACTGCACCTCCTCGTTGTAGTATCAAAGTCTGTGTGCACGCCTGACTATACTAGACCGCACGTTTTTGAAAAAGGGAGAATACTTCCGCAGGATGCTCAAAAAGGCCGTCCAGCAAGACCGCAGCGAGCGAAGAGGCGAGGCGTACGCTTTGGTACGTTGAGCCTCTGAGCGATGCGAGAACGATGCTGGCGGGCTTTTTCAGCATCCTGCGAGAGCGATCAGGCGTGACCGGCCTTATGCCAGGATGTCCACTCGTCGGAGAATGCCACGGAGGCATACCGTTCGCCAAGGATTTTTGCAACTCGGTTCATCAGTTTGTTGAGTTGTTGGACATCCTCCGGGGGAAGATCTTGCCGGAATCGAGGGTGCAGCCCCCACCGAGTTTCCACTTCTTCTCCGATGACGGTTGCCATCACGCTCACCAACTTGATTTCGGTCCCCGTCTGACCTTGAGGCCCAGGTGTCGAAGCGGAGGGTGGTTGTGTAGTCTTTGTATCGGTCGCGGTGGCGCCTGCATTGACCACGCCGGTTGGCGGCTCGTCTCCGGCCAAGATTGCCGTGATGGCGGGAATCGCGGCGCTCGCGCAGAGTGTTGCAGCGGATGATACTTGTGCGTTTCCTGCAATTCCCATTGCCTCGGCGACTCGTTCGCCAAAGTCTTTGAACATCTCGTCTTTCACGGAATTGTTTTCGGTGACGAGGAACCGGTACCGCTCATACGTCTGTCGACTTTCCGCAACCGCTGCGCCGACGGTGAGGATGATTTCCGTTTGGTCGGAGCCGGAACCGAATGCCGGTTCGAGCGCGTTCTTCAATTGCAGTGTGACGGCATCCTCGAGACTGTCCATGAACTGAGGCTGTTCTTTGATCGGCAGATGAAGCGCGGAGAGCCGGTCGGTGAGATTGAACATGACCTTGAGAAACTCAAGGTAAATGCCCCACTCATCCTGACGCTTCAATTTTAAGGCCCGCTCCGGGGCATTCCGTTTCATGACGACCACGGATTCGCCCGCGACGGCGAGCATGAGTTCGGCAAGCTGGCGAAGTTGAGATTGGTTTTCTTGGTTAGCCGTTGCCATAGGGTCTCCTCTGCGATGCGGGATTATAACGGAGACGCGTTCGGCGATCAAAGAGTCTGTTTCAGCATTATCTTGCCTGCTCGGCACCTCGCGGGTACGATCGCTTTTGAGCGATGCAATGAGGTGAGGAGAAGGCAGTATGAGAAGTATTGAATGTGGAATCGTGGGCTAAGGAGATTGCGATGAGGAAATCTAAAGGCAGTGTTCTATTCGTTGTCGCGTTGCTGACGGTCGTGGGTCTATTCGGCTGTAACCAGGAGACGCCGATAGAGAAGACGAAAGCTGCGGCTGCATCTGGCAGTGCGGCGACGCAGGCAGCGGGCCAGGCTGCGGTGGATGCGATAAAGACTCCGCTGGATAAGGCCCGTCAGGTGGAAAATACTTTAGAGAAGTCAGCAGAGCAGACTGCCGCTAAGATCAAGGAATCGACACAGTAGCAGGGGGGAGGGGTGGCCTGGTTGGTCCCCCGTGCGCACGGAACCCCCACGACGAAACAGTGGTCGTTCGACGTGCGCAGTTGGGGACCAAGCCAGGCCACCCTTTGAAAGAAGGGAACGAGCGTGCTTGGATGGACCATTGAGTTCCTGACACTTTTCTCTTGCCCATTTCTTTATTACATCTATGAACAACATTTTGTCTTTTACAAATCGAATTATCGCGGGAGTAATTCTGATCTCTCTGTCGTTAGTGCTCATGAGTTGTCAGTATTCCCTGGCTTTGTGGGTATTGCCGGGGTCTTCAGTGCAGAGCTTGACTCTGGGGATCTCCGAGCGTCGAGACAGCCAGGAGAAAGTTCAGATCCAAGAACTCTATATATATCCTTGCTCGACAATTCAGAACAGAGGGTCTGGAGGGTACTATCCGCCTCGTAACCATGCAACCTGGGCTGCGGTCTCACATACAACTGACCCAAAGCCAGTGACCAATAAAATTGTCTATGGACAGAGTCCGTCAGGACTTCAGGTGGTCCAGCCCCCGCAGCCGCTGAACCTGTTGGGCTGTTATGTCGTACTGGTCTATGCGACAGATACACATGGCAACCCTTGCTCAGCCACTACCGGATTTCGTATAGACACCGCTGGCAATGTCATAGAAATGTCGGAGAATGAATATCGGAAAATTTTTGCTGAGGCCGGTTAGTTGTACCCCGTCAGGAGAATAAAAAGTGCCAGCGACTGTCTTGAGTATTACACAAGTTGCACCAACGTCTGACGCCAAGGGTTTGATACTTCGTCATCGCATTTAGATAGCCCCGGAAGGGGTCGTTGCTGATTTGCCACCTCTCCGCGTCCTGAAAAGATTCTTTGAGCCGCTAGAATCTACACCGATAGCTCCTGTTATCACCTTGTCGTCTCTCCGGCGTTCGTCTTGTCGGCGACGAAACGCACATCCGTACTGACCGCGGAAAAACCCAGCTTTATACAATAAATCTTTGGCATTTTAGATAGTGGTGCAGTTGCATGGGAAATTTCAGGATGCTCAAAAAGGCTGTCAGCAAGGCCGCAGGCGAATCGAACCCGGAGGCGTACCCTCAGGGGTACGTTGAGGATTTCGATGAGACGAGAACGAAGCTGGCGGGCTTTTTCAGCATCCTGCCAAACCTCGTTGTGCTTTGAAAGGGCGGTGGAGAGTATGCTATACAGCCCTTCCCCTAAATGACCGGACTGCTTAATAGTTTCTTCACTCATTTCTATGGATCGAGACACGAAAACCTATGTACTCAAACGGCCTGTTGACGAGGCCGTTCCCCGGAAGCTCTCCATCGACTATGCAGCTGCATTGAACTCGCAACAATTGGCGGCCGTGACTGCGAAGGATGGCCCTTCGTTGGTCATTGCCGGAGCAGGAACCGGAAAGACCCGCACGCTCATTTATCGCGTCGCCTACTTGATCGATTCCGGTGTGGATCCAGAGAATATTTTGCTTCTGACCTTTACGCGCAAGTCGGCGCAAGAAATGGTGGATCGAGCCGGTGCGCTGATCGGTTCTGGCAGCGAACGGGTCCGTGGCGGCACGTTCCACTCCGTGGCGAATATGTTGCTCCGGCGCTATGGCCGGTCCATCGGTCTTGAGCCGTCCTTCACGATTCTCGATCGGGGTGACGCCGAGGACTTGATTGCCCTGGTTCGCACGCAGCTGGGATTGAACGAAAAAGACAAACGCTTCCCACGCAAGGGCACGATCGCCGAGATGTTCAGCAAGTCGGAAAATACGTTGCGGTCACTCGACGAGATCGTCGTCGAGGAGTTCGACCATTTTTCCGATCATCTGGAGGAGTTGGATAAACTGCATCGAGCCTACGAGACGGCGAAGCGTGAGAAGCAGCTCGTGGATTACGACGATCTGTTGGTGCTCTTGCGCCGCCTGCTGATGCAGGATGAGGCTGTTCGGCTGTCTATTTCATCCCTCTATCGGTACATCTTGGTGGACGAGTATCAGGATACGAATCGACTGCAGGCAGATATCATTCGGCACCTGGCGGCGACCCACCACAATGTGATGGTCGTCGGAGACGATTCGCAATCGATCTATGGGTTCCGAGGGGCGACGTTCAAGAATATCATGGAGTTTCCATCACTATTTCCCGGCACTACGATCTACAAGCTTGAAGAGAACTATCGCAGCACGCAGCCGATTCTGAATCTGGCGAACAGCATCATCGAAGTGGCGACAGAAAAATACACAAAGCATCTCTTTACGCGCCAACTTGATGGGTCCTTGCCCACGCTTGTCGAGGCTGCGGGAGAGAATGCGCAGTCGCGGTTCATCGCGCAGAAAATCTTGGAGCTGCGCGAAGAAGGTATTCCGCTCGATGAGATGGCGGTGCTGTTTCGATCCAGCTTCCACTCCTTCGATCTTGAAATCGCCCTGTCGCGCGCCGGGCTCCCGTTTGTCAAACGAGGCGGGATGAAGTTCATCGAAACGGCGCACGTGAAGGATCTCCTGGCGCACTTGCGGGTTGTGGCGAACCCCTTGGATACCGTCAGCTGGCATCGAGCCTTGATGCTGGTCGAAGGTGTAGGACCAAAGAAAGCTCAGGATCTGTTGGCGGCAATTGTGAAGGCGGATAATCCGTATCGCGTTCTACGTGAGGTGTCGGGTAAGTCGGGAAAGGGACTCAAGGATCTCGCGCTCACGCTTGAGAGTCTGTCCGGCTCAGACAGCCTGCAGCCGGCTGAGCAAGTGAATCATGTCTATGAGTACTATCTGCCGATCTTGAAGACGCAGTACGACGATTATCCGAAACGGATCAGGGATCTGGATCATCTTCATACCATTGCCGAAGGATATCCCGACCTCGATCAACTCCTGGCGGATCTCGCGCTGGAACCGCCCGATGGCAGCGCGATAGATGTGGGTGCGCCGGAACGCGATGATGAACGGCTGGTGTTGTCTACTATCCATTCGGCGAAAGGGTTGGAGTGGCAATGTGTGTTTGTCATTTGGATCGTGGATGGCCGGTTCCCATCCGTATACTCTTTCATGGCCGATGAGGATTTGGAAGAAGAGCGGCGGCTCTTTTATGTCGCTGTGACACGAGCGAAGCGGCATCTCCTCCTCACCTATCCGATCAATGTCTTCGACAAGGGCAGCGGCATGCTGCTTTCGAAGCCGACTAGATTTCTGGACCATGTGTCCCCCGCGATGTTCGAGACGTTGGCGCTGGTCGAAGAGGGGGGGCGCTCGGACTGGTATCCTCACGACGATCGGTACGTGTAATCCGCTGCTTGCTCATACTTCATTCACTGTGATTGATTGAGTCACCCCATGCGATGTGCCGCGATGTGGATACTCGCAGTCGGGCTGGTCACGTTCAGTGTCTTGTCGGCGTCGACTGCAGAGGCCGGCGAGGATCGTAAGCCTTCCAGCGAGCGGATGTGGCGTCAGATGGTCGGCGAGGCTCACGCGCTGGGCCTTCCAACGAAGTTCCTCAAAGCAGTCCCACCAGGCTTCGTTCAGTTTGAGTTTGACGACTTGCACAGCTATGCCGCCGAGTATCATCTGGGGGAGCATGGGATGGTCCTCAATCGTGCGCTGTCCTTTAATGGAGCCGGGGCGACGTTGCGTCCGCTCGGGCGACTCACCCATGCTGAGATCGAAACGCTCTATCACGAACTGTTCCACGCCTATATCGACTACCTGGTGACGGCGGCCGCAGCGTCGCCCGATATTGTGCCGGATCCAGTGCTCGCTTTTGCGAGAGCAGAGCAGCGCTGCCACTATGGAGCGGTGCTGATTACACCGATCGTGCAGCGAAAGGGTGAAACTGAGGAACGGTTTTTGACCGAACGTGAATCTTGGGAAGCCCTCAATGAAACATGGGCTGTGTTTATCGGATGGATTGTGTGGAACCAGTTGGAATTGACCGGAGGCACAGAGCGATCGATTCAGAAGTCAGGGAAGAGTCAAGATGAATGGGTGCGTCGTCTTAGGAGCGCCGATCGAGAAGGAATGCTCCGTGGGTATTACGAACCGGAAGATCCGAGTGAACGGGCCGTCACTCGAAAACGATATTTGGCTCCCGCCTCGCGTTTGACGGGGCCTGAAGCCGCCTTTCTTATGAAGAACGTCATTGAATTCCCCCCCAGCCTTCTGGCCCGTGCGAGGGAGGTATTTTCCGGCTTAGGCCAAGGGACTGAACGATATGGTCAGTGCGGATAGGAAAGTACGTATCTCCATAAGCCCGTGAAATATCTGTGAGGTGTTCAGAGAAAATGAGTTGAGTCGAGTAATCAGGCATAGGGCAGGATAAGTGTGAAAAAGAGAAGATCTGGCCGGGCTGGCACCAGAAAAATTTCTGCTGATAGGCAGTTTCGGAGAAAAACAAAATAATTCTGCTTTTGGGTCTTGACTTCGTCATACTTCATCAATAGAATCCAGCGTTTCATAAACAAGTCTATGTTCACAGCTCGCCACATTCATCCTTATTCAATAAGGAGGGGGAGCCGTGCGTGGACTGGCTTGCTTTTCTTTTTTCATCATCTGAATGAAGAGAAGGGCAATCATTAGGATTGTAGGATTTCTTTGTTGTGGAGTGTGCAGGGTGTTTCGGGCAGGTACCCAAGTGGCCAAAGGGGGCAGACTGTAAATCTGTTGCCATCGGCTTCCAAGGTTCGAATCCTTGCCTGCCCACCACATCAGGCTTGTATTACCTGGGAGTCTACGGCTGATTGAGTACGGGATTACAGAATGTGAGCTGCCGGGCGTGGAAAGAAAATGGGCGGGCGTAGCTCAGTGGTAGAGTTCCAGCCTTCCAAGCTGGCTGTCGTGGGTTCAAATCCCATCGCCCGCTCCAAGAAGAAGACGTGAGGCGTTAGACGTAAAACGTGAAAAATCGAGGAAGTAGCCTGGGTCGGTAGTTCGGAGTGTTGTTTCACCTTTTACGATTCACGTTTCACGGAGAGGGACGCCCACGTAGCTCAGTTGGTAGAGCACGTCCTTGGTAAGGACGAGGTCACGCGTTCGATCCGCGTCGTGGGCTCCAAACAGAGCTAGCTCGACCCGGAGCGCTAGTTGATTGAGCGCGACGGGATGATACCTTCCGGGTCTTTTTAGAAAAGGAGCGAGGTATGGCGAAGGCGAAATATGAGCGGCGAAAGCCGCACGTGAATATCGGGACGATCGGGCACGTGGACCACGGCAAGACGACGTTGACCGCGGCGTTGACCAAGGTGTCGGCCGATAAGGGCATGGCGAAGTTCATCTCCTACGATGAAGTGGCCAAAGCCAGCGAGAGCCAGGGGCGGCGCGATGCGACGAAGATTATGACCATTGCCATCAGTCACGTGGAATACGAAACGGCGGCGCGCCACTACGCCCATGTGGATTGCCCGGGCCACGCCGATTATGTGAAGAACATGATCACCGGGGCCGCGCAGATGGATGGCGCCATCCTGGTGGTGAGTGCGGCGGACGGCCCGATGCCCCAGACGCGCGAGCATATCCTCTTGGCCCGACAGGTCGGGGTGCCCTACATCGTCGTGTTCCTGAACAAGGCGGATAAGATCGACGACAAGGAACTGCTGGAGCTGGTGGAACTCGAAGTCCGCGAGCTGTTGACCAAGTACGGGTTCCCGGGCGACAAGACGCCCATTATTCACGGGTCCGCGTTGAAGGCGATGGAAGGGGACCAGGGGCCGCTCGGCGTGCCGGCCATTCTGCAGCTGCTCGAGGCCGTCGATACGTACATCCCGACGCCGCAACGCCCGATCGATAAGCCGTTCCTGATGCCGATCGAAGACGTGTTTACCATCAGTGGGCGCGGGACCGTGGTGACGGGGCGCGTCGAGCGGGGCATCGTCAAGGTGGGCGATGAGATTGAAGTCGTGGGACTCCGGCCGAATCAGGCCACCGTGGTCACCGGGGTCGAGATGTTCCGCAAGGTCCTCGAGGAGGGGCAGGCGGGGGACAACGTCGGGGTGCTGCTGCGTGGGACGAAGAAGGAAGACGTGGAGCGGGGGATGGTGTTGGCGAAGCCGAAGAGCATCACGCCGCATACGAAGTTCAAGGCGGAGATCTATGTGTTGGCCAAAGAGGAAGGGGGGCGGCATACGCCGTTCTTCAATGGCTACCGGCCGCAGTTCTACTTCCGGACGACCGATGTGACGGGGGTGATGACGTTGAATCCGGGGGTGGAGATGGTGATGCCGGGGGACAATGTGAGCGTGACGGGGGAG
>Ga0157380_10003454_pt1 | contig 10851 bp, 8 predicted proteins | sample S35metaG_FD_119757 | JGI IMG/M metagenome (GOLD analysis project Ga0157380, IMG submission 119757) | Switchgrass rhizosphere microbial communities from Kellogg Biological Station, Michigan, USA - S3-5 metaG | ecosystem: Host-associated > Plants > Roots > Rhizosphere > Soil | place: USA: Michigan...
CTTCGATCAGGTCGTCGTACGACACGATCTCGGCCTTGATGAAGCCCTTCTCGAAGTCGGTGTGAATCACGCCCGCGGCCTTCGGCGCGGTGTCGCCCTGGTGAATCGTCCAGGCGCGCGACTCTTTTGGCCCCGCGGTCAAGAAGGTCTGCAGTTTCAGGGTGTGAAAACCCGCCCGCGCCAACGCATCCAGGCCGCGTTCGCTCTGGCCGATCGACTCCAGCAACTCAGCGGCCGACTCGTCGTCAAGCTCCTGCAGCTCCGCCTCGATCTTCGCGTCCAGGAACACCGCGTCGGCAGGCGCGACCAACTCGCGCAGCGCCGTCAGCCGCGCCTCGTCCGTCAGCACGGCCTCGTCGGCGTTGAAGGCATAGAGGAACGGCTTGGTCGTCAACAAGTTCAGCTCGCGAAGCAGCGTTGCGTCACTGCCTGCCGCGAAGAGCGTCTTGCCCCCGTTCAGAATCTCCTGGGCCGCTACGGCCGCCTCGTACGCCGAACGCCGATCCTTATGGGTTCGGGCCTCTTTCTCCAGCCGTGGCACCGCACGCTCGAGCGTCTGCAGGTCGGCCAGGATCAGCTCGGTCTCGATCACCTCGATATCCGACTTCGGATCGATCCGCCCGTCGACGTGGGCGACATCGTCATCGGTGAACACACGCACGACCTGACAGATCGCGTCGCTCTCCCGGATGTTCGCCAGGAACTTGTTGCCGAGGCCGGCGCCTTCGGACGCGCCTTTGACGATGCCGGCGATATCGACGAACGTCACCGGCGCCGGCACGATCTTTTCCGAGTTGAAGATCTCGGCGAGTTTGGCCAACCGCGGATCGGGTAGCGGCACCACACCCTCGTTCGGCTCGATCGTCGCGAACGGATAGTTGGCCGCCAGCACGTTGTTGCGCGTCAGCGCATTGAACAAGGTCGACTTGCCGACATTCGGCAAACCGACGATTCCCAGGTTCAGGCCCACAGGCATCAGAGTCTAGGAGACTTTGACGGGCGCGCCAGAACCGCGCTGACAGCTCCTTTTAGATAGAGCCGGTACGGTCTATCTGTGTCAGCTCAGCGCGCGCGGTCGGCAGTCACGCCCGACCATCGCTCTGCGCACCCCAACATCCCAGGTGTCCCCTGGTGGGGAGCCGTATTGATCGCGGTCACTTTGACCGCGATCGGCTTCGCCTACGACGCCGGCACGGGCAACAAAGAGCTCAGCACGGTCTTCGCCTCGTCGTACGTGCTGGGCTGCATCTTCGCGGTTCTCGCGGTGCGCCAGTCCGGGATATTCACCGCTGTCATCCAGCCGCCACTGATCTTGTTCGGCGCCGTGCCGACGGCATATTTCCTTTTTCACGGGGGCCAACTCGGCGGCGTCAAGGACCTGGCGATCAACTGCGGCTACCCGCTGATCGAGCGGTTCCCGCTGATGTTCTTCACGTCGGCCGCTGTCCTGCTGGTCGGCATGGGCCGCTGGTATTACGGCATGTCGCGCCGCGGTACGGCGCGCTCCGCCGCCAAAGACACCAAGGCAAAGGCCGGCGGTCGTGTGTCTTCGATCACATCAAAGGTGTCGTCGTTGTTGACGGGTGAGCCCACCGACGCCGAAGACGACGCTGCCGATACCAAGGAGCCACCCCGCCGCAAGCACACCATCGATCGCCCCGCCAGGGCCGCCAAGTCCGCTGCGGGCACCACCCGCAGTCCCAAGACGACCAAGCGCGCCACACCGTCGCGATCGCGGCACACGCGGCCGCCGGAGACCGAGATCATCGAACCGGTCACCGAGCGTCCCCGCCGACCCCGCAGTCCGCGGCAGACCGATCAGACGCCACCCGCCGAACCGCCACGCCGCCGCGCGCGCTCGTCGTCGGCACGCGAACCCCGCAAGGCCGTGCCGCCCGCCGAGCGGCGCACCTCCTCCTACGACCGCGCCGAGCGGCGGCGCCGGTACGACGACTATCCGCCGCGAGAATCCCACCTCAGCAAGGGAAATGGGACACATCACCCGATCTCGCGGGTGCGCTACCGTGGCGGCGACGACGAAAGCGACAACCGTACGGAGAACCGGTCCCGGCCGCGCTCGACGCGCAACAGCCGGGAAGCCGACAGCTGGGAATACGACATCTAGGACTGCAGGATCGTGATCGTGGTCCACGCGCCGATGTGGATGCGATCACCGTCGGCCAATGGCGTCTCCTCACCTTCCGGGAGAAGGTCTTCGCTGCCGTTGAGGCTGGTTCCGTTGGTCGAGCCCAGGTCGGTGACGGTGAGGCCGGAGTCACGGACCCGCAGCACGGCATGTTGCGTCGAGACGCCGCGGTCGACGGGATGGATGCCGAGGTCGATCTCGGGTTCCACGCCCTGCTCGCGGTTGTGCCTGCCGATCAACGTGGTGTTCCCCTCGAGGACGATTCGGCGTTCCGGGAAGAATCGCGGGAACTCGACCGTGTCGGGGCCCTCACGGGCGACCACACGCTCATAGAAGTCGCGGTCGGCGTTCACGACGGCGGTCCATCCGACCGACTTGGCCTCGGGGGCAGCTGCCGGGGACCCTGCCGCCGGTTCAGGCAGCGCCGAATCGTGTCCACATGCTTCACAGAAGCGGCCACTCACCGGCATCCCGCATGCAGGGCAAGCCTGCGCCTCAGGAGCGGGTGGCGAATCGGGCTGTGCTGCCGAGCTCCCGATGGGTGCTCCGCACACATCGCAGTAGTCGTCGGCTTTCGAGGAGTGTCCCTCGATGCAGGTCGGCATCAGGTCTCCTTCCGGACTCGTGCGGTTCTGGTCGACCGGGCGGCCAGGGCCATCTCGTCCGCCGCTGCGACCGCACGCCGCAGCCGGACCGTGCCGGTGCGCTCGTCGACCTCGACCACTCCTCGAAGCAGCTTGGCCGTTCCATCATTTCCCGATTCGACCGCGAGTTCCATCGCGCGTTGCAGTTTGGCGGTCGCGGTCTTGATATCCCCGGTTTTGCGCGCGCTCAAGCCCTCCTGCACTGCCTGCGCCAGCTCCGCCTGACCCGTGTAGTGCGCCACCCGGCGACTGATCTGCGCCGACAACGCGGTGTCGGCGGTCCACACCGCCTTGACCAACCCCTGACCCACAACCTGGTCGCCCGCAACGACACTCACCCGCGCGGCTAGCTTCTCGCGCCCAACCGCAGCCGGCTCGACCTCGACCTGAATGTGGTAGTCGCGGTCCTCGGAGCCCCACGAGCCCAACGGGTACTCCCCGCACTGGTTTCCCGCATCGACTCGCCGGTGAGTGAGGTCTTCGACCGTCGGCGCAACCTGTTTCACAAATTCGACACGTGCGCCGGCAGGCGTCCACAGCCGCAAAGTCAGGTCAGGAATCGACTTGCTCATCGACGCACGCATCATCGACGCGAAATCGTCTGCGAGATCTTCTGGGTCGGCCACGATGTCGACGGTGCCGAGCAGTGCGGTCGAAATCGCGCGCAGTTCGTCCACCTCCCAGTCGGTTCCCACTCCTCGGCAGTCGCAGGTGAATTCGCCCTCGCTGAGCCCGATTTCCTCCCCCAGTTCTTCTGGGGTTTCGTGCTCGTCCTTGCCGTCGGTGAGCAGGATCGCGTGAATGAGCGCGCCTTTGCGCTGCCCGACGATTCCGCGGACGTGCGCGAGCCATGTGCCCATCGCCGTGCCGCCGTGAGGCCGAAGGCCGTCCACGGCGCGCATCGCCGCCGCCCTGGTCTCCGTGCTCGCCCGCGCCAGCCCTTCGTCTCTCGGGTAGACACTCACGGCCTTCTCGGTGCCGCACACGACCGTGAAATAGGTGCCGTCAACGAGTTCCATGATCGCGGCGGCGGTAGCGCGTTTGGCCGCGTCGAACTTTTCCACCGGCGCCTGCATCGAGGTCGAGCAGTCCATGATGATCGCCTCGACCCGATCGGGCGCTGAGGTCGCCGCCGCGACATCGGCGGTGACGCTGACGATCGCGTCGACGGTACCGCTGCCGTCGGCAAGGTAGGGATTGTGATCGACATCAACCGAAATGCCCTGTTGTTCAGCCGAACTCATGATGCCCCTTCGATCGGAATTACTGCGATGGTGATGTTGTCCTGGCCACCGGCATCCAAAGCGAATTCGGTGAGCGCGCGCGCCGCCTCGGCCGCGTCGGCACCGCTGCAGAATCGTGCGATGTCGGCGGCGTCCGGCAGGTAATTCCACAGCCCGTCGCTGCACAGCAACAGGCAACCGGGGCCGACGGCGGTGATCGTCCGCACAGCCGATTCCGACCACGGCTCCGCTTCGCTGTCGGCGCCGAGCCAACGGGTCAGCGTGTGTGCGCCGCGTTGCACGGCTTCCGAGTCGGCCGCCGCGCCCGCGGTGATCAGTTCCTGCGCCAGGGAGTCGTCGACTGTCAGCTGCTGCGCGGGCGCCGGCGACTCGGGAAGCCAGTACGCCCTGCTGTCGCCGACGTTTCCGACCGTGATCTGTGCTGTTCCTGCAGAAGTCGGCACGACAATCGCCGCAGTGTACGTGCACGACGGCGCCGAAGCGGAAACAGTCCCGGCCGTCGCCGCCGCCTTCGCCGCCTCCCCCAGACCAGCCAGCACCGCACCACGTGCCTTGCGGGACACGACGAACGCGGCGAGCATCGCATCCACACCCGCCTTCGACGCGGCCACCGCGGCAGCATGCGCCTCATCCGAGGACGAGACGCCGTCGGACACCGCGACTGCGATCGCGTCCGGCCGCTCGGGGTCGCTGCCCACCAACATCGCCGCCGCTGCGGCGTCCTCGTTGCGCGCGTGTTCGATGCCGCGGTCGGTGATCAGCACGACCCTGCCAAGATCTGCCTGGGCGCGATCGGGTTCCGCGCGACGGTGACCGCAGACCGTGCAGTACTCGTCGAAGTCCTCCTCGTTCCCGCAGTCGGCGCACGGCCCTTCCAAGAACCGTTCGCCCTGAGGGATGGCGATTCGGCGGATCTCCGACAACGAGGCCCCGCAGCTCTCACAGAACCGGTCGGCACGCTGGACGGCTGCATCGCACTGCTCGCACGTGTCCTGTTGACCGGTCATACCCGTGTCCTCGGCCGAACCCCATTTGCCTGCTCCACCAACGCAATACGGTCCCATGTGTCGACCGACTCATGCGCTAGCTCGCGGTAGCTGCGCTCCATCCCCGTCCGGATGCTGAGTTCATCGAAGCCCGAGCCAAGCAGCCGCGCTGCGCTTGTCTTGTGCCCGGCCTGTAGCCAGTCCAACGCCGCGCCGAGGACGTGCAGCCGAATCGTTGCGCGCTTGGTGGCCGACTCCAGGTTCAGTTCCGCGGTGCGCTTGCCGGCATCGAGCAGCGTCTGTTCGTCGAGCTTCTCGGGTGTCTGGCCATCGAGCAGGATCTCGATTGCGGTCGCCGCCGCGGCAGTGAAATGCGCTGAATCCGTGGGTACCTGGTCGAGTGCCGCGACAGCACCGGCGCGGTCTCCGGCGTGTACCCGCTGCCGCGCCAGCCCGAACGCGGCGCTGACGTAGCTATGGTCGGTCCGCCATACCGTCTCGTAGTAGCGCGCGGCCACATCGCGTGCACCTCGCATTTCGGCGGTAGCGGCCATCGCCATCTTTGGGGCAAGCTCGCCGGGAAGCGCAGCCAGCACCGCATCGAAATCGGCGGCGGCCTTGTCGAAGGCGCGTTCCAGCAGCGCGCATTGTCCGCTGTACCACGTCAGCCGCCAGTCTCCGGGAATCATTGATTCGAGCTGATTCAGTCGTTTCCTGGCGTCTGCCGGCGCACCGATCTCGAGCGACGCACGAACCAGTCGCAGCGGCACCTCGACAGAGGATCTATTCGCTTGCTGCGCACCGGTTCTGGCCAGATCGAGCGCGTGTTCGAGTTGGGCAGGCGGGGTGCCGCTCGTCGTGGCGAGTATCGCGGCGCCGGGATCAGTGGCGTCGACCACGGGCACGGGGAGCGCCGCGATCACCTGGGCGGCGTCGACCGGCGTGTCCGCGCCCGCGCCGTAGATGCCACGTTGCGGGCTGAAGTTGCTCGACATCCGCGGCCGCTCTTTGTCGTCCTCGCGGGCGGCAATCTCGTGCATCACCCCGGTCAGCTGATCCGCCAACTCCTCCATGGACGCGAAGCGCCGGTCGGGATCGTGGTCCGTCGCACGCAGGATCGCCAGATATAACGATTCGTGCTTGGCCAGCATCGGCACCGTTGCGGGGCCGGGCAGTTGGTCGACGAACCGGCCCCTCTCCTGCGGGACGTCCATCACCAGGACGGCGAGTGTTCTGCCGACGGTGTACACGTCGCTGGCGACCGTGGGACCCGTATCGGCGATCTCGGGTGCCTGGTAGCCGATGGTGCCGTAGATCGCACTTTCCTCGTCGTCCATACGGAGCACCGCACCGAGGTCGATGAGCTTGAGCTGTTCATCGACCTGCATCACGTTGTCCGGCTTGAAGTCGCAGTAGGCGAGTCCTTGCGAGTGCAGGTATCCAAGGGCCGGAACGATCTCGACGATGTAGGCGACCGCCTGACCCGGTGGAAGCGGAGCGTTGCGCGCCTTGCGGATCTGCTTCAGCGACGTTCCACCGACGAACTCCATCACGATGTAGCCGACGGGAACCCCCGCTGAATCCGAATGCTGGACGAAGTTGTAGATGCGGACGATGTTCGGGTGTTCGACCCCGGCGAGGGCGAGGACCTCGGCCTTGGCCACGGCCATCGCCTCGGCGTCGCCGGAATTGAGCAAGCCCTTGAGGACCACCCAGCGGTTTTCGACGTTGCGGTCGATCGCCAGGTAGATCCAGCCTAGGCCGCCGTGCGCGATGCATCCCTGAACTTCGTACTGCCCACCCACTATGTCGCCACGAGAAAGCTTGGGAACAAATGAATATCGCGTGCCGCACTCGGGGCAGAAGCCCTCGGTGCGCCCTGGTTGTCCGTCCCGGCCGCGTCCGACCGGCTTGTTGCATTCGTGATTACCGCAGTACCGGCTCGACTCCGGTACCTGCGGGTCCTTAAGAATCGCGGCGACAGGGTCGCCCTTCGGAATGCGCGGAATCTCGACGATCCCGGCGCCGAGGCGGCCGCGACTGCTGCCCTTCGTCGACGAACCAGTGCGGGACGTTCGCACCGACGCTGTGCGCGCCGACGGAGTGGCAGACGCGCTCGCCGCCGTCGCGGTCGAGACGGGTTGCGATGCGGCGGGTGCATCGGGTGCGGGCGCGGTACCGCAGACCTCGCAGTATCCGTCGACGACGATCCCGCCGCAGTCCGGTTCGGCGCATTTCATTCGGTCTTCCCCCGCTTGTCGACGATGAGCTGTTGGTAGTCCGAGACGGCGCGAGTAACGGCACGGAGGTCGCACGGTCGTCGTGACAGCAGGCCGGTGGCGATTCGGCTGCATGCCAACAGGTCTCGATCCTCCCCGAGCCCGAGTCGGGCTGCCTTCGCCTCGTAAGCCGTCAGCCGTCCCTTGAGCTCGCTACGACGATCGAGCAGGCCCTGCGCGAGCTCTTCCTCCTCACGCGCGGCTTGCAGCGCCGCCCCTATCCGGTGCCGAAGCGAGCGCAGCGCCTCCGGATCGGGTGCGGTGATGGACCGGAGCGCGGCACGCAGGTCCGGCTCGGCGTCGCCGCGCCCCGGAAAGGAACCCGCCAACACCTTCGCTACGGCGTGGGCGCGGATCTCTGTCGCGCGTGCGCTCGCTTCCCGCAACTCGTCAAGACTCCGGGCGGTAGTCGCGAGGGCTTCTGGCCAATTCGACTGCATTGCCGCCAGTTCGGCGAGCTGGGCGGATTGCCGCTCTACGCCATCCGCGATGGCTGTAGTGCGCTCCTCAACCTCCCGCGTTGTCAGGGAGAGTGGATCGGTCGCCGAGATCTGCAACAGCTCGGCGATCTCCTGTGGTCCTGCCGTGCCCGCCGCGTCGAGTCGCTTCTGCATCGGCGCGAGCTTCTCGGCGACAAGCGAGTTGATCCGATCGACGGCATCGAGAAATTCGACAACGGCAGGATATGCGCCGCGCATCCGCTCCGCCGTCTCGGCGAGTCCAACGTACTCGATCTCCTCTCCGACACCGCCGATCTGACGCTGCGCCAACGGGATTGACTGTCGCGACACCTCGAGTGGCCGCCCGTGGAGCAACTTCGTCAATTCGGCGCGGTCGTCGTTGTTCGGCTCCGACCGGCGCTCACGAACCATGCGTGCCGAGTCCACAATGGACGTCATCCGACCCAGGTCCTCCCACAGCTGCGCGAGTGATTTCTCGATCACCGCCCACCGCTGTGCGGTCACGCCGGTCGGTGGATAGAGCCGCACATGCCCAAGACCGGGATGGTTCTCCAACTCGAGCAGCGTCGCCGACATTGCCGCGACTTCCTTTGTGCGCGAATCGAGTTCGCGATCGATCTCGTCGGTGGTCAGCGAGCGCATGGTCAATCCTCGTACCGCGGTTGCGGCGGACCTGGTGACGGTCCGAGCTCTTCGAGCAGCCGGGCCTCGTAGAGTCTTTCCCAGGTTCCGTCGTTGCGGATCTTCTCGAGAACACCGTTGACGAACCGAACCAGGTCTTCTTGCTGGTGGTTGACCCCGATGCCGTAGGGCTCCTTGGCGATGGAATCCCCGACCACATTCACGTTCGGGTCCTGTCGCGCTAGGCCCTTCAGGACCGCATCGTCCGTGCTGATTGCGTCGACCTGCCCCTGTTGCAGCATGAGGAGGCAGTCCGTCCAGGTGGTCGCACCGACGATCTTCGCCGGCGGTTCGAGCTCGAACAGCTTCGAAAGCGAGGTGGTACCCGACACCGCGCACACCCGTTTGCCTGAAAGCGCTGCGAAATAATCGATTCCGGAACCCTTCACGCTGAGGATTTTTTGGTTGGCTTCGTAGTACACCGTGGAGAAATCGACGAGCTTCTTGCGCGCACAGGTGATCGAGTAGGTCCGCACAACCACGTCGACCTCGCCGGACTGCAGCGCTGATTCTCGTTGGTTTGGATTGAGCACTCGCAGCTGAATGCGGTCGGGGTCGCCGAAGATCGCCCGCGCGACCTCGCGTGCGATGTCGATGTCGAAGCCCTCCAGTTGCCCGGTCGCCGGGTTCCTGAAACCGAACAGATAGGTGTCCTGGTCGACACCGGCAATGAGGCGGCCACGCTGAGCGATTGCCGCCATCGTCGACCCTGGTGGCATGGCACCCGGCGTCGGCAGTGGACCGGGGCGCAGGCTGGCTTCCCTGTCGCCGCAGTCCGCATCCCCCGCCGCTGGCGCGGTCGTGACTCCCATCGCCGGCGCGGTCGTGACTTCCGTAGCACCGGCCGGCCACGGCTCGACTGGCGTGACCGACACTGATACCGGCGCGGCGGAGGATCCGCATCCGGCGACGCTGAGCGCAACGGCAAACAGCGCTACCACCACTCGTGTTCTCATAGGAACTCCTTGAGTCGCGGCCACAACCCGACGACGGCCGCTGACGCAGCGACGACCATCAGCACGAGGGTCCCGGTGGGACTCCACGCCAGCCATGCCCCCGCCGCCGACACCCGATCGCGCAATGTGTCGCGCGTTCGCTCGATCCCGTCGCGCAGGCTGGATTCGACGGCGGCGAATTGCGTTGCAGACGGACCGAGCGCTTGCGACTTCGCCGCGTCGTAATCGCCGCCCTCATAGGCCTCAGACTGCTTTTGGTGGCTGGCGATCCATTGCTGCACCCCGTCCTTCGCGGCAGCTGGCGCCGCCTCGAGCAGCTTGCCTAGCTCGTCGATATGGCTGTTGAACGACTTTTCTGCGGCGGTGATGTCGCTGCGGGCGATCAGCTCCAGGGTCTCGTCTGTCCGTGCCTTCTGCGCGAGGATGCGCGCGTTCGCGATCTGTTCGAACCTCTGGCTGCCTTCGGTTCGGCTGCGCTCGATCTCGCTCGCCGCCAGCTGCGTGGCCACCACGACCCACCCGATCACGAGCAAGACGGTGGCCGCCGAGACCACGAGCCCGAGGTTGAACTGCCGGTTCGTGCGGCGATACATGATCACCGAACTGACACCGATCGCCACGAGGGCGAGCGCCAGCAGCGCGAGGCTGAAGACCGGCAGGGAACCGATCGCGCGCTGATCTTCCCCGACCGTGGCGAGGTTGGCGGTGTAGACCTTCTCGGCGGCGGGAAGCAGCGACGTCTGCATCAACGAGGATGCTTCTCGCAAGTAGGCGGAGCCGATGGGGTACACCTGCCGATTGTTCGCCCGCGCCGCTTCGACGAGTGCGGTATACGTCGCCAATTGCTGGGATATCTCGGCCATCGCGGTGCGCGTTTGAATATCCGTCGTGCCGGCGGTCGCGTCGGCTAGTGCCGAGGAGGCGCGAGCCAAGGCTTGTTGGTATTGCGCCCGCATCGGGCCTGTTTCGATCCCGCCGGAGAGGAACGCTGACCCCGCCGCGGCATCGGCGGCCGAAAGGGCGGCGTACAGGTTCTGCGCCGCGTAGGCGAATGGCTCAGATCGCGTGAGAACCGAGTTGCGCTCGTTGATCCGACCGTTGAGCTGGGCCCCGCACACCAGACCGGCGATCACGCAGATCGCCCCCACAGCCAGCGCGATTATTCCGATGACCCCAGGCGTTGTTCGGGCAAGTCGTCGCAACCACGCCGCGGAATTCCGTGCGTCCACCGCGCCCGGAGACCCCAATTTCGGCCTCCCCTCCCCGTCAACGCGATCGTAGCTGCAAAGACCGGGCGGATAGCGGGCATTGATATTGAATTGCAATTCAGTGATGCCGGCCGACGACCGTCGGGAGAGCGCCTACTTCAACGTGCGCAGGAACCGACCCGCGGCGTCGACGGCGGGTCCGGAACTGCCCGCGTCGCTGATGAATACCGCCAGAGCGAGGTCACC
>Ga0157380_10003458_pt1 | contig 10843 bp, 9 predicted proteins | sample S35metaG_FD_119757 | JGI IMG/M metagenome (GOLD analysis project Ga0157380, IMG submission 119757) | Switchgrass rhizosphere microbial communities from Kellogg Biological Station, Michigan, USA - S3-5 metaG | ecosystem: Host-associated > Plants > Roots > Rhizosphere > Soil | place: USA: Michigan...
CACGTCAAAGTCGTGCTGACCGGAGAGGGGAGTGATGAGTTGGTGGCTGGATACAACAAGTATCGAGTTACGGTCTATAACATGATGTTGGGAAAACAGTATAACCGCCTCGTTCCGGTACCGATCCGTCGATTGATCGAACGAACGATTCAAGCCCACAGTTCTGCTCCGGGGATCTGGCGAAAGCTCTCACGAACCTTTCTGGCGTTGCCACCGGACCTGCGGCGGCTGTATTTCGATAATTTTGCCGTCTATCCCCTCGCGATGCACGCAGACTTGTTCAGCGATGCGACCAGGGAACGGATAGAAGACCCGGATCCGTACCGCACTGCCATGCGTTACTTGAAGCAGCCTGGTGCGGATTCATTGTTGGATCAGCTGCTAGCCATTGATCTCAAGAGCTATCTCCACGAACTCCTGATGAAGCAGGACCAGATGAGTATGGCCGCTTCGATCGAGAGCCGTGTCCCATTTCTCGATCATAAGCTCAGCGAATTCGCCACGCGGTTACCGATCGACATGAAGCTTCGTGGCACAACGACAAAGTATGTGCTCCGCAAAGCCATGACGGGCATACTGCCTGAACAGATTCTCACAAGAAAGAAAATGGGCTTTCCGGTGCCAGTCGGGGATTGGTTGCGGGGAGGGTTCCGGTCGGTCGTCGAGGACTACGTGTTGAGCGACCGCGTCCGTGCACGCGGTCTGTTCAACCATGAATTTGTGCGCGCGCTCGTCTCCCGACATTATGCCGGAGAGAACCACACGGAGCGGATTTGGATGCTTATCAATGTCGAGATCTGGCTCAGGCGGTTCTTCGATGGAGAGCAGCCGACCCTGCTCACGGGCTCGCATGGCAGGGGAGGGCAATGATGCGGATCCTGTGGTTGAAGACAGAATTACTGCATCCGGTTGACAAGGGAGGGAGAATCCGGACGTACCAGATGCTCAAGGAACTGAAGAAGCATCACCAGATTACCTATTTGACGCTCGATGAAATGGGCGACGATCCGATTCCCCATGAGCAGGCGTACGAATATTGCCAGGAATTGATCTGCGTTCCTCACCGGACGCATGGCAAATTTACCGCGAAATTCTATGGCGAGCTCGCCCTGAACTTCGTTTCGCCTCTCCCATATTTTCTTCGCAAATACCGTTCTCCTGCGATGGCTCGGATGATCAAGACCGTTTTGTCTGAACAGCGGCCGGACCTATTGGTCTGTGACTTCCTTCATCCCAGCGTCAATATGCCGGCTGCGATTCCCTGCCCATCGGTCCTGTTCCAGCACAATGTCGAGGCGATGATTTGGCAACGCCACTACCAAGAGCAGACGAATCCTTTAAAGAAAGCCTATCTCTTCAATCAGTGGAAAAAGACGCAAAAATGTGAGCAGGCGGCCTGTCGGCGGTTCGATCGCGTGGTGGCGGTTTCCGTCGACGACGCCGAGACGATGAAACGACAGTATGCCCTGGGCTCTGTGTCGGATATCCCAACAGGAGTTGACACGGAGTATTTTCAACGCAATCCGACTGCATCATCGGACCCGCATCGGCTGGTATTCACCGGTTCGATGGATTGGCTCCCAAATGAAGATGGAATGGCCTATTTTATAGAGCAGATACTTCCTCGAATCAGGCAGGTTCTCCCAGACGTCAGCGTGACGATTGTTGGGCGCAGTCCCTCTCTTCGCCTGCTTCAACTCAGTCGAACAGATTCCGGCATCAGAATTACAGGAAGAGTCGAGGATGTACGGCCTTATATGGAACAGGCCGGCGCCTATATCGTCCCGATACGTATCGGCGGAGGAACGAGGCTCAAAGTATATGAGGCCATGGCCATGGAGATGCCTGTCGTCTCGACGAGAATCGGCGCCGAGGGGCTACCTGTTCTTGACGGAAAAGATGTGCTCTTTGCTGATACGCCGGAAGATTTTGCATCTGCCGTTATTCGTGTCTTGACGGATTCCCGTCTGGCGCGCGCATTAGGCGCCCATGCTGGCGCGACGGTGAGAGAACGTTATGGCTGGGGCAATGTTGCGACCCAATTTTCATTGATTTGCCAGGATGTGTTGCGGGAATGGCGCCGACAGAACAACAAGGAAAGCCAGGCATGCCGCCTTGATGCCATTGCCGGACCGGCGGCCGTCGTGAGTCCAAATTCGCGGAAGGAGCATTGCGCATGAAAACGCTTGTCATTTGTCACGATGGAGCTGCATTGGACAAGGAAGGGCTCGCGCGGTGGCTGGCGTCTTTTTCGGATGTCGTGGGATTGGTTGTCTTGCGCGAGACAGGCAAGCGCGCGCGTCGTCGAGTGTCCACGGAAATCAAACGCGTTGGCTTGCTGCGGTTTTTCGACGTGCTAGCCTTTCGTCTCTACTACCGCCTCATGTTAGCGAAGAAGGATTGCTCTTGGGAGGAGAGCAAACTCGAGGAATTGTGCGCGGCCTACCCGGCGTTGAAGGAAGTGCCGATCCTCATGACACATTCTCCGAATTCCGAAGAGGCAGAACGGTTCATCAGAGAGCGAGGTCCTGACATCATGATCGCACGGTGTAAATCGTTGCTGAAGGAGGCGGTCTTTTCAATTCCGACGAAAGGCACGTACGTAATGCATCCGGGAATCTGCCCTGAATATCGCAACGCGCACGGCTGTTTTTGGGCTCTGGCAAACGGCGATTACGGCAAGGTTGGGATGACGCTGCTGCGGATCGACAAGGGTGTGGATACGGGGCCGGTGTTCGGCTACTACCACTATTCCGGCAACGACAAACAGGATTCGCATATCGTCATCCAGCATCGAGTCGTACTGGATAACTTGGGCGCGATCGGAAAGAAGCTGCAGGAGATTTTCCTCGGGGAAGCACAGCCGCTCGAAACAAAAGGCCGGCACTCGGCTGTCTGGGGGCAGCCTTGGCTTACCAAGTACCTGACATGGAAGACGAGGGGGAGGCGTGGCTAGTGCGCAAGCAGTGTCGCTGATCTATCACGACGTCTTCGATGGGTTGGAGCACCAGCGCAGCGGGTTCCCCTCGTCGGATGCTGCCATCTACAAGTTGGAGACCACTCAATTCGCGGCACATATGAAGGCGCTCTCTCTAGTGCTCCCTGAGAAGCCGCACTGTGTGCTGTCTCTTGGCCGGCTGGAACAGAGTATATCGTTTTTCCTCACGTTCGACGACGGAGGAGTGAGCGCGCATTCTCATGTGGCTGACCAACTTGAAAGTCTCGGATGGGTGGGGCACTTTTTTGTGAGTACCGGTTACATCGGCCAACCTTCTTTCATGAACAGGGAACAGATTCGCGAATTGGTTCGACGCGGCCATGTGGTTGGATCGCATTCGCACTCGCATCCTCTGCTGATGGCGAATTGTTCTCCGGAGGAGTTACGGAAGGAATGGCAATCAAGCGTCGATATTCTTTCTGAAATCGTCGGCGCACCTGTGAAGGTGGCATCGGTTCCGGGTGGACATTACTCACGACAGGTCGCAGACGCCGCTGCGCTGGCGGGGATTGAAGTCTTATTTACCTCTGAGCCGACGACCGCTATCCACCGCGTGGGCCGTTGCCTGGTCCTTGGGAGGTATGGAATTCAACAACGGACCTCTCCGGAAATGGCCGCATCCCTTGCCGTGGGCCAAGGGAGTTCGAGATTACGGCAGGGGGTTTTGTGGAACATCAAGAAGTGCCTCAAACGATTAGGGGGCGACCACTATCTGACGGTGAGAAGGGTTGTCATCGACAAGTTCAGGGGGTCAGCAGCGGCCGGGAACAGATAAGAAACGGCGAAATATCTCGCCAAGCCGAAGCGTGCCTTGTCACAATTCTCGATCGGTCGGTTTTTTAACAGATAGGGAGAGGTTGTCATGAAAATCAGCATTTTCGGATTGGGCTATGTCGGGTGCGTATCGGCCGCGTGTTTTTCCGATAGGGGACATGAGGTGATCGGCGTCGATGTCAACCAGCTGAAGGCGGACATTATCAATCAAGGCCGTTCTCCCATCGTCGAGCCCGGAGTTGGGGATATCATCGAGAAGGCCGTGAAGGACCAACGGCTGCGCGCCACGACAGACGCAACTGAAGCCGTTCATGCCACGGACATTTCGCTCATCTGCGTCGGGACGCCTGGTCACCACAACGGCAGTCTCGACCTCACCCACGTCAAGGCGGTCTGTAAGCAGATCGGGGCTGCCCTCGAAACGAAGCGACGGTACCACACCGTCGCGGTACGAAGCACAATGCTTCCCGGGACGATCGCCGAGACGGTCATTCCGACGCTTGAAATATTCTCAGGCAAGAAAAGCGGGAAGGATTTCGGCGTCGCCATTAACCCGGAGTTCTTGCGCGAGGGGACATCCATCCATGATTTCAACAACCCGCCCTTTACTCTCATCGGGGCGGATGACGAAGAAGCGGCTGAACTGCTGAAAAAATTGTACGAGCACCTGCCTGCAGCAGTTGTGACCATCCGCATCAAGGAAGCAGAGATGGTGAAGTATGCCTGTAACTGCTTTCACGGTTTGAAGGTCGCCTTTGCCAACGAGATCGGAACGATTTGCAAGGGCCTCAACGTCGACAGCCATCGTGTGATGGAAGTGTTCTGTCGAGACACGAAGCTCAATCTGTCTCCGTACTATCTCAGGCCGGGTTTTGCGTTCGGGGGATCCTGCCTGCCCAAAGATCTCCGCGCGATTAATTATAAGGCGAAAATGCTCGATGTTGAGGTTCCGATGTTGAACACGATTCTAACCAGCAACCGCCAGCATATCGACCGCGCCGTCGATATGGTGTTGAGGACTGGGAGAAAGGAAGTCGCCGTCCTGGGCCTGAGCTTTAAGCCCGCGACAGACGATTTGCGCGAAAGTCCGATGGTGACGCTGGTTGAAACGCTGATCGGCAAGGGCTTGAAACTCAACATTTATGACAAGGAAGTCGAACTGGCCAGAATATTCGGCGCGAACAAGGAATATATCGAGCGTGAGATCCCCCACATTTCGTCACTGATGAAGAAGGACTTGAAGGACGTGATCGAACATGCCGGCGTCATCGTTGTGACTAAGAAGTCAGACGAATTCAAAGATTTGGGGAAGTATGCCGAGCAGGGCAAGATCATCCTGGACTTGGTCCGTATGTTTGACCGAAAAGAGCCGCAGAACAACTATCAGGGGATTTGCTGGTAAGTCGACGCGAGTCTCCTCGCCGGCGCCTCGATCTCATGTCAGCATACGGTGTCAGCGAAGCGAAGAACTAAAAGAGTTATCCCGTGGCTGATGGACACAATTCGACTCTGAGATGACGATGAACAGTTCATTCGAACAACCACAGATCTGTACCGAGTTGTTGAAAGCGCCTGCCCATACGTACCTCTCGCCGATGGATGAGGCAGTCGGAATGGACCTTTCTCCAGGCGAAATAACGGTAACGGTCTTCACCACCTCCGCCGACTTCGATGCCTTGGGTGAAGAATGGGACCAGCTCGTATCCAAGAGTTCTGTGCACGGAACATTTTTCCTACGCTGGCATTGGACCAGCACCTGGTGGAAGACGTATGCCCCGGTGGGGAGCGAGTTATTCTTGATCGCCTGCCGTGACAGGCGCGGGAGGCTGGTGGGACTTGCGCCTTTCTATCGCCATTTGAAAAAAGTGCTGGGAGCGCTGAGTCTTTGCGAGGTCTGTTTTCTCGGCACTGGTACCCCATTGAAGACCAGTGAACATCTCGACATCATCGCCTGGAAAGGGTCAGAGAAGCTCGTAGGAGAAGCCGTGGCGTTGTGTCTTCGTCAACAGCCGGCCTGGCATCGCATCTGGCTATGGGGCATTCATAGGGATTCTCCGGTGTTACCGCATTTCACCAGTGCGCTTGGCAGTGAAGCACAGGTAGTTCCTTGTGACAGCCTTCCATACATTTCTACCAATGCGGATTGGAGTTCCGTGAAACGTGGCCTCGGATCTAATTTGAGGACGAACATCGATCGGTATATCCGTCGGATTGAAAAGCAATATAAGTGCGAGTTCAGATGTGTCCAGACCATGGAGCAGCTCGATGAGTTTATGGAATCATTCGTTCGGTTACATCAGGAACGGTGGCAATCAAAAGGTGAACGTGGGTCATTTGCTTCCCCCGGGTTCAAGGAGTTCATGCGGGATACGGTGAGAGAGGCGTTTCGATGTCAGAGAGCGAGGCTCTGGATGCTGTTCTTGGACGGGCAATGTGTGGCGACGCTGCAAGCATTCGTGGACCGCAGCGTGGCGCACTACTTCCAAGGGGGATTTGCCTCCGGGTACGAAAAGTATCATCTCGGGAGTGTCATGCTGGCCCTCGCCATACAGGATTGCATAGCGGCCGATGATATCGATGAGTTCGATTTCATGGGTGGAGGCGCTTCCTACAAGGAGTCGTGGACATCAAGCGCTTACGAAGCGGTTGCGGTAGAGATCTTGAGCCCCGGTTGGATTCCGGGAACATACAAGTACGGCTGTCTCGCCAAAACCCATCTTTCAAGCCTTTACCGATCCATGTTGCCCCTCGGGCTTCGCTCTACCATCAGGAAATATCTTGTTCCTTCGGCCTAGGAGTCCATCCGGTGTTTGATCGAAGAAAAGAGAAGGGTGTTTACAGAATGCGGGGCCAAACCAGATGAGTTCGACCGATCGCAGCTACGCAGAAAAGATTTCTCACTCACTGCCTTGGTTGGCAAGGTATCCATTCTGGCGTTTTGGCCGGTTTCTACAGGGCCTCCGGCCCGCTCAACAGCCTACCCATCTCATTGTGACCGTTGCCAACCATTATGAGCCTGGCTGGGCGCCCAATGGGGGCTGTGAAAACCGCAACACCCAATTGGCGCGTGTGCAGCGGTGGCATCAGGAAGCCCGTGTCACCGCACAGCTGATTAAGGACGTCGATGGCACCCCATTCCGCCATACAGCATTCTACCCTGGTGAGCAATACGACCCGGCACTCGTGGACGTCTTAGCTGAGATGCAGGCAGAAGGGTTAGGGGAGGTCGAAATCCATCTGCATCACGGCACCGAGCACCCGGATACTTCTGAGAACCTGAAAGCAAGCTTGATCGAATTTCGGGATCTGCTATCGGAAAAACATCGTTGCCTGTCCCGGTCCCATCTAGCGGATATTCCTCGATATGCGTTCGTCCACGGTAATTTTGCCTTGGCTAACTCCCTGGGAGGGTTCGGATGCGGGGTCGATAACGAAATGGAGATTCTCGCTGAAACAGGTTGCTATGTGGATATGACCCTTCCTTCGTTTCCCCTCAAGGCGCAGGTTCCGAAAATCAATGCGGTGTACCAATGCGGCCGTCCCTTAAGCGAGGCTGTTCCACACCGATGCGGGCCGAACCTCCGCGTTCATGGGACTGTGACCTATCCCGTGATTATGACCGGTCCCTTGGTCTTCGACTGGACCAGAACCAGAGGGGGCCTGCCCTTTCCCCGCGTCGACGACGGGGTGCTCACAGCGAATTACCACTGCGATCGAGCCCGTCTTGATCGGTGGAGAGGCGCGCAGGTCAGTGTAGAGGGGAGACCGGAGTGGATATTTATCAAACTCTACTGTCATGGATTTTTTCAGGGTGATCTGGAAGCGACGCTTGGCGAGCCGATCAGGCGGTTTTGGGGATCGGCGCTCGAAGAGGGAAGCCGCACCGGCGCCTTCACAATCCATTTTGCCAGTGCGCGAGAAGCGTTTAATATTGCTCTGGCCGCTGTCCATGGCAAGACCGGATCGCCACATGCCTACCGTGACTACAATCTCCGGTCAAACATGCAGCCTTGGCCGGCTGATCAATTACAGGATATGAACGGGAATTCATGCCCAGTCCAGACGTCTGCAGCTTTGATATGAAACCACGTCTGCTGAATTTCAACGTGAACAGTTCCTAATGGTGGAAGGAGACTTACATCAACGTCCCACCCCCAATACCAACCGAGCCTGAGTCAAATGGATATTTATTCGAAGCCAAATCAAAAAATTGGAAAGTGCCTGATCATATGTGTGCTCTTGAATCTCGTAGCCTGTAGTGGGGCAAATTCTGACCCATCACCCCAATACAGTACTGCATCCCAGCTCATTGTTACTTCCTCCTGTGGACCTTCCCCTGTATCTACACCAAGTAGCGCATTTCTTTCAGATTCCAAGGTGCATATGCCGTCCGTGACTGGGCAGTTTGTTTACAATGACTGGAAACCAGGCGCGGCCAATTTCCCAAAGGTTGGCGAGGCATACGTTGATCCGGTATTTGGCGGGACCATCCGCCGACTGACCAGCAGGGTGGGCAACAGGAATCAAGAAGACATCTATGCCCACCATTGGGCCAATGCCAATGGGACGCTCGTGTTTTCACGCATAGTAGACCAGGGAGGGAATAATGTAGGGAGAATCCTGAACGCCGCTACGGGACAGGTCGTCTATAACGATCAGCCAGGCATGGGGGGGGCATCGGCCATAGATATTGCCTGGGATGCAGTCGACCCCAGCCTGTATTACTACTATAGCGGGTTAAGTCTCGTTCAGCGCAACTTGTGCGCGTTGACCGATACGATCATGAAGACGTTTCCCGCTCCTCTCGAACCGAACGGAGGGTCACTCAACACGCAGGATCGGTCTGGTCGGTACTTTACGGTCCGTTATGGAGGCACCAACAAAGTGTGGGATAAGATAACGGATGCTATCTATGCTGGTTCTGTGACTCCGTTGAATTCTACCGGGTATGTGGCGATAACGCCCGATGGCAATTACCTTGTCACAGCGGCGGGGCTTACTGCGCCGCCAAATATTGAACATTATTCCTTCAAGATTGACCACGTTAACAAGAGGATCGCGAGTACGCCGACGCAATTCTGGGGGCTCTGCGGGGACCACGGTGCGTTGATTTCAGCATCTGATGGGCATAATTATTTCATCACACACAACTGCTTGAATGATGCGAACACCTACCGGGTCGATATTACGCTGGATCAGGCTGGAAAAACTGAAGCTCAACAAATTGCCGCCAACCAAGTCCTGCTTCAAGGGGTGTTTGGCAAGACCGGCGATGGCCATTTATCGGCTGTGTCGAAAGGCCCTAATAAGGATTGGGCCTTCGCGGACATTGAGACATTCAGCGACGATCCCTTCAATGGCACCCCATCTGGCTGGGCTCCCTACGAGCAAGAAATCGTCGCAATGAATGTTGTCACGTTGGAAGTGCGTCGATATGCCCACCACAGGTCACGGGGACTCGCTTCAAGTTACTATGCTCAACCACGGGTTTCCTGTTCCTGGGACGGGTCAGTCGTGTTGTGGACCAGTAATTTCAATATCAGTGCACCGGTCGGGTATTCAGATCTCTATTCGATGCCGTTCAGGTGAAGCTCGGTTCATGATTTAATCATTCTTTATTCCAGCAGGTGCAATCCTGTCGGCGCGACCGGTGGAGTCGTGTCTATAGGGGGGGTAGGCGGCGACCCGCCCTGGTTGAACTGGATCGCATAGGTGTCCACATAGTCTCTTGGCGAGCTGACGTTCATATTGCTCTGCCAGATGATTACTGATCCATCCCATGATGAACTAATGTGGGGCTGAGCATAATAGCTGCTCGATAAATTCCTGCTCCGGTGATGGGCTAATCTACGAACTTCTCCAGTGAGGATATGAATTGCGATGATTTCCTGCTTCCACGCTGTCCATCCCGACACACCACCGTTGAATGGATCACCGCTCAAGTTTTCGCTGCTCAGAAACACCCAGTCCTTGAGGGCTCCCCGCATATTACCGGTCAGATGCCCGTCGTTGTCTTCCCAGGCAAGGGGAATCAATGACTTGTTTGATGCCAGCTGTTGAGACTCTGTCCTGCCGGATTGATTCAAACTCACGTCGGCTCGCCAGATACCGGGAGTATTATGGCAGCCATAGGTCACGAAATAGCTGCGTCCATCGCTTGCGCTGGCAAGGACTCCATGGTCACCACAAAGACCCCAAAACTGTACCGGTGTCGTGGTGACGGTCGCTGTCGCATGGTTGATCGCGTAGGACCAATGTTGTTTTTGAGGTGTGGAGGTGCCGCCTGCCGCCGTCACAATGTGGCTTCCATTCGGTGTGATGGAGATCCATCCCCCATTCGTCGTGAAATTAGTCGTATCCCCCGAATAAAGCGTATTCGTCGACCGCTTCCAGATATGTCCTTGACCATTCCACGAAAACACATAGATATCCCCGCTCTCATCCACCCAGGGAAGTGATCCACCGAAATTGTCAAAATTTGCGGGAGCCGTAAAGATGGTCACATCGGTCTGTGTTGGTAGATCTCTTTCAACAATCCTGTTCGTCTGGAATCTTTGATATTTATTGGGGTTGGTCGGGTGCCACTGGAGATTTGCCCGGGGCAGGTCGCCGCTGCCGACCGGCTGATTAGTGTATTGCGTTACCCCTGTGAGAGGGCTGTAAATATCGAGGCCACCGCCATTCGTTGTGAAACAGCTGGTTCCATTCGCATTGCACCAGTGGTGGGCATAGATATCATCGTCGTTTGCCGTCAGTCCCACATCCGTAATGCGGCGTACGGTCTCACCAAAGACGGGATCAACATAGGTACCGCCTAACGCCGGAAAGCCTGCGGCACCTGGCTTGAACGTATTATAGGAGAAGGGTCCACTGGTGGGCGGAGGGTGCGGAGCCGAATCCAGGATCGCTGCATGGGTGCCCGGCGCCAGGAGGAGAGCGAACAAACCCACGAGACCGAGATCGGCCCATTGTGCCTTATGCTTCATGGTGAAGACCTCCAGCGGGCCCTACAGCGCCAGTATAGTGGAGAGGGCCGCAACCGCATTTGTAAGGCTGTGATTGTGGCCAAAC
>Ga0157380_10003459_pt1 | contig 10843 bp, 12 predicted proteins | sample S35metaG_FD_119757 | JGI IMG/M metagenome (GOLD analysis project Ga0157380, IMG submission 119757) | Switchgrass rhizosphere microbial communities from Kellogg Biological Station, Michigan, USA - S3-5 metaG | ecosystem: Host-associated > Plants > Roots > Rhizosphere > Soil | place: USA...
ACGCTTTGTCCAGGCGATGCCGTATTGGGAAGAGGCACAGCGGCGGGCCGCTGCGCTGCTGTCGCTGGACGAAGTGAAGATGCTCGCCCGCCAGGTCCGGCACGCCACCCGAATCCCGGCCTGAGGCCGCCAGCGCCTGCCGTACCGGGTCGGCGATCAGGCGACGTTGCGCCGGCGCAACACGCCGGCCGGCGGCGGCACGCGGGTGTCTTCCCGCAAGTTGATGCAGTCCCGGCCGCAACGGTCGCCGGCCCATCGCCTCGGTTCAACGTGCGTTCCGTCGCCGCCGGCGACGTCGCCGCGCCCGCGGCGGCGTTTTGTCGCCGGTACGTTGACCCCCCACGGGGTCCCGGCTCCAATCCAAGATCGGGGTACCGCGCACGCGCGGGCCTCACGGCCGGAGGTGTCCACGTTGCGTAACGACCTAAACGGTGTATGCTCGTTACCAACGCCGGGGGCCGCCGGCTGCGCCGGCGAGGTCGGACGGCGCGCCCGCGCGCCGTCGCTTGCATCCGGCGCCACGATCGGCTAACGTCGCAATTACATGCATATGCATGATTTGGCCCGGATAACGCGAATGCCGATGGACAACCTGCCGGTAGAAGCGACATCCCGCGAGCGGGACCCGGCGCGACCGGCCGCCGAGCCGGCGCCCGGCTCGCGCTGGATCAGCCGGATTGCCGTACGCTCGGTCAACCGGATCGTCATCGTTCCGGTGGCCGACATCATCCGGCTCGACGCCGAGGACAACTATGTCCGGATCTGGGCCGACCGGCCCTACCTGCACAAGGAAACGCTGACCGGCCTCGTCGCCCGCCTCGACCCGGCGGTGTTCCTGCGCATTCATCGCTCGCACGCCGTCAACATCGATCGCGTCCGCGAGCTGCGCCCGCTGCTGCATGGCGAGTACCTGATGGTGCTCACCGACGGCACCGAGCTCACGTCGGGGCGCAGCTACAAGGCCCGCATCCAGGCGTCGTTCGGCCTCGCCCGCGACGAGGTCTGACCACAAGCCGCTACGCCGGCGCTCCGCGGCCGACGGCGGGCGCCGGGTGCCGCGCGCGAAACCGCTGCTGGCGGGCGCGGTTTCCGCATTCGTTCGAGAAACAGTAGCGGCGCGAGCCGTTGCGCGTCACGTCGACGAATAGCCATCCGCAGCCGCGGTCGTCGGCGCACTCCTTCACCTGCGAGAGCGCCGGCGACGACAGCAGCGCGACCGCCGACAGCGCCGCCTGCCAGCGGGGCATCCTGATCCCCGCATCTGCGCGATCGAGGCACGGCACCAACCGCCCGTCCTGCAACTCGAGCTTCAGGTGCCGCGCCGCCTCGTTGAATCCCTCGACGATCGTGGCCAGATCGGCGCCATCGGGCCCGGTACCGTGGGCGTGCCCGGCGAACACCCGCGCGATCGCTTCCCGCAGCAGGATCGCGCGCACGAGTTCCCGCTGCGCGGATCCGCCGCTGCCCGCGGCATTGGCGACGAGCCGGCGCGCTTCACGCTCGTCGACGACCTTGCGCTGCTGCGCCCACGCGACCAGGTCCGGGAAACGCACCAGCGTTTCGCGCGGCGCCGCGCTGTTGCGAAAGTGGCGGGTGTTGGCGAGCGACAGGCACAACGGCCGACCGTCGGTGATCTCCGTCAAGGCGACACCCCATTGCGCCCACGGCAGGCGGGCGGGCGGCAGTTGGGAACGCGGCGGCATCGGGCGTAACGAGCTAGTCGGGGAAACGACGGGTGGTGGATGGTAGTCCACGTCGGACCGAAGCGCCATTCCCGTAACGGGCGTCGCGGTGCCCCCGCGTCGCTGCGGCGCCACTTGCCGCGCCCTCGCGGCGCGGTCAAACTCGCGATCTTCCGGCGCTCGCGCCGGTTCCTTTTGGGGAAATCATGGGCGGAACCAGGCACGTGGCCGTCATTGTCGCTGCCGTCGTGTGGTTCGCGATCGGCGCCGGCTGGTACACACTGCTGGCGGTGCCGTGGCTGGCCGGGCTCGGCAAGACGATGGAGCAAGTTCACAAGGACACGGCCGGCACGGTGAACCCGATGATCATCGGGTTCGTCGCCATCCTTGTCATGTGCTACGCACTGGCCTGGCTGATCGGCCGCCTTGACGCACGGTCGCTTGCCGCAGGCGCCATTACCGGCATCACCGTCGCCGTCGGGTTCGCTGCTCCAGTGATCGGGCTTAACTACGTGTTCGAAGGGCGGGGCCTGACGCTGTGGCTGATCAATGCCGGCTACGCATTGGTCGGGCTCACCGTCGCCGGTGCGATCATCGGTGCGTGGTCGAAGCCACGATGAGGGTTCGACGATGCCGACGCTGACCGAACGCCTGCAGGCCTGCTATTCGGGAGCCGTCCACGACGTGCTGCGCGGCATGGGCCGCGACGACGTCGTGCTGCCGCCGTCGATCAAGCCGCTCGACCCGACGTGGAAGCTGGCTGGGCCGGCATGGACGGTATCGGGCCATATCGACCGCACGAAGACACGCGACGAAACGTTGCTCGGCTGGTGCACGCTGCTCGCCAAGGCGCCGTCGGGCCACGTGATCGTCTGCCAGCCGCACAACCACGAGGTCGCATTGATGGGCGAACTCTCGGCGCAGACGCTCGCCGCGCGCGGCGTGCTGGGCTACGTCGTCGACGGCGGCTCGCGCGACACGGAGTTCGTACTGCAGCAGGGTTTTCCGGTCTGGTGCTCGTTCCTGACGCCGTCCGACATCGTCGAGCGCTGGATTCCCGATGCTTACGGCGCGCCGATCGACATCGGCGGCGTGACGATCGCGACCGGCGACTACGTGCTCGCCGACCGCGATGGCGTCGTCATCGTTCCACGGTCGATCGCCGAGGACGTCGTGACCCGGACCGAGCAGGTGGTCGCGACGGAATCCGACATGCGACGCGCGCTGATCGGCGGCATGGACCCGGTCGCCGCGTATCACAAGTACGGCAAGTTCTGATGGCGATACCCGACGGCTGCGGCCTGCCTCTTTCCAGCTTTGGCGAACAGCACTGTCCGCCGGCGTTCTCCGTCGCCGCCATGATCGATGACGTTTCACCGTGCCGCGCCGGCTCGAGTGAACGCCCACGGCACGTGATCGTGCGCTGCCGGAGGGGCGGCGCAACCCTGGGAGCGGTTCAATGAACTGCCGTCGCCGCTGGCTCGTGCTTTGCGCACTGTGCGTACTCGGTGCACCGGTCAACGCCCAGGAAGCGAAGAAGATCCCGCGCGTCGGGTATCTGGCGGCCGTGTCGCCGGCCGCGGACGCGCCGCGGCTTCAGGCGTTCCGGCAAAGCCTGCGCGAACTCGGCTATGTCGAGGGGGAGAGCATCATCATCGAGTACCGGCACGAGAATCGCGATTTCGACCGGCTCCCGACGATGGCCGCCGAGCTCGTCGCGTCGAACATCGACGTGCTGGTCGCGGTAACGACCAATGCCGCGCTGGCCGCCAGGAAGACGACGTCCACGGTCCCGATCGTATTCATGGGCGTGACGGACCCGATCGCCGCGGGACTGGTCGAGAGCCTGGCGCGGCCCGGCGGCAACAGCACCGGCATCACGAACATGGCGGCAGTCCTGACCGGCAAGCGCCTCGAGTTCCTGAAGGAGACGATTCCACGCGTATCGCGCATCGCGGTGCTCTGGGATCCGCAGGCCCCCGGCTCGGTCCCGCAATGGCAGGGCAGCCAGCAGCCGGCGCGCGACCTGGGACTGCGCCTCTATTCGATGAAAGTCAGCAGTGTCGACAAGTACGCGGCCGCGTTCGAAGCGGCGAAGAAGGCGGGCAACGGCGCGGTCTGGGTGACATTGAACCCGTTGGCCAATTCGAACCAGCGCCGGATCGCCGAGCTCGCAATCAGCCATCGCATGCCGACGATATGCGCGCGCGCCGATTACGCGGAGAACGGCTGCCTGATCGCCTACGGCCCGGGCTACAGCATCGAGGGCCGCGACGGCGCCCGCTACGTCGACAAGATCCTGAAAGGCGTCAAGCCGGTCGATCTTCCGGTCGAACAGCCGACGAAGTTCGAGCTGGTGGTCAATCTGCAGACCGCGAAGCAGATCGGCGTCACCGTTCCCAAATCGGTCCTGAACCAGGCGGACAAGATCATTGAGTGACCGGATGCGCTGTGCGCTCTTCGCATGGTCGCTGGCGTTCGCTTCGGCGCCTGCGCTCGCCATCGACGCGCCGGTCGTGCACGGCGTCCTCGTCGTCGGCGGCCAGCAATACGCGCTCACTCACGTGCAGGCGGTGCGCAGCCCGCATCATCCAGGACGCGCATGGGTCGTACTGGCGACGGAGGAGATCGCCGTGAAGGATGCGGCGAATCCGGGACGCGCGCGTGCGCTGGCGCGCAAAGAACTGTTGCACGGCGTGCGCATCGACGTCGATTCGGTGAAGCCCGACGCCACCGCGGTCCGTGGCGCGCTGCTGATGGCGCCGTCCGGCGAGATTGCGTTCGACATGCGCGGTACGCGCGTTTGGGAGCGGCTCATCACCGCCAACCGGCGCATCGTCGGAACGCTGCGGCTCGCCCGCCCCGCGCAAGGCGATGTCCCGGCGTGGTCGATCGACGTCAGCTTCAGTGCGCCCGTGTACAGGTCTCGCTGACGGTCGTGACCGCTAGCGCGCTTTCGGTGGCGCGACGCCGTGCGCGGCAACAGGTGCGCGCTGCGTGACCTGCCACGCAACCCACGCGGCGAGAAGCATCAGCCCGCTGGCAACGACGAACGGCGCGCCGGGAAGCATCACGCCTCGGTGCGGCGCAAGGAAGTACGCGAACGTCAGCGCGAACAGCGCCGGGCCGACCAGCGCGGCAATGGCCATGATCGATCCGATCGCGCCCTGCAATTGCCCCTGCTCCGACGGCAACACCGTCCGCGTCATCAAGCCCTGCAGCGACGGGTTGTAGAGGCCGCTGAGTGCGAAGATCGGGATGGCGGCCCAGAACAGCGCGTCGGTCGGCGCCATGCCGAAAATGAGGTAGCCGAGCGCACTGGCCAGTGCTGCGGTCACCAGCGCGCGACGCTCGCCGATCCGCCGCACGATCGGTCGCACCAGCCCGCCCTGCACGATGACGTTGCAGATGCCGACGACGGCGAGTGTCAGTCCGATCGTCTGCGTCGACCAGCCGAAGCGGTAGCCGACGTACAGCACAAATACGCCGGACAGCACCTGATGCGCGAGCCAGTACAGGAAGCTGAGGCTGGCGAGGCCCAGCAGCTCGCGATGCGCGCGCAGGAACTGGAGCGCGCCGAGCGGATTCGCACGTTGCCACGAAAACGCGGCGCGCCGGGCCACCGGCAGCGATTCCGGCAGCACGACAAGTCCGTATGCGGCGTTGGCGAGCGTCAGCGCGGCCGCGATCCAGAACGGCAGCCTCGGATCGACGTCGCCGAGAATCCCGCCCAGCGCGGGTCCAGCGACGAAACCGAATCCCCATGCCGCGCCGACGATCCCGAACGCTGCGGCGCGCTTGTCGGGGGGTGTGACGTCCGCGATGTAGGCGGACGCCGTCGCATAGCCGGCGGCGAAAACGCCCGACAGCAATCGACCGACGAACAGCCAGGCGAGCGTCGGGGCCACCGCCATCAGCAGGTAGTCGAGGCCAAGACCGAGGCACGAAAGCAGGATCACCGGGCGCCGCCCGAAGCGGTCGGACAACGCGCCCAGGACCGGAGCGCTGAAGAACTGCATCGCTGCCCACACGGTTGCGAACAGGCCGACGACCTCCGCTGCGCGCGCGGTGTTGCCGCCTTCGAACTGTTCGATCAGCCGCGGCAGCACTGGAATCACGATGCCCAGCGCCAGCACGTCGAGAATGACGGTGACGAAAATGAAGGCCAGCGCGGCCTTGCGATGAGTGGATTGCATGGAAGGTTCGCGCGCGGACGCTGCGGCTAGGCCGGCGCGGCAGCGAATGGTACCGCATCGACCGTACGGCCCGCGGACGCCACACATCAGCGCCGCGTACGGCGCGGCAGCGCGCGCAGCGACCGCGCGAGCGTCGCGATGCCCGCGGTGATTCGCGACGGCGACAGCGCCGTGTAGCCGAGCAGCAATCCGTTGCACCGTCCGCGCGACTGGGCATGTCGCGACAGCGGCGGCGCAAACACACCGGCGGCCTCGGCGCAGCGCGCGAGCACGCGATCGTCACGGTCCGGCGGTGCATGCAATGCGGCGTTCATGCCGGCGTGCGTTGGTCCGAGCAGCGCCCACTCCGGCAGTTCGTGGGCACAGGCGGCCACCAGCACGTCGCGTCGCGCCTGGTAAAGCGCGCGCATCCGCCGCAAGTGCGCACCGAAATGGCCGCCATCGAGGAAATCGGCGAGCAGCGCTTGCGCGAAGCCGTGCGTGTGGTCGTCCAGCTGCCGCCGTACCGCCTCGAACAGCGGCACCAGCGGCGGCGGCAGCACGACGTATGCGAGGCGCAAGGATGGAAACACGGCATTGGTGAAGGTGCCGACGTAGAGCACGCGCCGACCCCCATCGAGGTGGTGCAACGGCGCGAGCGGCCGGCCTTCGTACGTGAATTCGCTCTGGTAGTCGTCCTCGATGATCCACGCACCGGCCCGCTCCGCCCATCGCAGCAGCTCGACCCGCCGCTCGAGCGACAACGTTCCACCCATCGGATACTGGAACGACGGCACGACGTGAACCAGCGTCGCCGAGGGCGCCAACGCGATGCCGCGAGCGACGACGAGTCCGCGCGAGTCGACGGGCACCGGAACGATCCGCGCACCCGACGGCGCGAGCACGGCGCGCAGGTTGGGAAATCCCGGGTCCTCGAGCCACACGCGATCGCCGCGCTCGACCAGCACGCGCGACACGATATCCACTGCCTGCATCGTGCTGTTGACGATCATCACCTGCTCCGGTGCGCAGGCCAGTCCGCGCGCCGCAGCCAGATAGCGCGCCGTAGCCTCGCGCAACGACGGGTGGCCGAGCGCCGGCATGTAGCCCAGCAGCTCGCGGCCGCTGTGGCGCAGCCTTCGCGCGGCGAGCCGTCGCCACAGGTCGAGTGGAAACTCGTCCAGCGCCGGCAATCCGGCAACGAACGGCTGCGGCGCCGGAACATGGCGTGGCGAGTGACGGCCCGACGTCGCGCGTCCCCACGTCGATACGGCAGCGAGCAGCTCGCGTCCCCGCGCGTTGGGCGGCCGCAGCCGCGCCGGCGGCTGCGTTTTCCCCGCACGCGGCAGGTCCGCGCTGACGAACGTGCCGGCCCCGACGCGCCGCACGACGAATCCTTCGGCCTGCAATTGCGCGATCGCGTCGTCGACGGTGTTGCGCGCGACGCGCCAGTCGGCGGCCAGTTGCCGCGCCGACGGCAACCGCGCGCCGGGCGTCAGGCGCCCGTCCTGCATCGCCGACACGCACGTCGTGTAGATCTGCGCGCGCAGGCTGGCGGCGGCTGGATCCGCATGCAGCGGCAGCAGCGTGCCTCGGGCGCGTTTGGGCATCGGATGTGCGCTCCGTCGTCAAATGGCCCACCACGGTATCGGAAATTGGCCCTTGCCGGTAGGCCACTCGCACGGCAGCATCGACGCTTCGACTCCTCGAGGTTACGCATGCCCACAGTCCCGATTGCCGCCGCGTCGCTTACCTTTGCCCTCGCCGCGACGTTCGCCGCCGCGCAGTCGCCACCCGTCGCACCAACGCAATCCGTCGCGCCGCCGCCCAAGCCGAAACCGTGCACGGCACCGGAGCACCGGCAATTCGACTTCTGGATCGGCGACTGGCAGGTGCGCGATCCGGCCGGCAAGCCGGTCGGCGAGAACCGCATCGTCGCGCTGCATGGCGGTTGCGTGCTGCTCGAAAGCTGGAGCGGCGCCGGCGGCTTTACCGGGTCCAGCGTCAACGGCTACGACGCCGATCGCCAGCAATGGCACCAGACGTGGATGGACAGCAGCGGCGGCGTGCTCCAGATCGACGGCCGGTTCGCCGACGGCCGGATGACGCTGGCGGGCGACGCGCCCGGCGAGAAGCCGGGAGACACGATCCGCAACCGGATCACATGGACGCCGCTGCCTGACGGCCGCGTCCGTCAGCTCTGGGAATCGTCGAACGACGGCGGCAAGACGTGGACGACGGCGTTCGACGGCCTGTACAGCCGGAAGTGACGGCACTGCACCATCACAGCATGCTGACCGCCATGTCGATGGCGATGACCAGCATCACCGACATCAGGATGCAGGCGAGTGTCTGCGAGCCTTCCTTCGCGGCAAACACAGGGATCGTGATCGCGGCCGTCGCGGCGATCGCGTAGCGCAGCGCCACCTGGCACAACGCCGGCAACGATGCCAACGAAACGCAGGCTCCGCCGGCGAACAGACTCGCCAGCAATCGCGCGCAGCGGCCGCTTGCGGCGCACAGTGCGAGGGTCGTGGGCAGTTCCATGATCTCTCCGCCAGTCGATGACCGTGCGCACATCATCGACCGTCCCCCGCGCCGGGCGCGACGGAGAATTGCCTGCGCGCGGGGCGGAAAATTAGCGCTGGTCAGCCGAGCGGCGTTTCGAGCAGGCAACCGAACTCGCGCGGAAAATCGACCGACACGCGCGCGTGAACGGCGCCTTGCTGGTCGAAGAAGCGCTGCGTGCCCGAATACCCGAACACGCCTTCGTGCCAGACGCCGGGATGGATGTACAACCCGCGGCGGCCGTCGAACCGGAAGCAGACGAAGTCCTCCGGCGTCACGTCGTCGCCGGCCAGCGCCAGCGGCACCAGGAACGGGCGCTGATCGAGCGGGAAGAACAGCTGTCCGCCGTCCGGGTGGTAGTTGCAGTGCCACAGCAACATCCGCGCCGGTGCGCGCGCGTGCGTCTCCGCGCAGCGCGAAGGATCGTCCGCATAGGCGAGCACGTAGTGGCCGCCAACTGCTTCATTGCGCCCGTACAGCACGTCGCCTTTCCATTCGCTGACGAACACGCCTTCAGTCGTGCCGCCCTGGTCACCCGAGTCACTGTCGACCGGCCGCCAGCCCGTCGCCGGCCAGCGCACGATCTCGACTGCGCAGGCCTTCGGATCGTCGACCAGGCGGCCGTAGCCGTCGAGCGATGCGTCGGTCGCGTCGACCACGGGCATCCGGACGCGCCGCAGGCCGTCTGCAACGCCGGGGTTCAGATAGTCGGGGGCCGCCATCCGGACGTTGCCGCTCAGGCGACGGCGCGATGCAGCGGCGCGCCGCCGTTGGCGGCACGCTGCGCGAGCCGCGGGCCCCACGCGCTGCCTGGCTTGTGCACGAGCCGTTCGGCGATGTAGTGGTTGGCCCGGGCCCGGTCGCCACCGCGAATTGCCGACTCGATCAGCGTCAGCGTCACGAGGTCGCGTTGCGCGTGACTGCCGCCAAACCGGCTGGCGATGTCGCGGACCGACTCGAGCGCCGCGATCGCGTCGGCGTAGCGGCCGCGACCGAACGCCTCGAATCCCTTGGCCAGCGGAATAGCGACGTCGCGCGTCATCGCCGCGTTGGTGTCGGTGCCCGCCGCGGTCCGGGTCATTGCCGCGACGAGGCGCTGCAGCGCGTCGGTCCGATCGGTGGCCACGAACGCCAGCGCCGCATGCGCGTCGTTGAACGCATAGTGACCGGCCTCGGCCTCGAGCTGCGCCTCCCATTCGTCGGCGACGTGGACAAAGCGATCGCCGGTGTCGGCACTCTCCAGCATCATCCGCCACAACAGCGCCGTCGCATCGATCAGAGTCAGCAACATCGTCGCCGGGGCCGGATGGATCCGGCTGTCGTAAAGCGCCAGCGCCCGGTCGTGGTGACCGCCGTCGAGGTGGAACAGCGCGAGGTGCCAGTAGTTATGGAACGCGAACGCGTTGTCGGGCGCCCAATCGGACTCGCGCGATTCGAGCCACGCAATGCCGTCACCGATTCGCCCCTGCATCTCCATCACGTGCGTCGCGGCGTGCACGGCCCAGCCATCCTTCGGATCGATCGCGAGCGCGCGCAGCGCCTGCTCCTCGGCCTCCGGATAGCGGTTCATTTCCTCGAGACCGAACGCATGCATGCCGAGCACGTAGGAATAGCCGGGCACCGACGCGTCCCATTGCGGCAGCACGCGCGTCACGCGGTTGCACAGATTCTGCGCATCGCCGCGGTAGAAATCGAGCAGGTGGCCGATCTGCAGCGCGAGCGCGTCGCGCGGGTGGTCGATCAGCACGCGATCGAGCGTGCGGCACGCCGCGTGCCACTCACCGGAAAGCAGTTGCTGCGCGGCGAGCGCGAGGGCTCGCTCGCGGTCATTGGCGCGGCCGGCGCGCGTGTTCACCTCGCGCAGCGATCGCTCGACTTCCGCCAAGTACTTGCGTTCCGACAGCGTGTACAGCGCGAGCGCACGAAACAGGTGGCCGGCGATGAACTCCGGATCATCGGCAAGCGCCGCGTCGAGGGTGGCGATCGGGTCGCCGACATACGTCTGGAACTGGCGAAGCGCAGTTTCGTAACGGGCCAGCGATGCGACAGTGCCCGCCGAGACGGGCACGCCGCGAACATCGTGCGTCATGTCATTCCCCAATGGACCGGTTCGGAAAAACGGCACCGGAGGGCGAGCGTACGCCCGCCCCCTCCGCGCCGCAATGCATGTGAATCGACGACTGCGGTCGGTTGCGTCACCGCCTGACGTCCGCCGCGCCGACGCCCGTCGCTGCGTGTGCACCGTTCGCTGCCGCGGTGCCGCGCTTGACACTGCGCACGGCCAGTCGCGTGTCGCCGTGAGCATTGTCGTCGTGAACGATCACCGTCGGCGCCGTGCTGTCCGGCGCGTTCGCGGTGACGGTGAACAACGGCAGCACGGCCGTGCAGGCCGCGCTGCAGGCGCGCGTTCCGGCGTGG
>Ga0157380_10003460_pt1 | contig 10842 bp, 11 predicted proteins | sample S35metaG_FD_119757 | JGI IMG/M metagenome (GOLD analysis project Ga0157380, IMG submission 119757) | Switchgrass rhizosphere microbial communities from Kellogg Biological Station, Michigan, USA - S3-5 metaG | ecosystem: Host-associated > Plants > Roots > Rhizosphere > Soil | place: USA...
CACAACCGTTGGTGCCGCAGGAGGTGGATATCCCGCGTTGAAGATCTTCGTGCCGTTGAAGACCTGAAGTTTGTCCTTGCCATTGGCGATATAGCATTGGTTCTGGATGGTCGCAAAGCTCAGCGGATAGACTCCAGGGGTGAAGGGCACCGCCTGCGCGGGAGCGGCAGGCGCCAGCACATGCCCCAACGAATGGCGGTGCTTGTCTACCCGCCAGTTGGCGCCCACCACCAGATGGAAGGACTCTCGCGTGAGCGCCCCTGTCGAGCGCACATAGTCGTACATCCCGATGATCTTCGGCGCCCCCGGCTGGGGGTCGACGTTCTGCATCATCCACCCTTCACGCTGGGCGATGACCGCGCTCTGGCCCGTGTTGTTCAACAGGACAGTGTTCTCCCCCAGTGAGAAGGAGCCTTTGGGGCCCAGATCCTGGCCGGGTGTGCTGAGCGCTCCCAGTTCCCAGCTCTGGGTCGGCTCGAAGACCATCTGGCCCATTTACGAACCCCCCGCAAAGGTCGGAATGGAGTCGTTCCAGGTCGATTCCTTGTCCTGCACGAACAGCGGCTCCGCCCCGAGTGTCGTGGAGTCCTTCAGATACTGATCGAGGGCCGTCTCCCAATGCTCTTGCTGCCGACCCCAGGCCGCCGTGGTTTCAGGCCGGATGTCGGTGTTGTACCCGGCAAAGAGCATCAGCGCATCCCAGACGAGGAGTTGGGAATAGGGAGAGGGCAACTCCGGCACATCATAGTCGTTGATGAGAATCAGGGGCTTGCGGAAGAACCTGTAGCTCAGGGTCTCGGCAATCTGCGGTTTCTGTACGAGGAAGATCTGCCGATACTGCTTTCCCATCTCGGCTGGGGAGAGACTGAGGATCTGGGTCGCGCCACCATCAGCGGTGATCGTCAGCGTGCCCTTGAACTCCCCGGACTTGGTGACCGAGATGATCTCCTCGAAGGGATAGTTCCCCATGACGGGGAACGTGCCTTCCAGCGTGAAGATCTCGATGAAGACATCCCCTTCCGTGTTGGTGCCCTTCACGGCGACCTGGGTGGTCGGAGGCTGTCCACTCGCAGGACGATCCCCATCATTGCTGCTCACCACTGTGAGCACCCCTGGCGTCAGGGGCTGGTTCTTGACCTGGGTGTGTCCCCAGAACATGAACTCGGAGGCCGAGCCGTCTTCTTTGGCCCAGTCGAAGCTCCCCGTCGAGAGGCCTCGATTAGGGATCTCCCGCATGAGGAGCTCCTCAGAGTCATTCCGGAGGTAAAGGATATTAGCGACCAGGGGGTTGAGCGTGTACCGCTGCACCCCCGGAATGGTCTGGATGAGCGCTGCCTTGGGATGCAGCAGGAAGAACTTCGAGTAGCTGAGGGCCCGCATCTGGTGGGCCTGATTGAGATAGTCAGTGGCCAACACCAGGGTGGTGGGCGCATCACCCTCTTCATCCAGCTCCCGCAGCACCTGTCGTCGAAGGGCATCCAGCGTGTAGATCATCTCAGCAATCCTTCCGCTTCAATGGAAACGGCTGGGCCACATTGGCCTTGGGATGGGTCGCATCCGAGAGCGTCTGCAATCCGCCCTTCACTTCGGGCTGGAGCGCCTCACTCTCGAAGGGATGCGGATCCCCTGACGGGTGCAGTTCACTGACCAAACTCTTCCGGCACGCATCGAGGGGGGGATGAAGTGCGGTGTCCCACCCGATCTCCGATCGTCGAAAGAACAGCCCAACAGCTGCGCCTTCCAACAACAGCGCGGCTGGATCGACGTTGAAGACGTAGCGTCGATCCAACCCGACGGCGGTCGGAGTGATTGTAAGCCCGTTGGGCAGGACGTCGAGGACGAGGCCCCGTTCGAGGGAGACCGCCTTGCCCGAGAGAACCAGCCCCCCTGTCACTACGTCCAGCCGATAGCCCAGCTCCAAGCTGACGGCCAGGCCCGTGAGGCTCAGCTGTGCTGGCAGCACATCGAGCACCTTGTAGGGAGGTTCTCCTGACCAGTCCAGCGAGACCGTCTGACCGGTGATGAGCAACGAGGTCGACAGCACATTGATGGCACGCTGGATATCGAGCGAGACCGTCTGACCTTGCAGCGACAGTGCTGCAGGCACGACATCGAGGCTTCGCGCGAGCTCCAGCCCGACACTCTTGCCCGAGAGCATCAGGCTGCCCGGCAGGACATCCAGGCTGGTGTGGACCAGCGGCACGAAGTTGTAGAGCGCCTCGATCTGCTCGTCACTCAGCGCCTGGTTGTAGATCCGGAGGTCGTCGATCACTCCCGTGAAGGACTTGAACAGGTCGTTCACGATGAACGGCGTGTTGACCCCTCCGGAGATCGTCATGCTCCCGCCCAGCACCCCATCCTTGTAGAAGGACACGCTGGTGTTGTTGCGGACGATCGCCCAGTGATGCGACCCGGTTTTGTCTCCCAGGCCGTAGAACGCGATATTGCCGGTATTGACGACGTAGGTAAGATCGGATCCGTTGAAATAGACCAGATTGTACGGAGGACCAATCTGTTCGTTGTTGAAGATGTTGCCGCTGTTGCCGTATGGGTGCCCATTCATCCACCACGACATCGTGTGGACGGTCCCGATCGAGAACTGGGCCACGGAGGCGCCTACCCCCGACCCGGTCAAGGCGGTTTGCAGGGCGAAGCCGCCAAACTTGGCGAGCGCTGAGTTCCAGGTGGACTGTCCTAACGCAACCGTGCGCGAGTTGCCCGAGGCGTCATACGCAACCGGACCTGATCCCTCATTGAATGGCCAGTAGGCAATCGGATTGGGAAGGGTAGCCGCCCCGACATAGTCGAGCGAGACCGCCTGCCCTGTGATGAGCAACGCCCCCGGCAGGACATCCAGCGTGCGCCTGGCCTCCAGGCTGACTGCCAACCCCGAGATGGTCAGGGAAGCCGAGAGCACATCCAGGCTGTAGGCTGCCAGGACTGGCACATAGTCCAGATTGACTGCCTGGCCCGTGATGGCCAACGAGGCTGGGAGTGCGTCCAGGCTGTAGCCTACAGCCGCTGGGACATAGTCCAGCTCGACGCTCTGGCCCGAGATCGTCAGGCTATTGGAGAGCGCATCCAGGATCGAATTGGGGTTGAGCGCGTAGAGCAACCCGACCTGGGCCGCGTTCAGCGCCGCATCGTAGATCCGGAGCTCGTCGAGGACACCTCCGAAGTAGTAGCTGACCCGCGTCGGGGCAAAGGGCGCGTTGGCACCATCCAGCGTCTTGGTACCAAGCGAGACCCCATCCCGGTAGGCGGTGACCGACAGCCCTTCCCGGACAACGGCCCAGTGGTGGGAGCCCGTCGCGACAAGGCCATCCCAGAAACAATCACTTCCGGCAACGATGTAGAGCAGAATTGTGGCGTTGAAGTAGATGTAATGCCCGCCAGGAGCATTGAGTACATCGCCGTTGGAGACCCCATCGTAGTCATCCATCCACCACGACACGGTATGGAGCGTGCCGAGAGGAATGGCCGTGAAGGAGGTGCCCAACAGCTCAGAATCGTTTCGGAGGGCCGCCGCGCCGAACTTCGGCGTCGTGGTCTCCCATACTCCTTCCACCAAGGTGGCGACATGGCCATTGCCCGACGCATCCGCGATCGTCGTCCCAGCGCCCTCATTGAAGGGCCAGTAGACGAGTGGCGCTGGAAGGCCATTGGTGAGGGCTCGTTCGAGGGAGACTGGCTGAACGGCCAGCACCAGGCTGGTCGAGAGCGCATCGAGCGTATAGGCGGCAGGCCCAGTCGAGACCCACTCGTCGGCGCCGATGTCCCACGTGACGCCTCCCAGCGCGTCTCGGTCCTGCCGTTCGATGTCCTGATAGATAAAGTTGGCGATACCCAGCGCGATGCCCACATCGATGGCAGGCGCACCGGCTTTCAGCCGGAGATCCTCCGCTCCACCTACGGTGGAGATATAGAGATCGGCCACGACAGCAAACGTGATCGAACTGGTCTGGTTGGTCGAGCCTGCATCATCAGAGAGGTTATGGGTCTTGGTTCCCGTACCGGGGTGGTAGATCGCGCGCTTCGTGGCACTGGAGGTGGTGCCTCCAGCGCCGGTCGAGATGACATTGCGGCAGTGATTGCTGGTGCCGGTCTGTACGCCATAGACCGCCCCGCTCCCACCATTGCGCGTGACGCCATGGATGGTGGTGTTAAAGAACCGCTGGTTAGCGGTGCTGGTGTCCGCAATCAGGCCAAAGACGATCCCCGTGCTGGTGTTGGTGGCCAGCAGGTTGTAGAGGATGGAGTTCTGAAGGGTGGCGTAGCCAGTAATCAGCCCCACGAACTGGCGTGAGGCCGACGTGGCAATCGTGAACGCGCAGTCGTGGAAGATCAGGCGATTGAGGAGAGCTGGCGCGACGGAGGTCGACCCCGAGCCCACCTGCAGCTGCGTGGCCACGGCTGAATTGCCAAAGCCGTTGCAGTTGAACTCGATGTCCTCGACCGTGATGTTGGTCGTGTTGAGGAGCCAGTTGCGCCCCGTCGAGCAGACGATCCGGACACCTGTGCCAATGGCACCAGAATGTGCATGACCGTTGGTGGGATACAGCCACTTGGAGGCCAGCCCGATAGTCGCTCCACCATTGAGGGTGAAGCTCTCGTTGAAATTGGAGTCGTTATAGAGCTCCCCCACGGCGCCATCGCCTGAGGCGTAGATCGTCCCCAGGTCGAGATCGGCTTCCCACAGCGTGATCGTCGAGTAATCGCGTCCCGACGGTGCTGAGCCGATCTTCTTGACGACCGTGGCCATCAGTGGGCTCTCTTCGGGCGCACGAGCCGTCGTGCATCAAAGGGCAGGTCCCGGATCTCCACCTCTTTGGTGTGGTCCAGGATGTCCTGAAGCGAATACCGCCCCCCGAGGTGCGGGAGGATCCGGTTCTTCCAATCCACCCCATGCGCCCGGAGCTTCACCACCCCCTCAGCGGTCTCATCAACGCGAAGAGGATCGAGCCAAGCCTCGTCGATGTCGGCGACCGTCACCCCGAGGAAGCGCCTTCGCTCATAGTCAGTGAGGGGCCATTTTTGAAAATCTGCGCGCCGAAAAGAAGTGCGACTCTCGATCTCGGCCCAGATCTTCGGCACATCGAGGATCCACTGGCCGCCATACCAGACCTCAGCGCCGGAAACGCCAAAGACCTGGTGGTTGGGATTGGGCATCCGGGCCTTGAGGTAGGCCTCGATGTCGATCGACTCGCCCTTGGCATTGGGGCGCAATCCGAAGACCTCTACCTCAGCGAAGGGGTCCCTCAGGTCATCTCGGACCAAGAAGGTCTGGGTGACTCGGGTGAAACGGTAGCGATAACCGAGGATGTTGAAGCGTTCGAGAAGGGTGTCCCTCTCTCGGAGGCCGTCCGAGTTGAACCCGACCGTCGAGGGATGACAGATATGGGAGGCGTGGACCTCCCCGATTCGCGCATCCGAGAACGCGCAAAGGATGTCCCCCTCCTCGTACCGAGGGTGGGTTGACTCGGGGAGGATCACCAGCTCGGCCATATAGGCCCCTACGTAATGGTCATGAACGGGCTGGGCGGCGTCGGAAAGTTGAGCGTGAACGTCTCCCCGATGCCTACCGTGACCCCTGCACCCCCATAGTCGTAGTAGCCAATGAGAGGTTTCAATGGCGAGGTCGGCGTGTCGTTGTAGAGCACCACGTAGCGGAAGGTGGCCATCGCTGCTGGGCCTCCCGTCCAGACACAGTCCACGGCGGTGAGATTCACCGTCCCGCCTGGGGTCTCCGTGGAGTCGTTCTGGATGTCGATCCCGCCCGTCGTATAGCCATTGCCAGCAGCGATCTGGGTGATGTCGGCATAGACGGCCCCCGTCGAGACGTTTGGCGCGCTATTGGTGAGGATCGCCTTGATCGTGTCGTTCGCGCCAAACAGGTCATGGACCTTGTTGGCGACATCAACGGCGAATTGTTCGAACTTGATGAGGGTAGCTGCAGGCATGGAAGGCTCCTACTTCTTGGCGGACTTGGCTTTTTCGGCCTGAGCCTTCACAGCCTCGGCCAGCATTGAGTCGAAGAACATCTTCCGGGTGAAGGGCCTGCCCCCAGGAGTTTCTCCGATCTTGTCGAGGAAGAACTCCTGATGCTCCTTCTTCACCACCTGGTAGTAGCGATATTCGTCCACGACCTTCCAGCCGAGGAAGATGGCAGTGAAGGCGCAGAACGCCAGGAGGAATCCCGTCAACTGGTCGCGGCTCATGCGATGCTCTCCACCGTGATCGAGGCTGTTGGGGCGCCACCCGTCACAGTCCCCACAAACCGATAAGCGCCACCGCCCAGCACCCCCGCGACGACCTGGTTGGCCACCGGGGTCAGGGCGGGATAGATCTTGAGCAACGAGCCCCCGACGCCCGCGATCGCTGCCGTGACGGCTCCCGGGACATCCACCCAGTTACCTCCCGGGGAGCCCGCCTGGAGCTTGACGGTGATCGAACCGCCGTTGACGATCGTGAGATCGACCCAGATGTTGGCCCCCTTGTCTCCGTCGATGGAGAACACGGCGCCGTTGTTGGTCCCGACGGGCCATTGCTTCAGGCCTGACTTGTAGACGGTCACGCTGTGCCTCCTCCGAACATCTTCGATTCAGGGGCGTTCTCCCAGAACTTGGCAGGCCCCTCATACCCTCGGGTCTGGATCTCGAACAGCCCGGTGAACTCTTCTTTCCAGATGGCTTCCCCGGTGTTGTGCGCATCGCGGAGTTGGGACTCCTCCTGGAAGGCCTCTTCGGCCAGCAGGTCGTTCCACATCCTCGACAAGCCATCCCTTTCGGGATCGGTCTTGCGCAGATGCTCCAGCAAGGCATCGCCCAGTGGCCAATTCATGACCAGTTCCTGCTTGCCGCACCTCGGACAGAGCGCAGCCTTGAGCGTCATGAAGGCCTGCGAGTAGTCCTTCTGGCAGTAGGAGCACTCCACCAGCGATCCCGGAGAGGTCTCCAGCACCCGGTAGTATCCAGTCGCGCTCCTCACCCAGGTGTCGAAGCGATCCTTGGGATCAGTCGACGAAGCGATGTCTCTGCCTCGACGTTCAACTTGCCACCTGTTGCGGACGGGAGACCACCTGACACGGATGTCTCCTCGGAAGTCTCTTTCGAGCCCTTCGAGAAAGCTCTTCGGAATCGCTGGTGCGAGCATTTCTAGGTCCAGGTTCCGGTTCCGGACTTGGCGACGACCAGCCATCCGTCGACGCCATCTCCGACCAGGGTGATTGAGTCGCCCACTGCCTGAGTGCCGCCGTAGGTCAGCGCCACACCATCCGCTTTGCCCGCCACGAGGAACTTGTCGACCGAGACGGGAGTGATGGTATGGGCGCCCGAGGAGGCCACCCCCATGTAGATGGTGAACTTGTAGCCCAGCTTGGTGGCGGGGAGCGTGAAGGCGATGGCCCCCACATTCTTCACGATGAAGTTCGCCCCTGAGGCGTAGGGAGGGATCGCCCGAGCGCCGCCCGTCTGGGAGAGGGGCCAGATCTTCTCGGAGTTGATGGTCCCGAACATCTCCCCGTTGTGATGGATGATCACCCCATCGTCGTTGGCGGAGAATCCGTGGGCGTTGCCCGTCCCCTCAGCTGTGGGGCCCTTGTTGATCCAGCGAGTTGCCATTGTCTACTCCTCGGAGAAAGTGGGCCCGGGAGGGGCTGAACCCCTCCCGACCCTGAAGTGAGCTCCGGCCCACTTCGACGAACGCGATCAGGCCTCGATCAGGTCTTCCAGTAGGCCATTGCCATTGCGGCTCAGGCACGCCAGGTTCCCGTAGTGGAACAGATAGCCCTCGTAGGCGTCCTTCCCGGCCACGCGCGAGAGGTAGCTGCCATCGAGATCCGCCCAGTCGAAGTCGCTGGTGCGGAAGATCGACATCGTGTCGGGCGTCAGGAAGTACATGACGTTCTTCCGGCACTGCGAGTCAGCCACCAGGCCCAGACCGTTGAAGTCCAGGGCCGAGAAGCCTCCATCCAGCTTCATCGTGTTCACATGGCGCCTCTCGGCAACGCAGAGCTTGTAGTACGCCCGGCGCATCCCATGGGAGCAGAGAATCAGCTTGATGTCGTTCTCGGTGTAGTCGCTGTTGGTGGCGACGGCGTCGATGACTTCCTGCATGTCCTCGAAGGCCAGCTGCCGCAGGGTGCCGGAGTTGCCGAACACCTGCGCCTGCCAGTAGGGATTGGCGATCGCGTCGATCCCCTGGAGCGGGCCGAGCGGCGGGTTCTCGTTGTCGATGACCCCCCGGATGCCCATCATGGCGTTGCCTGCCGTGCCAGCCTTGACCAGCACATCCCCGTCGGCAGCGGCGGTGATGGTGCCCGAGGACCAGGCGGCCTGGTAGGTGCCATTGGCGAGCCGCGAGATGGTGAACGGAATGCCACCCGTGGCCGGAACGGTATTGCGCTTGACGATGTTGCCAGCAGCGCCGAGTACTGGATCAGATCCAGGTTGTCGACCCCGAGGATGTGCACGAAGTTGTTGCCCTGGCCGTCATCGATCGGCTGGGGCGTGGTGGCCACGGCGGAGTTCCAATACGCGACCGCATCCAGCCCGTCGCCATGGAGCATCCGGTTGATGGCCCGCTTCATGTCCCTCGTCACCCCATCGACTTCGGACTGGATCGCTTCCACGAACGCCCCCGCATTGTCGCGCGTGGCGGCAATGGTCGGGCCCGTGATCATGATCCGCGAGTAGAGGTACTTGTTGGGGACCAGCGTGGTGGTGTAGCCCTGCTGGCCAGCAACCGGCAGGTCGTCGCCATCGCCGAGGCCAATGGCCGCAGCGGTGTTGCGGGAGGTGTGCAGCGGGACGGTGAAGTCCTTGCCGCTCACCATCTGGATCTGCTTGTTCAACTGCTTGAACAGCAGGATTTCATTGTTGAGCTGTTCGCGCACGGTCCCGATGTAGCGGACCTTCAGCACGTTGGCTGCATTCGAGAGACTCAGGCCCATTGGCGTTTCCTACGAGTTGAGGCTGTTGCGGATCATCTGTTCGATGTCGCCCAACACCGCACTCTTGAGGCCAGGATCGCGGAGGTTGGAGAAGCGAGGCCCCTCTGGGGGCATCACGGCACCACCGCCTGGCGGTTCAATACCCGGAACGCTGGGAGTCGCTCTTTGTGCCAGGTAGCCGTTCTGGCTCACCTGCTGGGGAGCGCCTCCAGCCTCCCACCCATTTTCCCGGGCCAGCTCGCGAATCTCATTGGCCAACAGCGCTTTCGCGTCGGCGATCGACTGTGGTTCGTAGGTCCCCACCTTGAGGCGAAGCTCGTTGAACAACGGGAGCTTCTTCAACATGGGGTACTGCTGAGCAGCAGAGTCATAGACTCCCTTGAGGTCGCCGAGAAACTTCCCCTTCAGATGATTGACTTGGGCCTGATACTGATGGGCCTGCATCTTGTGCGTCTGCTGGGTCTCGAACTCCTCGAACCACTTCTGTCGCATCTCCTCGACTTGGCTGCGGGTGAGAATCTCGTCACCCTGATTGTCACCACCTTCGCCCGGGGGCATCTGCTGGAGAATCTGGGCCAGACGATTCCGGTCAGTCAGAACGCCGCGTAGCTCCTGAATCGCGCGCTCATACTGGCCGAGTCTGGATGTCCATTCGCCTTCTCTCCGGCCTAACTCCTGGGTCCTTTGGGTGTAATCAGCGTGCCGTGAGTAGCCGTTGAGCAGCTCCTGGAGGCCAACTTTCAGGGTCTTCCCCCGATACTTGACGTCGTAGAGCTGATCACCTTGGGTGGGAGAGCCTTGCGCAGCTCCGCTGGAAGGAACGCCTCCGCCCTGCGGCGTCGAAGGGACGTTTCCGCCCCCCTGTTCGCCATAGCCAGAGGGCGCTCCGCCCGGCGCTATGCCAGAAGGTTGTTCTCCACCGCTTGTACCGCCCTGAAATTCATCCATTTACATCACGCCAGGGCCCGGTGGTGCGGGTTGTCCTGGGCCTCCAGGAGGGGCACCAGCCATCCCTGGCGGGGCTTGTCCTCCCTGTGGTGGACCGGGAGGCATTCCCGGCCCTGGTGCAGGCGGAGGCGGCATCATCATCTGAATGGCCTGCATCACCTGCGGATCCTGATTGAGTCCTTCTTCCATCGCCATCTGCATGGCGAGCATCGGCTGGAGGAACCTGAGATGCAGGACACAGTGGGACTTGAACTGCTGCTTGATCATGGGATCGAGTTGACGGAACTCTGCACCCTTCAGAAAAGAGCAATGCATGTCCCAATGGACCTGGTGGTCCTCCCAGAGATGCGGTTTCTCCAACCTGGCGACCTGGCCCTGGGAGGCCATCTTGTTCTCCATCCGGGCCTGAGACTCATCATCTTTCGAGAGGTCGTAGGCCTCTTCGATCCCACCCATTTCCAGCAGCGACAATGCCGTGCGCTGGACCTGGGGTGAGGCTGGATCGCCAAGGAGGTTCTCGCGATAGAGCATCATCACGGCCTCCTGGCGAGCAGCCTTCAAGGTAGGCAGTGCACTCCCTACCTCTACTGAGATGTCGGCCATCTCGTCAATCTGGGACGAGCTGAACTCGAAGACCTCTGGGAGATAGGTCTTCCCCAGGGCCGACACCAATCGAGGCACGGTGTAGAACTGCTTGATGATCCGTCGGATCTTCACGCAGGCTTCTTCCACCGAGAGCTCGTGGGCCCGGATGTCCGGGCCATGGACCATATCTGCGGCTTCCTGGAGGAGGTTGACTTGGAAACCAGACTTTGTCGCGCCTGCACCGCCCTCCGAGACGGGGTAGATCTGCGTGAGGTCGTCGAACTCTTTCTGGATGAGATCGATGGCCTTCCAGATGTCCGAGTTGACCTGGGGCGGGTACCAGGGCTGTGGAGGCGGCA
>Ga0157380_10003461_pt1 | contig 10841 bp, 9 predicted proteins | sample S35metaG_FD_119757 | JGI IMG/M metagenome (GOLD analysis project Ga0157380, IMG submission 119757) | Switchgrass rhizosphere microbial communities from Kellogg Biological Station, Michigan, USA - S3-5 metaG | ecosystem: Host-associated > Plants > Roots > Rhizosphere > Soil | place: USA: Michigan...
CGTGCGTCTGCGGATCCACCGAGTCTTCGTAGACGACGATGTCGAACTCACCGTACTCGGTGGGCAGCTTCGCCCCCTCGGCGCGGGTAACGAAGGGTTTCCCCTGCGCGCGCCGCCATGCCGACAGCGCACGACGTGTCAACCAGTTCAGCATGTAAGGGCTTGAAAATGCGTGAAACTCCAGGGCCTCACGCTATCGTAGGGGGACGTGACAGGGGTGTCAAACAAGCAATACTCGCGCTCCAGCTGGCTTCTTGCCGGCGCTGCGCTGCTCATCCTCGACGTTTCTCTGTCGTTTTCCTCGCTCTGGCCTACTCCGGGCATCAAATGGACCGGCCAGTTGTCGGTGGAATGCGCACTGCTCGTGGCCGGGCTGGCTGCCGCCTGGCACCTGCGGTGCGCCCCGCCGCGCTGGCTGCTCGGCGCGCTGGCGGCCCTGTGGACCGTGCTCACGCTGGGGCGCTACGCCGCAGTCACATCGACGGCGCTCTTCGGCCGCGACGTCAACCTCTATTGGGACTCGCGGCATCTGTCGGCGGTGGCCGCGATGCTGGCGCGCGTGGCCACGCCGCTCGAAATCGCCGGCGTGGTGCTGTCCACGATCGCGGTGCCGCTGGCCGTGTATGTCGTGATGCGCTGGGCCGTGGGGCGCCTCAGCGCGGTGATGGCACACACCACCGCGCGGCGCTGGCTGGCCGGCGCGGGCGTGGCGGTCATCGCGGCCTTTGCCCTCGAGCGTGCGCTGATGCAGCCGGACGCGACGCCGATCCTGCCGGCGCCGGTCGCGTCCACCTACCTGCGGCAGGCGGGCATGGTGGCCGACGTGCTGCTCGGGCGCGGCGCCGACGCGCTCGGGGAAGGCCCGGCGCTCACCTCGAATCTCGCGGCCGTCAACGACGCGGACATCGTGCTCGTATTCCTCGAGTCGTACGGCGCCGTCACCTACGACCGCCCCGACTTCAAGCGCGCGCTCGACGGCCGGCGCGAGCAACTGCAGCGGCAGGCGCGCGATCACGGGCTGGGCGTGGCCTCGGCGTTCGTCGAGTCGCCGACGTTCGGCGGATCGTCATGGCTCGCCCATGTCTCGTTCATCACCGGCATCGAGGTAAAGAACGAAGGGACCAACGTGCGCCTGATGGCGCAGAAGCGGCACACGCTCGTCACCGCGCTCAAAGAGCACGGCTACCGCGCGGTGGCGGTGATGCCAGGGCTGCAGGAGTACTGGCCCGAAGGCGCCTTCTACGAGTTCGATCGCATCTACGACACGCAGCAGCTTGCCTACGCCGGTCCGAGCTTCGGCTGGTGGCCGATTCCGGATCAGTTCGCGCTCGCCCAGCTCGAGCGGCTCGAACTGGGGCGCCCCGGCCGCGCGCCGCTGTTCGCGTTCTTCCCCACCACCAGCACGCACACGCCGTTCAGCCCGACGCCGCCGTATCAGCCGTCGTGGGCGCGCATGCTCACGGCGACGCCCTACGACGAATCCGAGTACCAGAAGGCATGGGCCGAGCCGCCCGATTGGCTGAACCTCGGCCCGAGCTACGTGCGGGCCATCGACTACGCCCTGGCGACGCTCGGGGGCTTCGTGAGCCAGCCGCGGACCCGCGATCTGGTGTTGATCGTGATCGGCGACCACCAGCCTCCGGCGGTGGTCAGCGGAGAGGGCGCCCCGTGGGACGTGCCGGTGCACGTCATCTCGAGCCGTCCGGCGCTCCTCGACGCGCTGAGGACCCGCGGATTCAGCGACGGCGTGAACCCGAGCCGCATGCCGCTGATGCGGCTGCACGAGCTGATGCCGGCGCTGGTGGCGGCCATGAACGGACCGGAGGCCGCCCACACGGCGGCTCGCTCGGGCAGCGACTGACAGCCGAGGCGCGAGGCCCGGCTAGGGGAGACAGGAAACTAGCTTCGGCGCCAGGTGGCGTCGATGACGATGTCGGAGGGCGTCATCGGGGCGTAGCGGCGCCCCGCGGTGATGGCGGCGGCGTGATGTGAGTGCGCCGCCTGCGGGCACAGCTTGAGAAACGCCTTCACCGCCAACAGCAGAACGCCGAGGTCGTCCACCTGCCCGAGAAACGGGACGATGTCGGGCACGAAATCGAACGGCGACACCACGTAGAGAACCGCGAGCGCCGGCAACACCTTCAGCGCGCCGGATACGCGCGGCTCCTTCATGAGGCGCCACGCCAGCCGCAACTCGGCGAAGAGCGCGCCCATCAGGCTGGGACGCAGGAACAACGACGACAAGCGTACGCCCACGATCACGAGTCTGCACGAATCGGCCGGCGCGCGCAATGCGGATGGCCGAGCTTGAGTGCGGCGCCAGACGCATACGTGGCTGCGACCGGCGTGCCTGGCAGGGTCGTCCGTAGACCGCGTGCTTGTACCTCCGAGCAGACCCCTCGTCGAGGACGCGCGGGCGAAGGACGTACCCTGCCGGGCGCGACGGGAGACACAGACGTTGATGCGGGTCTAGAGAATCGTAGCCCCTTGCAAGATCAGCGCAGGCGGGCGAGCGACGCGCGGTCGATCTGGCACGAGATGGTGCGGGCCTTCCCGACCATGTCGATGGTGATGCTCGTGCCCGCCGCGAAGGCCGGGAAGCCGAAGATGAAGTTGCCGGAGGTGCCGTCGATGGTGCGCGTGTCGGCGTCGATCGCCTTGCCACCCCGCCGCACCTTGACGTCGGCGATCTGGTTCTTCGCGCCGCGCACCGGGGTGACGCCGACGACCACCCGCGTGCGCTGCGCTTCGGTGTAGCTGGGCGTCGGGACCGCCCGCTTGCGGCTCACCGCCCCCCACACCTCGTAGGCCACCTGCTTGTACGGCGTGTAGAGCGCGAGCACGAAATCGTCGTTCTTGCAGAGATCCGCGTCGTAGAACACGCACGACGGCTGCGCGCCGCCCTGCTTGCCGCACTCGATGGCGTGGTAGTAGCTGTCGCGGTTGATCGCCTGAATCCCCTTCGACCATGCCGGCTGACTGGCCGGCACCACGCCCTTGACCGGCGACACTGCTGGCGGCACCGCTTGCGGCGGTGCCGGCGCCTGCGCGTGTAAGGCCAAGGTGCACGCGCCCGCCACGACCGCGGCGGTCAAGCCGGCCATCAGAGCCGGCAGCACGCGCGGGGCGGCGCCGATCATTTCTTGGCCGGCGCGGGCGTCCCCAGCTTCAGCGTCTTCACCATCATCATCCCGCCCTTCTCCTCGGTCTCGGCCGACACCCGATCCCCGATCTTGATCTCGGTATCGGGCACCTTCGTCTTCCCGCGGGTGACCACGGTGGCGGCGTCGAGCATGATGGTCACCGTCTTCTTGTCGGTGGTCACCACGTCGATGTGGGGGTAGTCCACGTCGGTGACGGTCCCGAGCACCTTGTGGAGATGGCCGCCGTGCGCGAGCGCGACGGCGGGCACGGCCAACACGATCGCCGCGAGCGCGGCGGCAGCAATCCAATGTCTCATCTGGCGTCTCCCTGAAAACTAGTGGCCCGCATGCGCCGCTGACGGCGGCTCACCGCCGCCCAAGAACTCCTCTTCCGCAATCTCCTGGCGAATCGCCTCGGCCGAGCGCGGCATCAACTGCTCGATCCGCGCCCGCTCCTCCGCCGTCAGCCGGGGCAGATGGCGAATCACGCGCACAAGCTGCCACGACGCGGTCTCGCCTTCGGGTGTGCCGGTGGACCACGCCGGCATCCCGGTGAAGCGAATGCCGTGCTCGATCACGTAGAACAGCTCGCCGTCCGTCATCTGCTGCGTCGCGCCCTCCCGCATGTCGGGCGCTTTCGGAAACAGCCCGGCGCCCATCTCGGTCTTGCCGCTGCCGTCGGCAGCGTGGCACGACGCGCAGTGATCGGCGTAGTGCGCCATCCCCTCGGTCAGCAGGTCTGGCGATAAGGATACCGGGTTCACGCGCCCGGCGGCGGCGCGCGGGACGGCCAGCGCGCGCACGCGACGCGCAATGGCGGCCTCCACGGCCGACGGCTGTGGCGCCGCGCGCAGCCCAGTGGTCACCACGTAGCCGAGGCCGGCAGCGGCCCCCAGCACGATCGTCACCAGAGATCCCGCGGCGGCCGCGACGGCAGGCCTCATCGCCCTACATCATCACCCGGGCGGGTCGCAGGGTCACGAACAACGCAACGCCAAGGTTCACGCGGCCGCCGTAGGCGGGGACGAGCTCGCTGGGGACGATGCCGGCTGAGAGCCCGCCGCCAACGCCAGGCACGACTCCGCGGCGCACCGCGAACGCGCGCGTGTACCCGCCCTGCAGTTTCGACACCGTGAAGGCCGCCTCCCCCAGCGCCAGGTCGAGATCGTGGCCGGTCTTGCCGGTGGCCTCGAACCGGCCGAACCACGTGTCGCGATCGCGGAGAGTCAGGCTCGACTCGACGAGGAACGCGTTCGATGCGTGGCCGGCTTCGGCGTTACGCCCCCAGGCGATCGTGCTCGTCCACAGCCGGGCACCGGGCACGCCGGTGTGGAAGATCGCCGACGCGGTGGTGCGCGTCACGTCCACGCGCGGGCCGCCGTCTTCGCCCGCCTCGGCCTCTGCCAGCCGGCCGCCCGACACCTGCAGCGCCAGCGAAGGCCGCGGCGAATACGACAGGCGCGCCGACATCGAGTCGAGCGCCCCGAAATCGAAATCGGTGCGATGTTCGTCGGGCTCGCGCCCGTTGAACACCGACGTCTCCGCCTTCCAGCGCGCTCCGTAGACGCCCGCCGTCACGACCCCGAACGCCACGTGTGTGGCGTCGAGCCAGTGGTGCGACAGCGGCGCGATCGGGTTCGCCATCGCCGACGGCCGGTGAGGAAACGCCACCGGGCCGAGCGCCGGTTCGGCCGCCGGCCCTCCAAATACCTGCCAGCGCAGGCCGCGCGCCAGCGGCGCGTCGTACTGGGCCGACAGCTCCATGACCAGATCGTGCGGATGCTGGCGGTCGTGGATCGGCTCGCCGTCGCACTGCTCGCCCGAGGCGAGCAGGTCGGGATAGCCGCAGCCCGGGATGGTGAACGGCTCGAGGCTGAGCATGCCGCGGAACGCCAGTCGCCCGCGCGAGAGGGGCCGCTGCGCCATGCCCATGAACCAGTTGATGCTGCCGCCCTGGTCGGCCCCGCGATCGCCCGACTCGTGCAGGAACTGGACGAAGGCGTTGAAGTGCCCCATCAGTTGCCAGCCGGCTCGCGCCCCGTGCCACGCGTAGATCGGCGACGCTTCCGGCAGCCAACTGGTGCCGGAGCCCTCGCGCGCCATGGTGGCCATGTCGTGCCCCTCATGCGCCGCCTGTGGCGACTCGTGCCCGGCGTGATCGTCCTGCGGCGCCGGCGCCTGATGCTCGTGCTGATGCGGTGCCGGCGCCTGCGCCCGCACCTGGACGCTCGTCGCCCAGACCAACGCCGCGGCGCCGAGCGCGCGCGCGATGACACTTCCCCTGTGAACGGACATCTTCCCTCCCCCTGAAAGACACACCTGTCCTGGAGCAGGAGAGGACTAGACGCGCAGCTGTGTGATGCGGGGAGGCGGGCCGGCCGGATGCCGGTCGGCCGGATCGTTCGGCGCGGTGCCGGATGCGACGGACAGCATCGCCCACGGCGGAGCGGGCAGTACCGCCACGAGCGCCACCGGAGGCGGCGTCGAGCCCTCGATGCTGTCGGGCGCTTCGCTGTTGTGCCCGCAGGCATGCGGAACGCCGGCGACGGTTTCCGACGCGGTCGGGGCGTCCGTGTGGCAGGAGTGCTGTCGCGCCGTGGTGGCGGAAGCGGCGGCGCACAGCACCTGGCATAGCGTGACCGCGAGCGGCGCGGCCGTGATGCCGAAGCTGAGCGCGAGGACGAGCAGGCGGCGCGTCATCTGATCTTCGTAGCCGCGGGCCTTCAGACCCGCGCCAGGATCCTCAGTATAGCGATACGCGCCGCAGGCGCAGCGCGTTGCCGATCACCGACACCGAGCTGAGGCTCATGGCCGCGGCTGCGATCATCGGGCTCAGGAGCAGGCCGAACACCGGGTAGAGAACACCGGCGGCCACGGGCACACCCAGGGCGTTGTAGACGAAGGCGAAGAACAGATTCTGCCGGATGTTGGCCATCGTGGCCCGGCTCAGCCGCCGGGCGCGGACGATGCCCCGCAGGTCGCCTTTCACCAGCGTGACCCCGGCGCTCTCCATCGCGACGTCGGTGCCGGTGCCCATCGCAATCCCCACGTGGGCCCGTGCCAATGCCGGCGCGTCGTTGATGCCGTCGCCCGCCATCGCCACCACCCGCCCTTCGCGCTGCAGCCGCTCGATGACGGCCGCCTTCTGATCGGGCAGCACCTCCGCAATCACCTCGTCGATGGCGAGCTGCCGGGCCACGGCCTCTGCCGTCGTGCGGCTGTCGCCGGTCAGCATCACCAGGCGGAGCCCCTCGGCGTGAAGTTGGGCAATCGCTTCCGGCGTCGTGTCCTTGACGGGATCGGCCACGCTGACAATGCCCGCCAGCGCGCCGTCCACGACGACGAACACCGCGGTGTGCCCGTCGCGGCGCAGCGCCTCCGCCCGGGCCACGGCGTCACCAGGTGCGATCCCCAGTTCGGAGAGCAACGCGAGATTGCCCAGCGCCGCGGGCCGTCCATCCACTCGCCCGACGACGCCCCGGCCGGTCCGCGACTCGAACCTGTCGGACGCCGGGAGCGCGATGCCGCGCGCCGCGGCCCCCTCGACAATCGCCGCGGCCAGCGGATGCTCACTCCCGCGCTCGAGCGACGCGGCCACGCCCAGCAGAGCGGCCTCACTCCAGGAGCCGAACGGAACCACCGCGGCGAGCGCCGGCTTGCCCCGCGTGAGGGTGCCGGTCTTGTCCACGACCAGCGTATCGACGCTGCGCAGCAGCTCGATCGCCTCGGCGTTCCTGAACAGCACGCCGGCGGTGGCACCGCGGCCGGTGGCCACCATGATCGACATCGGAGTGGCGAGGCCGAGCGCACACGGGCACGCGATGATGAGCACGGCCACGGCGTTGACGATGGCGTGGGCGATGCGCGGTTCCGGACCGGCCAGCCCCCACACCAACGCGGTGGCTACGGCAGCCGCCACGACCGCCGGCACGAAGTAGCCCGACACTATGTCGGCGAGCTTCTGGATCGGCGCGCGGCTGCGCTGCGCCTCGGCCACCATGGCCACGATGCGCGCCAGGAGCGTGCCGGCCCCGACCCGCTCGGCGCGAACGATGAGGGAGCCGGTGCTGTTCACGGTGCCGCCGATCACGGGATCGCCGGCGCGCTTCTCCGCCGGCAGCGGCTCGCCGGTGACCATCGATTCGTCTACCGTGCTCGATCCCTCGAGCACTACGCCGTCCACCGGCACCTTCTCGCCCGGCCGCACGCGCAGGCGATCGCCCGGCTGGACATGCTCGAGCGGCGCGTCTTCCTCGGATCCGTCGTCGCGCAGGCGGCGTGCCGTTTTGGGAGCGAGGCCGAGCAGCGCGCGAATCGCCGCGCCCGTCTGGCTGCGCGCCCGCAGCTCCAGCACCTGCCCCAGCTGGACCAGCACGACGATCACCGCCGCGGCCTCGAAGTACACCGCCACGCCGCCGTCGGGCATGCGGAACGAGGGCGGGAAGAGTCCGGGAGCCAGCGTGGCAACGATGCTGAACCCGTAGGCCACGCCCACGCCGAGCGCAATCAGCGTGAACATGTTCAGGCTGCGGTTGACCAGCGATTGCCAACCGCGCGCAAAGAAAGGCGCGCCCCCCCACAGCACGACCGGCGTGGCCAGCAGGAGTTGGATCCACGACCGCACGCCGGCTGGCACGACATGGGCCAGGCCCGGGACCATCTCGCTCATGGCCGTCAGCACCACCGGCACCGTGAGGGCGACGCTGACGCGGAAGCGGCGGGTCATGTCCGCCAGTTCCTCGTTTGCCGGCTCCTCGGCGGTCATCACCACGGGCTCGAGCGCCATCCCGCACAGCGGGCAGGAGCCTGGCCCGATCTGCCGCACCTCGGGATGCATCGGGCAGGTGTATTCGACCGCGTGGCCCGGGTCTGAAGACCCGGGCCCGCGTACGACCTTGTCGCTGGAATGTAGAGGGCGGTCTTCAGACCGCCCTGCCGCCAACAGATACCGCGCCGGATCCGCGGTGAACTTCGCCTGGCAGCCGCCGCAGCAGAAGTAGTAGCGCTTCCCTTGGTGCTCGGCGGAGAACTTCGCGGTGGCCGGGTCCACCGTCATTCCGCAGACCGGATCGACGGCGCCGGGCGCCTGAACCATGGGCAGCAGCTTGGCGGCGGTCATCACTCGTATGACGCAGCGGGGCGCGGCGGATTACACCGCCACCTGGCAGGTGCAGTTCAGGCAGCCGTGCTCGGCGCAGGCGCCGCACGACTCGGCCACCCGCCGCTTCAGCGCCTCACGGGCGCGAAACACCCGGACGGCGGCGTTGCCGGCCGTCAGCCCCTTCCGCTCCGCGTAATCCTTCACGGCGATGCCGTCGATCTCAATCGACCGCAGGGCCTCGGCGTAATCGGGCTTGAGCGTGGACGCGAGCCGGTTGATGCACTGGCAGACCTCGGTTCTGGTCTCCTCGGGCACGGTCCCGACGGTTTCGAGGTCGCGGGAGAACGCTTCGAGCGCCCGGTTCGCAGCGCCCTGGCGGCGGAAGCGATCGATGGCGGCGTTGCGTAGCGTGCGATAGAACCAGGGCACGAGCCCTTCACCCTCGGGGGCCTGGTCCGGCCGCGCGAGCACGCGCACGAACGCATCCTGCAGCAGGTCTTCCGCCACCTGGCGATCGCCGACCCGCCGCGTCAGATAGGCGAGGAAGGCACGGTGGTTTTCGAGCAGCGTGCCGATCGCGGCAGCGCCGGTTTCCCGCTCGTCCATCGACTCAGTATAGGACCCTGGGCGGCGCATCCCACGGAGCGTGGGGTCTTGAGCCCCGCCGTTTTCTGTAGACTGGGAGAAGCCATGACCGACACCACCACCAAGGAGACGCTGGGCTTCCAGGCCGAGGTCTCGCAGCTCCTCCATCTGATGATCCACTCCTTGTACGGCAACAAGGAGATCTTCCTGCGCGAACTGGTCTCGAACGCCTCCGATGCCGCCGACAAGCTGCGCTTCGAGGCACTCGCCGACGCCGGCCTGTTCGAGACCGACCCCGATCCCCGGATTCGAATCAGCTACGACCCGGCCGCGCGCACCATCACCGTGTCCGACAACGGCATCGGCATGTCGCGCCAGGAGGTCATCGATCACATCGGCACCATCGCGAAGTCGGGCACGCGCGAGTTCTTCCAGCAGCTCACCGCCGACCGCGCCAAGGACGCGCATCTCATCGGCCAGTTCGGCGTCGGTTTCTACGCGTCGTTCATCGTCGCCGACCGGGTGACGCTGGTGACGCGGCGGGCGGGCCTGAGTCCCGAGCACGGCGTGAGCTGGGAGAGCACCGGCGAAGCCGGGTTCACCATCGAAACCGTCGAGAAGGCGTCCCGCGGCACCGACGTGATCCTGCACCTGCGGCCCGAGGAGGACGAGCTGCTCTCCGGCTACCGCCTGCGCGAGATCCTGAAGAAGTACTCGGATCACATCGCCATCCCGATCCTGATGAAGAAGGAGCAGTGGGACGCGACGGCGAAGCAGCAGGTGCCGACCGACGAGGACGAGCAGGTGAACCGCGCCTCGGCGCTGTGGACGCGGCCGAAGAGCGAGGTCACCGAGGAGCAGTACCACGAGCTCTACAAGCACGTGGCCCACGACGTGGAACCGCCGCTCTGCTACGTTCACGCCAGGGTCGAGGGGCGCCAGGAGTACACGCTGCTGCTCTACGTGCCCGGGCGGGCGCCGTTCGATCTCTGGGACCGCGATCACCGGCGCGGGATCAAGCTCTACGTGCGCCGCGTCTTCATCATGGACGACGCCGAGCAGCTGATGCCGGCCTACCTGCGCTTCATTCGCGGCGTCATCGACTCGAACGACCTGCCGCTCAACGTGTCGCGCGAAATCCTGCAGCAGTCCCGCGACGTGCAGGCCATCCGCGCGGCATCGGTGAAGCGCGTGCTCGGCATGCTCGAAGAGCTGGGCGACAAGCAGGCCGAGAAGTACGCGACGTTCTGGGCGGCGTTCGGACGGGTGCTCAAGGAGGGCATTCCCGAGGACCCGTCGAACCAGGAACGGCTGGCCAAGCTGCTTCGTTTCGCGTCCACCCACCAGGACAGCGATGCGCAAACCGTTTCGCTCACCGATTACGTCGGCCGCATGAAGGATGGTCAGGACGCGATCTACTTCATCACCGCCGACAGCTACGCGGCGGCGAAGCACAGCCCCCACCTCGAGATCTTCCGCAAGCTCGGGGTCGAGGTGCTGCTGCTGTCCGACCGCGTGGACGAATGGGTGATGTCGTCGCTGACCGAGTTCGAGGGCAAGCCGCTGCAGTCGGTGGCCAAGGCCGGCCTCGACCTGAGCAAGATCGGCGGCGAGGCGCCCAAGCCGGACGAGAACCAGCCGTCGGGCGAGCAGGGCGCCTTGCTGGAGCGGATGCAGAAGGCGCTGCAGGAGCGCGCCAGCGCGGTGCGCGTGACGCACCGGCTCACCGATTCGCCCGCCTGCCTGGTGAGCGACGACCACGGGATGAGCACGCATCTCGAGCGGCTCCTGAAAGCCGCCGGACAGACGGTGCCGACTACCAGGCCGATCCTCGAGATCAACCCGTCGCACCCGATCGTGCGGCGGCTGAACGAGGAAACCGACGAGGCCCGGTTCGGCGACTGGACCCACATCCTGTTCGACCAGGCGACGCTGGCCGAGGGCGGGCAGCTCGAGGACCCCGCCAGCTTCGTGAGGCGGCTGAACGAGCTGATGCTGACGCTCGCGGGCGC
>Ga0157380_10003464_pt1 | contig 10839 bp, 13 predicted proteins | sample S35metaG_FD_119757 | JGI IMG/M metagenome (GOLD analysis project Ga0157380, IMG submission 119757) | Switchgrass rhizosphere microbial communities from Kellogg Biological Station, Michigan, USA - S3-5 metaG | ecosystem: Host-associated > Plants > Roots > Rhizosphere > Soil | place: USA...
AAGGACAGTTTAAAGAACGTTTAGAAAATGGAAAGCGAATACAAAATTTTGAAAACTAACAAAAGAGGAAACAATTGACTTCAACCAACATTCCGTTTGCCAAAAAAATTTTCAGCTCTCCATTCCATTCAACTGCCGCAAAATCCCAAACCGATACTCATCAAATATTTCTTATATTGTGCAATGAAAATTATCTACCTTGCTGATGACGATGCTGATGATCGCAAGTTCTTCGAAGATGCACTCAAGCAAGTAACAATACCCACAAATCTTACACTTGTAAGCGACGGTTTAGAGTTGATGAGCAATCTTGAAATAGTAAACGAACCACCCCCACCTGATATCATTTTCCTTGACCTTAATATGCCACGCAAAAATGGTTTTCAATGTTTGGAAGAAATCAGGAATACACCCAAATTAAAAGACATTCCAGTTGTCATATTTTCAACCACGGCCAATGAGGAAGCAGTGAATAAAACTTACCTGCATGGTGCAAATCATTATATCTGCAAACCCGCTTCATTTATGCTTTTAATAAAGGCAGTTGAAACAGTGTTGACACTTGACATGTGGCAAAAACCACAACCCCGTAAAGAAGAATTTGTTTTAGAATTTTCCTGATATGCCAGAATATAAATTATCCGAAACAATCAAAGAACTTGCTTTTCAAATGGAAGAAAAAGAAAAGCGGGACGCAGAGTTAGTCATTGCAAACAAGGAACTAATTTTTCAAAATGAGGAGAAAGAAAAGCGGGCCGCAGAATTAATCATCGCAAACAAAGAACTTATTTTTCAAAGCGAAGAGAAAGAAAAGCGGGCAGCGGAATTAGTCATCGCAAACAAGGAACTTATTTTTCAAAACGAAGAGAAAGAAAAACGGGCCGCAGAGCTAATCATCGCTAATAAAGAATTGGAATCATTCACTTACATATCTAGCCACGACCTGCAAGAGCCATTACGAAAAATTCAAATTTTTTCCACCCGTCTTTTTGCGGAAGAATCAGAAAACTTATCCGCTAATGGAAAAAAATATGTTCTAAGAATGCAAGATGCCGCCAACCGTATGCAATCTCTAATTGCAGATTTACTTGCATACTCCCGCACAACTACTTCTGAAAGAAAATTTGAAGCCACCGATCTTAACGTAATAATAGAAGAAGTAAAAAATGATTTCAAAGAAGTCATTACTGCAAAACAGGCGGCTATTGAAGTAGGCGAAATGTGTGTTGCTCTTATTATTCCTTTTCAGTTTCGCCAGCTCATTCACAATCTTATCGGAAACGCGCTCAAATTTTCAAGACCTGATAAAGCACCGCATATAAAAATAACTAGCAGAATTATTAAAGGAATCCAGGCAAAAGCCCAAAATCTATTATCCGAAAAAGAATACTGTCACATTACCGTTACAGACAACGGAATTGGATTTGAGCCAAAATATAATGATTACATCTTTGAAATATTTAAACGTCTGCATGACAAAGAAAAAATACCGGGCACAGGTATCGGACTTACTATCGTAAAAAAAATTGTAGATAATCACAAAGGAATCATAACGGCAACCGGCGAATTAAACAAAGGTGCAACCTTTGATATTTATATTCCATCAACTTGACAGACACTGAAACATTAGCTAGGCTCTACTCTCAACAGTAGTCTGTGCGGCGATTATCCAAATCAGCCTTTCTTTAACTTGGTAAATTAATTCAACGTGCTTCTGTAGCCGGGCGGGACAACTTGCCCCGAAAAATTCGGGGGTTCACTTTGCCCCGTTAATCCCGCCAATTGGAGGGACGTAAAGCCCTACCGTTACAGCACTTTTGACGCAGTCAAAACCCTGCCAGCTACGCTTTAATCGGCCCAAATAGTGCAATCAATTTTATAACCGGCTTTCTTAAAGGCGGTAATTAATTTGTCCCGAAAGTCTTCATTGCCTTTATCCTTATTTATCTCTGTAAAAAAGAGATCGTAGCTCCCTGTTGTTTCAGGCTTTACAGTGCCATCATTCGCTACGGTTGTAGTAACAATTGTAACAGCATCCGCATCCGTTTCAAACAATACATTGATGTCTTTCACCAGGCTCTTAATCCTGTTCAGGGAAACCGTTCTGGTAATTATTTCGCTTTCTCCAAAATTCACATTCGTTCTTTTGAATTTTACACTTAACTCTTTCTTTTCATTTATTTTAAAGGGCTGAAGCACCACCAGGGAATCGTCATTAGGATATGACTTCAATTCTTTCTTCAACTGACTATTCAACAACTGAACAATTGTTTTTTCCTGTGCATTCACGTTACCAAACGATAACAACAGTACACTGGTGCAGAATAATAAACCGCTAATGGTCATCTTCATAAGGTCGGAGTTTTATAAAATTAGTTAATTGATAAATCCTTAGTACAACAATGGCATCAAATAGGTCTCTCTGTTGTACTAAAGTTTTAAATATATATAAAATACTTCGATGGTGCAATTTGACGAAACCGAAAATTGAAAAATAACAAAGCTGGTAACAAGCCATTTCCAAAAGCGGGACAGACGCATCACTATTGGATTGATTGAAATCAATATTGAGTTTCGATCAACAATGCGATATCTGCAAAGACTTTGCAATAATAAAATCGCATATTATTTTGTCCGCTCACAAACCCTAATAAAAAATGAAACTGATCACCTTTCATGCTATTGTTATCACTATGTCCATTATTCCTGGACAGTTTAAGTCAGGCATTCAATCTACCTTAAATAGTACAAAAGAGGTAGAAAGTAATTCCAAAAAAGGTCATTATGTAGGCGAAGTTTTTGGTGGTGGTGTTGTATGTAAAGTTGATAAAGATAAAGGTGAGGATGGCAAACAACATGGCCTTATTGTTTCAATACATCAACTAAGTTCCGGTGCGGTGTGGGGGCCTTTCAAGAATATCCCCGGCTGTGAGAGCTATTGGAATGGAGCAGCAAATACAGAGGCGATAATGAAAAATGGCGGAACGGCCACAGACGCTGCAGGTCTTTGTGCGGCCTATTCAAATGAAGGTTTTGATGATTGGTACCTGCCTTCCATTGACGAGCTGAGAGAGCTTGGATATAATGCTGAAACAGTAAACAAATCGCTGAAAAAAATTAAAACGGGAGCACAGCTACTTGATATGAAATGGCAACACTGGTCATCTACGGAGGTAGGAGACGATTCCCGTTACGATCCTAAAACCACCGTCAGTTACTGCACTTTCGATCCTAATTGGGTCCACAAATCGTATGTTGGCGATAAAAAAGAAAAATATTATGTGAGAGCCGTGAGGGCTTTTTGATAAGTCATCATAAAACTATTTGAAAAATACCAGGAAGCCCAGTTTCTGAATATCAGGAATTGGGCTTTTAAATGGAAGAAGGTGCCATCTAAGTTGTTTTTTATAACTTTGAAACAATTGGATAATATGTTTAAAAATTATTTCAAAACCACCTTCCGAAATCTTAAACGCAACAAGGTTTATTCTTTCATCAACATTGCAGGATTAAGCATCGGTTTGGCTTGTGCTATGATAATTATGCTGTATGTAAAAGATGAAGTGAGCTTCGACAAGTTTCACCAAAATCTAAACAACATTTACCGTATTGCCAAAAAATCAAATGGCAGCCATGTAAATGGCAGCACCGGTTTTTTACAGGGACCGAGATTTACGCAAAATGTTCCCGGAATAAAATCATTTGTTCGTGTGCAGGGCGGAGCCGAAGACATGAAAATAGGAACCGAAGTGCAGGAGCAGGGCGGAGTGTTACATGTTGATTCAAATTTCTTCTCTTTATTTACATTTCCTTTATTATCAGGAAACCCTGCCACCTGTTTAACAGAACCACATTCAATTGTATTGAGTGAAGATGCCGCAAAAAAATATTTTGCCACAACGGATGCTGTCGATAAAGTGCTGATGATAAAAGAAGATAGTGGTTTTGTTCCTTACAAAGTAACGGCCGTTGCAAAACGTTGCCCACAAAATTCTTCCCTGCAATTTGATGCGCTGTTGCCTTTCAAAGTATTTGATGCTGATGCAAAAGACACGCATAACTGGTTTAATTCTTTCCTGACCACATTTGTAGTATTGGATGATAATGCAAACCAGCAAACAGTGGAAAAACAAATGCAACGTTTTTATGTTGCAGATGCAAAAGAAACTTTTTATGAAATGCTTAAAAATGATGGTGGCAATCCGGATGATATTCCTATGGGCACCTATTTTTTGCAACCGTATTATGCCATGCATCTGAGCACAGAACCACCCGCAAGTAATGGTTTAACCAACGCAAGCAACCCGATGTATTCCTATTTACTTTCGGGTATTGCGTTGTTTGTGTTGCTGATTGCCTGCATCAATTTTGTAAACCTCACCATTGCACGGTCCGTTAAGCGTGCAAAAGAAATCGGCATCCGTAAAGTTATGGGCAGTGATAGAAAACAATTGATGTTACAGTTTCTCGGCGAATCGTTTTTTCTCTGCACTATTGCTTTTATATTAGCTATTGCATTGGTGCAATTGCTATTGCCCTTGTTTAATGAGCTTGCCAATAAGGCATTAACAATTTCTTATTTGTTCGATGCAAAATTAATTGCAGGTTATAGTGCTTTGTATCTTATCACAGGCATGCTTGCAGGCTTTTACCCTGCACTGGTTTTATCCGGTTACAATCCTGTACAAACTTTGTATAGCCGCTTTCAAATTGCAGGAAAAAATTATCTGCAAAAATCGTTGGTGGTACTGCAATTTACGCTGGCATCCTTTTTAATCATTGCTACCTATACCATTTATGCACAGTTTAATTTATTTACTAAAACCAATTTGGGATATGATGACAATAATCTTGTTATCGTAAATATAAGCGGGCTGAAAAATACCGATGTTGCTTCTTTTAAAAATGAATTGCTCAAGAACCCGGCCATTGTTGGCGTTAGTGTAAAGAATGCCGGCGAATGGAGCACTGGTACAAAAAATTCGGTCGGTTCTACCGTATACTTTTCTGGCGCAACTGTTGATGAAAATTACTTGCCTTTATTAAAAATCCCATTGATAGCAGGAAGAAATTTTTCAACAGCATTTCCCACTGATGCTACACAATCTATTATAGTGAATGAAAGTTTCGTAAAAGCGGCAAACTGGAAAAACCCGGTGGGTGAAACTTTACAGATTTTGGGAAGCAGCAATGAAATGTATCAGGTAATTGGTGTGGTTAAAGATTATCACTTTGAATCATTGACCAAAAAAATAACACCGCAGTTATTTAACATGAGGGGCTCGTATGGCACTTATTATATCAAGATAAAACCCAACACAGCAAGTTCAAGTTTAAAATGGATACAAAAAACATATCAGCAATTTTATCCTATGACCCCTTATGCTTATGTGTTTAAAAATGATGAAAACAGGAAACAATATGCTGATGTTGAAAAATGGAAACAGATTATTTTATTCGGTGCCGTACTAACCATATTCATTTCCTGTATAGGTTTATTTGGGTTATCGGTTTTATCTGCAGAAAAACGAACGAAAGAAATTGGCATACGTAAAGTGCTTGGTGCCTCGGTACAACAAATCGTTACGACACTTTCAACGGATTTTATTAAGCTGGTTGCAGTTGCTCTGATAATCGCAACACCATTAGTTTATATCGCCGCAAATAAATGGTTACAAAACTATCCATATCGTATTGCCATGAGTTGGTGGTTGTTTGCTTCTGCAGGAATATTAGTGATGCTGATTGCATTGTTTACAGTAAGCTTTCAATCAATAAAAGCAGCGATTACAAACCCTGTGAAAAGTTTGAGAACAGAATAATTAAAAAATTTCCACCAGCCAAATTATTGCCGCAAGCATAAACCTTAGACACAATCATTCATTATTAAATATAGTTTTGCTAAATGGGAACAATGCTTAAAACTGATTCCGCGGATAAGTTTCATATCGACAATATTACAAAGCAGTTTTTTGATGTTTTCAATACCACAAATCAAAGACAACCTGAATGGACAATACTTGACAAAATCTGTATTGCTGAAACTATAATAATTAAGAAAACGGGTCTCACTCAAACAATATATGATTTGCCCGGCTTTATTGAACCACGTAAGTCTATTCTAACAAATGGAACCTTGACGGATTTTCAGGAGACGGAGTTAGAAGAAGAAACAAAAATCGTCGGACACATTGCGCAACGACATTCAAAATATCAAAAAACAGGGAATTTAAACGGGGCACATTTTGTTGAGAATGGCACTAAACTATTTCAGTTTATTAAAACAATTGCCGGTTGGAAAATAAATTCCTTAGTTTGGGAGGACAACTAATTGCATAAAATTTAATAAGGGAGAAATGAAAAAATTCTTACTATTTTGTATGTGTTCTTATTTGATTTTACCTTCTTGTAATCAAACTTGCCATGATGCGGAATCATCAATAAGTTTAATTGGCTTTACAAGTAATGAGACCGACACCATCATTGTTCGAAAATTTTCAAAATCAACAAATTTTACTACCCTACTTGACACATTTTTAGTAACCGAGGCAAATACAAGTTATAACCGGATAAATGAGACACTGCATATTTTTGTCTCTTTCGCACCTGAGCATGGACTCGCTAGCGGATATAATTATGAAATTTATATACCTGAAAACAATAAGCTTTATCAAATTTCCGAAATCGTCGAAAATTATGAGTCTCAAAACGTCGGATGCAAAAAAGTACTATGTATAAATTCAATTGCATCTTATAAAATAAATGGAAAGATAACTCCTGCTGTAGAAGGCTATACATTATCTATTCCTAGGTAAATCAAAAGCAAGGCCGGATATTGTAACAGGTTCGACATTCTCCTCCCCTTCGCTCACTCCGTGGGCCAAAGCCTTGGCGTCGGACGAAGCTTCGGTGATTAATCCCATTCAGCATTTTTCCTTAAACTTAGCCTTAATTTATTCAATGGGCTGTTGTAGCTATGCGGGGCAATCAGCAATGCTCCGTCATTCCCGACTATTGGCGGGACGAAAAGGCCTGCCGTTAGCAGAAACTTTAACAACAGCTTATGCAATTTGAAAATAGTTGCATCTAACTGAGGTTAGACGTCTAACCTATTATGACGAAATATTTATTCCTCATTGCATATTCCGTTTGTTCAAATTTGTCATTTGGGCAAAATACCAATTTTACAGTCAAAGAAATTGATAGTATTGTTAAGCGAATAGACTCCACTTGCATTAGAGCTGGTATTGTAGATTATACTTTTCATAACATACGTCACAAGAAAAAGATTATCGGAGGCGGCGCAGATTGGTTTTATACAGATACTTCAAGAACGAAATTGCTTAAAGCTGTCAAGGAAACTTCTCTGGCATCTGAAAGTATAGACATCTACTATTTTTACAACGACTCTTTAATTTATCTAAAGATAACAAACCGAACTTATACTGAAGATAAAAACAGAATTACCTGGCAAGGACAATACTATTTTCAAAATAGCAATCAAATTTTTAAACAAGGTGAGTTGAATTTTGTCTTCAATTCTAAAAGTTACCTTGAAACGGCAAGAAAATTTTTTAGTCCGGATCAATTTTGGAGAAGGGGCAACTAATAAAAATAGAAAAATTATATAACCAAAACGTCACCTCTCCCCCACATTCGCTAATGCTAACGCGAGCACCCTGGCTTCGTCCTACTCCATAGGCCTTGGCCGATGGAGTCAGCGTAGGCACGGGAAGTAATACCATTCAGCGTTTTCCTTAACTTGGGCCTATTTTATTAATTTAGCTTTTGTACAAATTTTGTTCTTTGGTTTGTATCGGATGGACTTTTATTTCAGTTTAAGCAACAGGACAAGAGAAATGTTTTAACCCAAACTGCAACAAAAAAATTTACCCAACAACGGAGCAACAACAAAACGACAATAAAATGAACAAACAATTTTATGTACTTTATTTACTGGCCTCAAGACCCGACTTTGCAACAACCTTGACAGATGAAGAAAAAGCAATTATGAGGCAACATGTTGCTTACTGGACAGAAAAACTAAAACAAGGAAAAGTTTACGCTTTTGGACCTGTTATTGACCCTGAAGGTATTTATGGACTTGGTGTAGTCGGGGTTGACAACGAGCAAGAATTAAAAGACTTTATCGCAAACGACCCAGCGGGGAAAATCAACAAATACGAGTATTTCCCAATGAAAGCGGTTGTTCCAACTATTTCTACAAGTTAATAAAATCATTATGGCAAAACATCGCATTACAGGTTTTTTGGATGTTTATACATTCGACAGCCTCCTGGTTACTTTATCAATGTTGTTTTGTTACACAAGGTTCATATGGAACCAATACCCTCCGCCAATCCCGCCAACTGGCGGGACGCATGCCTACCATTGGGCATAATTTTTATTCGTTGAAAAAAAGATCAGATTTATGAATAGAAGAACTTTGATTCAGTAATTAATAATTTTCTTACGCACATTCAGTGTGAATTCTATGGAGAGAAAAAACAAATCAACGATTAGACTTCTCAGGCATGCAACACTGCTTATTGAAATAAATGGGAAGACAATTCTTGTCGACCCAATGTTATCGCCAAAAGACAAATTAGACCCCGTTCAAAATTGTGGCAATGATATAAAATTCCCAATGGTCGATCTTCCTATTAGTAATGCTGAATTATCACAAATACTTTCTCAAGTGGACGTTGTTATAGTTACTCACTTGCATCGGGACCATTGGGATATTACCGCTCAAAATTTAATTGATAAGAATAAACTCATATTTTGTCAACCCAATGACCAGGATAATATCAGAGGGCAAGGATTCAAAAATGTTCAGTCAATTTCAACATCCTATAATTGGAAAGGGATAAACATTATCAGAACAAATGGTAAACACGGAACAGGTGAAATTGGCAAGAAAATGGGAGAAGTTTCTGGATTTGTTATTGATCACCCTGGAGAATCATTATACCTGGCAGGTGATACGATTTGGTGTGCAGATGTTGAAAAAGCACTTTTGACCTATAAGCCTAAAGTCACCATTCTAAATACAGGCGGTGCCAGATTCTTAACTGGAGATCCTATTACAATGACGCCTGGCGATGTAGTAAATGTTCATGAGAAACTTTCTCAAACTAAAATTATTGCTGTTCACATGGACACCGTAAATCATTGCTTCATAAAACGGACTGACCTCTTACAGGCATTGACAGAAAAAGGATTGGAATCTATCGTTCTGATACCAGATGATGGAGAAGTGATAGAGTTATAACTGTAAACGATAGAAAAATTTAAGATAGAGCCCAACATGGGCAAACCATTTATCAAGGAGGGAATGTAAAAGGTTTTGACACGAATAGTGATTGTTTCATTTCTATTGATTAATTGTATTAATTAGTTTTTGTTTAAGTGCCGGGGCTATGTCGTTCATCCGCCTCACTGACTTCAGTCGGGCAGTGAATATCGCCACATCGCTAAGACCTACCGTTAGCGTTAATTGTCCAGCAACACTTTGCGACTTCAAACCTTCCCCGCATTTTCTCTTTAAAAAAATATTTTGAGAAAAAATTTTGCGAAACCAAATAGTTGCGCATATATTTGCAGCCAATCGGTTTCGCATAAAACGCTACAATATGAGACGGGACATCTTTCAGGCAATAGCAGACCCGACAAGAAGAGCAATTATCACCCTAATTGCATTGCAGGCAATGACACCAAGTGCTATTGCCGACAACTTTCACACTACCCGGCAATCTGTTTCCAAACACCTTCGCATACTTACAGAATGCGAACTGGTGAAACAGGAACAACAAGGCAGAGAAATTTATTATTCGCTTGAAATTGAAAAAATGAAAGAGATCGATAAATGGATTGACCAATTCAGAAAAATCTGGGAAACCAAGTTCAATCAACTCGATAAAGTATTATCTACTCTTAAAAAACAGAAAAAATGACGACCAATTTGCTATTTGATTTTACCGTTGACAAAGCAGCAAAAACGGTATTCATCACGAGAGAATTTGACGCTGACCTATCACTGGTATGGGATGCTTTTACTAAAGCAGAAATTCTTGACCAATGGGTGGCACCTAAACCCTGGACATCCCGAACAAAATTTATGGATTTCAAAGTTGGCGGGCGAAGATTTTATGCGATGGTAAGCCCGGATGGACATGAGAGTTGGGCAATTCAGAAATACACTTCCATTAGCCCGAAAACCAACTTCAAAATGTTTAATGCTTTTGCAGACAAAGATGAAAACCCTCAATTGCCAGGTTCTGATTGGGATGACACTTTCAGTGATCAAGACGGAAAGACAACAGTGCGTATTACTATTTATAATGAATCGCTTGCCCGTATGGAGAAGATGATTGAAATGGGCTTCACAGAAGGATTTAAAATGTCAATGAACAATTTAGAAAATGTCTTGGCAAGTTTATCGAAAAAATGATCCCGACCATGCCTGCCGGCAGGCAAGTAGCTATCGGAATGGCAATCAAAACAACTAAGAAACTAACGAATTTAACAACCTAAAAAATAAAAATTATGGCACTTATCAATCCCCACGTAAACTTCAACGGAAACGCCGAAGAAGCATTTAACTTTTACAAATCAGTATTTGGTGGAGAGTTTGCAAAGATTATTCGTTTCAAAGACCTTGCAGGTCCTGAATTCATGGTTGCGGAAAAAGAAGAAAATAAAATCATGCATATTGCTTTGCCAATCGGTAAAGGCAGTATGTTGATGGCAAATGATGTTCCGGAAATTATGGGAAAAACAAACGAAAATGAGAACAGAAGTAAAATTGTAATAAGCGCGGAAAGTAAAGAAGAAGCA
>Ga0157380_10003466_pt1 | contig 10838 bp, 8 predicted proteins | sample S35metaG_FD_119757 | JGI IMG/M metagenome (GOLD analysis project Ga0157380, IMG submission 119757) | Switchgrass rhizosphere microbial communities from Kellogg Biological Station, Michigan, USA - S3-5 metaG | ecosystem: Host-associated > Plants > Roots > Rhizosphere > Soil | place: USA: Michigan...
CGCGTCATACGGGTTAATCCGGAGCGCTATGCCTGTCGACAAGGAACTGCTCGAAATCCTTGCCTGTCCGGCGTGCAAGGCAAAGGTTGAATTGAAAGCCGATGGCAGCGGCCTCAAATGCGTCGAGTGTAAACGTGTCTATCCGATCCGCGACGACATCCCGGTGATGCTGATTGACGAGGCCACGGTTGAAGAATCCGACGATGAAGAGCCTGCGCGAAATCCTTGAATCTTCTCCGCAGATGCGCACTGCCGCAATGCACAGTTTGCGACTCGAAGAGGAACCGCAGCCGCTTGGCCCAGCGCTTTGGGATTGGGCGAGTGTTCGCAGCGTGCTGGTGGTCAGGCTCCGATCAATCGGCGACGCGGTTCTAACCACCCCGTCGCTGTTCGCTTTGAAACGTTTCCTGCCTCAAGCGCGCGTCGACATTCTTTTAGAAGACTGGGTGGCGCCCGTCCTGGAAGGTTTCTCGTGTGTCGATAACATCATTACGTTGAAGCGAGGCAGCGCAACTTCCCGCGCACGCGTTGCTCGTCAACTACGTTCGCTGCGCTATGACGTGGCCTACAATCTTCATGGCGGCACGACGGCAACTCTTTTAACGCGAGCGTCGGGAGCAAAACGGCGCGTGGGCTACGCAGCCTACCAATACAGCCGCCTCTACACTCATTTGGCGCCGTCGCCGTTACATTTGTGGAAACGGAGCACTACTCATTCAGTTGAGCAGCAACTCGCACTCCTGGGATGGACCGGAGTTCCGGTAACAGATCGACCTTCGACACAGTTGGCCGTCACTGAACACGCGGCGACGAGCGTGGGTCTGCGTCTCGATTCGGCCGGGTTAAGTCAGCAGGCTCCATTTGCAATCATTCATCCCGCTGCGGCTTTCGCGACCAAGCAATGGGCGACAGAGAAGTTTGCCAGGGTCGCGGAACATCTCGCGGAGCGTGGCTTCGCCGTTGTCGTCATCACCGCACCCGCTGAAGCGTCAATCGCTGCGGAACTAAAACAGAACTCGACGGCCCCCGTAATCACGTTCACCGATCTCTCATTGCCTGAGGTGACTGCGCTTGCGAGCCGCGCGCGTCTTTTCGTCGGCAACGACAGTGGCATTGCTCATATCGCGGCAGCCGTGGGCCTGCCTTCGGTAGTAGTTTTCGGTTCTTCAAACACGGCGCACTGGAGTCCCTGGGCAACGGCGCCCGCCGAAGTGGTGTTGGAAGAAATGGATTGCCAACCGTGCCATGGTTACTACTGCGAGAAGTTCGCGCAGCCCGAATGCATTTTGCGGGTGCCGGAAGATAGAGTGATTGCAGCAGTGGATCGCCTTCTTCGAGCCAATGGAAATTGGAGTCCGGAAGGGCGGGCTGCCCCCGCTTAGGTTGGAGCGTCTCTCAGGTAAGGCGGAGGTAAACCACCTCTCCTGACCCGGAGGTTCCTAACCTGCATCCTTTGAAACGACCGAATGACCCAACTCACCAGTCCAAGAGCCAAAGAAATCATCGACTCAATGCGCGGCCGCAAGGTTGTCGTGTTGGGCGATGTCATGCTGGACGAGTTTGTGTGGGGCGATGTCACTCGCATTTCACCTGAAGCGCCTGTGCCCGTTGTCGATATCAAACGTGAGTCCGCACATCTTGGCGGCGCTGCGAATGTATTAGCCAATCTGGTTGCGCTTGGAGCAGACGCAACGGTCGTCGGCGTCGTTGGGAACGACGCCGCCGGAGAGCGTTTGCGCGATAGTCTGCGCGAGGTCAGCCCTGGGCAGGACGGTTTCCTGGTAGTCGATGAAAATCGACCTTCTACAATCAAGACTCGCATCATTGCACATAGTCAATTAGTGGTTAGAGCCGATCGCGAATTACGCACGCCGGTAAACGGTCAAACGGAAAAGAGAATCATAGAGAAGTTGAAAGACGCGCTGGAAGGAGCCTCGGCTTTTGTCGTGTCAGACTACGATAAAGGCGTGGTTACTCCGCGAATACTCGCCGAAATCCTTCCCCTCGCATATTCGCGGATCCCGGTGCTCGTCGATCCTAAGATTCGCAACTTCTCCTCTTATCGCCCTGCGACTTTGGTCACTCCCAATCATCATGAAGCATTGCGCATGACTAATTTGGAAAACGATACGGATGACGGCTTGGCAAACGCCGCAAAGTTGATTCGCGATCGCCTGGGATGTGATGCGGTACTGATAACCCGTGGTGATCGCGGCATGATGTTGCAGGAAGGCGATGAAGGCGCCATTTTTGTCGCCACGGCAGCGCGCGAAGTTTATGATGTCACCGGAGCCGGCGACACTGTGATTGCGACTCTTGCGGCAGCACTAGCAACTGGCGCAAGTCTGGTGGAAGCTGCGATGCTTGCGAACAACGCTGCCGGCATCGTTGTTGGCAAGGTGGGCACGGCAACCGCAAATGCTACTGAATTGATCGACTCATTCAACTGACGGTCCGACATGATCGGCAAAACCCTCGGCAGTTATCGTATCTCGGAAAAGCTCGGCGCCGGCGGGCAGGGTACGGTCTACAAAGCCACCGACACGAAGCTGGGGCGCTCGGTGGTAGTAAAAGTCTTGCCACCGGAGTTGACGGCGAAAGAAGCAAATCTCAAACGCTTCGAACGCGAGGCCCGTCTCGCTTCCTCACTCGATCATCCCAACATCTGCACTATTTTTGATCTCGACGAGATTGAAGGCGTCCACTTCATCGCGATGCAGCACATTGAAGGGCGCAATGTGCGGCAACTTGTCGGCGGTCGTCCACTCGAATTAAAGAGCTCCCTCCTGATTGCGATCCAGGTGGCCGACGCGCTCGCCGCAGCCCACGCCCGCGGGATCATTCATCGCGACATCAAGTCCGGCAATGTGATGGTGGCGCCGTCCGGCCAGGTCAAGATACTCGACTTCGGTTTGGCCAAACTTCTCGACGACGTCGAAGCCAGCGCTACCGGAATTCATCGGACTGAATTGACTGAAGTTGGCGTTCCCTACGGAACAGCAACCTATGCGGCGCCGGAGCAGGCGCGCGGCGATCGCGTAGACAAACGAGCGGACATATTCTCGACTGGCGTTTTGCTCTACGAGATGTTGACCGGTACCTGGCCTTTTCGCGGCAAGACGACGATTGATGTGCGCCATGCGGTGCTGCATGACGCCGCGCGTCCTGTCGAGGAGATGAGAAAGGAGCCGATTCCGCCGAGGCTCCAACAGATTCTGGATCGCAGCATGGCCAAGGAGCCACGCGATCGCTATCAGAAGATAGACGAGATGCGCGACGACTTGCGTGCAGTATTGCAGGAAGTCACTGCCGCCGGATCCGGTCAGCCCTATCTCGATGCGACACACGAACCGGCCCGTCATCTCGGCGGCGCGAGTCCTGTTTCCAAGGCCATGCGGTGGTTGAAGTCGATCGGGCGATCCGAAGCGCCTACCACCTCACCGAGTTTTGCCACTTCGACCAGGCAGGGAGTTCATGAAACGCCTTTGACGACGATGGCGGATCAGGAGAAGAAGAGCCTGGCGATTCTGCCTTTTCGCAACCTGAGTAATGATCCGGCCTCGACTTTTTACGAGTTCTCTCTGGCCGATGCTGTGATCACCGAACTTGCTCGCGTCCGCTCCCTTGTTGTTCGTCCCTCCTCCGTCATCTCGAAGTATCAAGGCAAAGAGATCGACCCGCGCGAGGTTGGCCAGGCATTGAATGTGAGCGCTGTGTTAACAGCTGGCTTCATTCACGCGGGCGAGCGATTTCGTGTGACCGCACAACTTCTGGATGTTGAATCCGGCGAGATCCTCTGGAGTGACCGTATCGATACCTCAGCTTCGGACATCATCGTCGTTCAAGACACGATAGCGCAGCGGATTGTAGAAGGGTTGAGACTGGAGCTGAGTCACGCTGAACAGGAAAACATCGCCAAGCCTAAAACTGAAAACGCCACAGCCTACGAGCAGTACCTGCGCGGCCGCGATCTCTTCGCCCGGTTTATCTTTCGCACCATCGCCGCCGAAGACTGCAACGCCGCAATCGAGCATTTCCAACGCGCAGTCGAACTCGATCCCAATTTCGGCCTCGCATACGACGGCCTGGGCGCTTCCTATGTGAACCGGGTTTTCAAGGGGTTGGGCGGCGCCGAGGACTATGAACGCGCGGACGTGGCGTTTCGGAAAGCGCTTGAAATCGATCCGCAGTTGATCGAGGCGAGGATGCTAATGGTCTTTGTCTACCTGTGGCGCGGCGAAAAGCAAAAAGCCCGTGACGAGGTATCGCGTGCCCGCAAGGAAGCTCCCGACGAGGCCGTTGTCCATTTTGTAAAAGCGACTCTCCACCGCCTGGATGGAGAGTATGGCCGGGCGCTCCGCAGTTATGATCGACTAGTTCGGCTCGATCCGGCGGCGCATGTCGTGGCCAGCTACAATCGCGCTGTGGTCCACATGTACATGGGCCACTTTGACGAAGCAAAGCGCCAGCTCGAGAACGCTGGTGAGCCGGACAATCCACTTGTCAAAACATTTAGCGCACTTGCCCTTTATTACACTGGCAAGACTGACGCGGCGGCGGAGCTGATGCAGCAGGTGGTTGCGCGGCATCCAAACATGCACGGCGTTCGTCCGTTTATGGCAATGTTTCTGAGCGCGCAAGGCAAACACGAAGAGGCGCTGGCGCAACTGAGTAACGATGTGATCCGCAATGCTGAGGTTGATCCGGACATCGCTTATTCGGTGGCCTCGGTTTACGCGCTTGAAGAAAAGCGAGACGAGGCGTTTGCCTGGCTGGAGCGAGCGATCGCGCTGGGCAATGAAAATCGACCCTGCTTTGAAAACGATCCCAACTGGGCCGGCCTGCGCGCAGACCCCCGTTTCGTTGAATTGATGACTAAAGTAAAAGCGCTTCATGGATCGTGAACCTGCGAAGAAGGTACTCCTAATCAAATGAACCAAAAACGTATCTCGACCTCGGTAAGTCTATTTCTGCTTTCCGCAATCCTTTGTCAGTCAGCTTTCGCTGTTGCCACTGGCGGGTTTGCTTTACAACGCAATCGGAAAGTTGTCGCCACCCCAGCCGCGACGCCCACTCCGACTCCCGCAATTGTCTTAACCCAACAGTCAACTCCAACTCCTTCTCCATCGCCTGAGCCAACATCATCCCCGGCGCCGCAATCACCGGCGGTGGCTACAACGACGAGAACACTACCGAACCTGCAGTCAAGCATCTCGCAGGTTTTGCGCCGACCCGACCTGGCGTCTGCAATAGTTGGGATCAAAGTTGTGTCGCTTGATACCGGACGGGTTCTTTTTGAGGAGAACGCGCAGAAGCTTCTGCGGCCCGCGTCAAACATGAAGATGTACACGGTTGCTGCCGGACTGGATCGGCTGTCTCCTGACTACCGTTTCCTAACGTCGGTTTATGCCTCTGCGCGTCCAAACTCATCCGGAGTTGTGCACGGCAATTTGACGATCTATGGCCGTGGCGATCCGTCGCTCGCAGCGCGCTTTAATGGCGGTGACTATTACAAAGGCATTAACGATCTGGCGGCGCAGATAGTCTCGACAGGAGTTAAGCGGGTTGAGGGCGACCTCGTCGGTGATGAAACTTATTTTAGCGGTGCCCAGTATGGATCGGGATGGAACTGGGAAGATCTGCAATGGTGGTATGGCGCCGAGGTAAGTTCACTAACTGTTAACGACAACGCTCTGGATCTTTCGATCAAGCCCGGTGCGGACGTTGGCGCGCCGGCCGTTATCTCAACCGGTCCACCCGATCCTTTGTTGACGATTGTTAACAAGGTCGTCACCGGTTCGCGCGGCAGCAGACGCGACATAAATATGAATCGGCGTCTGAATTCGGACGTACTAGAAGTGTTCGGTTCGATACCCGCGGACGATCGCGGCTTCACTGCCGGTATCGGCATGTCGCATCCCGCGTTGTTGTTCGTATACATGCTGCGCGCGGCGCTGGCGCAACGTGGCGTAACCATTACTGGAAAATCGCGAACTATTCCAGCCCCCAGTTTTTCGAGCACGACTCCGGTAACACAGCCGAACGGCATGGTTGAAATTGCCAGCCTGCAATCTCCGCCATTCAGTGTGGTGGCAGCACAAACGTTGAAGCCCAGTCAGAATCTCTACACCGAACTGATTCTGCGCACTCTAGGCAAAGTGAATGGACCGCCCTCGACTCCGGCAAACGCGATTCGAACGACTGAAGAAGCTGGAATCGAAGTCGTTAAGGCTTTCCTGAAAGAGGCGGGTGTGGATCTCAGTCCCCTCGCGTTAACTGACGGATCGGGTTTATCGCGCAACGACATGGTGACCGCCGAGTCGTCAGTGCAACTGCTGACCTACATGAGCCGGCATCGATACGCGACGGCCTTTCGCGAGGCATTGCCGATCGCGGGCGTCGACGGGACTCTGCGTAACCGAATGAAAGGAACGGTCGCCGAAAACAACTTGCGAGCAAAGACGGGGTCGCTTAGTTCCGCAGCCACTCTATCGGGTTACGTGACAACGGCCGCGGGCGAGAATTTGGTTTTTTCAATCATGGTGAACAATTATCCGGTGGATCTCGAGGTACGGTCGATTTGTATCGATCCGATAGCTGTGTTACTCGCGTCCTTTGCCGGGAAGTCGTAGTTATCAGTCGTGGAGGGGAAAAATATGTCAGTCGATATGCTGATCAGCACGTGGAAGGAGTTTCGGAAAGGATTGATTGCTGAGGTGGAGCAGATTCCAGAGGATCAATTTTCTTTTCGCGCTACGCCCGACACGCGAAGCATCGCCGAAGTAATCCAACACATTGTGGAAACTCAGAAGATACTTGTCGGCGAGGTTTGCCGTCCTGATGCAAGTTTGAGGCGCCAGCCGTTTCCCGAGTACTTGAAAGAGTACGCGCCGGAAGTTCAATCAGTCACAGACAAGAACGGACTACTGGAACTGCTGCGCACAAGTATGGAAGTCGGTGAAGCCACTCTCCGATCATCCTCCGACAATTTGATGAATGAATCGATGGGCGGCCTTGACGGTAAACCGGCGCCAAAACTGAAGGTTGTGAATTTTGCGATGTCTCACGAGATGTATCATCGCGGCCAGTTAACCGTTTACGAACGGTTATTGAATTTGGAACCTGCGCTGACGAAACAGTTCGCAAAGATGATGGCGCAGGCCAACGGCTGATTCCGATCAATGCCACCCAGGTTCATCAAGTTTCACGGCTTCGGCAACGACTACATCGTCATTGAGTCTTCCGAGATAGCGTCGGTGGAGAACCCTGGCGATTTTGCTCGCCGCATCTGCGACCGTCATTACGGCGCCGGTGGAGATGGCATTGCCGTGGTTAGTCCTTCCCCAGATGCGGACTCAGACTTCAGCGTCCGCATCTTCAATCCCGACAGCAGCGAAGCCGGGCTCTCTGGCAATGGCACTCGCTGCGCCGCCGCCTATCTCCATTACCAAAATCTTTGGAGCGCGGACGAACTGCGTTTGAAGATGCGTACAGGAATCAAGCGTTACTTCCTGCGTGAAAAGAACAACGGAAAGTTCATCTTCGATTCTGAGTTAGGTCATCCGCTTTTCGAAAACAATTCCATTCCCATGTTGACTGAAGAACCACTGAACCGCGTTGTCGGCTATCCGCTCGTCGTAGCCGGAAAGACCATCTCGGTTACCGCGATGCAAATGGGCAACCCGGTCTGCTGCATCTTCGTCGACAACTTTGACGAACTCGACTGGCGTGGGATTGGCCCGCAGATAGAGAACCACAAACAGTTTCCCGACCGTACGAATGTCGTTTTCATCAAAGTACTCGATCGAAAAACGATCGAGTTGCGAATATGGGAGCGAGGAGTCGGCGAAACCTCGGCCTCAGGCAGCTGCTCTTGCGCGGCCGCCGTGGCTTCTATGGTCAACGAAAAAACCGATCGACTCCTGACTGCCGAGACACCGGGTGGAAAGGTGAAAATTCAGTGGCGCGACGACAACGAGGTTGTGATCACAGGCAGTGCTGAAGTAATTTATTCTGGCGATTGGCTGGCACCGGTTCAATCGTAAGGTTAGTTGAAATAAGTTTAGGTAGCCCCCGACAATGTTTTATCTCTTCCCGTCATCTCTCCACATCATTTTCCGACTGTTCTTGCCGATCCTTGCCGGCGTGTTTTGCCTTTCGCTGGCAGCCTGCGGCGGACGGGTAATTCAAAAAACCGAGGCCGAACCGTTTCACGGAACCCGCGAAAAAATTCCCGACAGTGTGCCGGTTTGGTTGGGTAATCCGAGCAGAAATTTCTATGGCACTGGTCCCTGGTCGGATCGGCCTCTGGAAGTGATCTGGGAATTCGAAACAAAACTAATCTCCGGTCGACTTCACAAAGAGGGTTGGGGTGGTTCGAGTTGGCCTGGACAACCGTCTGTTTCAGGTAATCGGGTGTACTTCGGATCTGCCGACGGCAATCTCTATTGCCTCGACAAAGGCGACGGCACCCTTGTTTGGAAGTTCCAGACGGAAGACAGTCTGAAAACAACTCCGACAATAGCCGGAGATCGCGTCATCGTAAGTGGACTTGATCACTACGTGTATTGCCTGAGCGCCCACGATGGTTCTTTGCTTTGGAAATACAAAACGGGATTTGAAGTGGATTGTTCCGCAGCGGTGATCGATGACAGGATCTACTTCGGCGGCGAGGATGGTTTCTTTTATTGTCTGGATCTCGACGACGGCTCGCTCATTTACCAGACTGAACGGCTCGGTTCGATGGAAGGAAGCTTCTCGCTCGTTGACGGACGGATTTACATTGGCACTGAACGGGGCGAGCTCTACTGCCTGCAAGCGAGCGACGGCGCGACAGTTTGGAAAGCACATATTGGCGCCGATTCTGATTCGACTCCTGCGGTGGCCAATGGTCTTGTCTACACCGCAGCCGAAGACGGATTTGTTTACTGCTTTAACCAAAGTAACGGTGAACTAGTTTGGAAATATCAGGCGACCGGTGGGCTGAGCCGAAACTTCAAAGAGCGCAGCGGTTTTTGGGCTAGTCCGATTGTACGAAACGATCGCGTCTACATCGGTTCGAACAATGGCCAGCTCTACTGCCTGTCTGCCGACAAAGGTGAACTTGTTTGGCAGCATCAGGTTCGTGCACCCATCTGGGGAACATCGCCGGTCGTCGATGGCCGTGTAGTTTTTGGCGATAAGGCTGGATGGCTCTACATGCTGTCGGCGGAAGATGGTCAGCGACTTTGGGAACTGAAGATTGGCGACAACCTCAACGCCACCCCCGCGATTCTGGACGGCCGAGTCTACATTGGGGCGTTTAATGGGAAGTTGTATTGTCTTGGGTAGAAAATGATTTATTTAGTCGACAACACAATTAATGGACAAGGCGCGAGTCCTCGTGAGCTGCGTTCGGCGCTTGAGCGTGTCCGGCCCGAGATGGAGATTATGACCGAGCCCTTTTCCGAAGTTTCCCTTCAGCGGATCCGGAGTCTGAATCCATCTCACATCATTCTCAGCGGCCAGAGTCATCCCTGGGAGAGCTATACCCCCGCCTCTCTTGCCGGAGTCTTTTCGGTAATTCGTGAAGCCAGTCAACCGATTCTTGGCGTCTGCGGTGGCCACCAGCAGATGGCCCTCGCCTTTGGAGCGCCTGTCGGGCTCATGGGGCGGGTCGAGCCGGGCGATGGTTATGAAGGGGCGAAACGCGAGCGGGGCTTTTTTGAGGTCGAAACGAACCGGCGGGGAATCCTTCGAGGCCTGCCGGAAAGAATCACCGTCTGGCACTCCCACTTCGATGAGGTCAAAGACCTTCCCCCGGGATTCGAAGCGACTGCCTCCAATCAGACCTGTTCAATTCAGGCGATGCAACACAAGGAACGCCCTGTTTTTGGTGTGCAATTTCACCCGGAACTCTTCGACGACGCTCACCCGGACGGTCGCCAGGTCATTGAGAACTTCCTCAATCTTTAGGCCGCCTGCTGTTTAGGGCCCGTAGGAGCCGATTCCGGCCCTTCCGAGGGCCCCGTTCCCACCGCCCGACCGCCCCGAAGGCACATTTTTCCTCCCGCCCTATGTCTAACTATTTCTAAACTTAGGCCAAAACTCGGCCAAAAGGCCCCTTTTTGGGCGGCTGCTCGGCTGGACAGCCGCCTTGCCCGATGCTAGCCTCCTTCGTGAACAAGCGAGGGTATTACTCGTTTGTTTTTCTTTGTGAACTCACGGATTCCTTTTAGCGCCTGCATCAAGGATGCAAGCCCCCAACTCCGGCTGACGTCTGCCAGACTCCTAGAGCCGGAGGTCGAGTAATAGGCAAGAACGGACTCGCGCGGCGCGCTAACAAGGGTTAACAATAACTTCGGTAGGAGACCCGACCTGATGAAATCGTTTTTTAGCGGTAGCGCTGTAATTGCAGCAACTCTTCTTTTTAGCTTTGTCCTTTTTTCGGCAAAGCCATCCGTAGCAGAAACCCTTCTTTCAAAACTTCAACAAAAACCAGCTTCTTCAGCAAGTTCAGAGTCACCCAGCGAGGACGCCACCCTCAAGAGCGCGGTGACAGACCCGTCCGAAGCCATTGACGCAGCCAAGGCCCTGGTGGAAAAACCTGTTTCTGAGGCCATCCACTATGTGGCGACCGCCTATAGTCTTCGTGGCAAGACCGCGAGCGGAAGGTATGTTAGCCAGGGAATGATCGCGGCCGACCCGCGAGTGTTACCCCTCGGTTCGAGGGTCCGACTGGAAGCCGGACCGTGGAGCGGAGAATACGTTGTGGCCGACACGGGCGGCGCCATTCGCGGTCGAAAGATCGACATTTGGACGCCATCGAGCCGGGAAGCAATGAGATTCGGCCGACGCAA
>Ga0157380_10003468_pt1 | contig 10835 bp, 6 predicted proteins | sample S35metaG_FD_119757 | JGI IMG/M metagenome (GOLD analysis project Ga0157380, IMG submission 119757) | Switchgrass rhizosphere microbial communities from Kellogg Biological Station, Michigan, USA - S3-5 metaG | ecosystem: Host-associated > Plants > Roots > Rhizosphere > Soil | place: USA: Michigan...
ACCTTCAGAAGAAATTCCTGCCGGACAGCCGCTATGCCCTGGGAAGCGTTTACTTTCGGCTGGCCGTCATTGCGACAGAAAATTTTCAATTCGATGAGGCTTTAACCTTAGCCAATCAGTACCTCTCCCTTTATCATGATTTACCTTATGAGCAGGCGTTTGGAAAACAACTTATTGCAAATGTTTACTGGCATCAGAATGATTTTGAAAAATCTCTTGAAAGCAGGCGGCAAGCCATAAAGATTTATAAGGAATCAGATTTTGAAGAGGATCTTATCGTTGAATACAGCAATCTCTCAAGCGACTTGGTGAATCTTAAGCGATATGACGAAGCTGAGCAGGTACTAAAGGATGGGGAACGCATTTTGAATACGTCAGATATTCGGGACGATTATACACAAATGCTCTTTGAAAATTTCGGGGATCTGTACTTTAAAACGAAAAATTATGGTGCGTGCGAATTCTATCTGAACAAAGCAATGCGCATAGCAATGACTCAATACGGAGGGCGAAGTGATAAGGTAGCAGGCATATACAGCACGAGGGGCCGATTGTTTATCGAGCGGATGCAGTTTGAAAATGGCCTTGACAATTACCAGAAAATGTTGACTGCTCTTATTCCTGAGTTCCAATCAACCGACTATCGCAATATCCCGGAGGTGCAATATGAAAATCCTTATTTCAAGTACGTTATTGCAGCCAACTTTAATAAGGCTGATGCTTTCTTGACTTGGTTTAAAAGCGGTTCGGATATTCGTCACCTTGAACTGGCCCTTGATAATTACCGTGCTGCCTACCATCAGCTAATCATAGCAAGACAGTCAATTGGTGATGAACTGTCTAAACCGTTCCTGATGTCAAACTTTCACGAAAGTGTCGAAAACAGTATCGCATGTGCCTATATTCTTTACCGCAACACTGGTAACCAAAAGTTTATTCAGGACATCCTTTACTTTGTAGAATTGACAAAGTACCTCAATGTGCTCGATGCCCTGCAAAGAGCTGAGCGATCAAGCAATTCAGAAGTGCCTGCCGAATTATTGTTTGAACTGAAGAGCACACGGGAAGAATTGAATAAACTTCAACGACTCGAACTACAACGTGAACATTTAGCGTTGTCAACTGACTCTGTCGCGAATCTGCGGGACCAGATCCTCAATCTAATTGGCAAAAGGCGGGAACTGATGTCGGAAATTGTGAAATATTCAGGTCATGCAGTGGCTAATGTCGATAACATGATAAGCATGAGCGACCTCAAAAAACAATTGAAAAGCGACGAGCAGATTGTGGAATTTTTTTTTGGAAGGGACAGCATTTATTCCATTTCGATAACCAGTGAGGTTGCCGAAGTAAAAGCCACTGCCAATGATCCAAAAATGGATACCGTTCTTTTGTCGGTCCGTAATATGTTGGAAGGTCAACGTTCCTTTAAGACTGGTCAAGTTGAAAGTTATAGCACGATGACCTCTTGGATCTATCACCAGTTGTTTCAATTGGTGATTAACAAACGAAAAGTAATTGTGATTCCGGATGGAGCATTAAACCTCATCCCTATCGAGGCCCTTGTAATCGCGCATCAGCCAGAAAAAACTACTTTTAAAGACCTTGCCTACCTGATCTACGAACATGAAATAACATACGCTTATTCTTCAAGTATTCTATTTCATAAAACGATACCGGATGAAACTGAGATCAGGAATGTTCTTGCTTTCAGCTACTCGGGTGATGTTGGTGAACCAGACGCCTTCAGGCAAAGTCAACCATCAAGTTTACTTGGTACATATAAAGAGTTAGAAACATTATCCCGTGTTTTCAAAAATGTAACGCGCTTTGCTGACCGCGATGCGTTGAAGACCAATTTTATTAGCCATGCCCAGGATTATGACCTGATCCACCTTGGAGTTCACGGCATTGGTGACCCGGAAGTGATAGATAACTCACGCCTTATTTTCAGAGAAGACTCTCTGGGATCGGGGGAACTATACGGCTATGACGTCTATAATTTAGAAATTGACGCGAGATTGGTGGTACTGAGCGCGTGCGAAACAGGTCTTGGGAAGCGTCAAACCGGAGAAGGGATATTTAGCATTGCAAGAGCTTTTAGCTATGCGGGATGTCCGTCGGTTGTCATGAGCTTTTGGCGCGCAGCCGACACCTTCACTGCTTCAATTATGGATGAATTTTATGAACGATTGAACGATGGTAAATCAATCGGGTCTTCACTGCGAGCTTCGAAATTAAAATTTCTAAAGGAGGCAGATGAGCTTTCAGCGCACCCAGCCAACTGGGCCGCTTTTGTATTGAACGGGCGAGATCAGTCCTTTACCGGGCAACCCACGCCCCTGGCAACATGGGTGATCCTTGCTGCCGCGGGCGTGGTGCTGACTTATTTCATAGTAAGATGGAAACGAAGAGCGCGTTGAACCGTAGGTTATTTCTTTTTCGAAAGACTACTTCTTCTTGTAACCTTTGTAACCTTACTTTTTTTAACAGGGTTCTTCTTTTTAGACGCGACAATCTTTTTGACGCTGGTGCCATTGATCTTTTGGGTGCCTTTCAAATATTTTTCCTCGAGGTATTTCCACATCGTAACAGCATTCTCTTCTTTTTCAAGGTTGCTAATAACTTCCCTAAGACCGTCCTTCATTATTTGAAACATTACCTCGTTGAAAAAAGTAATGACCGGATGATATTCAGTAATCTTACCATTCACTTTTGTTACCAGCATGTCGGGAATTCCTGCGAGCTCGATCGTTATCGGTTTGGCCTTTGATGGATCGTCGTCCCAGGAAACGGGCGTGCCGGCTGACCAGAATTCATTGTCTGTTCGGCGCGAGTTTTCGGTTATATTCCCTTTTTTATATTCTATGACGGTTGAAACCTTTTGGGGGTTTCCATTTTCGTAGGAGGTCTCCTCGATTGCGATTTTTCCTAGTCTTTTCCAATCGTTTTGTCCTCCGGCACCTACTGATCCTTCTGGCATAGTTTTAGGGTTTAAGGTTAAACATATTTTTAGTACAGTATTCTTCAAGAACAGCCACCGGGCAGGATTAATGCACATCAACCCGATTTTCAAATTCGGGTAGCGTGTTTTGGTAAAATATCCATTTGTTTTTTTACCTTTTTTAATCCTGAAGGCTAACGTATCTCTGCTTGGGCTTCGCCCCTTAATGTAGGGACCCCCGTGAGGTAACCCGTTATGCGAAAGATAATTCTCTAAATTAAGCGAAAAAAAGTTACGAATCATCCAGAGGGAAGTCCATCCGCTACGGAGTTCGCCCTCACGGAACCGTCATCCTGAGCGAAGCGCTGGCATGAGCGGATCGGGCGAAGGATCCCGCAGCTACGAAGTGATTATGGGAAGGAGTTGGAGGTATAACCTTGCAGGCTTTGTGGTGAAAGACACCACAAAGTCAAAAGGGTCGTAGTAGTTCGCCAAGAGACAAGGGTGACATGATAACGAATTCTTTAAATTCGTAATTTAAAACTACCACCATTGCAGTTTGGGGTTTCGAAATACCAAATGCCTAACATCACGAAATGAAATGAAATATTCGTTTGCAACAATTTACCTGTTCATCGCGACTTGTTTAAGTGGCTGCACGACACATGTCGGAAAATCTCCAGCCAAAGAATTCATAAAGGCTGAAATTGAAGAAATACTACGGATACAAGATGATGCCTACGACCAAAACAACGAGGAAGGTCGGCTCCGGCTTGCTTCTACTTGTGTAGATAGTTTATTTTTTGTCGGCGGTGACACCGGTGGCCTGGCTACAACGGCCGACTACTATGTACATGACCTTGCCGATGGTTATATCGAGCGACCTCATGATCGAGTGTTTGCTATCTACGACCACACCGTCATTGTTAGCTCACTGCATCAGTCGTATAAGTTGTTCAACAAGGACACGATTTATTTCAATGTGCGGTCTTCGAAGGTCTTTGTAAGACAGGGAGAACACTGGAAGATGGCCTTTGTGACCTACGCACCCTTGCCAATTAATTATACAAAACCAGACAAGTTTAATGCAACGTTATTCAGTGCGTACGCCGGTTTCTACGAGGGAGGAACATCACAGGCAGATACGGTATCTGTTGCAAACGGAAAGGTATATCTCTCTTCAATGCCGACCCCTCAGACAGAGCTCATTCCACTTAATGATTCGACATTTATTGGTAGCGGGTACGTTGGCAAGACAGTATTTTCACGAAACAAAGCTGGTAAGGTCACTCACAGCTATTTTGAATTCCCCGATGGCCAGCGGATTAAATTCCGGAAGCTCAAATAGCGCGTATACTGCTACGGAGCTCACTCTCTCAGAACCGTCATCCAGAGCGAAGGGCTGGCATGAGTGGAACGGGCGAAGGATCCCGAGGGTACGAAGTGCTTAGGGAAGAAGTTGTAGATAGAACGTTCTGCGTTGCTTCCACGGGATCCTTCGCTGGCACAGGCCTTCACACATGCCTCGCTCAGGATGACGCTTTCATAGGGAAGAACGAAGAAGTCCATCTACTAGGAGCTCACCTGTTAGAACCGTCATCTTGCTGTGCCCGACAATCGGCAGACAATCGGCAGGAGCGAAGGGCTAGCATGAGCTGATCGGGCGGGTGCCGCGGCTACGAAGAACGATCCCTAAAGTTCCTTTACCGCAATGTTCCTAAATCTATGCGCAGCGCCTGGCCGCCATGCACCCGGCATATTGAAGCCGCCAGGAATGGCTTGATATAACGCAGTCCAATGTGATTGAAGGCCGATCATTCCTTCAATGGCTCCTGCTGTAAAATCATTTTTCGGTTGCTTCACTTCCCACATGAAAACACCATTCACCCAGAGCGAAATTTTCGGGACCTCTCCTACCATTCTTACGCGAAATGAATTCCAATCATTTGCCTTCCACGCCTTAGCAATATCTTTTGCTTCTGCCCCCTGACTGATTTGCATCGCCTCTCCCAGCAATGATCCTGTACCGCCAGGCATTGCTAATTCAATCTGATAAGCCTGTCCAGTTTCAGTGGATCGAAGAAAAATTCCACCGTTACAAAATGAATCGATCTTTACTTCGACATACAGCTCAAAGTCTTTGAATTTTTTATTCGTGAGTAAAATGCCTCCTTGTCCGTACGGGTTTTGTTTCAGGGTAATCACTCCGTCCTCCACATAGAAGTTTCCCACGGTTCCTTGATGAGAAGTTCTGCTGGTATGCCATTGTTCCAAGTCTTTTCCATTGAACAGACTTTTAAAGCCGGACGGGACTTGAGCCCTTGCGCAGCTAAGCGCTACACTAAAAAATATCAGTACGTTAATTGCCTTAGTCATTTTGAATTCTTTTCTACACCCTTTACAATTCGGAAACCTACATCCCAGCCGTTGCCAGGTCCACCGGCATGTGTCATGTAGGTAGCATTTTTAACATCGCCAACAAAGGATGCACCCTTTAGAACATGTTGTTTACCTTTTTTTGGTGGCTCCGGATCGGCGAAGAGTTTTTCATTGTAGTAGTCGTCGACCCACTCCCAGACATTTCCCAGCATATCATACAACCCCCAGGCGTTTGGTTTTTTACTCGCAACTGCAACCGTCGTTTTTTTATTAAGGTTGGCAGAGACTTCTATTTCCTTCCAGGGAATATCTTTTTTTGATCCAGCGCGAGCAGCATGTTCCCATTCCGCTTCAGATGGGAGGCGGTAGGCTTTGTGCCTTTCAAGCGTATTCAATTTTTTGATGAACTTTTGTACTTCTTTCCACGACACATTTTCAACGGGCAGGCTATCTCCCGTGAATTGAGATGGGTTGTACCCCATCACTTTCTTCCATTGAGCTTGTGTTACTTCGGTAGTCGCCATATAATAGGGTCTTGATATCTGGAAAACGTGGCCTTCCTTTGAATCCCTAGTCGCCATTTCCCTGGCTAGTTTGAATTCTTTTTCGTTGTAACCACGGCCCTGCCCCATATACATCATATAGTCGTGCGGTAAAGATTTCACCGTATCAGCAGGTACCGGATAAGGTGGTTTAAATTCACCGATGACAACAGTTCCCGCATCAATTAACACAAACTCCATCCCAACAGTATTGGTGATTTTCGTCTGCGCCATTACCCATTCGCCGCCGAGCAAAAAACAAATCAATAAAATTCTGGCCTTCATTTGGTACGCAGCGAGTTTTGTTTTGTGATTCTGTCCATCAAGACGATTTCCGCGAGTGGAAATAACGCATCATCCTTGCCAGGTCCTTTACTTCGGAAGACAAAATAAAGGTCATGTACGCCATCCGTTTCCTTGATCACCGCCTGCGAAGGAATGGTGAAAGAATTTTTGTCAGCGCCGAGTGCGAAAAACTTGGAGGGGTCCAATGGTGGATACCTTTTCATCCTCACCAGCTGTTCTGCGGTTGGATTTCTTAAGCCGTCAAATAATCCAGTGTACCGCGTATTGAATTGTTCGGGGTCAAAGGTAGTTCTACCGATCAACTCTCCATCGGGTCCATCGAGCCTTACCTCAACTATGCCACCGGCATAAATATCATATAAATGCCAGTTCGCTCTAAATTGAATTTGTTTAACATTGGTAAGATCAAGTTTCTTGTAAGCAATGTAAGAATCCGGCTTTGCTGTAATAAATATGTATTCATCAAGCTGATCTCTTACAGCAGCACTGTCAATGATTTCTGCTTTCACGGGATTTAGTTTCGGACTTCTTAACACCAGCACAGTGTCCGTTGTTTGTGACGGAATGGATCCCACTCCACGATCGGTATAAGCAACGCGAAAGATATAAGTCCCTCTTCCGTTATCGTCAGGAGGCACATTGAAAATGTACTTCCCTTTTCCGGGAAGAGAAGGCAGGGTTAGCTGGTTGATGTTCAAAATGTAGTTTGCAATAGTACGGGCATCGGTGGAACTCATCGACGGATGGGCAGGCATATTGTTGTCCGTTCCCCAGATACCCGTACTGCCCTTGATAATCCTGCGAGCCAGCGAATCTTTACTGCCGGCTTTTCCATTGTATTTTTCTGCAATTTGTTTAAAAGCTGGACCGACAGCTTTGACATCAATGGTGTGACAGGTCCGGCAATCGCTCGCGCGGATGAGACTCTGCGCCACGACATCGCGGGAAGCAGCATCAAGTTCAGCGTGACCCAATTGAATTGGCGCAAAATCGAAACCTTCGGAGGCGTAATCCATGCTTATTACCAGCGACTTGCTGTCGATTCCCTTACCCAACGATCCATCCTCTTTATCAACAACTTTTGCTTGATATTCAAAGGCGCTTCCAGGAAAGAAAAATGTTTTGTTGCCACCATATTTCAAATCAATAACCGGTGGGTCATTTCCTGCAATAAGGCGAACGGTGGCACTGCCGGATTCACCTTTACTATCGGTGACGGTAAGGGTCGCAGTGTAAACGCCTGGATCTGTAAGCGTGATGACAGGATCTGTCCCGCTTTCGTTAATGGCATTCTTATCACCTGCAATTTTCCATTCATATTTTAAATCCTCCTTATCATAGTCGATCGTTCCCTTTGAAAGAAGTTGGGTGGTAAAAGGCACTGCACCTCCTTTTTTTGTTGCTGAGGCCTGAACTACAGGTTTTCGGTTTCCGGCATTGTATTCAACGCGGACTAATCTGGATTCGGCTGCTGATCTAACGGTGTTACTACCGTATTCCAAAACATACAGGTCGCCGGAAGGCCCAAATTTAATATCCAACGGTTGGACTGGATGATAATCGGGCGCAAAACGCTCCATTGATTTGTAATTTCCCGCTTCGTCAAACGTAACCGACATGATCCAGAACCTGGAATAATCAGCCATCAACCATTTATTTTCATAGTATTTTGGAAAAGGCCGCTCCGGTTTTTCGAAATCGCTTCTGTGAAAAACCGGTCCGCCGATTGCGCAACGGGAACTAGAACCTACAAGCGGAAATTTTTCAGAAGCTGCATACGGATAATAGATCAAAGCAGGCTGTGCAGGGGGCAACTCCTTTAATCCCGTGTTATTGGGGGAAGTATTAATGGGCTTAGATGGATCAAGACGCTCTCCGACCTTATTGTCGACGAAATCAAATTTAGGAATGACTTGATTATCCGCAATAAAATAGGGCCATCCAAAAAAACCGGGACCCCTCGCTTGATTTTGTTCATCATAGCCCCGCGGCCCTGTTTCAGAATCAGTATCCTGATCGGGCCCGATCTCTCCCCAGTATATCCAACCTGTTTTACTATCAACTGAAACGCGCCATACGTTTCGATGACCCATCGTATAAATTTCAGGGCGGGTCTTGGCAGTACCTTCGGGAAATAGATTTCCTTTTGGAATAGAGTAACTACCATCGGCTTCGGGATGAATCCGAAGTATTTTTCCGCGAAGATCATTGGTGTTGGAAGCACCACGTTGGTCATCAAGGTGACTGAATCCGGGCCTTTCGTCGGTTTGCGCCGTTAACCGATTACCAGTGTTGTTTCCAACGGTAAGATATAGGTTACCTGCCTTGTCCCACGCCATCCCTCCTCCCGTGTGATTTGTATTTTCTCTATCCACGGGAATTGTCAGCAATACTTTTTCCGAGCCATCAACGATTTTGTCATTCGCCACCTCGTACCTCGCCAACTTAAAGATCTTTTCGTTTGCCGGAGCATATTGGAGGTAAACCCAATGGTTGGTTTTAAAATTTGGATCCAGTGTCAATCCGATAAGGCCCTGTTCATTGCCCGTAAAAACGTCAAGTGTAGCGATCAACTTTACGGTTTTTGTTTTCAGATCCAATTTCTTAAGTGCACCCTTTCGTTCGATAATAAAAACGGAATGTTCATCCGCGACTTCAAACATCATTGGCTCATCCAGGGCCCCTTCAGGGGTCAAGGTGACTGGCGTAAACCTATTGTCTTCGGGCTTTGCTCCTGAATCTTCCTGGATTTCGTCCCGCCGTTGCGAGCACGAAACACTTACGATCAACACAAATAATATAATCCTTTTATTTATGGTAGTTGTCCAACTCATTCTTTGATAAAATTTCCTGGTAACAGATTTCGAATTTAAGTAATTTCTCCTCCCAACTCACTAACAATTATTGTAACTGGAAAGTCGTTAAGTTGTTCTTCCTCTGAACCATGGAGCAATTTACCGGACATTATGTTCTGCACTATGATTTTTTTATTTGACGTCAGGTGCACACCCTCGCGTGAAGGAATGGTATTCTCCAGTGTATTGTCGCCGAATTTGTCTAATTTGTTTTTTCAACAACTTCCCGAAAGTTTTGAACTTTCGGGAAGTTGATCGGAGATCTGTTCGTGAGGGTACTTTTAATCTTTCAATGCCGTTGTCGTACTCTTTCTAACTACCATTTCAATCCTAACCAAACCTTATCATATGTCACGAGCTGGAACCCTAATGCCTACCGGAAACGTCAACCGGATCAATTCCGTGGACACGATTCGCGGCGTTGCCCTCTGCGGAATATTACTCATGAACATCACTGGATTCGGTCTGCCGCATGCATACCTCGACCCGACCGTCTCGGGAGGAGCGACAGGATCTAACCTCGCAGTCTGGTGGACAAACGGCATGTTCTTCGAAGGAACTATGCGTGGTATGTTTACCATGTTATTTGGCGCAGGCATTATCTTGTTCACCGGGCGCTCGAACGAAAGCATCAATGGTGTTTCTGTAACGGATGCTTATTTTCGCAGAATACTCTGGCTATTCTTGTTCGGGATCGTGCATTGCTACATTTTGTTATGGCATGGGGAGATCTTGTACACCTACGCGATCGTGGGGATGTTTGCTTTCACGTTCCGTCATTGGAAGCCCCGCCGACTGATAACCTGTGCGATCGTGTTGCTTCTTTTTGCCACCGCGTGGAATGTTAACGATTACTTCAAAGAAAAAAATGCTTTTGATCTGGCCAGGGCGACGCAACAGAAAAAGGAACAAGGAAAGCCCCTGACGAAGAAAGAGGAAAGCGCAATAACGGCTTGGGAATCTATCGTCGCGGAAAAGAAACCCTCGGCAGAAAAGCTCAATGAGGAAATTGAAGCATACCATCAGAGCTACTTCAGCATTTTGATGCACAAAGTACCTGTTAACCAATACATGGAGACCACTTTCTTATACCGGATTGCCTTCTTTGAAACATTGGCGATGATGCTGCTCGGGATGGCGTTCCTCAAGAACGGTATCCTCAAGGGAGAAAAATCGAATCGCCATTACTTTTTGCTAGCAGCAGTCGGCTATTCGGTGGGGCTAAGCGTCAATTATTGGGAGACGTCGTATGTGGTTGCACAACAGTTCCACATTATTGCACAAGACCTTACCGATATTACATATCAACTGGGACGGGTATTCACCACGTTGGGTCACGTCGCCGTGATTATGCTCTTCATCAGATCAGGCGTTCTGAAGTTCCTCCAGCACGCGCTTAGCGCCATCGGACAAATGGCGTTCACCAACTACATCATGCAGACGATGATCTGCAATACCATTTTCCTTGGCTTTGGATTTTCTTTGTACGGCATGCTGGAGCGACATGAGCTCTATTACATCGTGGCTTCGGTGTGGCTCTTTCAGCTCATCGTGAGTTCGATCTGGCTGCATTATTTCCGCTTCGGGCCGCTCGAATGGATGTGGCGGTCGCTCACCTACTGGCAGAAACAACCGTTTAGAAAAACGGATATTCAATCTGGTGTTCAAATGGCCGGAGGTGGCGTCGCTTAGAGGTATAAAATACGGCTTTCAAACATCAGCGTCCCGGAAACCGGTGACGCTAATGGGAGAAGCGATTTTACGTTGAAGTATCATCAACCTTTCCTACGAAGGACGTGTCGACCCACG
>Ga0157380_10003469_pt1 | contig 10835 bp, 13 predicted proteins | sample S35metaG_FD_119757 | JGI IMG/M metagenome (GOLD analysis project Ga0157380, IMG submission 119757) | Switchgrass rhizosphere microbial communities from Kellogg Biological Station, Michigan, USA - S3-5 metaG | ecosystem: Host-associated > Plants > Roots > Rhizosphere > Soil | place: USA...
ACGTCCATGCGAGAGGCGCCGCGCGATGAGCGAACCTGGTCAGGAGAACATCTTTTATCTCGATCATCTGGTCGCTCAGCCGGGTCGTGCCGAGGAACTGTTGCGGTTTTACATGTCGGACTACGTGCCGCAGGCCAAGGGGCGCGGTCTCTCTCTGGTCCATCGGTGGGTGACGCCGCCGCTCTGGCTGAGGGAGCAATCCAATGAATTGTTCGTGATATGGTCGGTCCAGGGTGCGCAAGCCTGGTGGGACGCTACCCGTCACCGCCGCGCAGATCCTAGTTTTCTGGGCTTTTGGGCAAAGGCGCAGCCGATGATCGTCAGCCGCCGCCGCCTGTTCCTGTCCGATGTCGATGACGTGAACTCGCTCAATCATGTATAGGGTCACGAACGTCCTGAGCCTTTCCGAAGGGGCGGACGCAGCGGCGCTGATCCACGATCTGGCGGCTACTGCCGCGAATAGCCGGCAGGTCCTGTCTTCCGCTTTGGCGCCGACCCTGCCCGAGGCGAGTGCCGCGGGCGATTACATCTGGCGCCTGCACTTCGCGAACGAAGCCGGCGCCCGCGTCTGGGCGGCGGAGGACGGGCTAGAGGCCAATGCCATCATGAACAATCCCGCGCGGGTGCGGCAGGTCGATTCCGTTGGCTACGTGGGCGGACGGGCCGGTAGCAAAGAAACGCTCGCGCGCGGCGTCTATCGTTTGCTGCTGCTCGGCCTGGACGAGGCGGCCAGCACGTCTGACGTTGCCCAGTTCGAATATGAAACTTACGAAATGGGGCTATATATTCCCAGCATAGTCCGATGGCGGATCAGCCGGGTCAGCGAAGGCTCTGGCACGGAGCCGTGGACACATATCTGGGAACAGGAATATCGACACCCCGACGGCCTCCTCAAAACCTACATGCTTCATCCGCATCACTGGGGGTGGATCAATCGCTGGTACGATCCAGAATGTGCCGAACACATAGTCCACAACGTCTGCCAATCATTCTGTCTCTTCGACAACAGCGCGTTCTAGTCACCTGAATCTAAAGTTCGCTGCATAAAGTACGATGTGTCTTTTGGCAGAAGCGTTTGACGGCGGCGAAGATTTCATCGGCGGATTTGATCCATCGGAAGGGCTTGGGGTCAGCGTTGTGCTGATCGATGAAGGCACGGATATCAGCTTCAAGCTGTCCGACGGAAGAGTGTACGCCGCGCTGGATTTGCTTTCGGGTGAGCTCGGCGAACCAGCGCTCCACTTGATTGATCCACGACCCGGAGGTGGGCGTGAAGTGAATATACCAATGGGGTCGTCGCGCCAGCCAAGCCTTGATCTTCGGGGTCTTGTGGGTGGCGTAATGGTCCATGACGATATGAACGTCGAGTTCGCCCGGAACACCGGCGTCGATCTGTTTGAGGAAGTCAAGAAACTCGGTTGCGCGGTGGCGCTTGTAGCACTTGCCGATGACGAAGCCGGTGGCGACGTCGAGTGCAGCGAAGAGCGACGTCGTGCCATGCCTGACATAGTTCGCGTACCTTGTCGCCAGACAGCGGATCGCTCGACAGCTTGAACGTCTCTGCCCGATGCGGCTGCAGCCCAAAGGCATTCCAGATCCGGCGGACCGTCATGTGCGAATGGCCGACAGCCATCGCCATCGAACGGATCGACCAATGGGTCGCATCGGCTGGCAGCGTTTGAAGCTTGCGCTCTACCACGGCTGCGAGCTCCTCGTCGCCAATCATGCGCGGCCGGCCCGAGCGTGGCTCATCCAACAGCGGCGCCCTGCCCGGGCCGGCGTGGGGATCAGGCTTGCGAGCGGTTCAAGCCATGCGCGCACGCAAGGCCGCATATCCACGAAGCTGAGCCAGTATCAGCAAAGGCGAAGCGATCGCGCTGCCTGCGATAATCCACGCCATGGAAACATTCACCATGTTGTCATCAGCAAACACACGTTCAGTTAGTAAGGCCACTGCGGTCGTTCCCAAGCCAAGTCCGAAAACATTGCCGAGCAACATATAGACCGCCACTGATCGTCCGCGGAATTGGGGCGGAACGACATCATAGAGCGCGGGATAGCTCAGGCTCGCCAGCGTACCCGACACAAGCTGAACTAGGAACATTCCGAAAAGAAACAACCACGCCGGGCCGTCGACGACAAAAAAGGCTGCCCCGATCAAGACCGGGACGGTACCGCCGAACCACGCACGCAACCGTCCGGCACCGCCCTGCTTCCGTGCAAGCCGATCACTGAGGATGCCGCCAAGCAAGGTTCCCAATATGCCCCCCGGCGCCATGGCCAAACCAACCCCAACGCCCGCATCAGCAGCTGTATAGCCATAGATGCGGACCACGGCCGTAGGTGCCCACGCCGAACTCGCATATGAAAACATGAAGATGAACGAAAAAGCGAGGTACAGTGGGAAAAAGGTCCGCCATTCGATCGCAAGGAATCGAAAGTAGCTGGATCCGGAGTATCCAAGATCGCTGGATCCGGTACGATGGGGTTCGCGCAGAGTCAGCGCCAGCAGGACGATCAACAAGCTGGGGCTTGCGGCTATAAAAAATGCCAGTCTCCAACTCTCCATGGGGCCGACCATAGGCAGGCTCACCATCTCTGACGTTCCCAGTAGCTTGAGAATGCCTCCGCCTATCAAAGGCGCCACCGTGCCGCCTATAGCGGTGGCAGTCGCTATCATACCCATAGGCAGGCCTCGCCGGGCTTTGCAGAAACTGTCGCTCACCATGGAATAGGCGGCCGGCAAAAGGCATGCTTCCCCTATTCCGACCCCGGCCCGTGCGGCGAAAAGTTGCCAGAAATTGTTGGCCATACCACATAGCACCGTCATGAGAGACCAACCAACGATCCCGACGATTACAATCGTTTTGCGGTCAAAGCGGTCTACCAACACACCGATCAAAAGTCCGGCCAGTGCAAAAGAAACCGAAAATGAAAATCCCTGAATTATGCTGACTTCAATTTCACTCAAAGATAATGATCTCTTGAGATCAGGAACAAGAATATTTACAATTCCTCGATCTAGGTAGGACAATATTGTAGCGCAACTGAGAACAAAGACTAAATACCATCCATCAGCTTTTTGCTTTGTCATATCAGTTCAATCTTGTTGTTGGCGCAGAGGGTTCGCGGACGAGGTCAACGCTCAAATTCAAAGGCCATCCTCCGCTCCATCGGGCGCATCTTCAGGCCGCTCCCAAATTCTCACGCCGATAATCGGGAGCAATGGGCCAAAATTGAGTGGCTTGCCTCTCGCTGTCATGGGCTTGATGTTCTTGAGATCCTCGGAACCATTCCGGCAGACGATATATGCCGCGCCCATGCAATGCCGACTCCAGCTGCCATAGGGTCGAGATTCGGCTTTAGCGAGTGTTCCATTTCAGCCTGCCCATTCTCGCCATCGCCAGCCTCCGTTCCAAGATACCACCCCTTGATGGACCGTTCTGAAGAAAAGGAAACCCTAAACTTGACGGGCTCGTCAAAACCGGTTCAGAATGCCGAAACAGATTACGTTAGGAGACCTGTGTGCGGTTGGGTGTACGACGTTGATTCAGCGGATTATTCACCTCATTGGAAGCGGGCTTTGCTCCTCGCACGGTCCGCCCCCAGTTCGCCATCATGCCGTTGCCGTGACGATCGAGAGGGTGCGCTTGAGGTTGTGGGGGGCTTGGACGACGGCTCTGGCGAGACCGCGCCATCGCATGCGGCGTAATCCATAGCTGCGTTTCCAGGAGGCACGGGCCTGAACGTCGTCGCGAGTGAGCGCCGCCAACTCGTCGTCATAATCCCTGATCCGCCGAGCCAGGCACGCGCACACGTCGCGAAGGTCGCCGAGCAGCCGGGCGGCTCGAGCACTGACCGGCATCTCCCCGCTCATCAGCTCATCGCCAAATCCTTGTTTCTTAATTTTCCCCCAGGTGTTACAGGCCGGCATGGACCCTGATTTAATATGTTGCGTCGAGCAGGGGCGGACTCTGGGGCGTGGCGATATCGAGACGCTCACCGTTTCGGGGACGATACGGCACCTGATCGACTGCGATCTGGAAGAAGCGGATCTTTCCGAGCTTGACCTCTCCAATTGGATCTTTGAGCGCTGCAATCTTCGGCGTACTAAGCTGTCCGGTGCTAAGCTCGTGGCTACGAAATGGCTGTCTTGCCGGGGACCTTTTTGTAATTTTGCTGGCGCGAACCTTTCGGAAGCTGCTCTTCGATCGAGCGACTTTAATAATGCAGTATTCAGACGTGCGGCAATAAGCTCTGCCATCTTTGAAAGTTGTAAATTGACCGGAGCCGATCTTTCCGATGTCAGCGCCTTCGATGCAAATTTTAAGGAAACACTGTTAGTCGGCGCAAAGATGCCAGACCTTTCGTTTCGAAAGCAACTATTAATAAAGCTAGATTTAAGTCAGGCTGATCTGCGTAGATGCGATTTCCGAGAAGTAGTATTTGAAAACTGTAGTCTCCGTGAAGCAAATTTGATAGGATCACGATTTGGAGGGGCCGATCTTCGCATGGCCGATCTTAGCGGTTTCAAGTTGACCGACGCAAGTTTGTTTCGAGGCGCTCGCATTTCTCAGGAACAGGCGGGTAACTTGTTGTCCGAGCTTGGCTTGATCGTCCGTTGACGTCACGCGATATTATCCGCAGCGCGATCGATTCATGGGTGTGGCAGGTCATGCGCGACATCAGAGTGAGGCGCCTGCGTGATGGTATTCCCTTGCAGCTGCAACGCCATCGCAGGCTGCGCCGATTTGCTTGGTCTCGACTATAGCCTCCCGGCTGACCTGTGGGATCTTATTGCACGGGCGACGTGGGATCGATGCGGCCTGCGGGACTGTCAATAATTTTGTGCGCAGGGTCATAGAGATGGAACGACTATATTGTGACCCACAACGGCACTCCCAATCCCTTCAAATGGAGCAAATCCGCTGGGGATATTCTCGCCGCGATCAAGCGCTTCTGCCTCGCTACCCTCAAAGTCGCTGAAAAACAGAACTTGATCGCCCAAAATTCGAAATCAGGACACCAGAATAACAGTAGCCTTGCCATTCCATTCCCCTTTGTGAGCCCTTCAGAAGGGCTCAGATCGACCCGATGGCGGTATCCCGCGGGGGGAGCGCAGGGTTGATGACCTGCGAAGATCGACAGATGGGCCATTACGCCCGCTTCGAGATGCACGGTCTAGCCTTGTGACACCCGATACAGCACCACCCATCACCGGACAGGCGAGTGCGGCCAGATACTCGAGACTCAAGGAACACCGCCAAAGCCGGTAACAAAATTACAGATCCCGCCCCTAATCCACGCGGCGAGATGTGCAAAATGTTCTCACAATGGACCGGCCACTGCCGAAGATGTTGAATTACAATATGGCGCGCAAAAGTGCTTGGCCGTCTTCCCGGCCCGTGCTGCGGGATGTCCGCTTCAGCGCCTGCCAGCGGCCATCGCGCTTCACCAATTCCCAACATTGGTAAGATTGGCGCCAGATCGTCACTTCGCCGTCCCTGCGAACGAAGATGGTCGCATAGCCGCTTGCAGTGGCGCGGTCGCCCTCTAAACGTATGGCGAAGGGACCCATCACGTGCGCGCAGTTGGGCAAGATCGACTGGTGAACATCGCCGGTGACGATCTGTTTGGTCTCTTCCCTGCCATTGAAGAACCATTCCCCGTCGATGTCGATTGTGCAATCCTCCGCGTAAATCTGGGACGTCGCTTCAGCATCGTTACTGTCAACAGCAAGCGCGTAACGCGTCATGACCGACTCAATTTCACGCTCGTCCTCTAAGGCTTCGATCCGCTTTGACAGGACCGATAATTGGCTTTCCAGGTTGCTCAATCCGTCTCTCCTCATTGCGGTCCAACCAAGGACTCTACGTAATCGATGGCGGCAAAATGCATTCGTCAGTGTTAACACCCGAACCACGTGACGATTACACTTCATGTGTAGTTCGGATACTACCAAATTGATTTATGATCTCTTCGCTGAACCATTGCAGATTTTCGATGTGCCTCAAGGAAGGTCGAAGGGAACATCAGCAATGATCTCGGTGATCTCGCCCACGCCCCTGGAATTCATACTTATTGTCTTGCCTGTGAACTGCGGCGCGTTGAGTATGAGGCGCACCATTGGCCGCCCGATGTCCTCCAGCGGATCGCCCATGTGCCCTTTGGGAAATTGCGCCACCTCCCGCGCATACCGTTCGGGGTCACGTGCCTTCATGCCGAGTGTCATGGCAGTTTCCGCAGTGGGATAGACCATGAAAGTATATACACCCTGATCCTTCCACTCGTCAGAAGCAGCGCGGGTGAGCCCCTCAATGCCACATTTCGCGGCATTGTAGCAAGCGTATCGCGCGGTAACGGGCAGATGCTGTGCCGGAGACCCCGTGTTTACGATGACTCCACCGCCTCTAGCTTTCAAATGAGGAAAGGACGCCTGCATGAACCGGTAGCTTGCGAGCGGACCCGAATGCAATGCGTCCAACATAGTCTGGTCGGTCGCATCATTCATGTAGACATATTGGATTGTCTGAGCATTGTTGACAACAATATCAATACCACCAAACACTTCAACAGCTTTAGCGACGCAGGTTTCAATATCCGACAGTTCGCGCACGTCGCACGCTACCCCACAAGCACTGCCGCCAGCCCCCTCGACAGCCGCGCAAGTCTCATTCACCTTATCTAGATTACGGGCTGCGCAGACGACGGACGCGCCCGCCTCACCAAAAGCAATGGAAATTGCCCGTCCGAGTCCTTGGCTGGCTCCGGTCACGATCGCAACTTTGCCGGATAATTGACCCATTATGCACTCTCCGATCCGCCGGGCATCGCATGTCCAAGGTCATCAATGCTGCTAACGCTGCCTGCCCTCCCGCGCCGCAGACTCCTCAATGAGCGACTCCGCACGAGTGCCCGAGCTGGGATGAGCCGACGTATTCAAATCGTCAAGCCTTGGCCACGTATCTGCCGAATGGAGCGGATCGAGAAGAGCGGGGGCAAACCGGAAAGCGATGTAGAGCAACAGCGGAACTGTTTTAGCGAGCCGGATTCTGGCCTCCGACGAAATCTAAGTTGACGATATTGTCATATTCTCGATAGACTGTTAATCGGTACATCGTAGGCAAACGTGTTGCGATTCAATTCGATCAGCATCTACAGGGACCGGATGGCTTACGCCTTTGGCATATAAGGGGAAGATATTCGGAATTGCACCATCAAGCGGCTCTTTTGGCGGGTGAGGAGAAGTCGGATTCGCGTGGCCGATAATCTGGCAGTGGGCATATATCTTGACGAGTTTTGTCTGGACAGCTCAGTTTGCTGGCTTCTGTTCAAGATATGGCGGCGGCGCAGATTCTTCGCGGACCGCAAGGCGCGCTGTTCGAGGGAAATGAGACGGGTGGAGCGATCCTTCTTGCTCCCAATCGACTCAATATTTCAGAATTGGACCACTTTTTCCAAGGCGGCCCACGAAAAGTTTCTGCCAGCCAGGGCTCTAAAACCTGTTTTGCAGCTGCGGACGTTGTGTGGTTGTTTCGGGGAAAGTGATACCCGACAATGGTGGATAAGACCATAATACATCTATTTGAAGTTTAATAAAATGAGGGGAGAATGCTCATGCGGTGCTTCATGTTTACAACCGCTAATGTCGTTATAGCTTGGGTATCATTGATATCTTCTGATTCAGTCCTCGCTCAAGCCCCTGAAACTGCGCACTCATCTACTGCAAATAGCGGCAGTCCGGATCTGGAAAACTCCAGCGCGTTGGGTGATATTGTGGTGACCGCACAGAAGCGCGCAGAAAGGCTTCAGAACGTACCTGTGGCGGTAACTGCTGTATCCGGACAAGGGTTGGTTGCCGCGAACATTACCGAAACAAAGGCGCTAAGCTCTGTTGTTCCCAGCCTCAATTTCACAACTTCCGCAGCGTTTGCGCAGCCGTTTATCCGCGGCGTCGGATCTCGCGGCAACACGGCGTTCGACGAACAAATCGTCCCGATGTATGTGGACGGCGTATATCAGATCGGCATGACCGCGGGCTTGTTCAAACTGAACAGCATCGAGCGCATCGAAGTTCTCCGCGGTCCGCAAGGCACCTTGTTCGGCCGCAACGCGGTAGGCGGCGCGATCAATGTTGTTACCCGCGATCCGAGCCGTGATGCTTCGGGTGAGGTCATGCTCGGATACGGGCGGTTCAACGAGATGCGCGGTGAATTGTACGCGACCGGACCGTTGAGCGACACACTTTCCGCCAATATATCGTTAATGCGGCACCGGGACGACGGCTACGCTCGCGACGTGTTCCGTGGGACCAAAGAGCAATATTCGTCGACTACTTCGTTCAGGTCGAAACTGCTTTGGCAGCCCAACGACTCGTTCCAGGCCAAGCTGACCGCCTTCTATCTCAGTTCGCAGGACAATTCCGGTGTGACCTCGTTTCCGTTGGATGGCAACGCGGCGGCGCCCCGAGTCGATCCGACTGTCTTCCTAGGAAGTGGTTATAAGATCGCCAATTCTTTTTCACCCTATGCTAAATCGAAGAGTTATGGCGGCTCCATCGACGTGGAGTATGAGATCGATGGTGTTACATTTACGTCTCTAAGCAGTTATTACCGTTTTAGAAGTGAATTCAACCTCGATACTGATGCGACTGCGTCAACTGTCCCAGGTTTCCTTACGAATACCAGTTTCACGGGAAGGGACGTGCACGATGTCTATACTCAGGAGCTTCGCGCCGCATCCAATGGGGATGGCCCTCTCCAATGGCTGATCGGCGGCTTTTTGTTCCGCGATAAGCTGAAAAATCCGCATCCATTCTATCGATCTTTCGGGCCGACCGGACCGTCAGTTGACGTAGAGGGAGACGCCCTTGCTCGGTCATTCGCCTTGTTTGGCGAGGCGAAATACAACTTTACTCCTGAGTTCTCGGTCAAGGTCGGCGTTCGTTATTCCAAGGATATTCGCTCAGCCAGCACGTTCGATTTCCTTGCGAACGCTGGATTGGCATCAGGAAAGCACTCCTGGCACGATATCTCACCGCGCGTGACCCTTGATTACGAGATTGCGCCACGTCAGAAAGTGTACTTCACCTACAGTGAGGCTTACAAGAGCGGAACCATCCTGCAACCTACCTTCACCGTGTCCACCGGCTTCTATAACATCGTAGATCCCGAAAAGCTAAGATCGTTCGAAATAGGTTACAAGGGGGATATCACAAACAACTTCCGGGCCAACGTCGCAGCCTATTACTATGACTATAAGGATGTGCAGGTCGTCGGACAGGGGCTTCTCCCGAGCGGATCTATTTTCTCATTCCTGCAGAATGCTGCCAAGGAAGAGATCTATGGAGTCGATGCGGATCTGACTTATGCGCCTGCCGTCGATTGGACCGTCGGACTGGCAGCGGCATGGGTGCACGCAAGATACGCCAGTTTTCCGAACGCCACGATTAACGTGCGTCGCGACGATGGCTTAGGAAACCGGTCAGTAACCCGCGATGTATCCGGCAACCGAATCCAACGAACACCAGACTTCACAATTAGCGCCAACAGCGGCTACACCCTGCCGTATGATGTTTTTGGAGGCCGTTTACGCCTCAGCGGCAACGTCTTTTATAGTACCGGATGGTACTTCGATCTCATCGAAACGATCGGAACAGGTGACTATGTAGATGTGAATGCTCGGGCAAGCTGGACCAGCGCCAATGACCGTTATACCATTGCGTTGTGGGGCAGCAACCTGACGAACAGCAATCGGTTGCTGGCTGTGTCGCAGTCCGGTCCAGGCGACCGCGCAGGCTTGGTACGCCCAATATCATATGGGGCGGAAATTCGCTACCGTTTCTGAGCGACAAGGCCAGCGCGGTCCAGATCTGCTCAAGACACGCCCCCGGCATCGAGACTGCCGAGATGCCGGGGGTGGGCGCGACCTTGACGAGAAGGCGCAGGGGGAATTCGGCGCGAAGCTAGTCGCCCGGAACTGAAGTTCATTCTATTATAAGGGGTGATCCTCCTGTGGTCGGAGGCGGGTATGTCGAACACGTTGGCGCGAGGTCGCCCGATGGCGGGCGCTTGTATTGCCTGAGGACGAGCGGTCCTATCTGGAGCGCCAGGTCCGCCGACATCGGGTGCCGCGCTCGCTTTCGGCGCGGATGCTATCGGCCGAGTTGGACGATCATCTGGAGAGCGGAGGCGCCGAAGGCGCAACAAACCGGCTCAACGGCTCGTCGAGAAAGACGATGCTGACGGGAACGTCGAAGGTGACACTGGACGTCCCACGCGACCGTGTGGGGACGTTCGACCCGATGACCCTGCGTACGCCTTCCGGGGAGGCGACCGACTGGACGATCCAGGACCGCCCGCTCCCCTCGCTTGCGCCATTTGCGGACCGTCTCGTCACTGAAGCCGTAGCGTTTCGCCACGACACTGGCAGGCTCAGTGGAACGGGCAATTTCAGCCCTTACAGCAGGCGGCTCCGGGCCGGGGATGCTGGACACCATATGCCTGCCGCAATCCCAACCCATTGCCAAAGGCGATAAATTAGGCTCTCCTGCAGGGCGACCGAGCGCTTTGCCAACAGCGGCTACGACGCCCGCATTGACAACATCATCTTGGCCATTCGAATGCCACAATCAGACCCATGTCCAGCTAAGGAGCAAGGATGCCAGGTCCCCTTTCCGGAATACGCATTGTCGATGTAACGAACGTGGTGTTCGGCGCCTACGGAACGTCTGTTCTGGCTGACCTGGGGGCTGACGTCATCAAGATCGAGGCCCCCAAGACCCCGGTGGGTGGCGCCGGCGGGGATGTGATGCGATATCCCGGCCATCAGCCCGA
>Ga0157380_10003470_pt1 | contig 10833 bp, 9 predicted proteins | sample S35metaG_FD_119757 | JGI IMG/M metagenome (GOLD analysis project Ga0157380, IMG submission 119757) | Switchgrass rhizosphere microbial communities from Kellogg Biological Station, Michigan, USA - S3-5 metaG | ecosystem: Host-associated > Plants > Roots > Rhizosphere > Soil | place: USA: Michigan...
GCACTGGGGCGGATCCTGTCGCACCTGCTGGCGCTGCGCCAGCTTTCGATGTCGGTCGCGAGCATGATCCAGCAGGGGAAGTCGGCCAATATGGAAGCCTCTATCGTCAAGGATCTGGGAACCAAGTTCGAGCAGGAAACGGTGCGCGTGGTCCGCGATATCGTCAGCGCGGAGGACCTCACCGCCAATGGCCGCGAAGAGCGCCTGCGCGCGCTCCTGATCCACGCCCAGCAATATGCTCCGGCGTTCACGATCCGGGGCGGAACCAATGAAATTCTGCGCGGCATCATCGCCAGGGGGATCGGGTTGAGATGAGCGAACACAGGATTTTCTTCCGCGAAACCGTCGAGCGCATCCTTGCCGATGCGCTCGACAAGGCGGACATCGACGCAGCCGAAGAACGGGTTCTTCCGGCAGGGCTTTACGATGCGCTAAGCGAAAACGGCATTCCGCTGATGCTGGTACCCGAGGACAAGGGGGGTATCGGCGCGACAGTGGGGGATGCAGCCGCAATCCTGCGCGCGGCCGGCGAGGCCGCAGCTCCGGGCCCGATCCTGGAGACCATGCTGGGTCAGCAGCTTCTCGCCAGCGCCGAACTGGAACTGGCCTCCGGCCTCATCAGCCTCGTGTTCGTGGAAGGACTTGATGTCCCTGAGCCCGGCGCGGAACATTGGCGCGATGCTGCGGTCCATGCGGTGCCGTGGGGCGCGGCGGTGGACAAGGTCCTCGTCGTGGCTCGCACCGCTGCGGGCAGCCGCCTGATCGTAACAAACGCCGCCGACTGGACCGTCTCGCCAGAGCGCGACGCCGCTGGCGAACCCCGTGACACCCTTTCAGCACGATCGTTGCGGGTTACCGTCGTTGCGCTTGCCGATGGCGACGCGTGGCTGCGCATTGCCGCTATCCTGCGCGGCGCGCAGTGCCTAGGCGCAATCGAGTGGGCGTTCCGTCGCTCGGTCGAATATACTGGTGAGCGCAAACAGTTCGGGAGGGAAATCGGCAAGTTCCAGGCGATTCAGCAGATGCTGGCCGAATTGGCCGGGCATGTGCTGGCCAGCGCGGGTCTGGTCGAGGCGGCAGCCGAGGGAATTAACCCGCAGCTGATTGCGGCCGCGCGATCCCGCTTGGGAGATGCGATCGACGCGACGATCACCATGACACATCAGGTCCACGGGGCGATGGGATTCAGTCTGGAGTATGCGCTGAACTCCCGTACCAGGCGACTGATGGCATGGCGCGACGATCTCGGCAGCACTCTGTATTGGCGGCGCCTGCTTGCGCGGGAATTCATCCACCTCGACCGTGAAGGATTCTGGCCCGCCGTGTCAGACGCCGGTCTGGCGGCCGTCGGATAACTACGATCGGCCTTGGGTGCGCGTGAACAGCTGGGCCAGAATCTCAATTTCGGCCTGGATGAGATCGACCGCGCCCACGTCGAGCGGCGAATATTGGACGGCGTCAGACCGCGCCGCCATGCGCTCCATCGCCAGATAAACGATTACAGCCCGCGCGACCGCCGACGCACGGTCAAGCTTGCCTGTTGGTTGAGCGACAAGGATGCGGTCCGCCACGGCGTAGATGATCGGCATGGTGGTATTCTGCCGGAGCTTCAGGAAGGCCATGTTGCCGCTGTCGGCGATATAGTTGCGGACATTGAGGATCGCCCGGTGCCGGTTCCAGTATTCCGAATAGGCTGTCACCAAAGTACGCGCTGCGCTTTCGGGTGCGAGATCGTAAGGGGCATTGGCAAGAACAGCGGCGACCTCGGCGGCGTCGACCGCGGGTTCTTCCGACAATGCCAGAAGAATATCATCCATATCCTTGAAATAGAGGTAGAAGCTTTGCGACGACATCCCGGCTTCGCGCGCGATGCGGCTGGCACTCAGTTTGTGCAGCGCCTCTACCTTGATTAACGACAGCGTGGCATCGAGCAGGCGGCGGCGGCTTTCCTCACCCTTGCGGCCAAGCCTCTGTCCCTGCTTGTTCGTTGGTTTCATGCTGCCCCCTTTCGAAGGCACACAGACCCCGCCGCACGGGCCAAGTCAACCGAGCAACCGCAGATCACCGTGCCGGAAGCGGTCCAGTCAGAGGCAGTCTTCGGTACCCCAGATGGTCACGGCCTGGCTGGACAGGACCCCACCGTTGCCATGGGAAAGCGCGAGCCTCGCCCCTGCAATCTGTCGATCACCCGCCTGCCCGCGCAGTTGCGTGGCTGCTTCGACCATCGTGAACAGGCCGTACATTCCGGGATGGGCGCAGGACAAGCCGCCACCGTTCGTATTCACCGCCAGGCGCCCGCCGGGGGCAATCGCGCCATCCGCAACGAACAGACCTCCCTCCCCCTTGGGACAGAAGCCCATGTCCTCAAGGAACAGGATCGTGTTGATGGTGAAGGCGTCGTACAATTCGACCACATCGATGTCCGACGGGGACACGCCTGCCTGGGCGAAGGCGCGCGGTGCGGCCTCGCTGGCGGCGGTGACAGTGAGGTCGTCCATGGTAGAGATATTTCGGTGCCAGGTCGCGCCGGCGGCGCCGAGCAGATAGACTGGCCTGCTGGCCGTGTCCCTCGCCCGGTCAGCCCGAGTCATCACCACGGCCGCGGCGCCATCGGTGACAAGGCAGCAATCGCGCACGGTCAAGGGATCAGACACCATGCGCGCGCCGAGGACATCGTCGATCGTGAGGTCATCGCGCGAAAACGCATTGGGATTGAGCTGGGCCCATTTGCGCGCGGCCACGGCAACCTCGGCGAGGTGTTCGCGCGTGGTGGCGTACTGGTGCATGTGACGCTTTGCGACAAGGGCATAGGAGGTGGTCGGGTTGCGGGGCTTGAAGGGCTCCTCGTAAGGGAACGGGGCGCCGCCGCTGCGCACCAAGCCGCCCGCGCCAGACCGCTGGTTGCTGCCGTAGCAGATCAGGGCGACGTCGCAGAACCCGGCATCGAGCGCGAGGGCGGCCCACATCGCCTGAACCTGGAAGCCGGAGCCGCCGGTGCGCGTGCTGTCCACGACGCGGGGCCGGATGCCGAGATATTCCGGCACGCTCATCGCGCTGAACGGGTCTTCGGGAAGGGTGGAAAATACGCCGTCCACATCGGCGGGGGTGAGCCCGGCGTCGGCAAGGGCAAGCAGGGCAGCGCGCGCCAGCAGTTCTATCGCGGAAAAGCCGGGCTTGCTGTCGATCCCGGTGACGGCGGTGCCGACGATGGCCGTGCGGCCACGGGGGAATGCGCTCATGCCGCCGTCCCTTCGGCTGGGGTGAAAAGGATGGCAGGCGTGCCGTCAACCTCGCCCGCGCGCGCGCGAAGGGCCATACCGATACGGAGGTCCGCAACGTCGCAGTCCACGATCCGGCTCATCATCCTGACCCCCTCGGCGAGATCGACCAGCGCGATGACATAGTCTTCGGCAGGTGGGCGGTTGCGGGTGACGGTGTAGCTGTAGAGTACGCCATCGCCCGAGGCCTCTACCCACTCCAGATCGGCGCGACCGGTTTTCGGCTGGGCCACACGCGGAAAGAAGACATATTCGCCGGTGCCGCGCACGCGCTGCAGCATCAGCCGCCCTTCGGCCACAAAGGCGGCATATTCGGCTTCAGGATGGATGATTGCGCTCATCTGCCGGACCTCAATGGTGCGGACCGGAGGCTGAGGGATCGACCGCGACAGCAAGGGCATCCACGGCCACCACCCCCTGACCTTCGGAATAGACGAACACCGGATTGAAATCGATCTGCTCTATCGCGGTTTCGTTTCGCGCAAGATCCGCAACGCGCGAAACAAGAGTGGCGAGCGCATCGATGTCGGCCGGCGCCTGGCCACGAACGCCAGCGAGAATCGCGGCGGTCTTGAGGCGGAGGATCAGCGCCTTTGCCTCGGCCGGGGTGATGGGCGGCGGGGCGAAGACGACGTCCTTGAGTACTTCGAGATAGATCCCGCCCGAGCCGAGCATGACGAGCGGGCCGAAGTCTGCATCGCGGATCACGCCGATCACCAGTTCGTGGCCCTTGGGCATCATCTTCTGGATCAGCACACCCTCGATCCGGGCGGTGGGATCATAGGCGCGAGCGTTGGTGATAATCTCGCGAAAGGCGGCCTCGACCTCACCCGCCTGGACGCCCAGCCTAACCCCACCCGCCTCGGTCTTGTGTGAGATGTCGGGCGACTGGACCTTCAGCACCACCGGGAAACCCATGGCTGCAGCCTCCCGTGCGGCGGCGGCACTGTCTGCGACGAGGGCCGAGGGCGGGACGGGGATGTCGTAGGCAGCGATCAGCGCGGCGGTATCTGCCTCATCAAGGACGCCCGCGGCAAGGTTGGGAAGTTTGGCGGGACCGGCAGGTGTCGTGCCGGTCCGCGCCTTCCAGCGGGCCTGGAATGCTGCATAGTTGCCGATCCCGTTAAGCGCCGAGGCGCAGCCGGTGTAGCTGTGGAAGCCTTGGCCGCCGAGACTGGCAAGCGCGGCCATGTTTTCGGCGATCGGCAGTATGTGCGAGGTGAAGAGGATCGGCTTGGTCGCCCCAGCGAACAGCGGGCCGAGCAGATCGGCCAGCTTGGCGATGCGGCCGGGCGTATGCAGCCCGATGTTGACAACGAAGGCGTCGACCTCGTCGCTACGCTGAAGCCGGTCGAGAACGTGAACCAGCGGGCGTCCGCCAGCCTCTACCGCAGTAGCGGTGACGTCGACCGGGTTGGCGGTCGATCCGAAATCCGGCACCCATTCTGAAAGATCCTGCTGCAGCGCCTCGCTCAGCACGGGGACATCAAGCCCGCTGGCTCCACAAAGGTCCGCCGCCCACGCCCCTGCCCCGCCCGAGGTCGAGATCACGGCGACTTTCTCCACGGGGATATGGGGGAAGCGCGCAAGAGCCGCCGAGACCGCGAGCATCTGTTCCTGATCGAAAACACGCATCACGCCGTAGCGTTCGAAGATCGCGTCATAGGCCGTGTCGGCGCCGGTCAGATGGGCGGTATGCGATACGGCGGCGCGCTGCCCCGCTTCGGAACGGCCCACTTTCATCATCACGATCGGCACGCCCAGGTCTGCTGCCTTGCTGGCGACTTCGGCAAACCGGCCGGGCGATTTCAGCCCTTCGATGAACATCACGATCACTCCGGTCCCGCCTTCGTCCAGCAGATGATCGATGAAGTCGAGGCTTTCGAGATCGCCTTCGTTACCGGTGGTGACGACCGTGTGGAAATCGAGATTCTCGGCAAGGCCACGCCCGAACAGGGCAAAGCCAAGTCCACCCGATTGCGAGACGATCGAGATCTTGCGCCCGGGCCGCCGTGGTGCCCGATCGCTCGCCAGAACGGCGTCCGTTACGGCGCTGAACGTGGCGGCGGCTCCGTCGAGCGCGACATAGCCTTCGCAGTTGGGCCCCATGTATCGCAGGCGGCTGTCGCCGATGGCGTCGGCAAGCTCGTCCATGTCAACCCCGGACGAAAGTATCACGGCGGCCTTGGCGCCAGCGGCCACGGCATCGCGTATCACGCCCGGCACGGTCGAGCCCGGCGTTGCTATCAGCACCAGTTCAGCTCCACCAGGAATGTCGCTGACCTTGGCAAAGGCTTGACGGCCCTGGATCATGCCGCCCCTGGGATGGACCGGATGTATCGGCCCGTCATAGGCGCTGTTCAGGGCGATCTTGAACAGCTTCCCGCGCATTTTGGTCACATCGTCCGCCGCGCCGACAACGGCAATGCTTGAGGGTCGAAAGAAGCTGTCGAGCACGGGGTGATCCTGTCGAATGGTCTTGGCGTTCCTGCTTTCAGCCAGGCCCCACCATGACAAGGCAGCGGGTAAATCAATCACATACGAGGTGATGGGAAAGCACCCCCGATCCCATGCAAAGGGGCGCAGCGGATGCCACGCCCCCGGTGACTCCAAGATTGCCGCAAAGCGCGCCGCGCGCCGCGCCGTCAGTCCCCGGTGAAGGTCGGCGACCGCTTCTCAAGGATCGCGTCGATCGCCTCGGCATGGTCGCGGCTGATGTTGGACAGGCCTTCATAGGCCATCCCCGCGTCCATCATTGACTGGGCCAGCTGGCGGAGCGGCTGATTGATCGCGGTCTTGGTGCCATAAATGGCATTGCTGGCCGAATTGGCAAGCTTGGTCACCCAGCGTTCGGCGATTTCCTGCATCGCCTCGAAGGTCGGCGCGGACTCGGCGATCAGGCCGAGGTCCGCCGCCTCCTTGCCGAGGATCGGTTCCCCCAGCAAAAGAAACTTGCGCGCCTTGGCATAGCCCATCTGCTGCGGCCAGATCAGCGAGCCGCCATCGCCCGCGACGAGGCCGATGTTGACGTGAGGGTCGGCGATCTTCGTATCGTCGGTAGCGATGACCAGATCGCAGAGTAGCGGCAGGGTCGCACCGAGGCCCATGGCGGCACCATGGACCTTGGCCACGGTCGGCTTGGGGCAATCGAGCACAGTGTAAACGAGGCGGCGCGAGCCCCACAAATTTTTGAAGAACTGGCCCGGGTCATCGACCTTGCGCTTCATCTGGGCAAAATCGCCGCCGCCGCAGAACACCTTGCCCTCGCCTGCGAGCACGACAACGCGGACGCGTTCATCAAACGACGCTGCCTGGAAGGCGTCTGAGATCTGCTCGTTTACCGGATCGGTGATGATGTTGCGCTTTTCCGGGTTGTTGAGCGTGATGCGCAGCGCCGCGCCATCGAGTCCCACCTTGATGCGGTCAAACCGCGAGTAGTCAAAAGTCATCAGTGCAATCTCCGCAATTCGTGTGTCAGGCCGCTTCGGACCGGGCCAGTTCACCGAAGCGCCGCAGGTGGTAGGACATATCACCGAACAGATGGCCGATGACGTTGAGGCGGATATAATGGTGGCCGATGTCGAGTTCCTCGGACACGCCCATGCCGCCGTGGAGCTGCACCGCCTGATACCCCACGAATTTTCCCGACCGGGCCACCTGCGCCTTGGCCGCAGAGGCCATTCGCTGGCGCTCCGCCGCGTCACCGTCTAGCGACATGGCCGCGACCAGCGCCATCGACTTGGCGGTCTGGGTCTGGATGTACATGTCGGCCATGCGGTGCTGAAGCACCTGAAACTTGGCCAAGGGCGCGCCATACTGAATCCGCGTGCGGGTATATTCCGCCGTTGCGGGGGTCAAATATTCCATCGAACCGATGGCTTCGTTGCAAATGGCGACCACGCCATGGTCCAGCGCCGTCTCTACCAGCGGCGCTCCGCCATCGACAGGGCCCAACAGGTTTTCAGCGCCAACAGCGACGCTCTCCAGGACCAGCTCCGCCGCGCCGAAGGCATCGATAGTGCGGAAGGCGCGTCGCGAAAGGCCCGGGATGGCCGCATCGACAAGGAACAGGGTAACGCCGTCAACTTCGCCAAAGCTGCCCGAAGTGCGGGCGGCGACGATGAAGTGGTCTGCCCGGTCGCCGTTCATGACCACCGGCATCCGCCCGTCGATCAGCCAGCCCGCACCGTCCCGGCGCGCGGTGAATGTCGTATCCTGAGGGCTGCGCAAGAGGTGCGCGCCACCGGCGGCAAGGGCGAGGTGCTGTTCTCCGGCAATGACGGCGGCAATGGCCTCATCCCGGGCGCTACCGGACAGGCCGTCGGTAAGGAGGCGGCCACCAATGATCGCGGTATACAGATAGGGTTGAGTGACAAGGTGGCGTCCAAACCGTTCCATGATCACCATGGCATCGGCGGACGAATTGGCAAAGCCGCCCACGTCCTCGGTGAACGCCGCGCCCATCAGGCCAAGCTCGGCCATTTCGCGCCAGAGCGCGGCTTCTGCCCCGGGGTTGTTAAGCAGCTTGTGCCGCTTGGCGAGGTCGTGCTTGTCGGCCAGGAAGCGGTCGACCATGTCGAAGAGCATCCGCTGGTTGTCGTCGTGGTTGAAGTCCATGAATGCGATCCTGTCAGACGTTCAGCAGGCGCCGGGCGATAATGTTGCGCTGGATCTCCGAGCTGCCGCCGTAGATCGTCAGCTTGCGCCGGTCGAAGAACTGCTGTGCCAAATGCTCCAGCTCGAACGGAACGACCGGAACGCCATCGCGCGGGAGGGTAGCCGGGTGGACCATGCTCTCGGCCTCGCCCATTTCCATCAGCAACTCGGTCAGGGCCTGCATGATTTCACCGCCGCGCACCTTGATCACCGACACTTCGGGCCCCGGTGCCTTGCCCGATAGCTCGTCGGCAAGGACGCGGTACGTGGTGTAGCGCAAGGCGAGCAGATCGGTTTCAACTTCGGCCACGCGCTGAGCCAGCACCAGGTTCTCGCTACGCTTGCGCCCGTCGGGGCCGACTTCCTCCAGCCGGGCGCGGACTTGGCGCGCGAAGGCCATGTTGACGCCGATCCACGCGCCCATCAAGCGCTCGTTGCCGAGCAGGAATTTGGTGATATCCCACGCACCTCCCTCCTTCCCGACAAGGTTGGTGACCGGAACCCGCACATCCTCGATCTGCACTTCGTTGACGGTGAGCATGCCGCCAAGGGTGTAGATCGGACTGACCGTTATCCCGGGCTGCTCCATGTCCACTAGCAGGAACGAGATGCCCGCCTGCTTTGGACCATCGGCCGAGGTTCGCACGAGGCAGAAGATCTTGTTCGAGACATGCGCGTAGCTGGTCCACAGCTTCGTCCCGGTAACGATGTAATCGTCCCCGTCCCGGACCGCGCGCATCTGGAGATTAGCAAGGTCCGACCCCGCTTGCGGCTCGGAAAAGCCTTGGCACCACCAGTCCTCGCTCGACAGGATACGAGGCAGAAGCTCGGCCTTCTGCTCTGGCGTGCCAAATTCGATGAGCACCGGACCGAGCAGGTCCTGCGAAACGTGGTTAAGCCGGGGCGCGCCCGCGAGGCCCGACTCCTCTTCCCAGATGAAGCGCTCCATCGGACCCCAACCGGGGCCGCCATGCTCCTTGGGCCAGAGCGGCACGTTCCACCCTTTTGGGCGCAGCAGGCTATGCCAGTGGTTATGCTCTTCCTTGGTCAGTTTCTCGCCCGCCAGGGTCCTGCAGGCATATTCGGGCGGCAGGTTCTCGGCCAGAAAGGCGCGAATCTCGAGCCTGAGCGCAGCAACCTTCTCGTCGATTGCGAGGTTCATCTCGAACTACCCCCTAAAACCCGCGGAACCTGGGCGCGCGCTTTTCGCGGAAAGCAGCCCTGCCCTCGGCATAGTCCTGCGACAGCGTGAGTTGCGGCTGCTCCTTGGCCTCCGCCGCAAGCACATCGTCGAGCGAATTGTGCGACTCGCCCATCAGGCGCTTGGTGGCGGCAATGGCCAGCGGCGCGACCCCGGCGTATCGCTGCCCGGAACGGAGCGCGACCTCGAGACTCTCGCCCGCAGGCACCAGCAAGTCCACCATCCCGAGGGCCTTGGCCTCGGGTCCGCGTACCTCGCGGCCGGTCAACAACATGTCCCGCGCGCGCGCCGCGCCGACACGCTGAGGAAGAGTCCAGGCAAGGCCCGCATCGGCAAGCAGGCCAACTTTTACAAATGATGCGCAAAAGCGCGCGCCCTCCCCGGCCACGACATAGTCGCATGCCATCGCGAGCGAAAAGCCTGCTCCAGTTGCAGCACCTTCGACCGCAGCGATCGTCGGCTTCGGTCCACGATGCAGCAAGCGCGCGATGTCCTGCAGCACGCCCACATTTCGGCGCGTCCGTTCCACGTCGGGCCTGATGTCGGTCGACACCCGCCCCCCCGAACAGAAATGGCCTGCGGCACCGGTCAGGACGATGAAACGACATTTATCGTCGCTGGACGCCAACCGCAGCTGCTCGAGCAAGGCCTCGCGCATGGCGGGCGAGCAGGCATTGCGGAATGCGGGAGCATGCAGCGTAAGAACGACGGCACCGTCCGCATGATCGCATAATATAGCCTCTTCAGGCAGCGCCTTCGCCACGGTTTCGTTCACCCTGTCACCATTGTCTGTGGGAAATACGGGCTAAACCCGCCTAGCTGTGATGACCATCGCCTACACGGAACGTAGCACACTCGTAATCGATCTAAGAGGACTTAACATATATGCGCTGCTTGATTTTCAGCCCTTGGACCAGGCTAAACTTGCGTTCAGTGCTCAGGCCTGATCCATCTTGAAAAGTCATCGGGATACCGCCGCACCATGAATTCCACGTCTGCACTGTTCGGCCGGGACAGCGATAGCCTCGACGCGCTGTTCGCGCCGAAGTCGGTGGCGATTATCGGCGCCTCGTCTGACCAGCGGAGATTTGGCGGGCGGCCTATTCAATACCTGCTCGAGGCCGGGTTCGGGGGGGCGATCTATCCCGTAAATCCCGCACGGGACGAAATTCAGGGCCTGAAGGCGTATAAATCCATCGCAGACGTACCGGGGCCGGTGGACCTTGCCTTGCTGGCGGTCGGCTCGGAGGTGACGCAGCAGACGATAGAGGATTGCATCGCGCGCGGCGTCAGGGCGGCCATCTCCTATAGCGCGGGGTTTGCCGAGGTCGGCGGCGAGGGGATCGCTCGCCAGAACAAGCTGATCGAGACGGCGCGAGACGGCGAGCTGCGGCTGCTTGGCCCGAACTGCATGGGTGCGCTGAATGCGCGCAGCAAGTTCTACGGCACCTTTGCCTCCGCACTGGAAGATGGCGTGCCGGCCGCCGGGCGCATCGCAATCGCCAGCCAATCGGGCGGCTACGGCGGATACCTGTTGCGCCACCTGTTCTTGCGCGGGCTTGGCGTCTCGCAATGGGTGACGACCGGCAACGAGGGCGACATCGACGTCGGCGAGGCGCTGCACTGGATGGCGGGCCAGGAGGACAATGACGTTCTGATCGCCATCCAGTGCAGCGCCTCGCCGACGTCGATGTCGCC
>Ga0157380_10003472_pt1 | contig 10831 bp, 4 predicted proteins | sample S35metaG_FD_119757 | JGI IMG/M metagenome (GOLD analysis project Ga0157380, IMG submission 119757) | Switchgrass rhizosphere microbial communities from Kellogg Biological Station, Michigan, USA - S3-5 metaG | ecosystem: Host-associated > Plants > Roots > Rhizosphere > Soil | place: USA: Michigan...
AGTTTTTTAGTTTCCTCAAAATCGTCGTAGATTTTTTTTAAGTTTTCCCAAAATTCGATATGACCGGAACTGGCGTGATTCTTTTTTAAAAAGGAAATTCCCTGATCTGTTAATCGAGTTGGGAAAACGTAAACGGGTATTTTTTCCTGGCCACCATGTTTAGCTTCCATTGCCATGATATAGAGTTCTTTAATTTTGTCGTCTGTTATTGGAATGCATCCAATAGTTACGCAGCTGCCGTGGATGTAAATGGAACTCCCAGGGTGTTGTTTGTCACTCAAAATCTTATCGGAGGCGTTGGGATAATTTAGTCCAAGAGACAAGTAAAAATTGCTTTCTGGATTGAAGTGATTGATGTGGTAGGCCCCTTCAGGGATTTGCAAATCGCCTTGCCTTCTTTTAGGGCCCAGGGAACCTGAGGTCGTGCAGAATTCGTACGTGTGAAGCAACGAAAACTTATCGTCATCTTTTCCTTTTATCCACACTTCAAGAAGTTTTTCATTCTTAAACGCACGGATAAATAATTGAAAATTCTTGAAGTCGATATTTTTACTTTTAAAGTAATTTTGAACGACCGCTTCTTTTTGGTCATACGCAATCTTTACGCGAGTATGCCGAAGTTGACTTTCTTTGAAGGACAATGCTTGCAGCATAATTAATCCAAAAAGAATGTAGTTCATCAGTTATTTTTTGAAAACCTTGTCCGTCGTTTCATTTTTCTTTAGGGGACAGCAGCACGGGTTGGGCGGGCTGTGCAAATTGTATATCCCGCTTTTCAAAGGCTTCAAGTATTTTCAGATTGATTTCTTGTTGAATGTCTGCATAGACATTAAATTCTGCACTCTCAACAAAGTAGACTGTTTCGAATTTAAACCCATAATCACCATAGGACAAGAAATGCGTACGATCAAGTGTAATTCCCCGAATGGATGTGACGATATTTTTTATGATTACCGGGACCTCCCTGACAAGATCAGGGGGAGTACTGTAGGCAGCATTGATAGCGAATTCGATTCTTCTTCGCTCCATGCGCTTAAAATTATGAAGGCGCGATTTTGTGAGATCGCTGTTTGATAATATAAGCTGTTCGCCGGTCAGACTTTTGAGTCTTGTCGTCTTTATTCCAATATGTTCTACATTTCCTTTTTTGTCATCGAGAACAATGAAGTCACCGATTTCAAAAGGTCTGTCAAAAAAGATTACGAAGTAGTTGAACAGGTCCCCCAGGATATTTTGGGCGGCCAACGCTATGGCAATACCTCCTATACCTAAACCCGTAATGATGGCACTAACGTTGTATCCCAGATTATCAAAAAAGAAAATAAATCCAATTGTCCAGATGATGATATTTAACAGAAGCATGATTCCACCCAACTGTTTTAGTTTTTCTTCCCCGTGCCCTTGTCTTCGCACATACGATTGTAATCCTTGTAATGCGACGGAAGAAATTAGCCGGAGGACAAAAAAGGTGATGATGGCCGCGACAACGATCTTGATGATTTTGTCCGCTTTCTCGGACAGTACCAGGTAGTTGATCCCCACGTAAATGATAAAAAACGTAACCGCAGGCACTGCAAAATTTTCAATTGCTTTGAGGATAAAATTATCCAGATTTGATTCCGTTCGATCGGCCCATTTTTCCAGGCGGCGCAGAATTATTTTTTTAAACAAAGCGAGAATCAACGTTCCACCCAAAATTATCGCAGCGGCGATCAGATATTCCCGGACCGTATTGCTGAAGTAAACTCTTGACAGGATATCGTTCATATGAATTAGGAACTTAGAATAAAATCACGAAGTTAAAGGAATCTTAGTATAACATGATACAACAAATCCAGGTTAGGGAAATTTTAAAAATTATTGAAAATTTTTGCCGAGTTCTGAATAGCAAGTAACTTACCTCTTTAGTCGTTAGCGTGAATGGAATATAACATTTTCATTATTTTATCTATGGTTGCTTTCCTGGCGGTGCTGGGGGCCATGTATTTAAGTCAGTCGGCTCGTCGACAGTTACGCGAGGAAGGACTTGCAAAAGAAAATGAAGAAATAAAGAATGTCCTGAAGGCGCAGCAGCAAATGCTGGAGGAGGAACGTGCTCGAATAGCGCACGATCTGCACGATGACCTGGCGCAGCTTTTGGCTGGGACACGCTTAGCGTTGGGAAATCTTCGTTTGGAACCGACCCTTTCAAGCCGAAATAAAAGTCTTTTATTAAGAATCGACCACGATCTTAATGACCTGTTGAATCGTGTCCAAAATATTATTTGGAACCTCGCTCCTGAAACTTTTCAAGAGAAAGGACTTTCGCACGCTATCTGGAAAATGTGTGACCAGCTACGAGAGCTCCGTTCCTTTCACATCGAATTTTTGGAAATGGGAGAGGTTAAAAGACTTAGCAGCGAGGTTGAACTGGTGTTGTTTAGAATTATTCAGGAAATTACCAGTAATGCGATGAAGCATTCGTTGGCCTGGAATATTTACATAAAGATGTTTTGGTCTGAGAAACAACTCAAAGTAGAAATCAAGGACGATGGAGTGGGAAAAGAAAAAGCCGCAATCATAGGCAAGGGCGATACTGGCCGGGGTTTAATCGGAATTCAAAAAAGAGCAGACATAATAAAGGCGTCAGTCACCACGGAAGCGATCCCGAAGGGGACGTTGTTTGTTGTATCTTATAAATTTTAAGAAGATATAATCCCATTGCCCAGCGCAAAGTGGATAAGCTCGTTGGTATTCTTAGTATTCGTCTTGCGAAGAATATCCTTACGATAACCCTCAATCGTATGTTCACTCAAAAAAAGTTTTTCCGCAATATCTTTTGTACTTAAGCCGCGTCCCAACAAAACAATTACTTCGAATTCGCGCGCAGTCAATTTAATGCGCGGCGGATGTTGTAGTCCATCGGGTTTAGATTGCAAGACGATGTTTACCTTCTCATTATAATAATGCTTGCCCTCCAATACCGTTATAATGGCAGTATAGATCTCCTGTTGATGAGTGGTCTTTTTAAATAAAATTCCGTGTATGCCCAGACGCATGAGGTTGAAGATCATCGCCTCTTCATCAAATGCGGTCAACGCAATAATCCTGGTGGATAGCTTCAATTTGTTTATGTAATCTATCACCTCGAATCCGTCGACGACGGGCATTCGAATATCGAGCAAAATAACGTCAATGTTGTGTTGAGCGAGTAGCTCCTGTGCTTTCCGACCATTCTCGACTTCATGGATTTTTTTTACAAATTGAGTTTTCTCAAGCATTGCTCTAAGACTCTCGCGCATGAATAGGTGATCATCTGCGACGAGTACGGTAATATTTGTCTTCACTAGTGGTTTGGCCTAAAAAAATGAACAAAACAATATCAAATATATCTTTAAATAAGGAACGATTACAACCCCAGTATATGGGGGAAATGGGTCATGAACCACATCCTTCGAACGCTCAACCAAGAGCCTGTCAATAAGAAAACAACAATCCTTTCTGCCTCGAACGCGACTTTTTCCAAATTTTTTCACCCCGACATAATATTTTTTTGAAGCAGTGCCCAGTCATGGGATTCATCCATATAGATGAATTTTCATAGACTTGAAGTTCGCGTGCACACAAGCACACAGAGAGGGGTGGAGCGCATCTAATGATCAAAAAAATATAGCTTAATGATGGCAAAAAACAGTTATTTCGGGCATTTTTGAAACCCCCGGTTTGTAGGGGTTTTACAATTTGCTATTGCCTCGCAAGCATTCCCCTCTGTATATTTATTACCGTAAGGTGTCAAAATCCTGGTATTGTTTTCTTTTTGATGAAGCCTTGGGCTCCAAATTAGGTTTAGATTTCGTAACACATTCCTTACGCATTGGGAATGATAATTTCGAATATTTCATCGGAGAAGACGTACGGGATTTTTGGCTCCTTCATTCGTTAGCTCCCAAAAAGCATAACCTCTTACCTATCTGGTAAGAGGTTTTTACTTTGTCATTTTCAAAAAAAAATATTCTTCTGCCTATTCATACGTCCGCTCAATTTTAGTTCGTTCGGTATGATACCCTGCAGTAATTTTTTCGATCTTCCCTAAAATCTCTTCTTTTTATGCAAAATCTTCCTTGGAAAAAAATTGCCATTGGCGTGGTGGCAATTGGTATTATCGCGTTCGGTGTATTTTATTTTACAGAGAGCAGAGGTAAAAAAGCGTCAGACAATTTTATAAATCCTGCTTTTAGTGAGTACATAACATCGTACACAGCAGGTGTTATTTCGTCAGGTTCAAGCATCCGTATTATTCTCGCGAATGATGCAGTAGATTCAACATTCATTGGTCGGGAATCAAGTGTGAATCTTTTTTCCTTTAGTCCTTCGCTTAAGGGCAAGACCCTTTGGCTTGACCGGCGCACCGTTGAATTTGTTCCCGAAACAAGAATGGGTTCTGGCCAAATTTATGAAGCGGTGTTTCAGCTTTCAAAACTTATAACGGTTTCCAAGGAATTGGATGAATTTCCTTTTTCCTTTCAGGTCATGCCTCAAAACTTCGAGGTCTCCATCGACAACATCAAGCCCTACGTTAAGACCGAACTTACGCGCCAACGAATCGAGGGTGTTCTTAATACTGCAGATTTCGCTGAAGACAAAACTGTCGAAAGTATGCTGATGGCACAACAGGAGAATAAGGATCTAAAAGTGACATGGACCCATACAGCGGAAGGTAAACAGCATATGTTCGTAGTGGAGGATGTTGTCCGCAAGGAAGCTGCCACCAAAGTGACGGTAACCGTCGACGGTAAAAACCTGGGCATAACATCCAATGATAAAAAAGAGGTTGAGATTCCTGCACTGGGTGATTTCAAGATCGTCAATACCAAAGTGGTTCAAAACCCGAACCAATACGTTGTGCTTCAGTTCTCAGATCCCTTGAAGGAAAAGCAAGAGCTACGCGGACTGGTTTCAATCGAAGAGGACAGAAGTCTTACGCTTGAGTTCGAAATTCACGACAATGAAATATGGGTGTATCCACCCGTGCGTCAATCCGGAGACAAGACCATTTACGTTGAGCAAGGTGTGCGGAACATCAATGACTACCGGATGAAGGTAGCTTCCTCGACCGTAGTTACATTTGAACAGCTAAAACCGGCGGCGAGATTCGTGGGCAAAGGTTCAATCCTACCTAGTACAGACGGCCTTATCCTGCCATTTGAGGCGGTCAATTTAAAAGCCATTGACCTGACCGTTACACGCATTTTTGAAAACAACATGTTGCAGTTCCTGCAGGTCAATAACCTGGACGGTAATTACGACTTGAATCGTGTAGGCAAACGGTTATTTAAGCAAAAAATTCAGCTGGACAATAAAGGCATAACGGATATTGGAAAATGGAACCGGTATACATTGGACTTGGCTAAACTTGTTCAGACAGAGCCAGGCGCCATCTACCAGATTTCTATGAGTTTCAAGAAAGCTTATGCTTCATACGTCTGTGAGGGTGAAGACAGTAATAATGACCTGACACCAGTAGAGGATGAGACTCTGGAAGAAGCGTCATACTACGAAGAAGGTTATTACGAAGAGGAATATTACTATGGCGAAGATTACGATTGGGAGCAACGGGACAATCCTTGCAATTCGTCTTACTATACCAATTCAAGGTTCATCCGGAAAAATATATTGGCATCTGATCTTGGTTTGTTAGCAAAAAAGGGAAATGATGGCAGCACAATGGTCGTGGTCACGGACTTGAAATCTGCCGAGCCGTTGGGCGGTGTGGCCTTGGAATTTTATGACTATCAGCAGCAATTGCTTGGCACGATGACCACAGCGACCGACGGGAAAGCTGTATTTGAATCCAAGGATGTTCCCTTTGCATTAATTGCAAAAAGTGGCTCGCAGCGTGGATATCTGCGATTGATGGATGGCGAGTCGTTATCGCTTAGTGGTTTTGATGTGTCCGGGGACTATATCACGAAAGGACTGAAAGGGTTTATCTACGGCGAACGTGGCGTATGGCGTCCTGGTGATTCTGTATATCTTAGTTTTATACTGGAAGACAAAAATAAAGTACTGCCACCCACGCATCCGGTTGTTTTTGAACTGCAAAACCCACAAGGAACAATTGTCAATCGTCAGGTAAAGTCAACATCTGAAAACGGATTTTACCGATTGGCCACAGCGACAGATCCAGATGCTCCTACTGGTAACTGGATGGCGCGGATAAAAGTCGGCGGAACGGAATTCAGCCAGCAGGTAAAAATTGAAACCATTAAACCCAATCGATTAAAAATTAACCTTGACGTTGGAGGTGACAAAATTATTTCACAGGATATCAGGGGCAATCTCGAGGTAAAATGGCTACATGGCGCTCCGGGCAAGAACCTTAAAGCCGAATTCGACGTGACTCTTAGTCGCGCCAATACGACGTTTCCAAAATACAATGATTATGTTTTTGAAGAGCCTTCAAAGACTTATACGTCGGAAACGCAATCCATTTTCGAAGGAAATACAGATGCTGAAGGCAGGGCTGTATTTCAGGCAACGCTTCCTTCATCGACAGGCTTTCCTGGGTTTATGACCGCTGTTTTTCGCGGGAAAGTTTTTGAGGAGAGCGGAAATTTTAGCATTGACCGATTCAGCCTTCCTTATTATCCATTCGCTTCATATGTAGGCTTAAAGGCACCAACAGGCGAACGGTACAGCGGAATGTTGTATACAGACACAACTCAGCGGTTAGACGTCGTATTTCTTGATATTAATGGCGCGCCTGTTCCGAGGTCAAATGCCACCATTGGCCTTTACCGTTTAAACCGTTACTGGTGGTGGGATAATGCCCACGACAACATCGCCAATTACATCGAAGGCAACAACGCGCAACTAATCAGTTCAGGCAAATTGAACGCTTCCAATGGCAAGGGTAGCTGGTCGTTCAAAATCGCAGCCGCCGATTGGGGAACCTATTACATCCGGGTTTGCGACCCCGTGTCAGGTCATTGTACAGGCAAGACCGTATACATCGATCAGCCAGGATACTATGGACGTAATAGCCGGGAGAGCAAAGGTGGCGCGACTCAACTTTCTTTTTCATCTGATAAAACAAAGTATAATGTCGGCGATAAAATAAACCTTACCATCCCCGGAAGCGGACAAGGCCGCGCGCTCATTTCGGTGGAAAATGGAAGTAAAATAATTTCAACATTTTGGATTCAGACACAAAAGGGCGATAATCAATTTTCTCTCGATGCTACTGCAGATATGACACCGAATATCTTCGTAAACGTCAGTTTGTTACAGCCGCATTCCCAGACGCTCAACGATCTGCCTATAAGATTATATGGTATTATTCCACTTGGAGTGGAAGATCCATCTACACATTTGGAACCGCTGATTAACATGCCGGCGGAAATTCAACCCGGACAGGAAGTCACGATTAAAGTTTCCGAAAAGACTAAACGTAAAATGACTTTCACGCTTGCGATGGTGGATGAGGGACTTTTGGATATTACCAAGTTTAGAACACCTGAACCCTGGAAGAAATTCTACGCCCGTGAAGCGCTTGGTGTCAGGACTTGGGATTTGTACGATCAGGTCATGGGTGCATTTGGATCCCATATCGAACGGCTTCTTGCCGTTGGCGGGGACGAAGAATCCAAACCGACGGAAGAAGACCCTCGCGCCAATCGTTTCAAGCCCGTGGTGAAATTCTTTGGCCCGGTTACTATCGATGCAGGTGGTAGCAAAGAATTTAAATTCACAATGCCGCAATATATTGGTTCTGTCAAGACGATGGTGGTCGCGGGCTATGAGGGCGCGTATGGTCATGCCGATAACGTAACCCCTGTGCGAAAGCCATTAATGGTGCTTGCCACGCTGCCGCGAGTGTTGGGTCCAGAAGAAAACGTGAAGCTTCCGATTACGCTGTTTACGCAGGATAAAAAAATCAAGAATATTAAAGTCGAAGTGAAGACGACGGGGCCCGTTTCCATTGTAGGCGAATCATCAAGAAGTGTTGTAATGTCAACTTCCGGGGATCTGACTGTTGACTTTGAGTTGGCTGTTAAATCAGCAACCGGCGTCGGTAAAATTACCGTGCTAGCTTCTTCCGGATCTTTTGAATCCTCCGATGAGATAGAAATAGATATTCGCAATCCAAACCCACCCGTGACACAGGTTTCGGACATGTTTCTTGAAGCTGGAAAATCATGGAGTGGCGACGTGATCCCTGTGGGAATCTCCGGAACAAATTCTGCGGTCCTGGAAGTCTCTTCTATTCCCCCGATTAACCTGGGTCATCGACTGAGATATCTGATGGAATATCCCCACGGTTGTATCGAACAGACGACCTCAGCTGCTTTTCCGCAGCTTTATCTTTCCGTCGTCAAGGACTTCAACGAAGCTGAAATTGCAAGAACCAAATTTAATATTACCAAAGCGATCGAGCGGCTGAAGATGTTTGTCACACGGGACGGTGGATTTGCTTATTGGCCTGGCAATAATGATTCGGATAGCTGGGGTTCAACATACGCGGGGCACTTCTTAATTGAGGCAGAACAAAAGGGTTACTACGTACCGGCGGAAATGATTAGACGTTGGAAGAGGTATCAGCGAAATAAAGCGATGGAGTGGAGAAGAAATGACTACAAATACTATAACACCGATCTCATTCAGGCTTATCGACTGTATACCCTGGCTTCTGCGGATGCGGCCGAGCTTAGCGCAATGAACAGATTGCGTGAACTATCGGATTTGTCGCTGCAAGCCAAGTGGATGCTGGCGGCCGCTTATGTGAAGGCAGGCCAGCCAGAAGCAGCAAAAAAGATTATCGGCAACCTAACGACAAGCATTAAGCCATATCAGGAAATGGGATACACCTATGGAAGTGATGTGCGCGATCGAGCGATTATATTGGAAACGTTAATTCTACTACAGGACAAAACGAAAGCATTCGAATTGGTAAAAGAGATTTCAAATTCTCTAAGCAACTCAAGTTACTGGATGAGCACGCAAACTATTGCCTATTCGTTAAAAGCCATCGGCATGTTCGTGGCTACTGAAAAACGCGGTGAATTAAAATTTTCGTACAGTTATGGAGGAAAGAACGTCAACGCCAGCACAGACCTGCCCCTTTCACAGGTTCCACTTATTATCGCGGGGGCTCAAAAAGCGCCGATAAAAATTTCGAATGAGAGCAAAGGGAGTTTATTTGTCAGAGTCGTAAGTACCGGTACCCCTGCACGCGGACAGGAACAAGAGCGCGAAAATAACCTCGTGCTTTCGGTCGCCTATACCGATGTAAAAGGAAATCCCATCAACCCAGCGAGTCTCAGCCAGGGCACTGAATTCCTTGCCAACGTCACGGTAAAAAATCCTGGCATTCGTGGAGAGTATCAAAATTTGGCGCTTACGCAAATATTTCCTTCCGGTTGGGAAATTAATAATCTGCGCTTAACGGACGACGAAAATACGTTAAAGGCGGATCGTGGCGATTATCAGGATATTCGGGACGACAGAGTTTACACGTATTTTGGACTAAGTCCAGGCAGTAGCAGAACTTTTAAAACGGTTCTGACAGCGAGTTATGCAGGCACTTATTATTTGCCTGGCGCGGTCTGCGAAGCTATGTACGACAATAGTGTATATGCCGGGAAAAAAGGAGAGGTAGTGCAGGTTACGAAAGCGACGGGCGCGCAGTAGTAGTGCTTACACTGAGTTTGCAAATTCTGGTGGGATGAAAAGAAAAATAAAAATCAGATTAATCCTAACCCTTTCGTTGATTGGGTCGGTGCTGTATTTTTTTTCGTTGCCCAGTCGGCTTTTTTATGACCCTTATTCTACCGTAATCAAGAGCAATCAGGGCGAGCTCCTCAGCGCATCAATTGCAAAAGACGGCCAGTGGAGGTTTCCAAAGGCAGATTCTATTCCAAGGAAATTTTCCGAGGCGCTTATCTCCTATGAAGATAAACGCTTCTATGGACACCCTGGTGTTGATCCTTTATCGCTTGGCCGCGCGGTTAAACAAAATCTAGCTGACGGTCACATCGTGAGTGGAGGAAGCACTATAACGATGCAAGTCATTCGTCTTTCCAGAAAAGGAAAACGCCGAACTGTCTTTGAAAAGATTATTGAAATGGTATTGGCCACGCGATTGGAGCTTGGATATTCGAAAGAAGAAATTTTGGGCTTGTACGCGTCGCATGCGCCATTTGGCGGAAATGTTGTGGGACTCGAAGCAGCCTGTTGGCGATATTTTGGAAGGAGTCCTCAACAAATCTCGTGGGGAGAAGCGGCATTGTTGGCGGTCTTACCCAATGCTCCTTCATTAATGCATCCTGGTAAAAATCGAAATCGCCTAAAGGAAAAAAGAGATCGGCTTTTGGATAGGATGGTTGCGCAGGGAAAAATTGATGCCTTTACGGCGTCCCTTGCCAAGGATGAATCTATTCCTGAAGAACCAAAATCATTGCCACGGCACGCGTCTCATTTGCTGGCCAGAGCTATGAAGGAAGGACTCTCCGAAAGCTTTATTAACTCGACTATCGATAAATCTCTTCAGGAACGCACGGAACAAATTATACAGGATCATTATCGAAGAATCAGCGCCAATCAGGTTCACAACGCTGCCGTTATTGTTCTTGAAATCTCGACGGGAAAAGTCTTAGCGTATGCCGGCAATACCGGCGGGAACGGAAAATATCATGGCGATGATGTTGATATTATAAAATCGCGTAGAAGCACCGGGAGTATTTTAAAGCCATTTCTCTTTGCTGCGATGTTGGACGAAGGGAAAATTCTTCAACGCACGTTGGTGCCCGACGTACCAACGATCATCAATGGATTCTCGCCCAAGAATTTCTCG
>Ga0157380_10003473_pt1 | contig 10828 bp, 8 predicted proteins | sample S35metaG_FD_119757 | JGI IMG/M metagenome (GOLD analysis project Ga0157380, IMG submission 119757) | Switchgrass rhizosphere microbial communities from Kellogg Biological Station, Michigan, USA - S3-5 metaG | ecosystem: Host-associated > Plants > Roots > Rhizosphere > Soil | place: USA: Michigan...
CTGCTCGAACGTTGGCAGACCAGCCTCGATCTGCATGCAAAATACTCGGCGCTCGATGACGCCCGCTATTGGCACGTGCAGCCGTGGCCCAAACACGAGCGGCCGCAGCGCTGGATCATCCAGCTCGCGCGCAAACGGATCCTCGCGCTGAAGCGCATCGTCCTGCAGCGCCAATCCGAAGGCGACCGCGCATTCATCGAAGGCATCGAGATCATGGGCTTTCTCGCGACGATGGTCGGCCTCACCTCGGTGGAGCGTTTCATCCCGCTCGCCACGCACGAGACGGAAAGACGCGACGTGCTCACCGCAAAGCCCGAGGCCGCCGGCGCCAAGGCAGCAGCAGCCGACACCAGCCGCTCGCGCGCGCCGCCCGCGGCGCGCGACACTTCGCGCACCGCCGAGAACCGCCGCGCGGTCGAGGCCCCCCGCCCCGATCCCAGGCGCACGGCCGAGACCACGCGGCAGATGCCCGCGCTGCCGAACTCCAAGGTCTACCGCATGCTCGCCGCGCAACGTGCCGGCGTGCCGCTCAAGGAACCCGCACCGCCACCGGCCGCCCCGAAACGTGAAGCCCGGCGCGAGGCCACGCGCCCGGCCGTGGTCAAGCCGAAGAAGGCGCCGGCCACCGTCACGCAGACCGAGCACGTCGTGATCGCCGACGCGGTGCGCTTGTTAGGCTGGGGCCGGCAATGGCACGAGCTCGCGGAGATGATCGCGCGGCTGTCCGAGCGGCCCAGCCCATCGGAGATCCGCCGGATCCTGCGCACCTATCGCGCCCAGATCGACGCGGTCGCCACCCGCAGACGCGACTAGCTCGCCCGAGGCCCCAGGCAAGAAATTACAACGGCGTAATCTGCCCCGCCGTCCGGCCCGACGTCTTGCGCGAAGCCGGTGACCTCAGCAAAATCTGCGCCCCGAAGCCACGGAACTATCCGCACGGCGCAATGCTCTGAACAGGCGCCATGATCAAGACCCAGAACCTGACCAAGAACTACGACGGCCTGCTGGCGGTCGACGATCTCACTTTCACCGTGGAGCCGGGCGAAGTCCTCGGGTTTCTCGGGCCCAACGGCGCCGGCAAATCCACGACGATGCGCATGCTCGCCGGCTTCATCACGCCCACGAGCGGCACCGGCAGCATCTGCGGCCACGACATCGCATCCGACCCGCTGGCCGCCAAGGCCGCGCTCGGCTATCTACCGGAAGGCGCGCCGCACTACGGCGAGATGACCGTCGGCGGATTCCTCGAATTCATCGCCGACCTGCGCAGCCTGGAAGGCGCGCACCGCAAATCCCGCCTCGACTACGTCATCGGACGACTGCAACTCGAGCCCGTCATCGCCCAGACCATCGAAACCCTGTCCAAGGGCTTCAAGCGGCGCGTCGGCCTTGCGCAGGCCATCGTGCACGACCCGAAGGTGCTGATCCTCGATGAGCCCACCGATGGCCTCGATCCGCTGCAGAAGCACGAAGTACGCACGCTCATCGGCGAGATCGCACGCGAGAAGACCATCGTCATCTCCACGCACATCCTCGAAGAAGTCGATGCCGTGTGCACGCGCGCCATCATCGTCGCGCGCGGCAAGCTCGTGGCCGACGACACGCCCGCGGGCCTCAAGGGCCGCGCGCCCTCGGGCCGGCTCGAAGATGTTTTCCGCTCTGTCGCGGCCTGATCCCACACCCGGAGCCTGAAGCCTTGAAATCCGTGCGTATCATCCTGCGCCGCGAGCTCGCGAGTTACTTCGCGACCCCGCTCGCCTACGTGGTCATCGTCATCTTCCTGCTGCTCGCGAACCTGTTCGCGTTCTTCTTCGGCGCGCTGTACGAGCGCGGCCAGGCGGATCTCGCGCCGCTCTTCAACTTCCTGCCCTGGCTCTATCTATTCCTGATCCCCGCCGTGTCGATGCGGCTGTGGGCCGAGGAACGGCGCAACGGCAGCATCGAGCTGCTGCTCACCCAGCCCATCACGCTGTGGCAGGCGGTGCTCGGAAAATTCCTCGCGGCCTGGGCGTTCGTCGGCATCGCGCTCGCGCTCACGTTCCCCATCTGGATCACGGTCAACTATCTCGGCGATCCGGACAACGGTGCCATCCTCGCGGCCTATCTCGGTTCGTTCTTCGTGGCCGGAGGATTTCTCGCCGTGGGCTCCTTCACGTCCAGCATCACGCGCAACCAGCTCATCGCGTTTCTCATCGCGGTGCTGATCTGCTTCCTGTTGCTCATGGCCGGCTATCCCGTGGTCACCGAGCTCTTCCAGCGCTGGGCGCCGCAATGGCTGGTCGATGGCGTCGCGTCGCTGTCGTTCCTCGCGCACTTCGAGAACATCATCAAGGGCGTGCTCGACCTGCGTGATGTCCTCTACTACGCGCTGGTCACCCTCTTCTTCCTGCTCGCGAGCACCGTGGTGCTCGACGCGCGCAAATCCCACTAAGCCATGTTCAAGAAATCCAATCTCGGTATCGGTGGGCTCGCGGTCGTCGGCCTGCTGTTCATTGCCATCATGCTGCTCGCCAACCTGCTGTTGCGGGGTGCCAAGCTCGACCTCACGGCCGACAAACTATTCACCATCTCCGAGGGCACCGAGAACATCGTGCAGGGGCTCAAGGAGCCGGTGAACCTGTATCTGTACTTCTCCGAGAAATCGGCCACGCCGAATCCCGCGTTGCGCAATCACGCCACGCGCGTGCGCGAGCTGCTCGAAGAGCTGGTGTCGCGCTCCGACGGCAAGCTCACGCTCAAGGTCATCGACCCGCAGCCGTACTCCGAGGACGAAGACCGCGCGAACGAGCTCGGCCTCGCGCCGGTTGCGGTCAACCAGAGCGGTGAAAAAGGCTACCTCGGCCTTGCCGCCACCAACTCCACGGACGGCAAGGAATCCATCCCATATCTCGATCCGCAGTCCGAAGAGCAGCTCGAGTACGACGTCGCCAAGCTGATCCACAAGCTGTCGAGCGCGAAGAAGCCGGTAGTTGGATGGCTGTCCTCGCTGCCAATGCAGGGTGACTTCGACATGCAGACCGGCCGTCCGGGCCAGCCCTGGGTGGTCTACGGCCAGACCGAACAGCTCTACACCGTGCGCAATCTCGAGCCCACGATGACCGAGGTCGGCAAGGACGTCGACGTGCTGGTCGTCGTTCATCCGAAAAACCTGCCGCCGCCGGCGTTGTACGCCATCGACCAGTTCGCGCTGCACGGCGGCCGCGTGCTGGTGTTCGTCGATCCCGATGCGCAGGCCGATCAGTCCGCCGCGGATCCGAACAATCCGATGGCGCAGTTCATGGCCGACAAGTCCTCGCACTTCGAGCCGCTGCTCGCGGCCTGGGGCGTCGACTTCAAGAGCGGCCAGGTGGTGGCGGACCTCGAGCGCGGCATGGTGGTCAACATGCGTCCCGGCGAGCCGCCGCTGCAGCACATCGCGGTGCTGGGATTCGACGCCACCAGCATGGCGAAGGACGTGGTCACGGCCCGCCTCGACAGCCTGAACATGATCACGGCGGGTAGTTTGAGCGCCGTGGCCGGCACCAAGCTCAAGGTCGAGCCGCTCATCAAGACTTCCGCGCAGGCCGGGCTCATTCCCGCGCAGCAGGTGAGCATGGCGAGCGACCCGCGCTCGTTGCGCGACGGCTTCAAGCCGAGTGGCGAGCTCATGGTCGCGGTGCGCGTGTCCGGCGATGCGGCCACCGCATTCCCCGCCGGCCCGCCCGCCGGTGTCACGGCCGCGCCCGATGCGCTCAAGGCCTCGGCCAAGCCGCTCAACGTCGTGGTGATCGCCGACACCGACATGCTTTCCGACTACGTGTGGGTGCGGCAGAGCAATTTCTTCGGCCAGGTGGTGCTGCAGCCCTTCGCCAACAATGGCGAGCTCGTGTGGAACGCCATCGACAACCTCGGCGGCAGCAACGACCTGATCAGCATTCGCGGACGCGCGGCCTATTCGCGGCCGTTCGATCGCGTCAACGAATTGCGCCGCAACGCCGACGCCCAGCTGCGTTCCAAGGAAGAGCAGCTCAACAAGGAACTCGAACAGACCGAGGCCAAGCTGACCGAGCTGCAGGCCGCGCAGCCGGCCGGCCAGGCCCTGCTTTCCGAGGGTCAGGCGCGCGAGATCGAACGCTTCCAGGAACAGAAGCTCCAGATCCGCAAGGATCTGCGCGCCACCAAGGCGGGCCTCGAGCAGGACATCGAAGCGCTGGGCTGGAAGATGAAACTCATCAACCTGCTGACCATGCCGCTCATCGTCACCGCGCTCGGACTGCTCGCGGCGCTGTGGCGCAAGCGGCGGCGTCACGCAATCGCCATGCTGCGCAAGGGAAGCGCGACATGAACCAGAAGAAATTCGCCATCGTGGCTGGCGCCACCGTCGTGTTGTTAGCCGCGGGGATATGGATGTCCATGCACCGCTCGGGCAGCAACGACCCGGACGGCGGCACGGTGTTTGCCGATCTCAAGCCTGCGCTCGGCGAAGTCGAGGAAATCCGGCTTTCGAAGGGCGATGGCAGCCGCACCACGCTGCACAAGGGTGCCGATGGCTGGACCGTGGTCGAGCGCCAGTATCCGGCCGATGCGAGCCGCGTGCGCGAGCTCGCGCTGGGACTCGCGAGCCTGCGCATCGTCGAGCGCAAGACCAGCGATCCGGCTAACTACGCAAAGCTCGGCGTCGAGGCGCCGGATACGCCGACGGCCGCGAGCACGCTCGTGGAAGTCGTGGCGGGCAAGAAGACCTGGTCGCTGATCGTCGGCAAGGGTGCCGATGGCCGCGCCGTGTACGTGCGCCGGCCCACCGAAGCCGCAAGCGCGCTGGCCCAGCCGTTCATCACGCCCGACCCCGACCAGAAGCGCTGGATGGACCGGCTCATCACCGACCTGCCCGGCGCCAACGTGCACGACATCGCCGTCAAGCCGGCGAGCGGCCCGGCCTATCTGCTCACGCGCGCGGAGCGCAACGGCACCGAAGTCACGATGAGCCCGATTCCGAAGGGACGCACGGCGATGAGCTCGATGTCGCTGCAGGCCCAGGCCGACGCGCTCGCGGCGTTCCATTTCGACGACGTGCGCGCGGTCACGGCGCCGGCCGCCGCTCCCACCGATGTCGCCACCTACCGCACCTTCGACGGACAGGTCATCGAAATCTCGGGGCGTCGTGAAGGCGAAAAGGCGTTCGTACGATTCGCGACGCGCCGGGACCCGATGCTCGCCGCGAAGTTTCCGGAACCCGCGCCCGATCCCGTGGTTCCGCCGCCGGCGGGCGTTGCCGTGACTCCCGCTCCCGCCGCGTCGCCGAAGACACCCGATCAGACCGCGGAGAAGCTCGGCGCGCGCGCGAAAGGCGTGGAATACGAAATCCCCACGTACAAGTACGAGGCGATCTTCAAGAAGCAGGACGAGCTGCTCGAGGCGAAGGACGCCAAGGCAGCGAAGAAATAGCGGTCAGCGCGTCCTCGCGATCAGGATCATGGCGGCGGCGGCCAACAACGCCGTCGGGAACCAGGCGAGCACCACCGGGCTCGCGTCGAACACCAGCGCGCCACTCTCGAGCATTCGCTGTATCAGGAAGAACGTGACGCCGATGAGCACGCCGAGCAGCGTGCGCGTGCCCGTGCCCGAGGAGCGCAGGCTGCCGAACACGAACGGCACCGCAATGAGCGCGGCGAACAGGATGGCCACGGTGCGCGCGATACGCGACCAGAACGCGAACTCCTGTTCGGCCGAGTCGAGATCGTTCTGCTTGAGGTGCCGGATGAGGTTCCACAGCACGCGCGTCTCGAGCTGGCGTGGCGAGGACACCGTGAGCGCCAGGAAATCGCCGCCCACGGTGGAGGCGAACTGCCGGCTGTCCTCGTGCTGCGATTCGATGCGCTCGCCGCCGAATTTCGTGCTGGCGTAGTGCGAGAGTTTCCAGCTTCCGTCGGCCTGCACACTGGCCGTGGTCGCCGTGGCCACCGACTTGAGCCCGTGCTCCTCGGTCAGCTCGAAGATGCGCATGCCGCCGAATTCGCCACGGCCGGACTGCTGCGCCACGTTGATCAGCAGATTGCCGTCACGCACCCACGGACCCGCACGCCCGGCGAACGTGATCGTCGAGAACTTGGCGAGCAGCTTCTGTTGCTTGGCCATGGACTGCAGCGGCGGCGCGAGGAACTCGCCGCACATCACGGCGAGCAGCACCAGCAGCACGCCGGCCATGGTCACGGAGCCCGCGATGCGCCACACTGAGATCCCCGCGGCACGCATGACGGTGAGCTCACTGCCGCGCGCGAGCGACCCCAACCCCAGCAGGGAACCGATCATGACGGCGATCGGCATCGTCTCGTAGAGCTGCTGCGGAATGTTGAGCAGCACGAACCACAACGCGTCGAGCGCGGTGTAGGTGCCCTCGCCGATGTCGTCCTGCTGGCCGGCGAAGGTGAACAGCGCGCCGAGCGCGAGCAGCACGCCCAGCACCACGAACACGCCGCCGAGCACCGCGCGAATCACATAGCGATCGAGCAGGTTCATGCGCTCACCGCCGCGGGCGCCGTGCTAGCGGCCATGTTGCGGCGATATCGCGCGCGCGCCATCCACCGCGGCACGTGGATCAGCGCGGCGCCGAACAGCGCCACGCCCGCATGCACCCACCACAGGCCTAACCACTCCGGCGTGACGCCGCGCTCGAGCCAGAATTTTCCCGCGATCGCGAGCTGGATGTAGAGATAGAAAATGAGGATGGCGAACGCGACGCGCGCGTAACGGCCCTGGCGCGGACGCAGCTTGGCGAGCGGCACGCCGATGAGCGCCATGACCACGGCCATGATGGGCAGCGCGAGGCGCCAGTGGAATTCGCCGCGTTGTAGCGGATCGCTGGACACCGCCAGAACCGAAGTGGGCACGCCGCCGAGCGCCAGCGCGCCGCCGGACAGCGGCGGCAAACGCACCGGGATGGTGTTCTCGGCGAAGCGCACGATGCGGAACTTGCGTTCGCCGGGGATTCCCTCATAGCGCTCGCCATCGTACAGCGTGATCACCTGCAGATCGCCGCCCTCCGAATAGGCGTGCTTCGCGCTCTGCGCGAGCGCGATCTCGAGAAGATTGCCGCGGCTGCGCTGCACGAACACCCGGCGCAGCGTGCCGTCGGCATCGGCCGACTGCGCATACACCACGGTGCTGCCGCCGCCAAAGGTGCTGAACTTGCCGGCGCTGACCGGCGCGAACTGGCCGGCGCGCAGCGCTTCGCTGCGCATCTCCAGCATGCGGCCCGTGGCCGCCGGCGCCACCTGCAGCGAGAGCATGGCTAACAGCGCGGTGAGCACGGCGGTAAACGACATCACCGGCACGAGCACCGATCGCGAGCCGGCGCCGCAGGCCGCGGCCGCCGTCATTTCGCTGTCGTGATACAGCCGGCCGAGCGCGAGCACGATGGCCAGCAGCAGCGCCACGGGAATCACCAGCGGGAGTTTCTGCACCGCCCCGAGCAGGATGAGCTCCAGCACGACGTTGTGCGGAAACTGGCTTTCGGCCGCGCGCTCTAACACCCGCGCCACCTGGTCGGTGAGCATGATCGCTAGCAAGACGCCAGTGACTGATAACCAGCTGACGACGACTTCACGAAGGATGTAGCGATCGAGGATCCGCAGCAACAGGCCACCTGAACAGACTTGGGTTACACTTCGCGACCTTAAAACACCCCACCCTCCGCGACAATGCGAGTGTGAACATGCAGTTCGAAACCTGGACGAAGGGGCTCGCCGAGCTCGCCGTCGATTGTGTTGCCGTTGGCGTCCACGACGACGGCGAACTGGCCATAGAAGCCAAGGCTCTCGACCTGCGTGGCCGGGAAAAACTGGCCCGCCTCCTCAAGCGCGGCGACTTCACCGCCAAGCTGGGAGAAACCTGGCTCATCGCCGATCTTGAAGGCATCCGCGCCGAACGCGTGCTGCTCGTGGGCATGGGGCCGAAGGCCCCGTCTTCGAAAGAAGAGGTCACCCGCAAATCCTGGCGCCGCATGGTGTCGAGCGCCATCAGCGCCGCGACCCGCACGCGCATCACGTCCCTCGCGCTGGCGCTGCCGCGTCCGGCCGCCAAGATCCTCTCCGATGAACGCCTCGGCCGTGCCGTCGCGGAGCTCACCGGCCACACGCTGTATCGCGTCAACGACCTCAAAAGCGGCAAGAAGCCGCGCGCCCATGCGTTGTCGCGCGTGCTGGTGGTGACGCCCGCCAAGTCCTCGCAGGCCCTGCAGAAAGGCTTCGCCCAAGGCGCCGCGCTCGCCGAAGGCGCTGCGCTCATGCGCAACCTCGCCAATCTTCCGGGCAACGTGTGCACGCCCTCATACCTCGCCAGGACGGCGCAGGACCTCGCCAAGACCTACAAATCCCTGCGCGTGAAAGTGCTCGGCCTGCCCGAGATCAAGCGCGAGAAGATGGGCTGCTTCCTCGCCGTCACGCAGGGCAGCGAAGAGCCGCCCCGCTTTCTCGTGATCGAGCACCGTCACCCGCGCGCCAAAGGCGATCCGGTGGTGCTGGTGGGCAAAGGCATCACCTTCGACACCGGCGGCATCTCGCTCAAAGACCCCGGGACCATGGACGAGATGAAGTTCGACATGAGCGGCGCGGCCTGCGTCCTCGGCACCATGAAGGCGGTGGGCGAGCTCAACCTGCCGCTCAACATCGTCGGCCTCGTGGCCGCCTGCGAAAACATGCCTGACGGCCGTGCGATCAAGCCCGGCGACATCGTGACCAGCGCCGCGGGCCTCACGGTCGAGATCCTCAACACCGACGCCGAAGGGCGGCTCATCCTCTGCGATGCGCTCCACTATGCACGGCGCTTCAAGCCCGAGGTCGTGATCGACATGGCCACGCTGACGGGCGCCATCGTCGTGGCGCTCGGCGTGCACCACACCGGCGTATTCGCGAACAACGACGCGCTCGCGCGCGAGATCGTGGACTGCGGCGCCGCGGTCGACGACCGCGCCTGGCACATGCCGCTCACCGAGGAATACGGCGAACAGCTCAAGAGCAATTTCGCCGACATGGCCAACGTGGCAGGACGCGACGGCGGATCCATCACGGCCGCGGCGTTCCTCGCCAAGTTCACCAAGGACCTCACCTGGGCCCACCTCGACATTGCCGGCACCGCCTACCAGGGTGGCGCCGCCAAGGGCAGCACCGGGCGCCCGAGCGCCATGCTGCTCGAGTTCCTGTTGCGCCGCGCGGGAGCGCGCTAGGTCCTTGCCGCCCCGCGTCGATTTCTACGTGAGCGACGCCGCAGGCGCCGACGCGCGCCTGCGCCTCGCCTGCCGCGTTGCCGAGAAGGCCTATCTCGCCAGGCAGGCCGTCGTCGTGCTCAGCGATGACGCCGAGGCGCTGCGCCGTTTCGACGAGTTGCTCTGGACGTTCGGCGACGGCAGCTTCGTCCCGCACGACACCGTCACCGCCGAAGGCGCGCGTTGCGAGGCGCCGGTCGCACTAACTACCGGGCCGCTGCCCGCGGATCATGCCGACGTGCTCATCAACCTCGCGAGCAGCGTGCCGCCCTCCTTCGAGAGATTCGCGCGAGTCGCGGAGTTGCTCGACGCGCGGCCCGAGGTGCGCGCGGCCGGCCGCGAGCGCTTCAAGATTTATCGCGGCAAGTCGATCGAGCCGCAGACGCACAACGTGGGCGCCTGACGGCAATCGCTCGCGCGATTTGTAGGATGCTCCCGACGATCCCTCCACACTCGTAGTCCAACGCCTGCCAGAATCCAGGGTCTCCCGCACGCCTGCGCGGAGTTGCCGTCGCACTGTCACCGTGCACGATCTCTGCTCTGATTCGCATTGTGGGCTTGGGCGTGCGTAGCGAATTGCGTGCGCGCCCGGCTCGTTTGGGCGGGTCTCCATGAAAATTCTTGCTGGTCTCCTTGTCGCCTCTTGCGCGGTCGCGGTTGCGCAGGCCCGTCCGTTGGTCCTGCAGGAATCCGCGCGCATCGGCAATCCGGATCCGGGCACCTATCCCTACTTCGCATCCGATGTCGCAATCGATGGCGACGACGCGATCGCGACACTCGAGCGATACATCGAGCCGCCCGAGGGCGGCGATCCGCGCGACATCGAGCACGAAGTCGCGGTCTGGCTGTTTCATCGCGACGGCGCCGCGTGGGCACCGGTCCGCCAGCTCACCGTGCAATACCACGGCGCCTTCAGCAGTTTTCAATCGGGTCTCGCGATGCGCAATGGCATCGCCGCACTCGCGCTCAATCCACTGCAGATCTTCGAGCGGCGCATCGTCAGCTGGTCCCCCGCACCCGTCACCGGCGTCGATCCCTCCAATCCTGGTGACAGCGTCGCCATCGACGGGTCGCGCATCCTGTTCGGCGGCAGCAGCGGCCAGTGGATGGGCACGCTGTACGAAAGAAATTCCGATACCGGGGTCTGGGGTCCGACGTCGATCCTGCCCGGCGACCACCGTGGTGGTGACATCGAATTCACGGGCGGGCCGGTCGACATCTCCGGCGGCCGGGCGCTGGTCTTGAGTCCCTACAACGAAGAAGATCCGCCGCTCGCCAGCCCCTCGGTCTCCGTGTTTCGTGACTGGGGTCCACCAGATCGCTTCCTGCGCCAATCGGACATCCGCAACTCCGCGGCCGCGCCGCTCGGCTTCGAGGCCGCGATACGCGGCGACGAGATCTTCATCGCCGGCACCAACCGGTCGGGCACGCGCGTCTATCGACCCGCGCCGAGCGACGCCTGGGAAGAATTCGACAAGCTGCAGCCTCTCGACAGCCACATGGGTGGCGGCGTCACGAGCGTCATCGAGAGGAACCATCTGTTCGTCATGCAGCGGAACTGGAACGCGGAGCGCGCGGCCTACGTCATCA
>Ga0157380_10003475_pt1 | contig 10819 bp, 9 predicted proteins | sample S35metaG_FD_119757 | JGI IMG/M metagenome (GOLD analysis project Ga0157380, IMG submission 119757) | Switchgrass rhizosphere microbial communities from Kellogg Biological Station, Michigan, USA - S3-5 metaG | ecosystem: Host-associated > Plants > Roots > Rhizosphere > Soil | place: USA: Michigan...
CCTACCTGATCGCGTGCACGAGCTACGACTCTGCCGACGAAGCCGCTGCGATCAAGGGTTACCTGCAGTACGTGATCAGCAGCGAAGGCCAAAAGGGAGCGGCGGAAGAGGCCGGCTCGGCGCCGCTGCCGGCCTCGCTGGCGAAGAAGTTCCGCCCCGCCGTCGAAGCGATCGAGTAGCGCTTCACCTGGCCGGGCCCGCCGCCGCTCGCTCGCGAGTTGGGCTTTTACATCTTTTTTACATCCTCGACACAGGCAGGTAACAAGCTGCCTGGGGGCCGCTGAGAGTGTGGCGACGTCAGCGGCCGCAGGGCCGTCAACCGGAGTGAACAACGAGAAGGAGACAGAGTGATTAGCTCTAGATTGCTCGTGGTCCTCGCCTCCGCTGCCGTCCTGGCGGTCGGGGTTGCGGCCTGCGGTAGCGACGACGAAAGCACGGCCGGCGGCAGTAGCGACCTTTCGGGGTCGATTCGCATCGACGGCTCGAGCACGGTGGCACCGCTCACCGAGGCGGTCGCCGAGCAGTTCGAATCCGAGAGCTCCGGCGTCAAGGTGACGGTCGGCACCTCGGGCACCGGAGGGGGCTTCGAAAAGTTCTGCGCCGGCGAGACCGCGATCTCCGACGCATCCCGCGCGATTGAGCCTGAAGAGGTCGAAGCCTGCGAGAAGCAGGGGATCTCCTACGAGGAGGTGCGGGTCGCGACTGACGCCCTCACCATCGTCGTCAACCCCGACAACCCGGTCAACTGCCTCACCGTCGATCAGTTGAGCGCCGTTTGGGGCCCGGACTCCGGGCTCGACAACTGGAGCCAGATCCCCGGTCTCGAAGAGGAATTCGACGAGGAGCTGGCGCTCTTCGGCCCTGGCACGGACTCCGGCACGTTTGACTACTTCACCGAGGAAATCAACGGTGAAGAGGGCGCCTCGCGCAAGGACTACAACAACGTCGGCGAGAACGACAACGCCACCGTCACCGGCGTCGAGGGCTCGCCGGGTGGCATGGGTTACTTCGGCTACTCCTTCTACCAGGAGAACGAAGACGCTCTGAAGGCGCTTGAAGTCGACGGAGGCAAAGGCTGCGTTGCCCCCTCGGCGGCAACCGCCCAGAACGACGAATACGTGCCGCTTAGCCGGCCGCTCTTCATCTACCCAAGCGCCGAAGCGCTGGAAACGCCCGAGGTGAAAGCGTTCGTCGACTACTACCTCGACAACGTCAACGACGTCGCCGAAGCAGTCGGCTTCATCCCGCTGACCGAAGAGCAGCTGGAAGCGTCCAAGGACGCGGCCGCGACTCTGACCGAATAGGCGAAGGACGGAGCGAGCCGCGGTGGAGGCGAGGACGGCAGCCGGCGATTCGGCGGGGGGACCCTCCCGCCGGCTGCAGCCCAGCGGTCCTCGCTACGGCGAGAAGGTCATCAAGGGCCTTCTCGCCGCCTGCGGCGTGCTCTCCGTCCTCACCACCACGGCGATCGTCCTCTCCCTGCTCGGGCCGACGATCGGCTTCTTCGAGATCGTCTCGGGCAAGGAGTTCTTCTTCGGGATCGACTGGACGCCCCAGTTCGAGCCACCCAGCTTCGGCGTGCTGGCGATCGTCGCCGGCACCCTCAACGTGACCCTTTGGGCGATGCTGTTCGCGGTCCCGATTGGCCTCGGCACCGCGGTCTACCTCAGCCAGTACGCCAATCCCCGGGTGCGCAAGACGGTCAAGCCGGTGCTTGAGGTCCTCGCCGGCATCCCCACGGTGGCGATCGGCATCTTCGCGCTCACCTTCATCCTGCCCGAGATCATCCAGCCGCTCTGGCCCGGCGAGTTCCTCGGCGGGGCGGTCGGCAAGCCGTTCATGGCGCTTGCCGCCAGCCTCGGCCTCGGCCTGATGGTGGTGCCTATCATCGCTTCGATCTCCGACGACGCGATGTCCGCGGTGCCCCGCGGGCTGTCCGAGGGCGCTTACGCGCTCGGCGCGACCAGGGCCAAGGTGGCGGTGAGGGTGATCTTCCCGGCGGCACTCTCGGGCATCGTCGCCTCGGTGGTGCTGGCGATCTCGCGCGCTCTCGGCGAGACGATGATCGTCCTCATCGCTGGCGGCGGCACCCCGAACTTCACCCTCAACCCGGTCGAATCGATCCAAACGATGACCGCATACATCGCCACCACGGCGACGGGCGACATCTCCACCGGATCGCTCGATTACAAGTCGGTCTTCGCGGTCGGCGCCGTCCTCTTCGCTCTCACCCTGGCGATGAACGCGATCAGCATCAGGCTCACTCGCAGGTACCGCGAGGTCTACGAGTGATGGCTGGTCCCGAGACGGCCAGCCCCCGCAACCGCCTGGCGATCGCCGGCGCTCGCGCGACCACGGCGGCGATGCTGCGCGAGCAGCCGCGAGGCGACGTGATTCGCAACGCCGTCTTCGCGGCGCTGCTCCTGCTCGCAGTCCTGATCGCGCTAGCCGGGCTCCTCGCCCTTTTGATCCAGGCCTTCGTTGAAGGCGCCCCGGCGCTGAGCACCGATCTCTTCACCAACCCCCCCTCGACGATCTTCCCCGAGAAAGCGGGGTTCCGGCCGGCGATCATCGGCTCCCTGGAGCTGATCGCCGGTGTGATCGTCTTCGTCGTGCCTGTCGGGATTGGCGCCGCGATCTACCTCGAGGAGTACGCCGACAACACCCGCTGGTGGAACAGGCTGATCGAGGTCAACATCCAGAACCTGGCGGCGGTCCCCTCGATCATCTACGGCATCCTCGGCCTCGCCTTCATCGTCCGCGGCCCGCTCGATCTCGGCTTCATCCTCGTCGCCGGGTCGCTGACGCTGGCGCTGCTGGTGCTGCCGATGGTGATCATCGTCTCCCGCGAGGCGATCAAGGCGGTGCCCGACTCGATCCGACAGGGGTCGCTGGCCCTCGGCGCCACCCAGTGGCAGACGATCCGCACCCAGGTGCTTCCCGCCTCGATCCCGGGGATCGCGACTGGCGTCATCCTCGCCGTTTCGCGGGCCCTGGGGGAGACGGCACCGCTGCTCCTGGTGGGGGCGACGGTCTTCGTCACCTTCGACCCGACCCCGTTCTCGCCCGACGGCTACTCGGCGATGCCGGTGCAGATCTTCAACTACGCGGTGCGCCCGCAGGACGAGTTCCAGGCGCTCGCCTTCGCCGGGATCATCGTTCTGCTCGGGGTCCTGTTGGTGATGAACTCCTTTGCGATATGGCTACGAAATCGTTACGAGCAGAGATGGTAGGTGGGCTAGGGTGAGCGAGAAGATGGCGCAGGACGAGAGCAGAGCCGGGACCGGTCGCGAGGAGCGCGAGGCGGCGGCCGAACGTGCCGCGATCGCGGTGCGGCCCGAGGAGTTCCAGCGGGGGGGTGCCAGCAGGCGCGAGAAGGTCTTCGAGCTGAACGGGGTCGAGGTCCTCTATGGCGGCGTCTCCGCCGTCAAGGGCATCTCGATGGACATCCACCGCAACGACGTGACCGCCCTGATCGGTCCCTCGGGATGTGGCAAGAGCACGCTGCTGCGCTGCCTCAACCGGATGAACGATCTGATCCCGGCTGCGGAAGTGCACGGCGAGCTGCTCTACCACGGTGAGGACCTCTACGGAGCCGACGTGGACCCGGTTCAGGTCCGCAAGCTGATCGGGATGGTCTTCCAGAAGCCGAACCCGTTCCCCAAGTCGATCTACGACAACGTCGCTTTCGGCCCCCGCATCCTCGGGCGCAAGGAGGATCTCGACAAGACCGTGGAGGAGGCGCTGCGTGGAGCGGCGCTCTGGGAGGAGGTCAAGGATCGTCTCGACAGCAACGCCTTCGGCCTCTCCGGTGGTCAGCAGCAGCGCCTCTGCATCGCTCGCTGCATTGCCGTGCAGCCCGACACGATCCTGATGGACGAGCCCTGCTCGGCGCTCGACCCGATCTCGACCGGGAAGATCGAGGATCTGATGATCGAGCTGAAGAAGGAATTCTCGATTGTCATCGTCACCCACAACATGCAGCAGGCGGCGCGCGTCTCCGACCGCACCGCATTCTTGATGGTCGAGCTCGATGCCGACGAGGACAACCGCTGGGGCCGGCTGGTCGAGTACGACGAGACCGAGAAGATCTTCACGAACCCCACCGACCAGCGCACGGAGGACTACGTCTCGGGCAAGGTGGGTTGACGATGGTGGCGGTCGAAACCAGGGTCCACTACCAGGAAGAGCTGGAGCGGCTCGAGGCCAGCGCCCTGGGTGGACTCGACCTCGTCAGCGATGCGCTCGAGCGGACGCTGGAGGCGGTCGAGCACCAAGACGTCGAGCTGGCGCAGCTCGTGGTCGCCGACGACGATCGCATCGACGGCCGCTACCTCGAGGTCCATCAGAGCCTGATCGCGCTGCTGGCCAGGCAGTCGCCTGTGGCGACCGACCTGCGCTTGATCTCTGCCCTCCTGCACGTGCTGAAGAACGTCGAGCGGATGGGCGACCAGTGCGTGAACGTCTGCAAGATGATCCCGCTCTCAGGCAACGAGCCGCCGGCGGATCCGGAGATGGTGAAGCTGATCCTCTCGATGGGCAGCCAGACCCGCAGGTTGATCAGTCAGGCCAAGCGCGCGTTCGAAGAGCGAAACGTGGAGATGGCGCGCGACCTGGTGCGCCAGGACGATGTCGTCGACAACCTCAACCGGGAATGCTTCCGCCTCGCCCTGGAGATCGGGGATGACGCCGACCGCCGCGAGTGGGCGATGACGATGCTGCTCGGGGCGCGGGCGATAGAGCGGATTGGAGACAACGCGGTGGATATTGGGGAGCAAGTTGCCTTCATCGTCACCGGGCTTTTCCGAGAGTTCGAGGACGCCTCGCATCCAAGCTCTTAGGTATGTAGTCCTTGTTCCCCATTGTTCGACGCAACGGTTCCACGCGGCGGGTGGCGCCGATCTGGGGGACCACCCCGAGGAAGCTTTAGCTACCGCAGGGGTGGTGGCACCAGATCGGCGACAGGACCCGCCGCGCTGGTTCGGTTGAGATCCGGGCCGTTTGGGAATATTGGAGACTGCCCCGTGACGCTTTGCGCCGCCATAGATATTGGGTCGAACACGACTCGTGTGCTCGTTGCCGAGCCCGTTGAGGGGCAGTTGAAGAAGGTGATGGAGCAGCGGGCCTATACGCGGATCAACAAGGCGCTTGACTCCGGCGGGGCGATCCTGGCGGAGAAGGTCGCCGAGGTCGCCGAGGTGGTCTCTACGCAGGTCCGGCTCGCGCGCGAGCTTGGCGCCGCGGAGATCAGGGCGGTCGCCACGGCGGCGGTTCGCGAGGCCTCCAACGGCGAGGAGGCGGCTGCGGCGATCGGCGAGGCGGCTGGCGTCCCGGTCTCGATCCTCAGCGACGAGGAGGAGGGGCGGCTCGCCTTCATCGGCGCGACAAAGACCCTCGGGCATCCTGTCGCGGGCAAGATCGGGGTGGTTGATGTAGGCGGCGGATCGACCGAGGTGATCCTGGGCAAGGTGCCGGGCGGCGCCGAAGAGGTCCGCTCGTGGCAGGTCGGATCGGGCGTGCTCGCGGACGAGCTGATCACCTCCGATCCGCCCTCGGCGGCGGAGATCCGCAAGGTCCGCGATCGCATCGACGACCTCTTTGCCGGGGTCCAGATCGAGCGCCCGGTACAGGCGGTCGCGGTTGGCGGCAGCGCCACCTCTCTGCGCCGCTTGGTCGGCGCGGTGCTCGAGTACGAGACCCTGGAGCGTGGGGTCCGGGTCCTCTGCAGCGATCCCGCGGCGGAGGTTGCGCGCCGCTTCGAGCTCGACCCCGAACGGGTCCGCATCCTCGCCACCGGCGTGCTGCTCCTGGAGAAGGTCTCCGAGCTGCTCGGCCAGCCGCTGCAGATCGGCAAGGGGGGCTTGCGCGAGGGCGTCGTCCTCGACATGCTCAATGGCAGCATCAACGGCTCACCCGTTCGCGTCGCTGCCTAGGCGCGACACCCGCGCTCGTTTAGCCTCGAACGCGTGGCACGCGCGCGCAAGGTCGAGCTCGATTGCGAAGCGTCGTTCGCTGCGGCTGCGGCACTCGTAGTCGAGGTTCGCGCAGCGGAGGTCTTTGAGCAGGCATCGGGGGTCCTCGACCTCCAGGACGTCGAGCGGGTTCACGACATGCGGGTGGCAACCCGTCGTCTGCGGGCGGCGCTCGAGATATTCGAGCCCTGCTTCCCCCGTAAGCGCTGGGGCAAGGCGCTGAAGAAGGTAAAGGCGTTGGCTGATGCGCTCGGCGCTCGTCGCGACCTCGACGTCGAAATCGAGCTCCTGGAGGGCCTCGCGGGAGATGTCACGGACGAGGACCGAGATGCACTGATGAGCCTGATCGGGGCATCGCGAGCCGGGCAACTGCGTGCCAACGAGGCACTAGCTCCGTTCGTCTCCGCCAAGCGGCTGAAGAAGTTGCGCCGCCGCCTCGCCAGGCTCGTCGAGGGGGTGGAGGGGTGAAGGCGCGCGAGGTCGAGGGCCTCGATCCCGCAGCGCCGCTGCGCCCGAACGCTGCGCGCATCGTGCAAACGAGGCTCGACGAGCTGCGGGCTTTCGCCGACGAGGCCCTGGCCCCCGACGCGGCGACTGCCCAGCACGACATGCGGATCGCGGCGAAGCGGCTGCGCTACGGGCTGGAGGTCGTCGGGCCGTGCATCGGCGAGGAGGCGAAGGCAGCGCGCGGTGCCGCCAAGCAGCTCCAGTCGGTCCTCGGCGACTTGCACGACTGCGACCTGATGCTGCCCAAGGTCGATTCCATCGAGCCTCTGGCCGCGATCCTGCGCGGGCGCCGCGAGCGCCTCTTCCACGAGTTCGTCGAGCTCTGGCGGGCCGAGGCCAGCAAGGGCACCTGGGCCGTGCTCGAGCGAGCGCTCTAGTCACTGGATGTTCACGCGCGCTTTGCAGGCCGTTCACAAGTTTTCCCTGCTGATGGCGAATTCTGGTCTCGATCAGATCGATTACGAGCAGGGAGACGCCGATGATTTCCCGAGTAGACATGCACTGCCATTCCACCGCCTCGCAGCTCTCGCGGCTCGGGGTTCAGCGCTCGCTTGGATTGCCCGAGTGCGCTACGCCGCCGCAGGAGGTCTACGAGCTGGCCAAGCGGCGGGGGATGGACTTCGTCACGATCACCGACCACGACACGATCGACGGTTGCCTCGAGCTGGCCGACCGTCCAGATTGCTTCGTCTCCGAGGAGCTGACCGCCAGTTTCGCCGGCGAGCCCCAGGCGGTTCACATCCTCTGTTACGGGATCACTCCCGGGGACCATGAGTGGCTGCAGGCACACGCCGGCGACGTAGAGGCCTGCGCCGCATACCTTGACGAGAACGAGATCGCCAGCGCTCTCGCGCATCCGTTCTACAGCGTCGCCGCGCCGCTCGCGCCTCGGCACCGCCGCCGCCTTGCCGAGCTCTTCGGAGTCTGGGAGGTGCGCAACGGATCGCGCGCGGTGGAGCTGAACATGCCGGCCGCGATCTACACCGAGACGCACGGGGGAACCGGCATCGGCGGCTCCGACGACCATGCCGGCGTGGACATCGGCCGCACCTTCACCGAGGTGCCGGTCGCTGCCACGCCGGAAGAGTTTCTGCGCCAGGTGCGCCAGGGCAATGCCTCGGCGGGAGGCGATCAGGGCAGCGCCGCAAAGTGGGCACACGCCGCGATCGCCCTCGCCACCCGCGCCCTCGACCTTCCCCCTTCCGGTGCGCCTTATGGACCTGTGAGGTCCAAAAAGCGCACCGGAACGGTCGATCCCTCGGCGGTGCTGAAGATCGCCCAGCGAGTGCTCGGTGAGGGTGCTGAGCGCGAAGGCAAGGTCGCCGCCGACGTCGGACCCCGGGACGCTCGGGCCCTGCTCGAGGCCTGGTTGCGCTCGGTCGACCTCGACCTGCGCGGTCGCGACCTGCTCGCTTACCTGCAGGCCGACGACTTCTCCCATGCCGACCTCTACCGCCGAGCCCGCCGTACCCACGAGCGACGTCTTCGCGTTGCGATCGCCGACAGCTCCGCCGCGGCTGTGGGCGGCGACATCTGCGCCGCCTTCGGCGGGCTCTTCGACGCCCTCGTGCCTGCGGTGCCCTATGTCCCAGCCACGGCTTTCCTCGGTGCGGAGAAGGCGAAGCTCTCCCCTCGGCCCGGAGAGCGCCGGCGCGTGGCGTTGATTGCGGACGGGATCGGCGCCACGCACGGCGTCACCGCGACGATCGAGAAGATCCGCGAGCTCGGCGTGCCCGGCTTCGAGATCGAGGTCGTTGGCACCGATCCGGGCGTCGACCGGCGGCTGCCGGCAGCAGCCGAGCTCGAGGTTCCCTTCTACGCCGGGATGAGCCTTGGTGTCCCCGGCCTCCCCGGCCTGGTCGAGACCCTGGCCGAGGGCCGCTACGACGCCGTCCACGTCACCGCTCCGGGCCCGGCTGGGGTTGCCGCCACGTTGCTGAGCCGGATCGCGGGAATGCCACTGATCGCCAGCTACCACACGGAGCTGGCCGCCTACGCGGGTATGCGCAGCGGCGACGATCGGCTCGAGTCGATGGCACAGGGCGCTCTCAGTGCCTTTTACCGCGGGCCCGAGTTGGTCCTCTCGCCGAGCCCGGCGGCGGACTGTTCGCTACTCGCGCTCGGCGTCGACTCGGCCCGGCTCGGGCGCTGGGAGCGCGGCGTCGACGTCTCCCGCTTCGACCCGGGCAAGGCGGCGCGAGGGGACTACCCGGGTGAGGTCAAGGTCCTCTACGCCGGCCGGCTCACACGCGAGAAGGGCGTCGACTTGCTCGCCGAGAGCTTCCTCCTCGCCCGCCGCTCCGACCCCCGCCTTCACCTTCTGCTCGCCGGCGGCGGACCCGAGGAGGCACAGCTACGAACGCGCCTCGGCGAGCACGCCACCTTCCTCGGCTGGCTCGAGGGAGAGGATCTGGCCCGGGCCTACGCCAGCTCTGACATCTTCCTTTTCTGCTCAGCCACCGACACCTACGGCCAGGTTGTGCTCGAGGCCGGCGCCAGTGGGGTGCCGGTCGTCGCGGTCGCCGAAGGTGGACCCGCGTCGCTGATCGAGAACCGCCACACCGGGATGCTCTGCCAGGCCGACGCCGACCACCTTGCCGGCACCGTTTTGCAGCTCGCTGCCTCGCCACTGTTGCGTCGTCATCTCGGAGCCTCGGCCGCCCGCGCCGCCCGCGCCCGCTCGTGGGAGGGGGCGCTCGAGCAGCTCGCCGCGGGCTACGGCCGTGTCTTCTCCGCGACCGGCCAGGCAGCCGGGCAAGTGTTCACCCGAGCTGCCTGAGCCCTGATGGGATGGCGGAAGCACGGCAGTACGATTGGCCGATCGAAGATCCGGCTCTCTACTTCAACCGCGAGCTCTCCTGGCTCGACTTCAACCAGCGGGTGCTGGAGCTTGCCGAGGACCCCGAGGTGCCGCTGCTGGAGCAGGTCCGCTTCTGCGCGATCTACGCCTCCAACCTGGACGAGTTCTACATGGTCCGGGTAGCTGGCCTTTTCGACCAGCTCGACGCCGGGATCGACGCTCGCGGCCCCGACGGCCTCGGTCCCGGCGCGCAGATCGACGCGATCCAGGCGCGGGTCCTGGAGCTCGACCGACGCCTGCACCGCTGCTTCGAGGGCAAGCTCCGACCGGCGTTGGAGCAGCACGAGATCCGCATCGTCACGCTCGGCTCGGCGACCGACGGGGAGCGCCGCGAAATCGACGAGCGCTTCCATGAGCAGGTTTTCCCGGCGCTGACGCCGCTGGTGATCGGCCTCGGGCGGCCCTTCCCCTACATCTCCAACCTCTCGCTCAGTCTCGGCGTGCTGCTTCGCGACCCCGACAGCGGCACCGAGATCATCGCCCGCGTCAAGGTGCCGAAGGAGCTGCTCGGCCGCTTCCTGCCCGTCGGGGATGACGGCAAGGCGTTCGTGCCCTTGGAGGAGGCGATCGCCGCCAATCTCGACGTGCTCTTTCCCGGCACCGAGGTCGTCGACCACGGCTACTTCCGCGTCACCCGCGACGCCGACTTCACCGTCTCCGACGAGGCGGACGACCTCCTGCAGGCGGTCCAGGACGAGATTCGCCGCCGCCGCTTCGGCGAGGTCGTGCGGCTGGAGATCGCCGCCGGGATGAACCCGAAGCTGCGCCAGCAGCTGATCGACGCGTTGCGGCTCGAGGACCGCGAGGTCTACGACGTCGACGGGCTGATCGACCTCGCCGACCTCACCGCGGTTGCCGACATTCCCGGTCACGCCGAGCTGCGTTACCCGCCCTGGACTCCCGTGACCCAGCCGCGCCTGCAGGGCGAGGACGACGAGCCCGTCGACATCTTCGCGGCGATCCGCCACGACGACATCCTCGTCCACCATCCCTACGACTCGTTCGCCACTTCGGTCGAGCGCTTCGTCGAGCAGGCGGTCGCCGACCCCGACGTGCTGGCGATCAAGCAGACGGTGTACAGGACCAGCGACGACTCCCCGCTGGTCCCCTCGTTGATCCGCGCCTCCGAACGAGGCAAGCAGGCGGTCTGCATGGTCGAGCTGAAGGCCCGCTTCGACGAGGAGGCAAACATTCACTGGGCGAAGTCGCTGGAGGAGTCTGGCGTGCACGTCGTCTATGGCATTCCCGGCTTGAAGACCCACGTGAAGGCGATCGTCGTCGCCCGCCGCGAGGGAGACCGGGTGCGCGAGTACGTCCACATCGGCACCGGCAACTACCACCCGAAGACGGCTCGCCTCTACACCGACTTCGGCCTCTTCACCGCGGACCAGGAGATCGGCGCCGACGTCGCCGAGATGTTCAACTTCCTCACCGGGTATGGGCGGCCTGCCGAGTACCGCAAGGTGCTGGTCTCGCCGAC
>Ga0157380_10003478_pt1 | contig 10814 bp, 2 predicted proteins | sample S35metaG_FD_119757 | JGI IMG/M metagenome (GOLD analysis project Ga0157380, IMG submission 119757) | Switchgrass rhizosphere microbial communities from Kellogg Biological Station, Michigan, USA - S3-5 metaG | ecosystem: Host-associated > Plants > Roots > Rhizosphere > Soil | place: USA: Michigan...
GTGGCTCCTGGGACCGCGCCGTATTGTAGTTCCAGTAGGCCGAACTGCTGGCCTGAATTGCGCGGCGCAGCAGGTCTATGGCCTTATGTCGCGGAAAACTCACGCGCCAGGCCAGCGCCAGGCTCCGTTTGGGGGCCGGTGCCGCGAACGGGCGGGTGACCAGCAGATTCGGGGCGTACAGCGGCGCTTCGGCCGCGGTCTGCGGAAGGATGGTCACGCCGAGCCGCGAGGCCACCATATGGCGCAGCGTTTCGAGCGTCGCGCCCTGAGTAAAGGTACGCACGCCGGCGCCGGTTTCCTGGTGCGGATCGAGCTGCGGAAAGGCCGCCAGGATCTGCTCGCGCAAGGAATCGCCCTCGCCTAACAACAAGAGCTCCGAGGGGATGAGGTCGGCGGGCTGGATCTGCGCCTTGCTGGCGAGACGATGATCGGCCGGCAGTAGCAATACGAAGGGTTCGTCGAACAGCGGCTGCGTCACCACGTCGACCTCGACGAACGGCGCGGTGATCAACAGCGCGTCGAGATCCCCATTACGCAGCTTGGTGGCGAGCTCAGTGACGTTGCCCTCCTCCACGTACAGCGACAGCTTGTTAGTCGTCTCCTGCAGCAGTGGGATGAACTGCGGCAACAGGTAAGGACCGATGGTGGGCAGCGTGCCGAGCGCGATCGGGCCTTCGAGCTGATCCTTGTCCGCATCCGCTACGTCCTTGATTGCGGCAGCCTGCTCGAGCACACGAGAGGCCATCGACACGATTTTCTCGCCGAGCGGCGTCGGCAGGACTTTCTGCTTGCCGCGCTCGAACAGCACGCCTAACTCTTCCTCGAGCTTCTTGACCGCGATGCTCAGCGTCGGCTGGCTAACGTGGCAGCGCTCGGCGGCGCGGCCGAAGTGCTGCTCCTGCGCGAGGGCGACGATATAGCGGAGTTCGGTCAGGGTCATGGACGGCATCTTCACCCTGTCGGGTAATGCAAGTCCAACCGGCCTCGGTCAATTGCGCTTGTTGCCGTGCTCGTAGCTCGTCGATTCCTGGTACTGATCGACGCTGCCATCCGGCTTGTAAGAGACCGCGGCCTTGACGATCTGGACCTGGTCGCCGAGGTACTTGTACGACACCAGCCCGACCACGCGGTCGCCGGCGTACATGTATTCGCGCAGTGGCTTCCGGTACCCCGCACTGTTGGGATCGTTGTCGATCTCCTTGATCACCTTGCCGTTGTCGTCGGGGACGAACTCGATCAGCGCATTGTCAGGCGAGACCATGAGTGCGGCGAGCCGCGGATCGCTCGTCGCCGGCCGCGAAGGCGTTCCACTTCTCGAAGCCGGGACGGGCGCGGCGGCGACGGGTTTCGCCGGCTCGGGGCGCACGCTCTCGTCCTCGGGCTGCGCCGCCGCGGGCACCTGATCGCCTGAGTCGCTGGCGAAATAGAGCACGCCCGCGAAGACGGCCACGGCCAATACTCCAATGATGATCGCCTTCTTTACGACCGGGCTCGTCATTGTCCGGTGAACACCACGTCATCGATGCGCGCCGAATCGCTGGCTGACCCGCCGTACGAGTCCCTTTGGTATCGCCACTCGATTTCGTGAATGCCGAGCGCCAACTGAAGCGTGTGGTTGTACCACTGCGGGCCGCCGGACAAATACAGCGACTGCGCTCCATCGACATATACGTCCATGCGATTGCAGCAGCTCCCGGAATCGACTCGCGCCCAGAAGCTGAGTACGCCTGCCGTGAAGAATCCTCTGAACTTGACGCTGCTGGTCTGCCCATTGCTGACGCTGCCGGATTTGAAGCTCGCAGTGCCGGCATGCGGTATCAACGTATCGGTCGCCCAGCCCGCGCTGCTGCTCGACGGCACTGTCCAGGCGGCGAGGTTCGGCGTTCCCTCGAAGGTCTGGCTATATGTCGTGAGCGGCTGCGGCACGCCGGATGGATCGTTCGGATTGCCGCCATACAACACTTCGTCGAAGTCGGTGTAGCCGTCATTGTCCGTGTCCGCATCCCGCGGATCGGAGTGATGCGTGACGACTTCGGCCTGATCGCTCAAGCCATCGCCATCGGTATCCGTCTTCGCGGGATTGGTGTTGTAGGTGACGATCTCCTGCTGGTCAGTGAGTCCATCGCCGTCGGTATCGACCACCTGCGGGTTCGACTGGTGCTGATACTCCGACAGATTGTTGACCCCGTCCGAGTCGAGATCAGTCAGCGCGTCGGCGGCATTCGAATCGTTCAAGCCGTAGAGATCCTCCCACCAGCGTGGGATCTGGTCGGCATCCTGATCGTAGAAAGGCAGGCGAATGAATGCCGTCGTGTTGTTCATGACGTGCACCAGGTAGGCCTCGGTGGTGCCGAACACCACGCGGAGCGGCTGGCCGAGGTATTGATAGGACCGCAGCACCGCGCGCGTATTCGTGTCGCGGATCTCGACGCGGTCGGTGGTATCCACGTCGACCAGCACGGCGCCGGTCCACTGCGCATCCTTGATCGCCTTGCCCAGCGAGCCCGTCAGACTCAAGCCCGAGCGGCTGAAGAAATTGCCGCCGCCTGTCAGGACCTGCTCTCCGTCGGGGGAGTCGCGGATCGGCGGGGTCCAGCCGTAGTCGCCGTGATACGGCGTCTCGCCCGCCGACGCGATCTGGCCCGTGGCCTGATCGATCTCTTCGAAGTGCAGATCGCTCGGCGACTGATCGCGGAAGAAGTACACGCGCGAGCTCACCGGATCCCAGGTGAATTCGGGTGAGGAGTAGTTCCATTCCGCCGAGTCCGTGATGATGCCGGCGCTGTTGATGACGTAATGCGTCGCCCAGGCACCACTGTAGTCCTGCGCGAGCACGTAGTTGCCCACGGACGCGAGGCCACCGACCGCCGTCGCCACGTTCGCGAACGGAACCTCGGTGGGACCGGTCGCCGTCACGTCGAGGTAACGGATCGCGCCGGTTTCATAACCGAAGTACAGGCGCTGGTGGGCGCTCGAATACGCCATCCTGTTCGGCGCGATCGTGGCGAAGCCCTGGTTGATGCCGACGATGTAGGGATTGAGATACGCGCCCGTGGCGATCGACCAGCGAAACACACGCCGGTTGGCGGAGCTCAGTAGATAGACGGTGTCACCGGCGCTGACCACCTTGTCCGGAATATAGTTCGGGATGGTCGCGCCGTAGTTGCAGACGCCCCCCGTGCCATGCGCCGGCAGCCAGCACGCAGCATCCTGAGGAAAGGAGTCGAGCGTCAGGCCCGTCGTGCTGTCGGCCTGGCTTCTGCCGGGATTCCAGGCATCCGGATATCCGTCCCGATCGGTGTCGACCGAGGCTGCCCGATCCAGCGGAAAGGCATCCTGTGCATTCAGCACGCCGTCGTTGTCGCTGTCGTCGTTGGGGACATAGTTTTGGAACTGCACGGTGCCGTTGTTGTTGACGAGCACCACCATCGCCGTATCGGAGCCCAATACGCGCAGAGCCTGGCCGGTGAATGACACCTGCTCTAGCAAGGAGAGGTTGCTGCTGCTCAATCGACGCAGCGTCGTCTGATTGCTGCCGGTCGCCAGTGTGACCAGCGAACCGTTGGCGAGCCAGCGCGCGTCGGTCACCTGCAACCCCAAGGAACCCGACCACGTCAGACCGCTCTGGTTGTAGATATCGCCGCTGCCCAACAGGACGTATGCGCCGTTGGTCGAGACGCGGATCGGCGGCTCGATGCTGTAGGCGCCGTGATAAGGAGTCTCGTCGTTGGAGGTGATGAGGCCCGTGCCCTGATCGATCACTGCATAGTGAAGGTCGTTGGGACTGTAGCCATCGCGAAAGAAGTAAACTCGCGAGTTGACCGCATCCCAGGCGTAATCACGCGAAGAGACGCCGTATCCCCAGCCCTGCGCCGTGATGACGCCTGCGGTGCTGAACACGTAGCTGCCGGACATCGCCTGTGCGAGCACGTAGTTGCCGGCGCTAACCAGCGCCTGTATGGCCGTCGACGAGTTCGCAAACGCCACTTCCGCCGCACTGCCGGTCACATCGATGTAGCGGATCGCACCCGTGCTGTAGCCGAGATACAACCTCTGCTGACCGCTCGAATACGCCATGGTCGTCGGCGCCGCGGTACTGAAACCCTGGTTGATACCGACGATGTAGGGATTGAGATACGCGCCGGTGGAAATCGACCAGCGATACACCCGGCGGTTGGCCGAGCTCAGTAGATAGACGGTATCGCCGTTCTGGGCGACCTGATCTGGAATGTAGGCCGGAATCGTGGCGCCGTAGTTGCAGACGCCACCTATGCCGTGCGACGGCAGGTAACACGCCGAATCATTCGGGAATGAATCCAGCGTCAGGCCCGTCGTGCTGTCGGCCTGGATGCGGCCCGGGTTCCACGCATTGGGATATCCGTCCTGATCGGTATCGACCGAGGCGGCGCGATCCAGCGGGAATGCGTCCACCGTGTTCAACACGCCATCGCCGTCGCTGTCGTCATTGGGCACATAGCTGTGGAATTGCACGGTGCCGTTGTTGAGCACCAGCACCACCATCGCCGTATCGGAGCCCACCACGCGCAGCGCCTGTCCGGTGAACGTCAGCTGCTCGAGCGTCGCGAGGTTGGTAGCCCCGAGGCGGCGCAACGTCGTCTGGTTGCTGGCGGTCGTGAGCGTCACCAGCGAACCGTTCGCGAACCAGCGTGCATCGGCGAGCTGGCTGCCCACGGCACCCACCCAGGTGAGCCCGTTCTGGTCGTAGAGATCGCCGGTGCCGAGCAGGATGTACTGTCCGTTCGCGGACACCCGTATCGGCGTACCGACACCGTGATCGCCGTGATAGGGCGTCTCGCCCGCCGAGGCGATCTGCCCCGTCGCCTGATCGATCACTTCGTAGTGCAGGTCGTTGGGGCTGGTGTCGTCACGCAGGAAGTACACGCGCGAGGTATTTGGATCCCACGCGTACTCCCTCGAGAAGTAGTTCCACTCCGCCGAATCGGTGATGACGCCGGCGCTGTTGATCACGTAGTGCGTGGCCCACGCGCCACTGTCGTCCTGCGCGAGCAGGTAGTTGCCGACGCTCGCCAGACCGCGGACCGCGAGTGCCGTATTGGCGAATGCGGTTTCCGTCGGGCTGCCCGCGGTCACGTCGATGTAGCGGATCGCGCCCGTGTCATAGCCGAGATACAGGCGCTGCTGGGCGCTCGAGTAAGCCATGGTCGTCGGAGCGACCGTGCTGAAGCCCTGATTGATCCCCACGATGTACGGATTGAGATACGCGCCGGTGGAGATCGACCGGCGATACACGCGCCGATTGATGGAGCTCAGCAGATAGATCACGTCACCCTGGCTGACGACCTGATCCGGCGTGTAGTTCGGAATGGTCGCGCCGTAGTTGCAGGTGCCGCCAACGGTGGCGTGCGACGGCAGGTAACACGCCGAATCCTGCGGGAACGCATCGAGCGTCAATCCGGTAGTACTGTCGGCCTGCGTGCGGCCCGGATTCCAGGCATTCGGATAACCATCGCGGTCCGTATCGACCGAGGCCGCGCGATCCAGCGGGAATGCGTCAACCGTATTCAACACGCCGTCGCCATCGCTGTCGTCATTGGGAACGTAGTTATGGAACTGCACGGTGCCGTTGTTGAGCACCAGCACCACCATCGCCGTGTCGGAGCCCACCACGCGCAGCGCCTGGCCGGTGAACGACAACTGTTCCAGTGTGGCCAGGTTGGTGCTGCTCAATCGACGCAGCGTCGTCTGGTTGTTGGCGGTGGTGAGTGTCACCAGCGAACCGTTGGCCAACCAGCGCGCATCGGCAATTTGCGAGCCCAACGAGCCCGACCATGTCAGCCCGGTCGCGGCGTAGATGTCGCCGCTGCCGAGAAGGATGTTCTGGCCATTGCCGGACACCCGGATCGGCGGCTGGATGTTGTACGAGCCGTGGTAAGGCGTCTCGCCCGTGGAGGCGATCTGACCGGTCGCCTGGTCGATTACTTCAAAGTGCAGGTCGTTCGGGCTGGTGTCGTCGCGGAAGAAGTAGACGCGCGAAGTGACCGGGTCATACGCGTAGTCGCGCGAGTAGTAGTTCCACTCCGCCGAGTCTGTGATGACGCCGGTGCTGTTGATCACATAGTGCGTCGCCCACGCGCCGCTGCTGTCCTGGGCAAGCAGGTAGTTGCCGACACACGCCAGGCCGCGCACCGCCAGCGCCGTGTTCGCAAATTGCACTTCGCCCGTGTTGCTGCCGGAGACATCGATGTAGCGGATCGCTCCGTTGTCATAGCCGAGGTACAGCCGCTGCTGTCCGCTCGAGAGCGCCATGGTGGTCGGCGCGACGAAGCCGAACCCCTGGTTGATCCCCACGACGTACGGATTGAGATAGGCGCCCGTGGAGATGGACCGGCGATACACGCGGCGGTTGGCAGTGCTCAATAGATAGATGACGTCGCCGTGGGTGGCGACCTGATCGGGCGTGTAGTTCGGAATGGTCGCGCCGTAATTGCAGGCGCCACCGCTGCCGTGCGATGGCAGGTAACACGCCGAATCATTCGGAAATGCATCCAGTGTCAGTCCCGTGGTGCTGTCGGCCTGAGTCCGTCCGGTGTTCCACGCATCGGGATATCCGTCGCCATCGGTATCAACCGAGGCCGCGCGATCCAGCGGGAAGGCGTCCACCGTATTCAACACACCGTCGCCATCGCTGTCGTCGTTCGGTACGTAGATCTGGAATTGCACGGTGCCGGCGTTCTGCACCAGCACCGCCATTCTCGCGTCCGTTCCGACCACGCGCAGTGCCGTACCCGTGAACGACAACTGTTCCAGTATCCCGAGATTGGTGGCGCCGAGTCGTCGCAGCGTCGTCTGGTTGTTCCCGCTGGTCAGCGTGACCAGCGATCCGTTGGCCAACCAGCGTGCGTCAGCAATCTGAGCGCCCAATGAGCCCGACCATGTCAGCCCGTTCTGCGCGTAAATGTCGCCGCTGCCGAGAAGGATGAGTTGCCCGTTGCCCGAGACGCGGATCGGCGGCTGGATGTTGTACGAGCCGTGGTAAGGCGTCTCGCCCACCGAGGCGATCTGCCCCGTCGCCTGATCGATCACTTCATAGTGCAGGTCGTCCGGGCTCATGTTGTCGCGGAAGAAGTAGACGCGCGAAGTGACCGGGTCCCATGCGTAGTCGCGCGAGTAGTAGTTCCACTCCGCCGAATCCGTGATGACTCCGGCGCTGTTGATCACGTAGTGCGTCGCCCACGCGCCGCTTCCGTCCTGCGCGAGCACGTAGTTGCCAACGGCTGCGAGGCCACCCACAGCCATCGCCGTGTTCGAGAACGCGGTCTCGGTCGGGGCGCTCGCCGTCACGTCGATGTACCGGATGGCTCCGGTGTCATAGCCCAGGTACAACCGCTGGTGCCCGCTGGAGTACGCCATCTTCGTCGGCGCCACGGTGCTGAAGCCCTGGTTGATTCCGACGACATACGGGTTCAGGTAGGCGCCCGAGGCGATCGACCAGCGATACACGCGCCGATTGGCCGTGCTCAGTAGATAGACGGTATCTCCGTTCTGGACGACAAGATCCGGGATGTAGTTCGGGATCGTGGCGCCGTAGTTGCAGGTCGTGCCACTGCCGTGCGCCGCAAGCCAGCAGGCGGAATCCTGCGGAAATGCGTCGAGCGTGAGGCCCGTGGTGCTGTCGGCCTGGGTCCGGCCGGTATTCCACGCGTCGGGGTATCCGTCGCGGTCAGTATCGACGGACGCGGCACGATCGAGCGGGAACGCGTCTGCCGTATTCAACACACCGTCGCCGTCGCTGTCGTCGCTGGGTACGTAGGTCTGGATCTGCACCGTATTGTTGTTGACGAGAACCACGGCCATGCGCGAGTCCGTGCCCAGTACGCGCAGCGCCTGGCCGGTGTAAGTGAGCTGCTCGAGGGTCGGCAGGCTGGTCGCACCGAGTCGGCGAAGAGTCGTCTGGTCACCCGTGGTCGTCAGCGTGACCAGCGACCCGTTGGCGAACCAGCGTGCGTCAGCCACCTGCGAGCCCAGGGCGCCCGACCATGTCAGCCCGTCCTGCGCGTAGATGTCGCCGCTGCCGAGCAGCACGAACTGGCCGTTCGTCGACACGCGAATGGGAGGTTGAATGTTGTAGGAGCCGTGATACGGCGTCTCACCCGACGAGGTGACGAGACCCGTCGCCTGATTGATCACGTCATAGTGCAGGTCGTTAGGGCTAATCCCGTCCCGAGTGAAATAGAGTCGGGAGGTGACCGAGTCCCATGCGGTCTCACGCGAGTATCCGTAGTAGTACCCGCCCTGGTCGGTGACGACGCCGTTGCTGTTGAGGATGAATCCTCCGTCGTAGCTATAACTGCCCGCCTGTGCGATCAGGAAATTGCCGGCATTGCCCAGGCTGGTCACTGCGGCCGCCAGGCTCGCGAACGCGACCTCGGCCGGGGTAGCGGCATTCACGTCGATCTGCCGGACGGCTCCGGTGTCATAGCCGAGATACAGACGATGGTGAGCGGTCGAGAACGCCATGGTCGTCGGAGTGAGCGCGACCGAACCCACGTCGTACGGATCGAGGTAATGGGCTTCGGAGATCGACCATCTGAATACGAAACGGTTGGCGCTGTTCAACAAATAGACGACGTCCTGCCCGTCGTATGCGATGGCGTCCGGTACGTAGTTGGGCAGCTCCGAAGTCACATCGAAATCGCAGCTCACGCCGCCAACGGTGACGCGCACGCGTGTATTCCGCGAATAGCCCGAAGACGCCCGCACTCGGACCGTCAGCGCCTGACCGGCGCCAATGGTTCCAGCGGCACTGGTAAACGCACCGCCGCCGATCGCGTATTCACCATCGACGATGGTGATCGGGGCAGGAGTATTGATGCCGGTGATGTTGGCGCTCGCCGAGGAGACCCACGCTCCGCGCGTCGCGTTGACGCTTCTCTGGAACTGGAATGCATCGGGCGTCGTGTCCGCGGCCAACGTGGTGGCGGAGAACGTGGCCGAGACTCCGCCTACCGTCAGGATCGCGCTGGCCGCGGTCGAAAACTGGCTGGAGGCCGTGACTCGAACCTGGAGCCTTTGCCCGTTGGCTACCGAGCCGGCGGCAGAGGTGAAGGCGCCACCATTGATCGAGTACTCGCCACCGGTGATCGAGACCGCCGCGTTCGAGCTCAAGCCCGCGACGGTGATCTCATTGGATGTGATGACGGCCGACAGCGCTGACCCGGTTTGACCGGTGAACACGAAAGAATCGGGAGTGGTATCGACCGGAGGTGGTGGTGGAGGTGAACCCGAACCGCCGCCGCCTCCCCCGCAACCCGCGAGCAACGCCAGCAAACCCATGACAACCAAGGTTGATGTTTGACGAATCACTCGCGTCACTCCCGTCTTGAGCAATCAGTGCTTGTTCTGCCCACGCGGACTCAATGAGCCAACTACCGCGTGTGTGCTCCCGTCTTTATCTATTGGTTTTTGCACGGGCTGAAGAATGATAGCCGCGCATGCATGCCACGCGGAACATTCATGAAAACCAGCCTATGACATAACCCCCCGGGGCCATGTGCACCCCCGTGGGTTCTCTGTCGTGACGACGGAAAATCTGCCAATCACGGGGCTGGAAAGGGTCTAGGGAAGCGGGCTGATCCCCTCGCTGTGCACTATCCACTGCCCGTTGGGCGGAAACCCCGGATTGAGCTCATGCACGTCGCTGCCACCCGCGACCATGAGCGCCACGGCCAGCAACAGCGAGCCGTTCGACGGGAAGTAGGTTTCGGCGGCGCGGCGGTAACCGGGTCCGTCATTCGAGGCATTGGTGAGAAGCTCGGACACGTTCTGGTCGAGATGCACTCGCGGCGTCATGCCGGAAATTCCAAACTTGAAGTTCGGGCCGTCCGACAAGAGAAAATCCACCGCCTTCTCGGGCTCATCCAGTCGCGTTGCCGTCATTGCGAGCATGGGCCAGTCCCAGCCCCAGGTCTGGCGCAGGTCCCAGTCCTTGAGCACGGCATCCAGCGTGCGGCGCATGGTCTCGCGATCGGCGCCCCAGCCCGGCAGCAAACCCAGCGCGGCGACGAACGACGGATGATCGCGGTTCGGACATTCGGGCGCGGTGTTTCCCTTCGAGCATTGCGGCGAACGCGCGCGCTCCCACAGGTCCTGCTGGGACTCCGCGGCAAGATAGATGCCGTCTTTCACCGGCAGCTTCGAAAGCCGGAACAGCAGGTTGTCCCATTTCGGATCCTTCTTCATGCCGAGCCGCACACGCCACTCCTGCGCGGTGGCGAGGCCAAACCGCCAGTACTCGAGCTCGAAGGTGGGATTCCAGGTGTCCAGCGGCTCGAAATTCTCCTGCGCCGGAATGACCGGCGGCCCTAACACGAAGCGATCGGCCTTGCGATCGAAGTATGGCCAGGTGGCGAGCAGCTCGGCGGTCTCGAACACCAGGTCGCGATATTTCTCCAGCGTCTCGCGCGTCGGGCGCGCCTTGTAGAGAGTCTCGGCAAGGTAGATAGGATGGGGCTGCTGCCACATGATGAACGGATTCACCTTGCTCGGGCTCTCGCGCCCCTCGGGCCCTACCATCTTCGGCCACCACGCACCGCGAACACCGTGCGCCTTCGCACGTGCCTTCGCATCGGCGAGCTGCGAGAAATAGAACGTCATGCTCCGTTCGAGCAGCTGTGGACGGCCCCACACGGCGAAGTGCGCCGCGTGCCAGACGTGCATCTCGAGATGGAACTTGCCGTTCCAGCTATTCGAGAAAAGGCCCTCTTCCTGCGGAGGCACACTGCCCGCACTGTTGACGGCCGTGAGGTACTGCGACATCACGATGCGCCGCTCGA
>Ga0157380_10003480_pt1 | contig 10810 bp, 10 predicted proteins | sample S35metaG_FD_119757 | JGI IMG/M metagenome (GOLD analysis project Ga0157380, IMG submission 119757) | Switchgrass rhizosphere microbial communities from Kellogg Biological Station, Michigan, USA - S3-5 metaG | ecosystem: Host-associated > Plants > Roots > Rhizosphere > Soil | place: USA...
CAACCTTGTATTGATTTTCAAAGTCGAGAATAGTCTTAAGTGTCTCTTTAAATTTAATTTCCATTGCAAGCCAAATCGAAACGTCATGAAGAAAAGCCCGGAGTTCTTCCAACTGACTTACCTCAATATCAGTTTCAATAACTTTTTGCCCAAAATCATATTGGAACGAAAATTTTCTCGATCTATGAAACTCAATCAAACCTTTGATCATGACAAAATTTTTCTTGAATTCCTCTGACAATGCGAGCGATAAATGCACCCGCGTTTTATAAAAGAGCGGCGATACTTTGCTAAACAGAATATTTTCAACAACCTGAGCGGCTCCACCATTGCTCAACGCATCGTCCGACGGACTTCCCGATTCTCTATTAATGACCTGTAAATATTGTTCTTCGTGCGAGAGGTTTGCTGACTGTACCATAATGATTCTTGCCTAATTTGAACGGATAATTCCGTGAAAGGATTCGCTGCTCAATAACAATAGTTGCAGATACGGGAAAAGTCAGGTCACCTCGTAATAGGCCTAAAATGTCCTAGTCAATAGGTTGATATTGTTTTTGACACTTTCGGTCAAAGTAGGAACCATTTTCTCCGTTTTTATAGCGGCGAGGAGTTGATAATTTAAGCACAAGGGCCAGGATTCCCCTAATAAACGGTCACTCCGAGTACCTTACGTGGGTCTCTCATTCCCTTTACGCAAAAAATGACGAATAAGTCTTCAAAATCACCAGATACTGCGGAGTTATTTGGAACACTTGTTCTGCTTTGTTAGCTTTCAAAGAACTTATCCAAATTCATGATCAAAAAAATCCTTCCGCTCTGCGTCGCTCTTGCTTCTCTGGTTTCAACACTCTCGGCACAGTCTGTCGCTTCCGACCAAAACACAAGCACCGATTTTAAAAAATTCAAGACCTACGCGTGGCTTGCTCCCGGCGATAGTGTGTTAAACCGCTATCGTAGAGATAAGTTGTATGGAGGATACATCGTTTATTCGGCCAATAAGGAGTTGGCAGCAAGAGGGCTCAAAGTGGATACTCTTAAGCCCGATGCAATTTTTGTCTTCTACACCACTGTACAGGAAATCACAACGTACTCGCAAAGCGCTACCCTCAGCATGGGTGTAGGTGTGGCTGGCCCCGGCTATTATGTGTACGGCGAAGCTCCAGTGGCTGGTGGCAAGATCACCGCTACGACAGAAGAAGATGGCGCACTGAAATACGTGATGTACGATACTCAGACCGGCAAACTGGTTTGGTCCGCAATGGTGGAGAAAACATTCAAACTGAGCGACGACATAGAAAAAATCATCGGCGACTATACCGTTAAGATTTTCAAAAAATATCCAGTAAAAGCGAAAAAATAGCCGATCACGATTCTGACTATTTCCCCTCCCTGAAAGCTTTCGGCGAAACACCAGCATACTTGGAGAAGAACCGGGAAAAATAAGCGGGATCTTCAAAATTTAGTCGATAAGCAACTTCAGAAATACTGTATTCAGTATGCTTCAAATATTTTTCTGCCTCAAGAAACAGAAATTCATTAACAACCTGCAAGGCAGATTTTCCGACTGTCGCTTGACAAATCCTGTTCAAGTGCACCGTCGTAATGTTTAACTCGCGCGCATAATGAGCGATTGATTTCATTGGCGTGTAAGATTTCTTAATACTCCTCAGAAAGAAATTAAAGTAACGCGAGTACGAGCTCGCCGCTTCAATAAAATTACCCGAATTGTCGATGGATAATCGAAAGAGCTTGCTGAGCAGCAAACTAAGCTGACTCTGAAGTATCAAACCCTTTTCAGGCAACTCTTCCCGGATCTCATCGTGCAATTCATAAAGAAGAGACTTTATCGCCGTGTAAGACCTATCCCCAACATTCTTCAAAATTCGGATCTGGCTTAATTCCATTAGCGCGGAAGAAGCTGATCGGAAAACCGTTTCGAGAAAGGAAGTGGAAAGTGTAAGTACCATCCCTTTTATGTTCTTGCTCACCAAAAGGCCGTGCAACGTGTTCTCGGGAATAATTACAATAACGGGGCCTGCGACGGTGTGCTGTTCATCTTCGAATTTATAAGTCACCTTGCCCCTTTCAATCAAAAAAAATTGAAACAAATTTGCGTGCAAATGTTGCTTGATCACCCAATTGTGCTTTTTGCTGCGATACTCCATCGACTCGCAGTGCAGAAAATCAGGCAACAGAATTTCTGCTTCACCATACAACCCAAAACGGACAGGTTTATTTTTTGAAAGGGGCATCGAACAACTAGTTTTTGGTTATGAGTGCCAAAACTTGGCGTTTCGAATGAAAAAGTTAACTATGACCATGAATTGCAGTGATCAGGCTTGATTACGGATGTTTCAATTATCCAAGTATTTTACGCAATAATCCAAAGATAAAAAAATCATCAAAAGTAAATTTGATTACTCTTCAAACAATGCTACCATCAGATGACCGTTGAAACGCAGGTTGGAATTATTGGAGCCGGACCTGCCGGACTAACCCTGGCCTTGTTGCTTCAAAAGGAGGGGTTGTCTCCAATAATCTTAGAATCACGCAGCCAGGCTTATATTGAGGCAAGAACCCGGGCAGGGCTTTTAGAACAGAATACCGTTACCTTATTCAATGAGTTGGGAGTGGCCGACCGATTGAATAAGGAAGGTCTCGTGCATCGGGGAGTTTATTTAAGTTTTGATGAACAAAGAATTCGCATTCCGTTCGATGAACTGACGGACGGACGTTGTATCACCATTTATGGTCAGCAGGAAGTTGTAAAAGATCTGGTAAAAGCTTGTTCCGAACGAGGCATCAACATCATCTTCGAAGCTGATGTAACGGATATCCAAAACATTAACTCAAAATCTCCATCAATTATATATCAGCACAATGGAAAATCGCAGTTGTTGACGTGTGGGTTTGTCGTGGGATGCGATGGCTTTCATGGAATAGCAAGAAAATGTTTTCCCAATGGTTCTTACCATGAATTTATAAAAGAATATCCCTTCAGTTGGCTTGGTATACTTGCCTACGCGAAACCTGCTACCGATGAGCTCATATATGCGTATCATCAAAGAGGATTTGCTTTGCATAGCCTTAGAAGTGATAAAGTCAGCCGGCTTTATTTGCAGGTTAGTAATGAAGATTTGATCGACAACTGGAGCGATTACAGAATTTGGAATGAGCTTTCATTGCGTTTGCATACAAGGGGATTCAGACTAAACGAAGGACCGATATTTGAAAAAGCCATCACGCCGATGCGCAGTTTTATGATCGACAACCTGCAATGTGGACGATTGTTCCTTGCTGGCGACGCGGCTCATATCGTTCCTCCAACAGGAGGAAAAGGATTGAATCTCGCGGTTGCCGATGTAAAATGGCTATCGGACGCCATCATTCAATTTTACAATGCCAAAGATGAAAGGTTGCTTAGTGCATACTCCACGAATGCGTTGCGTAGAATTTGGCGCGCCCAGGACTTTAGTAATTTCATGACAACCTTATTTCACAAGCAAGCATCACAAGGTTCATTTGAATATCACCTTCAAAAGTCAAAATTTGATTACATCAGGTTGTCAAAAGCATTTGCAACAACGTTGGCGGAAAATTACGTCGGGCTCAAAGAAATCTAATATGGTAAACGGGTGAAACGAAACTATCGATATACGGTTTTGGGCTTGCTTTTTCTGGCGACGACGATAAACTATATCGATCGTCAGATCATTGGTTTGTTAAAGCCGACGTTAGAAAAAGAGTTTGAATGGACCGAGCAAGATTATGCCAACATCGTTTTCTGGTTTCAGATGATGTATGCCGCGGGTTATTTTTTATCCGGAAGGTTTATCGACAAGGTAGGTGCAAAAGTTGGCTTCGCGATCGCCGTCTTTTCGTGGAGTATCGCTGCTATGGGTCACGCCTTTGTAAAATCTCTCACGGGCTTTAATGTGGTACGAGGTACTCTGGGATTTTTTGAGGGCGGAAATTTTCCTGCCGCGGTTAAAGCAATAGCAGAATGGTTTCCTGCCAAGGAAAGGTCGCTCGCGAGCGGGATCATGATCAGTGGCACAACCATCGGTCCGATACTTGCGCCTGGAATCGTGCTTTGGCTGGCCGAAAGTTATAATTGGCAAGTAAGCTTTATCGTGACCGGCTCACTGGGACTGATTTGGGTAATTGCCTGGCTATTCTTCTACGAAAAACCCGAGCACAACAAATACATCAATCGTGAGGAGTTGGAATATGTAAAGGACGGCGAAGACGTCCGGGACGAAAATAACAGAGCTCCTCTGCTTTTGTTGTTAAAAGAAAGAGCAACCTGGGGATTTTTTATTGCTACATTTCTGACCGATCCGGTATGGTGGTTTTATCTTTTTTGGCTACCATCCTTTTTAACGTCTAATGGAATGCAACAAAGCGAAATAATTTTACCGATGACCTTGGTCTATTCCGTTACGGCGACGCTCTCAGTTGCTGGCGGGTGGCTTTCCTCTTACTTTATAAAAATAGGGATGACCATAAATCACAGCAGAAAAAGAACCATGCTAATTTGTGTAGCGCTTGCGCTACCGGTTATGCTCATTCGCTTCAGCGGAGACGTCTGGCTCAGCGTCATGATCATCGCAGTCGCCGCCGCTGCTCAAACCATTTGGAAAGGAGTTTTGCTAACCACGGTGGCCGATCAATTTCCTAAAAATGTTGTAAGTTCAGTAACGGGAATTGGTGGTTTGGGAGGTGCGCTTGGCGGAATGCTAACCGCCCATGTCGTTGGTCTCGCGCTTGGCGCATACAAGGCAGAAAATAATCTTCAAGGAGGATATAATTTGATTTTTGTGGCCTGCGGGTCCGCTTATATCATAGCGATATTAATATTCCATACCTTGTCCCCTCAACTCAAAAAAATAAAATTGGAGTCCCTTTAACTTACAATTAATGCTTTTCAATATTCAAGAACATACGATATGAAGTTCATAAATATCAACGGGCATACGCTACACTATAACTTCATTCCTTGCACTTCCAACGCGGCCGATACAACATTTCTATTCATCAATTCGTTGGGCACAGATTTCCGCATCTGGAATGAAGTCGCGGAATTACTAGGGACAATTGGTAACATCTTATTGTTTGACAACAGAGGGCATGGCTTAAGCAGCATTGTCGAAGGCACAGCCACTGTGGATGATTTTGCCGATGATGTAGAAGCATTGCTTCAACAGCTTTCGATAAAAAGATGTATACCCGTTGGATTATCTGTTGGCGGAATGATTGCCCAGGTACTTGCTGTCCGGACCCCATCGAAATTTCCTAAATTAATTCTATGCGACACGCGTCATAAAATTGGAAATGCTCAGATCTGGAACGAAAGAATAGCGACAATCAACGAGAAGGGACTTGCCGCTATCTCCGATGGCGTTATGCAACGATGGTTCTCCCAATCATTTCACGAGACACATCCGGATAAAGTACAGGGTTACAAAAACATGTTGGAGCGGACCCCGGCAATTGGCTATGTACAAACCGTAATTGCTATTCGCGATGGAGATTTAACTGAAACTGCTAAGCAGATTAAAATTCCAACGCTTTGTATCGTAGGTTCGGAGGACAAATCGACTTCACCAGAAGAAGTCAAAAGCCTGTCTGATTTAATAGAAGGCTCAAAGTTTGAAATAATACAGGGCTCCGGCCATATCCCTTGCGTTGATAATCCCGGATTGTTAAGCAAGCTGATCATCGATTTTATAAAGTAGAACAATAAAAAAAGTGCTTATGTCGAATGACTTAATTAAAAAAGGAATGCAAACCCGCAGGAGTGTTTTAGGCGACAAGCATGTGGACAACGCAGAAGCTAATAAAACAGATTTTGACAAAGACTTTCAGGAGTATATCACGACAAATGCCTGGGCATCTGTATGGTCGAGGCCAGGACTGACGAAACGGGAACGAAGTCTTTTAACGATCGCCATTTTAACCGCCCTTGGATATGAAGAAGAGCTTGCTATGCATGTCAGGGCGACAAAGAATACAGGTGCAACCGCCGGTGATATCAAAGAAGTACTGATGCACACGGCAGTCTACGCAGGAATTCCGGCGGCTAATGGAGCATTTAAAATTGCCAAGAAGGTCCTCAGTGAAAACAAAGATTAAAAACACATAAGAAATCAGTCACGCTCATGAATAATATTACGGGCAGCCCAGTGAAGAAAGTGCATCCGCCTTATGTATTTCCCCCCTATAAATCCACAATTTTAAGAGGTCCAACGAAGCCATTAATTCCAATCAAGGATTCATTCCGAAACCTTGCAGCTCCAGTATTTGGACAGGATGTGGTTGGTAAGTACGACAATGATCTGACAAAGAATGGAATCGTCAACGGTGATCCTATTGGTGAACGAATCGTTGTGGCCGGTAGGGTTACGGATGAAACAGGCAGGCCGGTCAAGAATACGTTGATAGAAATATGGCAGGCAAATGCGGCTGGTCGTTACATACATAAAATTGATCAGCACGATGCGCCCCTTGATCCGAATTTTTTCGGTGGCGGCAGATGTTTAACGGATGATAAGGGTAATTACAAGTTTTACACGATCAAGCCTGGGGCTTATCCTTGGGGAAATCATCCCAACGCCTGGAGACCGAATCACATTCACCTTTCATTGTTTGGCAATCACATCACCTCACGACTCGTCACGCAGATGTATTTTCCTGGAGATCCACTACTCCCCCATGATCCAATTTTCAATGGCGTTCCGGAAAAATACAGGCATTTGCTGGTTTCTTATTTTAAGCTTGAATTAACCGAAGAGAACTTCGCCCTCGGATATGAATTCAATATTGTCCTTGCGGGAAAAAATGAAACTCCATTTGAGTGATGACAACATGTTAATTAAAGACATCCATGAACAATATTGATCTAACGCCCTCTCAAACGGTAGGTCCGTTTTTTGCATACGGCATTACTGCCAAACAGTACGGGTATGGCTATACGCAGATAGCAAACCATAAATTAATCAAAGACGAAAAAGTCAAAGGTGATCAAATAAAAATCACAGGTAGGGTAATTGATGGTGCGGGCGATCCAATACCCGATGCCGTGATCGAAATCTGGCAGGGGGATAACACGGGAAGTTACCGAAACCCATCATTCCGGGGTTTTGGGCGGGTAGGAACAGGAACATCACAAGACAATAGTTTCGAGTTCGAAACTATTAAGCCTGGCAGCATCGGAAACGAAGCTCCCCACATCAATGTAATAGTCTTAATGCGAGGGCTCCTGACACATGCCTTTACAAGAATCTATTTTAACGATGAAGACGAAGCGAACCAACACGATCCTGTCCTGAATTCCATTGCTATTGAACGAAGGAAAACACTGATAGCACAAAAAGTTCAGGACATCCATTCTGTACAATATCGTTTTGATATCCACATGCAGGGCGACCAGGAAACCGTATTTTTTGAATTTTAAATTATGAATCCCAAGTCAGCAATTTTTTCAAAGTACCTTTCAGATGAAGAGATCGCAAAAATCGTTTCAGATGAAGAATTTATTCGAAAAATATTCCAATTCGAAATTGCCCTGGCGAAGGAGCAGTCATATTTAGATATGATCCCAAAAAAAGCAAGTGACGAAATTCGAACTGTATTGAGTGAATTGAAAATTCCGCCCTTGGCACTGGCTGAAGGAACGCTGCAAAACGGTATTCCTGTTATTCCACTATTAGAGCTTGTGAAAGAAAAGCTATCTGCAGAAGCCAGAAAGTATTTACACTTTGGCGCTACATCACAAGACGCTATGGATACTGCGCTGGTGCTTACGTTGCGAGACGGCCTGGGTGTCATCAATGAACGGCTTGAACAATTGCAGAAAAATCTGTCAAAGCTTTTAGAAAAATATGGCAACACTCCCTGCATGGCACGAACCCGGGCACAGCTTGCTGTACCAATTAAATTCAGCAACAAAATAGACGCCTGGCTTCAGCCATTGCAAAGGCAGCAACAACGTATGCAAGAAATTTCCGAAAGCATTCTAAAAGTTCAACTCGGAGGCGCCGCCGGTGATCTTGCCGTCTATCAGGATAAGGGCGAACCTCTGCTGAATGCCCTGGCGTCTGCGTTGCAGCTGTCACGGGCACCCTCCTGGCATGCGCAGAGAGATAGCCTCTGTGAGTTTACAAATTGGTTGGCCATGATTTCAAGTATACTTGGCAAAATGGGTTCAGATATTTTGGTGATGGGACAATCTGAAATTAACGAAGTGACGGAAAATGCCGAGGGTGGTGGTAAGAGCAGCGCAATGCCCCATAAAAACAATCCGATCTTAAGTGAAGCACTGGTCGCACTGGCAAAACTTAATGCAGGCCTGCAATCGCAGCAATTATTAGGTATGATTCACGGCAACGAAAGAGATGCAACAGCATGGATCCTGGAATGGGATTGTATTCCCCAAATGCTGATCAATACTGGTACGGCGCTGAATCATGCGTTGACTATCACTGCCAAGATGAAAGTCAACACGGCTAATATGAAAAAAAATGTTGAGCGTTTTAAAAACAAAGAGTGATCTACCATGGACGCATATATCGTTGACGGCATACGAACACCAATTGGAAGTTTCGGTGGGACCCTCGCGGAGGTACGCGCAGACGATCTCGCCGCGATGGTCATCAGGGAATTACTTAACAGAAATATTTCCGTCCCACCACAAAAAGTAGACGATGTAATTCTTGGATGTGTCAATCAAGCTGGCGACGATAACAGGAATGTGGCAAGAATGGCCCTTCTGCTGGCCGGCCTTCCCTATACGGTTCCCGGTGAAACCGTGAATAGGTTATGCGCGTCCGGTATGGGCGCCGTTATCAATGCGGCAAGGGCGATATCCTGCGGCGACGGTGATGTATTTATTTCCGGCGGCGTCGAGAACATGACCAGAGGACCTGATGTGATTTCAAAAAGCAGCAAGGCTTTTGGTACCGACGCGCAAATGTTCGACAGTAGTTTCGGCTGGCGTTTTATTAATCCTTTAATGGAAAAAATGCATGGCGTCGATTCCATGGGTGTAACCGCCGAGAACGTAGCAGAATTGTATAAAGTCAATCGACAAGACCAGGACGCATTTGCATACTGCTCACAGGAGAAGGCATTCCGCGCAACCAAACGTTTGGCCGAAGAAATAATGCCTGTCGAGATTGTTGGCAAAAAAGGAATCGTCACTCATTTCGCTGATGATGAATTTAAAAAACCAGCGACAACAGTAGAAGGTCTGAGCAAACTAAAACCAGCTTTCAAAAAAGATAATGGTACAGTTACAGCTGGAAATTCGTCTGGCCTTAATGACGGCGCCTCTGCGATACTCATCGTTTCCGAAAACGCTTTAAAAAAGTATAATCTAAAGCCAAAAGCACGAATTGTCAGCAATGCCATTGTCGGCGTGAAACCCAGTATCATGGGGATCGGCCCTGTGGAGGCTACAAGAAAAGTTTTACAAAAAGCCGGCCTCACCCTTGCAGACATCGATATTATCGAGTTGAACGAAGCCTTTGCCGCTCAAAGTATTGCCTGCATCCGTGAACTTGGCTTGAAAGACGAAGATGAAAGGATCAACGTTAACGGAGGTGCTATTGCCTTGGGGCATCCATTGGGCATGAGCGGTGCAAGAATCGTGTACACTGCGGCATTGGAACTTCAGAAACGCCAAAAGAGATATGCCTTAGCCACCATGTGCGTTGGCGTTGGCCAGGGTTACGCTGTTGTTTTGGAAAAAGCTTGACGCAACAAAACAATAAAATTTTACTTTTAAAATTGTTTTATGAGATCAGTGAGCCAAATAAACGCGGAGCAGGCTGCCGGTATGGTGAAAAGCGGAGACACAATTTTTGTCGGTGGCTTTGGCATGACAGGCAATCCAGTGCATCTTTTACATGCTTTAGCAAAAACATCGACAAAGGATTTAACCTACATCGCCAACAATGTTGGTGAACCCAATTTAGGAGGCGGTAAACTTTTATTGAACGGCCAGATCAAAAAAATGGTCGGCTCATTCTTTACTAGCAATCCGGATGCTGTTAAAGCGGCACAGTCCGGAACAGTGAGCTATGAGCTCTTACCCCAGGGTACGTTGGCTGAATCTATTCGAGCTGGCGGCGCTGGTCTTGGAGGCTTCTACACCCCGACTTCGGCAGGCACCATAATAGCAAAGGGAAAGGAAGTTAAAGTTATTGAAGGAAAGGAATTCGTTTTTGAAAAGGCGTTGAGGGCAAACGTTGCATTTGTCCGTGCCTGGAAATCAGATACAGCAGGAAACCTCCAGTATCGCATGACCGAACAAAATTTCAACAAGGCTATGGCCACTGCCGCGGATCTGGTAATCGCCGAAGTTGAACATATTGTTCCGGTAGGTGAAATAGAACCTGAAAATATTCATACGCCGTGTTGTTATGTCGACTATATCGTGCAGGCAAAATTATCGATCGAATACCTTGGCACTTCAGCTTCAGTGAAGAGCAGCCTGAAAAAAGTTGACGCACAACGGATGAATATGGTGAAGCGCGCTTTTGCAGAATTGAAGATGGGTGATATTGTAAACCTTGGAATCGGAATTCCCACGCTAGTGGCAGATTTAATAAAGCCTGAACAAGGTATTATCATCCATACAGAAAATGGGATGTTGGGTGTTGGCCCAGAACCTGAAGGTGATGCTGGCGCCCTGGACTATCCGGTGAATGCAGGAAAAATTCCAGTGACTGCATTGAAGGGGTCTAGCTATTTTGATAGCGCTGATTCGTTTGCTATGATCAGAGGTAAGCACGTCGATGTTGCC